>JAABUN010006903.1_pt1 | contig 12720 bp, 9 predicted proteins | sample 5559311 | NCBI WGS metagenome assembly JAABUN01 (sample SAMN10711877, study PRJNA513370) | rock metagenome | isolation source: Antarctica rocks | place: Antarctica: Victoria Land, Siegfried Peak sud | reverse complement strand
GGGTCGGTCAGTTCGGCCAGGCGGTCGAGCAGGGATGGGGCGGGCATCGGCGGCCTCCGGGAACGGAGACAACTCGATACCTCAGTCGCCCAACTTCGCCAACCTCAACCGTTGAGCAGCCCTGCCGTAGGGCATGGGGTACTCGCCCCGGGCGGAACGGCCGGCGACGACCCACGCCCCCTATAATCCACCCACCCTTACCCCGGAGCCGTCCCCGTGCGTGGCGTCACTGCCCTGGCCCTTGTTATTGCCCTCGCCCGGAGCGCCTCGGCCGGCGTCTACTTCGCCGCCGAGCGCGTGCCGTTCACCGTCGACGCCGCGGGGACGCCGGCCGAACTGCCCTACGAACCGCGGTTCAAGCAACTCCTCGACGAGCGACTCAACGCCCTCAACCCGGCCGGGCCGCTCGAACTCGCCGGCAAACCCACCTTCCGCGGCACGGCCGTCGCCCGGGCGAACGGCCCGGACCCGGTCGAAGCGGCGTCATACGCCCTCCGCGCCGGCGACCCGGCGGCCGCGGTCAACCGCCTCGCACCCTTAAAACGTCGGTCCGACTTCGTCGTCCTCGTCACCCTGGCCCACGCCCACGCCGCCCGGGCCGAGTGGACCGAAGCCGTCAACACCCACGCGGCCGCCTTCCTGGAGGACGCCGGCCCGCCGCCGACGCTGCCCGGGGCCACCCCGGACCAGACGAAATGGCTCCTGAAGCTCGAACGCACCCACTACGCCCGGTGGCTCGCCCTTAGCCGCGACGACGCGGCCGTCCGGGACAAGACCGGGCAGGGCGTACTCGACCTGTTCCCGGGCGTTAGGTTCGCCCCCGCCGCCGGCCCGCCGGCCCCGCCCCCCGACCTGGCGAAGCTGCCGCCGGACGCCGTCGCCGTGGTCCAGCAACTGCTCCTCTGGGCACCCAACGACGGCCGGCTGCTGTGGCTGCTCGGCGAGCTGTACGCGGCCACCGGCCGGCTCCGTGAGGCGGAAAAGGTGATCAAGCAATGCACCGAGGGCCGCGGCATGACCAGCCAGGTGACCCTGACGGCCCACCGCCGGGCCGTCGAGGCCGCCGTCGCCGCCCTGCCGCCAGAGCGCGAAACCGAGCTGCCGCCGGATGACTCACCGGCCGACCCGGACGCCGCCGACGCCGAGCGGTGGGCCGCCTTCCGGCCGGTCGCCGTCACCGTCGGGGCCGGGGTCGGGCTGGTCACGGTCCTGATGGTCGCCCTCCAAATCCGCGCCTGGCGGACCCGACGGGGCCGCCGATGACGCCCGAGTTCGACCGCCACCTCCGTGCCGCCGAGGCCCATTTAAGCAGCACCAGCGGCGACTTCACCGACCTGATTCGTCACGTCGGCCCCTGCACCTTCGCCCCGGACCCGGACCTGTTTCCGGTCCTGCTGCGGGCCGTCTTCGCCCAACTGATCTCGACCGCTGCGGCCAGGTCGATCACCCTCAAGTTCCAGGCCGCCCTGAACCAGAAGGTGACCCCCGCCCGGGTGGCCGCGCTGACGGCCGAGCAGCTCAAAGCCTGCGGCATCTCGGGGGCCAAGCAGAAGACCGTCCACGGCATCGCCGCCCACTTCCGGGCCACCCGCGGCCTGCCCAAACGACTCGCCGCGGCCACCGACGACGATGTTAGGCGGATGCTCCTGCCGCTCTACGGCGTCGGCCCGTGGACGGTCGACATGCTGCTGATGTTCGGCCTCGGCCGGCCGGACATCCTGCCCGTCGGCGACCTCGGCCTGCGGGCCGGGGCGAAAGACTTGTTCCGCCTCGCCGAGTTGCCCGACGCAGCCACGCTTACCATGTTAGCCGAGCCGTGGCGGCCGTACCGTGCGGTCGCCACCTGGTTCCTCTGGAAGCGCCGCGGCTGGGTGCCGCAATCGGGCGCGGACGGGGCTAACCCGGTCGTTACGCCGGGCCGAGCGGACGGGAAGTGACGACCCGTCAACAGCCGGGTGCGTGAGCGGCGGGTTCCGGCCTCGCACGCGGCAAGAAACCCGGTTGCTCACGCACCCGGCTCTTGATAGGCCGCCCCCCGCCCTGGCCGATAGAATGCCCCAGCACCTAACCCCGTCGCCCCTAGTGACCTGCCGCCATGCCGTCGGACTCGGTCGCCCGGTTCTACGCCCTCGCCCGGACCGGCCGCGTCCTCCCCGCGGCCGTGGCCGACCGGCTGGCCGCCGACCCCACCGTCCCCGCCGCCGGCGTCCGCGACGTGTGTGACGCCTTGGTCGTGCGGGGCGAACTAACACCATTCCAGGCCGCGCGGCTGGCGGCCGGCGACGCCCCGACGTTCGCCGGCTACTTGCTCCTCGACGACCTCGGCCCCTGCCCCGGCGGGACGCGCTACCGGGCCGTCCACCCGACGCTGGGCACCCCGGTCGACCTCCGCCGGCTGGCCCGCGACTTCCTCGCCGGGGAGCCACTCGCCGACTACCTCGGCCGGGCGCGGGCGGCCGCCGAACTGCTCCACCCGCACCTGACGCAGTTGTTAGACGTGGGGGCCGAAGGCGGCGACATTTACACCGCCACCGAACCGTTTGATGGGGCCGACCTAGCGACTCTGGTCGCGGCCATCGGGCCGATGCCGGCCGGGCTGGCTGCCACCTATGCCCGGCAGGTGGCCGTCGCCCTGGCCGCCGCCCACGCCCGCGGGCTGACCCACGGGGCCGTCGCCCCGGCGGCGGTCGTGGTCGGCCCGCTCGTCCCTCTGCGCAAGCCGAAATCCGACGGGTCGCCCCGGTCCCGGCCGGCCGACGGGGCCGCCGCCCGCCTGAGCGGTTTGGGGCTTACGCCGGTCGTCCCCAGTCGGCTGGTCACCCCGGCCGACGATGTCCGCGGCCTCGGCCGGACGCTCTACTTCCTGCTCGCCGGCCGGGCCGGGAAGTCCACCATCGGGAATGTTAGGCCGGACCTCCCCGCCGACTTCGCTCACCTGATCGCCGAAACGTTAGGCGAAACGCCGCCGACGGCCGAGGTGGTCGCCGACCGGCTGGCCCCGTTCGCCTCGCCTGGCGACGCCCGCCGGCCCCCAGCCGACCTGGCCGACCTGGTCGACGACGCCCTGGCCGGGTCTGCTTCCGACATCATCCCCCTGTCTGCGTCCGACGACGCCGACGTGCTGATGACGCCGGCCGAGCCGGTGGCCTGGACCGCCCGGCCGGCCGCCCCGGTCGGGCCGGCCTTCACCCCGGTCGAGTACGGGACCGACGCCCCGCCGGCGGCAACGAAACCCGCTGGCCCGCCGGGCCGCCAGGTGTGGCTGTGGGTGGCCGTCGCGGCCGGCCTGCAACTGCTAGCCGTGTCGCTGTGGTGGGCGTATTTTTACCGGACACGATAGGGCGGCCATGAAGTTCTGCCTGAGCCAGGCGACGACCCTGACGACCCCGTTCGCCGCCGACATCGCCGGGTACGCGGACGGCGGCTGTTTCGGCGTGGAGGTGTGGCTAACCAAGCTCGAACAATACCTAACGGTCTCCACCGGGGCCGACGCCCTGGCCCTCGTGGCCGACCGCCGGGTTACGTTGGCCGCCGCGGCCGTCCAGGGCGGGTTGCTCTTGTCGGAAGGCGACCAACGCCAGGCCCACTTCGACCACTTCCGCCGCCGGCTCGACCTGTGTCAACAGTTGCAGATTTCGACGCTGGTCGTGGTCGCCGACCAAGGCCAGCGGGCCGACCCGGCGACCCTACAGCGGGCCGTCGTGTCGCTGGCGCAGGCCGGCCAGTGGGCGGCGGGTTACGGCGTCCGGCTGGCCCTCGAATACACCGCCGGTGCCGCGTTTTGCACCTGCCTCGACACGGCCCTGACCCTGGTCGAGGCGTGCGGCGAGCCGAACGTGGGGGTCTGCCTCGACGTGTTCCACTATTACAAAGGCCCGAGCAAACCCGAGGACCTGGCCCGGCTGACGAACCAGAATCTGGTCCACGTCCAACTGTGCGACGTGCCCGGCTTGCCTCGCGAATTGATGACCGACGCCGACCGCGTCTTGCCGGGTGAAGGGGACTTTCACCTGACGCCGATTATCGACCGCCTGCGGCAGATCAACTACGACGGCTGGGTGTCGGTCGAACTGATGAACCCGGTACTCTACACCGCGAAACCATCGCAGGTAGCCGAACTGGCAATGGCGGCTCTGAAACGATTCGCCTGAGAGTGCAGCACATCCTGTAGTAAACGCAGGCACTTCACGTTAAACTGAAAGCGACTTCCCCCGCCACCCTGTGCGTTGTTCCCCTACCGGAGCCGACGCGATGCCCAAATCCGAGCATATCGACCCGCCGTTGCCCGAAATTGTGGGCAGTGCCCCGAGTATGCAAGATGTCTACCGGCTCGTTGCCTTGGCCGCGCCACGGGCCGCCAACGTGCTGCTCATTGGCGAAACCGGCACCGGCAAGGAGGTCATCGCCCGGGCTGTTCACAAGCGGAGCCGCCGGGCCGACGGGCCATATATCCGCGTGAACTGCGGGGCGTTACATGAAAACTTGCTCGAAAGCGAGCTGTTCGGCCATGTGAAAGGGGCGTTTACCGGGGCGATCGAGAACAAGCCGGGCCGGTTCGAGGCGGCCCACGGCGGCACGATCTTCCTGGACGAGATCAACAGCATGTCCCCCAAGCTGCAAGTCAAGTTGCTGCGAGTACTTCAGGAACGAGAGTTCGAGCGGGTCGGCGAAAGCACCACCAAGCGGGTCGACGTTCGGGTGGTGGCCGCGACCAACGCTTCCTTGGAGGATTTGGTCGATTCCGGGCTGTTCCGTGAGGATTTATACTACCGATTGAACGTGGTGCCGATCCTGCTGCCGCCGCTGCGGGAGCGGCGGGAGGACATTCCCGCCCTGGCCGCGTTCTTCCTGCGTAAATACAGCGAGCAGAACAAGTTAGGGGCGATCCCCGAGTTGACGCCCGACGTGTTGGCCGCGCTGCGTGGGCACGACTGGCCGGGAAACGTCCGCGAACTCGAGAACGCCGTCGAGCGGATGGTGGTGCTGTCGGACAATAACCACTTGCGCCCGGAGGTGTTACGGCTCGACCGCTCACGCGGCGTGGGGCGGGGGATGAAGGCCGGTGGCGGCGGTCAGGACGTGCCGTCCCTGGTCCGGGGGCTGGTCCGGCTCGGGGTGGCGAGCGCGTTGCCGCCGAATGTGAAGTTGTACGACTACCTCGTCGGCGGGGTCGAACGGGAGTTGATCGAGCAAGTCATGAGACAGTGCGACGCAGTGCAAGTCAAGGCGGCGGTGCGACTTGGGATCAACCGCAACACGCTGCACAAGAAGATCGAGGAGTACCGTGACGCCGACGCGGCTGCGGCCGCCGAGGGGCCGGCGGCGGAGTAGAGGGGTTTAACGTTTGTCCGCCGCGGGCCGGCCGGTTATCATCTGTGACACGGGCCGGCCGCACGTCCGAGGCGCGATTCATGGCACTTGTGTTACGCCCGCTGGACGGCAAAATCCCCCTGACCACCCGACTAGCCCGTATCGGCCGCGACCGGCGGCAGGCGGCGGTCCTGGGGGGTGCCTTCCGGGGGACGGCACTGCTGCTGTTGGCGTTGACCGCTGAGGCGACGTTGGACGTGGCTATCCACCTCCCGGCGACGGCGCGGGCGGTGCTGTTAGTGGTTGCGGTGACCGGAGTTGTGGCGACCCACCGGCGGTTCGTCGCGGCCCCGCTGCGAGAGGGCGCGCGGCCCGCCGACGTGGCCCGGCTCCTCGAAACCCGCTACCCGAAGCTCAACGACGCCCTCGCCAGCGCGGTCGATTTCCTCACGACATCGCGGTCCGGAGCGGCCCAGTTCCGCGACATTGCCGTGGTGCGGGCCGAGAACCTGACCGGCCGCTTCGATCTGGCCGCCATCGTCCCGTCGCGGTCGGCGTGGACCGGGTTCTGGCTGTGTGCCGCGGCGGTCGCTCTCGCCTCGGGACTGACGATCACCCACCCTACCCGCGCCGGGCTGGCCGTCGTCAGGCTGGTCGACCCGTTCGGCCGGCACCCGTTCCCGACGGCCACGGTTGTTGAACTCAAGTCGCCGCTGGGAGAGAACTTACGGCTGGCACGAGGCGAGCCGTTTGCCGTCCAGTTCGCCGTCCGGGGCGTGCGGCCGGGGTTAGCCGTCATCGAGACCAAGGCGGCCGGGTCGGACGCGACGGGCGAGCCGGTGCCGCTGCCGGCGCGGGCCGACGGGGAGCCGGCCGGGGCCGAGGTCGTGGTCGATGCCAAACTCGACGCCGGCCGGGTATCACACGATTTTTCGTTCCGGGTGGTGGCCCACGACGGAGAGACGGCCTGGCACCCGGTGACCGTCGCCCCGGCCCCGAAGCTCGTCCCACTCGACGGCCGGCCGTCGCCGCAAGTGCGTTTGGTATTCCCGACTTACACCGATTTGAAGCCGACGGAACTGCCCGACGGGGCCGGCGTAGTTGAAGCGGTGGCCGGCACGGTCATCGAGTTCCGGGCGGCGACCGACCTGCCGATTGCCCGGGCGTGGTTCGCCCCACAGTTCGACCGCGTTGCCCAGCATACGGCCCTGGCGTGTGCCCCCTTGGCAGCGGCCAATCCGTTCGGCCTCATCGCGGCGCAACTCCTGGCCGACGCAATAGTTGATGATATTCCAGTGCAGGTGACCGGGTCAGAACGCACGCGCCTGGAAGCCATGTTCACCCCCCACCAGCCGGGGCTGTATCTGCTCTCGTTCACCGACGACACTGGTTTGACCGGGACGCGGCTGTTTGACTTCCGACTGACCCCGGACGCTCCTCCGACGGTGACTCTCGGCCGGCCGACCGCTGGAAGCGACCCACTGGCCCTGCTGCCGATCGCCTCCCTGACCGTGGAAGCCCACACCGACGACCGGCCGTTCGCCGTCCGAGCAGTCGCCCTCGAATACCGTAACGGGGCGGAGTGGCAGAGCCTGCCGCTGGCCGATTGGGAGGCCGCCAGGGACCGGCTGCCGGCCCTCGCCGGGGGAGCCACGATTATGGCGACGAAGCCGCCGGCCGTGGACGTAAGTCGGGTCGTGGCCGTCGCTTCCTTCCGTCGGCCGGACGGGTCGCGGGCAGCCGACGGGGACATCGTCACCGTCCGGGCGGCGGCGTGGGACTTCGACACGCGGACCACGTTGAAAGAGCCGGGGCGGAGCAAGGAAGTCGAACTCCGCATCCTCGGCACGCCGTCGCTGGAAGCTCAGTTCCAGAAAGAACTTGCGGCGTTACGGCCGGAGTTGCTGCGGCTCCAAGAGGAGTTACGCGACGCGGCGGCCAAGACGGCCGAACTGCGGGACGTAGCCAAGACCCGGCCGTTGACTCCAGACGAGTTGGCCCGCCTCGCCCAAGTCGAACAGGCCCAACGACAGGCGCGAGCCAAGCTCGACGACCCGGCCGACGGGGTCCGGCCGCGGGTCGAACGTCTGCGGCGGACGGCCCGAGCGAACGCCCTGCCTCGCTCGGCAACGACGGACAAGGTCGCCAAGGTGTTGAATGAACTCAACCGCCTGGCCGACCAGGACTTGAGCGCGGCCGACCCGGCCCTGAGCGCGGCCAAACAGACAGCCGAGGCGGGGGGCGGACCCCGGCTGGCCGAGCAGTTGGCGGCGGCTGCCCAGCACCAGCAGGCGGCCCGCCAGAGCGTGGCGCGGCTGCTGGAAACCCTCGAACAGTGGGGTGGGGCCGGCGAGATTCGCGGCGGTGCCCGGGCACTGGCCGAGCAGGTGAACCGCACGCCGACGCCCGGTCCGACCCAGACCGAACGGGCCGGGGCGGCCGACAAGCTGAACCAGGCGGCCGACCAGGCGGCCGACCTGTTGGCCAAGGCGACTCGTCTGGCATCGCAAAAGGAGGCACAGGCTGAGGTTGCGCGGGCGGCGGCCGGTCAGCAGCAAGCGGCGGCCCAGGCCCATGCCGAAGCGGAGGCTCTGCGGAAGGGCGTCGAGGCTGCCGGTGGAGACGCGCTGCCCGCCGACTTGCGACTAGCTGCGGCCGAAACGCGAGCCGGCCGGCAGGGAACCGCCGCCGCCGCCCGCCAAGCGGCCCTGAACAAGCTCGATAAGTTGGCGAATCCGTTGGCTGAACCGGATGGCCCGGCGGCCACCGCGGGGGGCGATACCGCAGCCCGCGCTGCGGCATCCGCGGAGGTCGAACAGCTCGCCGAGGAGCAGGCACTACTGCGTAAAAAGGCCAAGAAGGCGGCGGCCGAGCCAGACCCGGCGAAGCAAGCCGCCGCGTTGCAAGCTCTGGCGGCGGAACAAGATGCGCTCCGCGAGAAGGCGGAACAATTGGCCGAGCGGTTGAAGCGTACTCCGCCGGCCGCTGCGGACGGGGCCGACCCGGCGGTCGAAACGCTGCGTCGAACGGCCGCCGCCCAGGAGGCCGCACGGGGGCAATTGGAGCAGGGGCAGCCGCCGGCCGGGAAGCAGGAGGAAGCCCTCGACCAACTCGACGAAACGCTCAAAAAACTTGACCAGGAGAAGGGAGCCGGCCAGGAACAGTTGGACCGCGAGGAGCGGGACAAGTTGGCCGACCTGATCAAGTCGCTGCGGGATAAGCAGAAGGCGGCGGTGGCCGAGGCCGACCGGGTCCAGGCGGCCCTACTTGAAGCCAAGCAGTGGGACCGGCCGTTGGTGGCGGCGCTGCGGGACTTACGCGAGCGTGAGGAGCAATTCGCTATCGACTCCCGCCGGTTCGCCATCGATAAACTGTTGCCGCTGCCAGTGTTCGGGAAACTGGTCGACCAGGCGGCCGACGCGGCGGACGCAGCCGTCAAGCGACTGGCCGAGCGGACCGACGACGCCCGGGACGCCGACGCGGCCGACATCGACCCCGCCGGCGAGGCGGCCGCCCACAAGCGGGTACGTGCCCCGATGGCCCGGGCGCTGGCCAAGCTCGACATGATCCTGGCTGCCCTCGACGACAAGCCGAAGAAGCCGCAAAAGCCGCCGATGCCAACGGGCGACCCGGCCGGCGGCGAGCCGGGCGCGGGCGGGGAAGCACCGCCCCCTCACGGCGGTGGCGTGCCGGCCCTAGCCCAATTGAAGGCGTTACGGGTCATGCAGGCTGAGGTGAATGAGGCGACCGCCGCGTTCCACGAGGTCCACCCCGATCCGGCCAAGCTGACCGCCGGAGCCAAGGCCGAGTTGAAGGAACTTGAACGGGCGCAAAGGGATGTGGCCGTCCTGTTCGAGAAGTTGGCCGCTACGATTGCCCCGCCGCCGGAGGAGCCATGACGCGATTCGTGTTCGCCGTCCTGATCGGGTGTGGAGCCAACGGGACGGCCCTGGCCGGCAGCGTCGTGCCGATCACGCCGCGGCTTCCGCAGTCCGCCCTCGCCTCGTTAACCCCGGCGGCCGACGACGTGACCGACCCGGCAGCGCTCGCCAAACGCATCGCCGAGAACGTCCGCACGGCCGGGGACAAACTGCGGGACCGGGACACCGGGGCCGACACCCGCAACGCCCAAACGGCGGCGCTGCGGGACATCGACAAGTTGCTCGACCGGGCCGAAAATCCGCCCATGTCGTGCCCGATGCCGATGGGCGGGAGTGGGGGTGAGCCGCCCCCGATGGCCGGGGCAGGTCAGCCGAAACCGATGCCGGGCCAGGGGAAAGGGCAACAACCCTCGCCTAAAGGGGGGAGCGGCAAGTCGGGGGGGTCGCGGCCGTCGTGGCGGGACAAGGGCGGCCCCGGCGACGCTCCGATGGGCGAGAAGCCGATGGGCGGCCAGCCGAAGCCGGACCAGAGCGGGAAGGAGCCGGGACCGAAGCCCGACCCGTCGAAGCCGATGGGCGGCCAGCCGGGGCAGCCGGGTGACCGGCCAGGTGGGACGAAACCCGACGGGTCGCCGGGCCAGCCGGACGCGAAGCCGGCGATGCCGTTCGACGACGCGGTCACCAAACAGGTTTGGGGACACCTCCCTGAACGGCTACGACAGGAAGTCAACCAGTATTACAAAGAGCAGTTCATGCCGAAGTACGGCGACCTCCTCAAGCAGTATTACGCCGACCTGGCCGAGCGCGACAAGTCGGGCCGGCGTCAGTAGTTCCGTCGCACCAGTCCGAGGCCGCTGCCGTGCCGATCGCTACTCGCCGCCAGTTCCTGCGCCTGTCCGCCGGGGCTGCCGCCGTCGGGGCCGTGACGCTCGCCGGGCACGCTCAGGACCGGCCGGCCGACGCCGACCTCGTGTCAGCCGACGCGCAGGCGGCCATCGACCGGGGGCTGTCGTTCCTGGCGAACACCCAGGCGGCCGACGGGTCGTTCCCGGACAACCGGAGCGCGATGGGCCTGGGCAACGTGGCCGTCACGGGGTTGGCCGGGCTGGCGTTCCTGGCCGGCGGCCACCAGCCGGGGCGGGGCCGGCACGGGGCGGCCGTCGGCCGGGCGACCGACTACATCGTCGGCCGGGCGGCCAACGCCCGGCCGGCCGGGTATCTCTCGAACGCCGACCAGTTCCCCGACCAGTCGTTCAACAAGGCGTCGATGTACCAGCACGGGTTCGGCACGCTGTTCCTCTCGGAAGTCGCGGGCATGTCCCCCGACCGCGCCCGGCAGGACCGGGTCCGCGGGACGCTGGAACGGGCCGTCGCGTTGATCCGGTCGGCCCAAAACGGCGACGGCGGCTGGCGGTACGAACCCCGGCCGACCCCGCAGGCCGACGTGTCGGTGACGGTGGCGCAACTGATGGCCCTGCGGGCGGCCAAGAATGCCGGGGTGACGGTCCCCAAGTCGGTCGTCGACAAGTGCGTCAAGTACATCCTAGGCTGCCAACTACCCGAGAGTGGCGGCTTCATTTACAGCAAGGGCCAGGGGGACGGCCCGGACTTCAACCGCTCGGCGGCCGCCATCGTAGGTCTGTTCAGCGCCGGGATTTACGACGGGCCGGCGATCGAGAACGGGCTGCGCTACCTGCTCCGGTTCACCCCCGGCCGGCCGTTCAACACGTTCGAGAACAAGTCCGTTCATTACTTCTACGGCCAGTATTACGCGGCCCTGGCGATGTGGACGGCCGGCGGCAACTACTGGGCCGAGTGGTTCCCGGCGATCCGGGACGAACTGCTCGCCAAGGCCCGGCAGGGGAGCGGCATCTGGGCCGACTCCATGCACGGCTCGGCCTACGCGACGGCGATGGCCTGCATCATCCTGCAGTTGCCGAACAACTACCTGCCGATCATGCAGAAGTAATTGACGAAGCGTGGTCCGCTCGCGGAGCGAGCGGTCTTCAACCGGCTGTGGCAAGTTCGCGGCCGGGAAGACCGCTCGCGGAGCGAGCGGACCACGAAGGCCGACTCACGCCGCATCCGCCCCGGCGACCGCCGTCGCCCCATACCCCAGCGGCAGCGGCCCGGCAGGCAGTTTCGGCATCGTCAGCCGCAAATACCCGTCCAGCGCCAGGCCGGCGGCGAAGATGCCGATGCTGATGTATTGCGACAGCGTCAGCCCGAACCCATACGTCGGCTCGATGCGTAGCGACTCGTTCAGGAACCGGTGCCCAGCGTAACCGAGCATCAAGAGTACCATCACCTGGCCGTCGTGCCGGCGCAAGGGTTGAAACGTGACGAGGACCAGGATCAGCAGTCCCATGCTGACGACTTCGTAGAGCTGCGTCGGGAAGTACGGGACGGTCCGCGGGGTGAACGTCACGGGCACCGTCGCCCCTCCGCGTAAGACCCCCAGCACCAGGGCCGCCCGGTCGCGGGGCGGGTCGCGGACGAGGTCGGTCAGGTCGTCGGCCACGGTCGCCGTAACCCCACCGGCCGCAACGGTTTCGACGCTGGCCGCCTGGTACGCCTCGGGGGTGTCGAAGGCGACCCGCGCCCCGGCCAGAGCGTCGGGCAGTTTGCCGGGCGGCCGGAGGGTTCCGCCGGCGCTCGTGAGCTTCGTAGCGGCCGCGTCGACGGCGTCCCGCGTGCCCGTTAGTTCGACCACGATGGCGTTCGGCCGGCCGTTCAGTTCGACCACCCGGTCCCCCGGTTGCAGCCCGGCCGCCTTGGCTTCCGACCCCGGCTCGACGGCGGTGACGACGGTCCGCGGGTCGCCGGCCCCGAGCTTGGCGCGGGGGGCGGTGCCGAACCCGGTCGACGTTTGCAGCCCGCGGATTTGCGGCATCCGGTCGTCGGCCCCGGCCGGCCGGCAGACTTGATCGCGGCTGTGGGCCGGGACAAGCGGGAACTGACCCAACCGGGCGTCGAGCGGCACCGGTTGGCACTCGGTGGCGACCGGCTGGCCCCAACAGCAGCCGTTGAGGTAACAGCCGATCCGCCCGGTCGCCATACCGGCGGCGATCAGTGGGGCGACGACATCGGCCAGCTTCCACCCGGACACCCTGGCCCGCCGCAGGACGTACCAGTAGAAGGCGGCGTACCCGAGCAGGCCGCCGGCGACAGCCCCGTAGACGACGATGCCGCCGTTCCAAATCTGGAAGAAGGCCTTCAGCCACTCGACGCCGAACGGGGGGAACTGGTCGGAGTATTGGAGCATGTACACCACCCGCGCCCCGGCGATGCCGGTGACGAACAGGATGATGGCGAAGTCGTACAGGCGGTCCTTGCTCAAGCCCACTTTCTGTGCCCGGCCCGGCCCCCAGAGCATGGCGGTGACGACGAAGGCCATCGTCAGCATGGCCCCGAAGCCGTAGATCGGCACCCCGGCCGGCGGGAGGAAGGAGTCGGTGAACGGGATGTGGAACAGGACCTGGTGCATGGAGGTTTCTCGCGGTTGCGGTCGCGACGCTGTAACGTGGTC
>JAABUN010006902.1_pt1 | contig 12720 bp, 8 predicted proteins | sample 5559311 | NCBI WGS metagenome assembly JAABUN01 (sample SAMN10711877, study PRJNA513370) | rock metagenome | isolation source: Antarctica rocks | place: Antarctica: Victoria Land, Siegfried Peak sud | reverse complement strand
ACGGAGGTGAGCTGAGGTAAAATGGACATGAGGTCGTTTTCTTGGATCGAGGGTGCAATCTCAATCTTACTGAAAACGACCTCGTTGCTTCTTTTGCGAACTACCCCTTTTTGCACGGACTATTGATACATGGGAGATGCTGTTAATTCTTTCCTGAGCGGAAGCATTTCAGCGCTCGACTCGTGATGCAAACTTTCTCATCTGTGGGGCCATTGGAGCCGTTGAACCCTGAGCAACCATTGGCTGCCGATCCACTGGACGGCGATTCCACTCTGTGCGACCACCCGGATTCGACAGGTCTTCTGATGTCCCCTCTCAATCAAGCAGCAACTTCAACTAACTCGGGAAGCCAAACGCCAGGCTCGCTCGAACCGCCATCGCTGTCCCCGTCACGGGAGCACCAGCAACAAGCGCGGGCGGAGTCGTTACTGCGCACCGCCTCTTACCTGAACTCGCAACTCGACTTGCAGGATGTCTGCGAGGCAATTTGTGAGGAAGCCGGGCGCACCATTGGCGCGCCCTCGGCGGTGATGCTTTTCAACAAAACGCGCGACGCGTTTGTGCCCACCGTCATTCGCGACATGCCGCGCGACTACGATAAGCGCTACACCCCGACGATGCGTTCGATTTACGACGATCACGTCGCGCAGATGGGCACGCTGTTTCTTTTCACCGATGCGCAGGCCACGCCCGACCTGCCGAACCACCAGCTTTACCTCGAAGTCAATATGCGCACCATCGGCATCGCGTCGCTCATTCGCGATGGCGAAGTGCTGGGATTACTGAAGGTGTATTCTTTTGGCGAGTCGCGCGCTTTCGATGAGAACGAGTTGGCCCTGCTGCAAGGTCTGGCCGACCTGGGCGCGCAGGCGATCTCCAACGCGCGTTTCTTCACCGAATCGCAGCGCCGTTTGGCTAACATCCAGTCGCTACGCCAGGTAGACATGGCGATTCTGGGGTCGAGCGAAGTCAGCGTGGCGCTGGGAGTTGTGCTGGATCAAGTGGTGGCGCGACTGGGCACCGATGCCGCCTCGGTTTTGCTGCTCAACGAGCATACCCGCACCTTGCGCTACGCGGTCGGGCGCGGCTTTCGCACCGCGACACCGCGACGCACCGACTGGCAATTAGGCGAAGGATTGGCCGGACGCGCCGCCCTGGAACGCCGCATCATCTACGTTCCCGACCTGAGCCGCCCCGATGTCATTGCCGCCGATTCGACCGATCCCGAACTCAAACTGCCCGGTCTCAATCCGACCTTCGATGCCCTGAGTCGCCGCTCCGCCCCCCACGACCAACGCCTTCAGGATGCTAACCCTGATGGGACTGAAAGCAAAGCGGCTCCAGGCGAGCCACAGCCAAACGCCCCGACCCAATACCCTCCCGCGCGGCGTTCGGGTGTGCTGGTCAATGAGAACTTCGTTTCTTATTACGCGGTGCCTCTGGTGGCGGCGGGACAGGTCAAGGGCGTGCTGGAAGTGTGGCATCGCTCCCTGCTGCGCCTGGACGAAGAGGGATTGGCGTTTCTGGAAACTCTGGCGGGGCAGGCGGCCCTCGCCGTCGCTAACGCCAGTCTGCTCCGCGACGTGCAGCGTTCCAACGACGAGTTGATGCTGGCCTACGATTCCACGCTCGAAGGCTGGTCGGGCGCCCTTGATTTGCGCGACAAAGAAACCGAAGGTCACACCCAGCGCGTCACCGTCGAAACGCTGCGTCTGGCGCAGCACATGGGACTTCCCGACGCCGAACTGCTGCAAATCCGGCGTGGCGCTCTGCTCCACGATATCGGAAAAATGGGCATTCCTGACGCGGTTTTGCTCAAGCCCGGCCCGCTCAGCGACGAAGAATGGGTGACTATGAAGAAGCATCCGACTTATGCGTTGGAGTTGCTCTCGCCCATCGCGTATCTGCGCCCCGCGCTGGAAATCCCCTATTCCCACCACGAGAAATGGGACGGTAGCGGTTATCCCCTGGGCCTGAGCGGGAACCAAATCCCACTCGCGGCGCGCCTGTTTGCCGTCGTGGATGTGTGGGATGCGCTCTGCTCGGATCGGCCCTATCGCCAGGGCTGGCCCCTGCAACGCGTGCTCAGACACATCCGCGATGGGGCGGGCACCCACTTCGATCCTGCGGTAGTCGCTGCCTTTTTACAAATCCATCCGGCCATCGAAGAACCTGTTGAAGAGAAGGAAAACGAATAAGAAGTTGAAAGCGGCCAAAAATGAGAGGATCGGCCCGCCGTTCTGCCAACTCCTCAAAATTTGTCTGTTCTGCAAAGCGCGCCTGTTCCAACGGTGGTTGGCGACTCCTCTCACTCTATGTGGCGGCGCAAAGGGCTGTTCGCCGGATTTTGGCGTTGGTTGGTGAACCGGAAATAAGCACCCTCATGACTCAAACAGTTACACCTGCACCCCCTGTTTTGCCTGCACCAAACGAGGCGGCAAACTCGGTCAGATTGGATTTGTGGCAAGATGTCGCGGTGCGCTCACAGATGTGGGAACTCATCGTGGAAAGCGCCAATGATCCGGTGCTTGTGACCACGGCAGACCTCTCGTCTCCTGGCCCCTCTATCGTTTACGTCAACAGGGCCTTCACTCGGATGACGGGATACACCGCCGAAGAAGTGAGGGGATTAACGCCGCGCATCTTGCAAGGCCCGCTGACCGACCGTGCCGAAATGCACCGCATGCGTGTGGAACTTGAAGCAGGTCGGCCCTTTGTCGGCGAAACCATCAACTACACCAAGGATGGTCAGCCCTATTTCATGGAATGGAGCGTTTATGGCCTGCACGACCAGAGCCAGACCTTGACCTTTTATGTGGCGGTGCAACGGGACGTGAGCGCACGCAAGCACTACGAGAGGCAAATTGAGGAGCAAACCCGCTTGCTGGCGCAGGCCAACGCACAACTGGCGCAGATGAACGAGCGTTTGGCTAAGCTCTCTTTGACCGATAGCCTGACGGGAATTTTCAATCACCGCGCCCTTCACCAGAAGCTGGATGAAGAAATCGCGCGCGCAGTGCGCTACCAAACGCCACTTTCACTGCTCTTCATTGATGTGGATCGCTTCAAATTATATAATGACACCTTCGGGCACCCCGCTGGCGATAGGGCGCTCCAGAAGATCGCGCTTTTGCTGCAACAGCATGGGCGAAGCAGCGATATGATCGCGCGCCACGGCGGAGAAGAGTTCGCGGTTTTACTGCCCCAGACTGACCAAAAGGGAGCTTTGGCTTCAGCGGAAGGGTTGCGCGCAGCTATCGAGAGTGCTGCGTGGCCGTTGCGCCCCATCACCGTGAGTATCGGCGTTGCAACCCTCGAAGCAGCATCGCTCGAAAGGCCCGAAGGCGGCATCACGTCCATAGCCACCAACTTGATGAGCCAGGCCGACCAGGCACTTTATTCCTCTAAAATGAGTGGCCGTAACCGCGTAAGCTCAACGGAAGAAGGCAGCCCTTAAGACGCGCCTTCGAGCGCGCTTTGGCACCCGAGATGCACCGAAATGCGGGTGTGACACCAGAAACTTATCCGCTAACATCGCAAGAGCGAGAATAAGTCCGCGAACTGTGGATTACATTCCTGTTTGCGTCTCTTCGGCTCGAAATAGCCCGCAAAACTCTGCGAAAATCGCCTCTGGAACTGCTCTTTCGGTCGCTCATATCAGCGAGCGCCTCGCGAAAGCCCTACAGAATTTAGTCTTTTTGCCAACCAAAACCGATGATTAGAGTGCCTTCCCGTTTTTCGTTGTGCCACCAATTTCCCACTTAGCGTTTTGAGGTCGTCAAATTGTTAAAGGCAGGGTCGCACGGTCAGTTGCCGATGAGGGCGAAGAGTGCATCCGGTGCAATTTAACCAGCGAAAGCCCTGACCTGTTCTCCTCGTCCGTCGTGGCATCTGACGCAGCTACAGTCCCGTTGTTGCGCTTCACCAAAGCCGACAATACCAAACGGCCCGCTTCTTCTCTCGAAGCATCGGGCCGTTTCACGTTTTGCACAACCTTACTCCTCGTCGTCGAATTCATACAACAGTTCCAGCAATGCCTCGTAAATCTCGGCGGCGCGCGCTTGGTCTCCGGCTTTGTGCGCGGACTCCCAATCGGCTAAAGCTCCGGCCAAATCGTTGGTTTCAGTAGGGTTCTCTACGATTAACTCGCGCGCGCGTTCGATCATCGGGTCGGCGAAATCGGCGGTATCGCTCAGTTCAGCGAGATGGCGCGAGGCGGCTTCTTTGGACGCCGGATCGAGTTTGGTGTGTGCCGCCTGAAGCGTCGTCTGCTTCACTTTGCCGCTGCCCCTGTCCACGGCGTTGACGTGCAAAATGCCGTTGATGTCCAGGTCGAATTCGACCGTCACGCGGGGCGGCTCGCCGCGCGTTTCGGGTTTGAGGTTCTCGAACAGAAACTCGCCCAACAAGGTGTTGCGCGAGGCGATTTCCGATTCGCCCTGATACACCTTCAAATTGATGGCGTCCTGCTGCGGATGCAGCGCCGAAAAAACCTGGGCGCGCGTCGTCGGCAAGGTGCTGTTGCGCGCGATAATAGCGCTGTAACGGTCTTGCACGATGCGGCCCATCTGAAAATCGGCGACCTCGATGCCCAGCGAGTGCGGCGTCACGTCCACCAGAATCGCATCCAACGGCTCGCCCGCGATAATCGCCGCCTGCGCCGCCGCGCCCAACGCGACGGCTTCATCGGGGTTGATTTCGGTCATCGGCTCCTGGCCGGTGTGCGCCTTGACACGGTTCCACACCAGGGGAATCCGCGTTGAGCCGCCCACGAAAATTACCCGATCCAATTCATCGGGTTCCAGACCGGCGTCGGCCAGCGCCAAATCGAAGGCCGTCAGAGTTTTGTCCACCAGATCGGCAATTAAATCGTCGAACTCGTTGCGCGAAACTTCGACATCCAAATGCAACGGCTTGCCCGCGTTTTCCAACAGAAACTCTTCGCGCACGCGCACGAACGGCTGTGCCGACAACACGATTTTGGCGTTCTCGGCGGCGCGCAGCAGACGCGCCCGCGCCGCCGGATTCTCACGCGGGTCAACGCCGTGTTCTTCCTCGAACGCATCGGCCAGAAAGTCCATCAACGCTTCATCGAAATCGTCGCCGCCGAGTTGGGTGTCGCCGTGCGAGGCGCGCACTTCCAAGATGCCCGCGTTCATCTCGACAATCGAAACGTCGAAGGTGCCGCCGCCCAGATCGTAAACCGCGATGATTTCGTCGGTGTCGCCGCGCTCCAGACCGTAGGCCAGCGCCGCCGCCGTCGGCTCGTTGATGATGCGCTCGACCGTGAAACCGGCCAGTTCGCCCGCCTCGCGCGTCGCCTGACGCGCCGCATCGGAGAAAAACGCCGGAACCGTAATCACCGCGCGCCCGACTTCGTCGCCCAGTTCGGCCTCGGCGATGCGCTTCATTTCGCGCAGAACGAGGGCCGAAATCTCGGCGGGCGAATAGTCGCGGCCATGGAGCGCGACGGTTTCTTCGCCGCCCATGCGCCGCTTGATCGAGCGCACCGTCGCGTCGGGATAGAGCGCCAGTTGGTTGCGCGCCGCCTCGCCGACGACCAGCTCTCCATCGGTCGTGAAACCCACGACCGACGGCACGATTTTGTTGGCGCCATCGGATAACAAACGCGGCGCGCCATCTTGAACGGCGGCGACCGCCGAGAAGGTCGTGCCCAGATCGATTCCAATAATTTTTTCCATGATTGTTTCAGATTTCGGATGGCGGATTTTGGTTGCGAACCGCGAGCGTAAGCGACCGGCCAAACTTTGCAAGCCAAACTATAACGCTATGGCAGACTTACTTTGAGCCGGTCGCTTACGCTCGCGGTTCGCAACCGACCATCCGCCATCCCCTACTTCTCGCGCGCCACCACAACCTCGGCGAATCTCAATATATGGTCGCCGATGCGGTAGCCGCGCCGCCGCTCGCTCACGATGGCGCCGCTCGCGTGTGCTTCGTCGGATGGAACGGTTTCGACAGCGCGATGTTGATGCGGATCGAACGGTTCGCCCAACGTTTCGATGGGCCGCACGTTCGATGCCGCGAGGGTTTCCAGCAGCCGTTCGCGCACCAAATCGGCGCCTTCGAGCCACGCCCGCGCCGCCTCCGCCGACACCACTTTGCCTTCTGCCGCACTTTCACCGCCGAACCGTGCGCGCAGGCGCGCCCAAAAACCTTGCGGTTGCGCGCCCTGCAACAGGCGCGCGCCCGACGCCAATGCTTCGTCCAGACCGTCGAGCGCGGGCAGCAAAGCGTCGGCCAATTCGCCGCCGCTCGCCTGACGCGATTCCTCGCGCGCGGCCAACAGTTGCGCGCGCAAACGCGTGGTTTCGGCTTCGGCATCAAGGGCGCGTTGCTGCCATTGGTCGGGCGCGGCGGGCTGAGTTTGCGCGCGCGCGTTGGCCTTGAACAGCTCTTTGCCCGCGCGCGCGAACTGCTTTTCGACGCGCGCCAGTCCAGCGTTCAACTGCTCGACGGCTTCGAGCGACGCGCCATCGAGTTCGGATAATTCGCGGCGGAGCGCCGCCAACTGCTGCGCGGTTTCGCTTTCGGGCGCCAGTTCTTGCGGGTGCGGCATCGTTTCGGGAGACATAGGTTGGAGGGCGGAAATCAGGTATCAAATCTCTCTCCTGAATCCTGAATTCCGCCCAATTACAGCTTAATTTCGCGCCCATCGGCGCGCCAGTCGGTGCGTTCCAGATCGGTTTGCGCGCGCGCGGCACGCACGATATCGGCGCGCTCGACCTTCAGCGAAACCGCCGAACGCGTCTCGCTTTCCAAAGCAGGTTCGGGCCAGGATTGAGGCCGCGTCATATCTATTTGCAAACGCTTTTCGGGCGTCTTGAGTTCGTCGTAGGCGGCGCGAATGCGCTTGAACTCTTGCGGCGCGCGTTCGGGCGGATACTCGCGCACCTGAGCCAGATACGCTTTTTTGACGGCGTCGTCCGAGGCGTCGGACGCGATGCCCAAAACTTCGTAAGGATCGGGAGCTTCTTGTTCGGGCGTTTTGGGAGAAGGTGGTTTCATTTCAGATGGCAGATGGCAGATGGCGGATAACGGGTGGCGGATTTCGGATAGCGGATGCAAGATGCCGGATGGATTGGAGAACGTGCGCGGTTTCTTCAGATTATCCGATATCCGTAATCCGCTATCCGAAATCCAGATCGTTCAGTATTCCACCGAACGCTCCGAACGTCGGATTTTGGATCTGTTGGCGCAATGCGCTGAGGCGGTTTTGCAAATCGCGGTCGCGGAACTGACGCGCCAGTTTTTCGGCGTCTTTCAGAGTTTTCAGCGCGGCGTCCTGCTGCTGATTAACCGATTGAATGACCGCCAGTTGCAGCAATAATTCGGGGTTGTCGGGCACCAGAGCGACCAGGCGCAAGATGTAAATCAACGCCGTCTCGGATTCTCTGCTTTCCATCAACATATCCACGATGCTTTCCAACGTTTCGGCGGGATCGGGCGCGATTTCTATGGCTTTCTCGAACAATTCGTGGCCCCATTTCCCCCACTCTTTTCCGTCGGCCATCAGAAAACACAAGCTGCCAAACGTCGCATACACCTCGGACGAAGTGTTCCCCTCGGCGATGACGCGCGCGAACACTTCGCGCGCGCGTTCGATGTTTTCCTGGCGCGCCCACAGCCCGAAAATCATCCCGTAATCTGTCAATTTGCCGCGACGCATCACGGCTTCGATGCGCTCTTCGGCCTGCTTTTTCTTGCCCAGTCTGATCTCGGTTTCAGCCAGAAAGGTCAGCGCACCCGTGTCATCGGGCACAAGCTCCAGCGCCTCCAGATAATGTTCGTGCGCGCCTTTGAGGTTGCCGTAATTGTAGCACCGCATTCCTTCTTCCACCAGCAGTTTGCCCAATCCTTGTCGCGCCGCCGCGTGTTCGGGATCGATTTCCAGGGCGCGCTGCAAAATGCCTATGGTCATCCACGGGCTTTCGGAGTGCGCGATGGTGGCCTGCAACAACAACGCGTCAATCCGCTTGGGGTCGAGCTTCAAGATGCGCTCGGTCTCATTGATGGCAGCGGCGGGCTGCTCATTGGCGAACAGTGCTTCGGCCATTTCGTAGCGCAGTTGCAGATCGTCGGGCGTGGCCTTGATCGCCTTTTTATAATGCTCGATGGCCGACGCCGGATCGCCCAACTGCTGAAGCAGTTGCAAAACATGACGCCGCATCCAGGCGCGCTCGGCCTCCTGACGCGCTTGCTGATGCAGTTCTTCTTCGCTGGGATTTTTGCGTCGCCCGCGCCGCGCCGTCGCCTTGATAAGCTCTTCCCAGAGTTCGACGGACGGGCGCAAATTTTCGGTATTCTCCTGCGCCAAAGCCAGATTATGCGTAAGCGGCGGCAACGGCCCCAGTTCGGGATGCTCTTCGGTCAGAGCGCGCAATTCGCCCCAGTGTTGCGCGGCGAGCGTCCATTTTTCCTCGCGCGCGGCGTCCAGTCCCAACCGATGAAGCGCGATGGCGAGGGCAATGCGCGGTTGCGCGGCGTCGGGCGTATTTTGCCGAGCAACGCGCGCCTCACGCAACAAGGCGTCCCACTGCCCCGATTGGTAAAGTTCGGGCAAGCGCCCGCTCTGCACACTACTGATGGCGTCTTCGAGTTGCGGCAACGGCTCGATTTTGGCTTTGCGCGCGATGTTTGCGGCCTCGTCCCAATTGTCGAGCGCGGCGACCGATTTATCGAGGCGCGCCGCCGCCACTCCATGATAAAAGGCGCGCCTTAACTCGGCCTGCGCGGGCAGAGGCCGCTCTTTGCCACGCGCCAGCAGAGTGCGCGCGGCTTCGTCGTCGTTCTGCTGTAGCGCGCTCAATCCGCGCCATAATGGGCGCCACGAATCGTCGGATTCTTCAGCGGCGCCTGACAACGGTTCGCCGCGCAGCAGTTGCGCGACCGGCTCTAATGTCGCACGAATTTCATCGGAGAGCCAGGGCAAACTGGTCAAATCGAGCGTCGCATCGGCTTCGAGCGCGGCCAAAGCGCGCGCGTGTTGCACGGGGGGCCGCGCGTCGGTTGGCATCAGGCGCGCGTAAATTTGCTCGGCCTCGGCAAGCTGATTATCGCGGTGCAGCGCCAGCGCCAGATGATAAAGCAAGCGCGATTCGTCGGGCCGCAATTGAAGCGCGGCGCGCAACGCTTCGATGGCGACGGGATGCCCCTGCGCGTCGAGGGCGCGCCGAAAATGCGCTTCGGCGAGGGCATCGGCGAGAGCGGCGTCATTTTCGAGCGGCAGGGTTTCCCACTGCCGCACGGCCTCCAGATAATTGCGTTGCCGAAAGAATTCCAGACCACGATCGCGCGGCGCGGTCGCCTTGCTCGCTTTGGGCGCGCCCGACGAGGACGGCACTCGCTTTTTGTTTTTGCTTTTCGCCATCAGTTAATGAGTTCGGTTTAGCCGGTTTAGAGATGGTAAGCAAGTGTCGGCGCCAATAACTGGCAGAATCGCTGTTGTCTGCGTCTTGGGGGAAGCGCCAGTTTTTCCCGTTCGTCTCTACTTTCGTGCAAACCCAAACGCTCGACATCGCCGCCATCCGCGCGCAGTTTCCCACGCTCGATATTGATGTGCGCGGCAAACATCTGGTTTATCTCGATAACGCCGCCACCACGCAAAAGCCACAGCGCGTGATTGATCGCATCACGCAGTTTTACGAAAGCGAAAACGCCAATTCGCATCGCGCGGTGCATTTTCTGAGCGAAGTCGCCACGCGTCGCTTCGAGGAAGCGCGCGTCAAAATCGCGCGCTTCATCGGCGCGCGCGATGCGCACGAGTGTATCTTCGTGCGCGGTTGCACCGAGGGCATCAACCTCGTGGCCGCGACGTGGGGCCGCGCCAATTTGGGCGAGGGCGACGAGATTATTCTCACCGAAATGGAGCATCACTCCAACATCGTGCCCTGGCAATTGCTGGCCGCGCAGACCGGTTGCAAAATTCGCGTCGTGCCGGTTTTCGATAATGGCGAGTTGGACATGGACGCTTATCGCGCCTTGTTTAACGAGCGCACCAAATTGGTTTCGTTCGTGCATCTGTCGAATGCGTTGGGCACGATTAATCCGTCGCGCGAAATCATTGACATCGCGCACGCAAACGGGGCGTTGGTATTGTGCGACGCCGCGCAATCCGTCCCGCATTTTAAGATTGACGTGCAACAGTTGGACGCCGACTTTCTGGTGTTTTCGGGGCACAAAATTTACGGGCCGACCGGCATCGGCATCCTGTGGGCGCGGCGCGAATTGTTGGATGAAATGCCGCCCTATCAGGGCGGCGGCAACATGATCAATCGCGTCAGTTGGGAAGAGACGACGTGGAATGTGGTGCCCTATAAGTTCGAGGCCGGAACATCGAATATGGCGGGCGCAATTGGTTTAGGCGAAGCGGTCGAATGGGTCGAAGAGATCGGTCTCGATGGTATCGCTGCGCATGAAGGCGAACTATTGAATTACGCGACCGAAAAGTTGTGTTCAATTGACGGCTTTCGTGTTATCGGAACAGCTCCCGAAAAAGCGTCGGTATTATCGTTTTTGATTGACGGCACGCATCCCAACGATGTGGCGCATTTGATTGATACGCAGGGCGTCGCGGTTCGTAGTGGGCATCACTGTTGTATGCCGTTAATGAACCGTTATGATATTCCTGGAACGCTGCGCGCGAGTTTCGCGGTGTATAACACAACGGAAGAAGTAGACGCGCTTTATGATGCGCTTAATTTCGCGCGCGAGATGTTGGTTTAAGAGGAACAAGGAACAGGGGACATGGTTAGAATTGCCGGTAGTGGCTCAATGCGGGTTGTTTTGTCATTCTGAGCGCAGTGAGGAACGACAAAACAACCCGCATTGAGCCACTACCGAATTGTCGAATACTGACGCGACTCTAACCTTGCCCCGTGTTCCCTTTTCCTTGTCCCCTGACCGGCAAACTCACCACGAACGCCGTGCGGAAACCATCGCTCAACATCGGCGACGCACCGCCCTGCCCACTCGAAAATAAAGCCGAATCAGGTGCGCCATCTTCGTAACCCTCAATCCATAATTGGCCGCCGTGCGCCTCGACGATTTTCTGCGCCGATAGCAAACCAAAACCGGTGCCTTCTATGGCCTTGTGCGTTTTCAAGCGGCCAAAAGCTACGAACAACTGGCTGGCCTGCTCACTCGTAATTCCCCGACCTCCCATGCCTCGGTCGGCGGCGACGATTAACACTTTGTTTTCATCGGCGCGCCAAAATATCTTAACTTGGCCATCGCTGTATTTCAGGGCGTTGCCGATCAGGTTCATCCATACGGTAATCATGCGCATTTTGTCGAGGTTGATCTCGATATCGCCCTCTTGCAAAACAACTTCGCGCCCGCTGGAAAAGCGCGGCTTTTGATAGCGAATCCCCTCTTCAATGGTTTCACGCAACGAAGTCGGATGTGCGTTGATAGGAACCGGCTGGCCCTCCAGAACGCGCAACTGTTCCATCAGCGAGAGCCGCAAAAAGTTCAGCATCTGCGAGCCGCTCTTGATAAATCCGGTGATGCGATGCAGGGTTTCGCGGTCGCTCTTGCCTTTTTCGATGGACAATTCGAGCGTGTCGGCGCCCAGTTGCACCGAAGTTAAGGGCGTGCCCAGATCGTGAACGATAACGCCAATCGCCTGACTGAGAATCGTCAACATTGACTCGGTTTGCTCGCGTTTACGACGCTGTTCGTCGCGTTCGAGCGCCAGTAAATAGTTGGCAACGAAAGTCTGGCGCGCGTAAAGTTCGAGCGAATAACAGGCGCCCATGCCAGCGACGTTGGCGGACAAGATAAAGAATATCGAGTTGAGAAACGTCGTTTTGCCCTGTGGGATTTTCAGAATATTCTGCGAAAACACCGCCGACGCCACATAAACCAGCACCACGATCCAGTTGGCGGTCGTCGCGCTCCAAAACCTCATGCGCGCGAACGAATACGAGATGAGCGGGATGAGCATCAGGCCCGCGTAGTAGAAGCTGTAGCCAGGTTCGTTGGGTTGCGCCGTCGCCGAAATCAGAATGAGGCCGAAGCCGCCAATCAACACCATTATAAACAGACTGACTTGCATCAGGCGGCGGAAGTGCGGCGTGAAACTGAGCAGAAATACGCCCAGCAAAATCGGCGAGACAATGAAGAATCGCACGAACCAAACCTGCGGACGCGAGACCGGCAGCACGAAGTAATCGAGCACGCCAAACGCCATCCACAGCAGTAAAGTCATCGCCAGCGCGATGCGACAGATGACCAGCGAATTGTCGAAATAAACGCGCCGGAACTGCTGTTCGAGAGAGTCGGGAAACCGCAACCGGCGGGCGTCTTCGTCGAGTTGGGTGTTCTCCATGAAATAGCTCGCCAGAGAGTGTGACAGCGCAGCTTACTTTTCGTCACAGAAGGTTCTTATAACTGAGGCGGCGACTGTATGGGGGCTACGCGGTCGCCTGAACTTGTAGGGGCGCTGCTTGCGGCGCCCATAGGCACCAAGCTAAGGATTCTTACGCTCACCGATTGTCATTCTGAGCGTAGTGAGGCACGAACGAAGTCGAAGAATCCAGTGCGTTTGAGTTGTCGCGCACGTTTGACGAACCTTTTACGTCATGGATTCTTCGACTTCGTTCGTGCCTCACTACGCTCAGAATAACAGATGGGGCGGTTTTTCACGCTCAAATCCCCTTAGCTTGGTGCCTATGGGGCGCTGCTTGCGGCGCCCGC
>JAABUN010006901.1_pt1 | contig 12721 bp, 12 predicted proteins | sample 5559311 | NCBI WGS metagenome assembly JAABUN01 (sample SAMN10711877, study PRJNA513370) | rock metagenome | isolation source: Antarctica rocks | place: Antarctica: Victoria Land, Siegfried Peak sud | reverse complement strand
TCCCCAGACCGAATGCACCGCGCCCCTGTGCGCGGACACGCCGAGTGCGATTATGTCAATCTAGAGCAGGATAGCGGGTTGCCACCCTCAGTGCAAGGATACGGGACGACTCATACGGCGAGGCGTGTGCCATAGGTGCCACGGCTCTCCGTGTGTACCCGCCGAATCTGCACGCTGAGCGCGGCATCCGCCCGATTGCGTGCCGAGGGGGAGCGGTCGCGCCATGCGTAATACCCCGCACGCGACACGCCTACGAGGCGACACAACCGCGAGACCGCATGGTTCGCCTTCTCCGCGTGGATGAACCGGAAGCGGTTCACCGGGTCTCCCGTGCGAAGAAGGCCGCCGCTTTTTTGAGGATTTCGCGCTCCTCGCGCAGCACCCGCACCTCGCGGCGCAGGCGGCGCAGTTCGTCGCGCTCCTCGCTGGTCAAGCCGTCGCGTGCGCCCGCGTCGATCTCGATCTGCTTCACCCAGTTGCGCAGCGTCTGGTCGGAAACGCCGAGATCACTGGCGATGCGGGGCAGGGAGCGTTCACCGCTCTGCACGAGGCGCACGGCCTCGGCCTTGTATTCCGGGGGGTACGGTGGGTTTGTGCGCGGCATTGAGACACCTCCTTGGGATTCTCCCCAATCTTCAGGTGTCTACCAAATCGGCTCTTCCGGGGAGTTGGTGAAACGGCGCGATGGGTTGGGGTCGGGACAGTAAGCGACCACAACTGGTGGTAGGTCATCATCAACTTCAATGGTGCTGTCGAATTCGTGCAAGCGTACAGATTCCACATTGACCCAGTTCGACTCCCGGAAAGAGAGTAGAATAGCGCGAGGCGAAACGCTAATATGACGTGTCAGAAAAGACCCTGAGACCTACAAGAATGTATGTCAGGAAACATTATAAGTGAACCCTATATAGACGGTATCGGCGGGATTAGCCTGACATCCAGTTAGGGTAGACCCCAGATTGACATCTTCCGATGGGTAGCGGGCCAGTTTGGCAATTTTGACATGGTCACCACAGGCGGAAAACGTCAAACTGACCCGCTACCCACAAACTGCTACACTACCACGCCATACACGGTTGTCATGCTTCCGCACGTTCCTTGAAGCGGTTTGCTGCGCGGCGTGACAGCAACCACCAAGGAACGTGGGCACAACGACCGATCATCGCATGGCACGAACCCTTTGGGGGGATTGGGAAGGGCGAAGAATGCGCGTTCTCATCGTCGGTGCGGCGGGGAGTCTCGGACGGCAACTGGCACCCGAACTCGCCGGACGCGGGCATGAGGTCGTCTGCTTCGATCTCACGCGGCGGGAGGCTAGCCCGTACCAGTGGGTGACGGGCGACATTCGCGTGCCGCACATGTTGAGCGAGGCGGCGGCGGGCTGCGACGCGCTCGTGCACATCCCCGCGTGGCACGGTATCCACCTGCGCCACCGCACGCACCGCGATTTCTGGGAATTGAATGTGGACGGCGCGTTCAACGCTTTCCAAGCCGCGCTCACCGTTGGCGCGCGCAAGCTGCTCTATTGCAGCGCGATGGGCGTCTACGGTGGCATCCCGCGCCCGCCGGAACGTGCCTTGCGCATCACCGACGAGTCGCCGGTGACGCCGGCGGATGACATCTACGCGACCACGAAAGTGGTCGGTGAGCAACTTTGCACGCTCTATCACCGTGCCTACGGCCTCGCCGTGGTCGCCTTCCGGCTGGGAATGTTCGTTCCGGTGGATTTCGTGCAGTACGGGATGCGGTTGCTACACGGCGGCGTCGACGAGCGCGATCTGGCGCAGGCCTTTCGCCTTGCACTGGAAGACGACGCCGTGGTGGACGGTACATTCAATCTCTTCGCGCCCACGCCCTTTGCCGCCGACGACGAGACCGCACTGGTCGCCGATCCTTTGGCTGTAGTGCGTCGCCACTACCCGGACGCGGCGGTGCTGGAACGCGCAGCACGGGGGCGCACCCTCGCACCGAACTGGTACACCACGACGCTGGAAGGTGCGCTCGTACCAATCCCGATCCGCGTCTACTGGGAGAGTGCGCGTGCGCATGAGCAACTCGGCTGGCGACCGCAACACGACTTCGCCCGCTTTCTGCGCGATCTCGGGGACGACACCGCCGACTACGTGCGGGACAATCGCTACCCGGTGCCGGATGCGCCGACTCCTTGGCACCCCTGATCGCGCCCGTCGCGCCCGTCGCTCGGCGACGCGCTTCCAAAGGAGGATAGATGACGACGAAGGTACTGATCACCGGAGCGGGCGGGAACGCGGGGCAGGCGGTGAGCCGCGTCGTCGCCGGGGCAGGGTTCGCGGTTCGCATGGCCGACGTTATCGCACCCGCACCGGACGTTGCGGACATCGGTGAGTTCGTGCGCTGCGATACCCGCACGCCTGCCGATGTCCGCAGCGCGGTGCAAGGCATGGACGCCGTGGTGCATCTCGCCGCTTGGCACAATGCCCACACACCGCCCGTGAGCGACGCCACCATCTTCGCGGTGAACGTTGATGGCACATTCAACGTCCTCGAAGCCTGCCGCGAGGCCGGTATCAAGGGTTTCGTTTTCGCCTCGTCTATGGCGTATGGCTGGGGGTCTGTCTACTCGGTGACGAAAGTCGTGGGCGAAGAACTGTGCCGCGCCTACCAGCAGATGACCGGAGCCGCCGTTGCCATGCTCCGCTACCATGCCTTCACGCCGTCGCCGTACCTTCAGTACGGTGTCCGCCTGCTGCGCAACGGCGTAGATCGCACGGATGTCGCCGCCGCGACCGTGGCCGCCTTACACGCCGTGACCGAGCGGCGCGTCGAACTGTTTCGCACGATCGTTCATACCGCTCACCACATGCCACCGGAGGTCATCGCGGACTTCTCGCGTCTCGGCCCGGCGTGGTGCGAGCAACAGATGCCCGGCGCACGCGGCCTGATCGAGAAGTACTACCTCGATCTTCCCCCGACGGTGGAGCAGCACGACCTTTCCGAGACCGCACGCCTTCTCGGCTGGCGGCCCCGAATCGGATTTCTCGAGTTCCTGCGCGACCTGAGCGTGCGCGATGCACGCGACGAGGACGTGCGCGACCTCCGAGTCAATGGCACTTTGGCGTAGCCGGGGGGCTCTTCCGTGAAGTTGGTGAAGGGGTCTGGCATTGCTCTTGGCACCGCAAGGCAATCGCAAAAAGCGGTAGGCGATCTCGACTTCGTACCAGTCGGGTTGGTTGGTCATCGGGCAGAGGGCAGTGACCTCATCCGAGACCATCGTGACGATCGAGACCGCCGCCGATGCCGGAAAGGTGTCGAGGCCGCTGAACTCGTCGTGGTGGGGGTGTAAATAGCGGAACGGCTGATCGGTCATCGATGATGCTCCCACGGACGATTCCTGACCGCACAGAGGCCCGCGCCGCCTTTCGACAATCATATGCGATGGGAGGCCACGGAGCGAAGGCTCGCAGCGTGTCGAATCCTTACCAGACGCGAACGGGCCTCCCGGCAAAGCGATATACTCCCGCTAGCGGAGCAAAGCAGATCATTGTTCGCGGGGGGTGCATTGGAAAAAATCACATTCGGCAATACCGGCCTCGAGGTATCCCGGATCGGCTTGGGGGGATATCCTTTCGGCGGCGTCAATCAGGCTCGCCATTGGAACCCCTACACCGCCGAAGGGCGCAGGACTGCTATCGCAACGATTCATCACGCCTTGGATCGCGGCATCAATTACATCGACACGGCCCCCGGCTACGGAGAGGGCCACAGCGAGACGCTCATCGGAGAAGTGATGCGCACGCGGCGCGACGAGTGCGTGCTCGCGACCAAGGTCGGGTGGCGAGGGATGGACAAGCGAGCGGTGATCGCCAGCGTCGAATCCAGCTTGGAGCGGCTGCAGGCGGCGCACGCCGATGTGGTGCAGTTTCACGGGGGCATGTTTACCGCCGAGGACTGCGAGCACATCCTCCACGAGGGGCCACTGGACGCGCTGGAGGAACTGCGGGAGCGCGGGTTGGTACGGTTCATCGGGATAACCTCCGAAGAGCCGTGGACTGTACGCCCGTTCCTCGCTACCGGTCGCTTCGACATGGTGCAGATCGCCTACAATCTGATCTACCAATCGGCAGCATTGCATGTGCTCAAGGAAACCGCGCAGCGAGGCACTGGCGTCGTCTCGATGCGCTCGATGACCTCCGGCATCCTCCCGCGATTGCTGCACTTCCTCGCGCCCGAGTGGCAACAGGCGCGGGATGTCTATCAAGTCTGTCTCGAATTCCTGCTCGCGGACCCGCGCGTACACATCGCGAATGTGGGGATGCGCTGGCCGGAGGAAGTAGACCGGAACATAGAGATCGTGGAAGGTTTCGAATCGTCCATGGACGTGTCGCAACTGCCGCGGCTGACCGCCGGAATCTACCAAGCGGAAGACGCGGAAGCGCGCACCCCCTAAGAGGGGTGCGCGTCGTTACTCGGTGCGGGGATGCGACGGCCTTTGCACACAACATGCGCACGCGAGAGCCGTCGCGTCCGCTCGAAATCAATGAAACCTGCGAGCAGTATCCTGGCGGGGGTGGCGGGGGGACGTCGAACCGGGCGAGGGGTTGTGGGCCGACTTCAAGGATCGCCGTGCGAGGAAATAACCGGAGAGGGGTTCGTGATGACTGACATCCGCTGGGATATTCTGACGATCGGGCGTCTGAGCCGGAACAAATTCTGGGGCGAATCAGACGCACGGGGATATCGGTCGCCCCGCTGCACATGCACACTCCTCCGCGTGGGCAAGCGCACGATCATCGTCGACCCAAGTTGCCCACCCGACGAGATGGTGCGGGTGCTCGACGAGCGCACCGGACTGGAACCTGCGGCAGTGGATACTGTCTTCCTGACCCATTTTCACGGCGACCACCGCTATGGGATCGAGGCGTTCCCACATGCTCGCTGGATGATGGCTGCCGATGAAACCCTCGATTGGGATCGCCGACTTCCGGCGGACAGCCCGGACCGGGCGATCTTGGCACGGATGCAGTCGCCAGGTGGTGGCCCCGCTCCGGGTGTCATGTGCATCGCGACGCCCGGACACACGCGCAGCCATACGTCCCTGCTCTTCACGAGCGAGGATATGCGCATCGTCATCGCCGCCGATGCCGCGATGACCCGCGACTTCTTTCTCTCACGAGATTACTACTTCAACACCGAAAACCCCACCGCTGCGGTCGCCTCCATGGAGGAAATCGCCACGATGGCGGACGTTATCGTACCCGGTCACGATAACGTTTTCCTCAACCGGCACGCGTGAGGAATCAACGGTCGAGCATACTGCGTTGCACAGGCAGGCGCGACCGTTACGGTCGCTAACGCCCTCGCACGCACCGATCGGTCGTGTCCCGGTCATGGCTGTGCCACGTCCACCGCCGCTCCGCTCCGCTCCGCCTCGTAGATCGCCTGCACCACTGCAAGGGAGTGCAGCACATCCTCCCCCCGGATCACCGGTTCACGCCCCTCGCGCACGGCGTCTGCCATATCCTGCACTTGCAGAAAATGCCCGACGCTCGTGTCCTTATCCGCGCCGGGAAGCATTTGCTCCTCGGCACTCGGCGTGCCGGGTTCGCTGCCGTTTTCGAGGTTCCATCCGACGATCGCGTAATCCTCCAACCGGATCGTGCCGCGCTCGCCGTGGAACTCGACACAATCCGGTTGTTTCGGATAAATCGAGGTTGCGCACTGGATGATGCCAAGTGCACCGGACGCATATTCCACCACGGCAACTGTGGTGTCGTCCGCCTCGATGTCGTGGCGCAAGTGTCGTGCGTACCCCTGTACACGCGTAATTGGCCCCGCAATCCACGTCATCAGGTCTACCCCGTGGATGCCCTGATTGATGAGCGCACCGCCCCCCTCTTTGCCCCATGTACCGCGCCAGCCCGATTCGCTGTAGTACCCCGGTGCTCGCCACGCCTTGAAGCGCATGTCGGCGACGAGCATCTTGCCCAACTCGCCCCCTTGCACCGCCGCGTGCGTGCGGCGGGTGCCATACACGAATCGGCGATTGAACACCGCGCCCAATTTGACCCCGTTGCGTTTGCATACCGCGACGAGGGCTGCGGCACGCTCGATGTTCAGTTCGATGGGCTTCTCGACGAGGACGTGCTTGCCAGCCTCGGCGGCGGCGGTCGCCACCTCGAGATGCAGCGCGGTGGGCAGGCAGATCGTCACGACCTGCACATCGTCGCGCTGCATCACCTCGCGGTAATTCGCTACCCACGTTGCGTCGTTCTGGAGCGCGACCGGCCTGCCGCGATCTTCGCGCAGATCGCAGACCACGCGCAATTTCGCGCCTTGCGCTTCGGTAACGAAATGTGCGTGTCGCGGCCCGACCAACCCCGCCCCGATCACCGCGAACCCTACCGGCTCCGTCATGGCCCCCCCTCCCTATCCTGATTGAGATCAGGATTCTGACCCCAGATATGCCTTGCATATGGCCTTGCCCACCGAGTACACGACCGCACCCGTCTATTCGTCTGTCCATGCATTCGTTCACACGCTACTTTTCCGGCATCGCACGCGGTGCGACCGCGTTCCAATCTCTTTCGAGCGTACTCACCTGCCACAGCACCGCCCGCAGGCCGAGCCAGAGCGCATCGAGTTCCGCTTTCAGCGCGACTCGATCCCCGCTCGTCGCCACTGCACGCAGTGCTTGATGGCGGCGTTCCACCGTTTCCGCGTTCGCCTGCGCCGCGTCCGCCAGTTGACGTGTGGCGGCAACGTACCGCGCCGCGAGATCGGCAGTCGTCACGTCCGGGTGCGGATCGCCCGCTTTACCGCGCCACGTCCCATACGCCGGCGGAAGGGTACAGCCTGCCTCATCGTAGCGCGTGTGGGTCGGCTCGACGTGCGGCGTGACGCTCAGGTAGACCACGCACGGCTCATCGCCTATGGCATGAAGCGTGTGCTTTCGCTGCGGCTCGACGTAGATGAGCTGACCGGGGCCGCAGGTCACGCGCTCATCCTCGATGAGGAACTCGCACTGCCCCTCCAGCACGAGGAAAATCTCGCCGGCGACGTCGTGGCTGTGCATCGGTGCGGCGGGCGCGGGCTGCATTCGCATGAACCGACCCCGGATTTCGGGATGCACGACGAGGTTGGCATTGTCGGTGCGATAGTTGTACACGGGAATAGGCATCGCGCACTCGTTCCTTCCGTAGCGGGAGATCGTATATGAGACACCATCGCACGCGATACCGTCCGCCTCCGTGGCGGGAGACGCCGCATGTACAGGAAACGTCGGCTGGCACTGCTCGATGGCAGGCGCAACGCCCTTCGCGGAGTCCTGCACCGCGCTGATTCCCACCAACTGACGGTGACCCACGCGACCTTCCGAATAGCCAGGTGCTGTTCATATGCACGCAGGTTTTCATGCCGCCCCCTCATGCCTCTGGCGCAGAGACGTGTGGCGGCTGCACTGCCTGCCCCTCGCGCACCGACCGATACGCCGCCTCAACGAGTGCCAGCGAGGCGCGGGCATCTTCCCCATGCGTGAGTGGTCGCGCCCCCGTTGTCAGGCAATCGAGCAGATGCTCAATTGCCCCCGCCATCCCCTCGATCTGCATGCGGGGGGCACCGACGGGTGGTCTCGTCTGCAATTGGAAGTGGCCGGATCCGGGTACGTCCGTGATCTTTTCCGATGTAACGGTGATCGTGTCGCTTTCGTCCATGGTGATCGCCCCATTCCGCCCGTAGATCTGTATGAGCATCGCATCCCACCCCGCCGCGTAACGCGGGTCTTTGAGGACATACGAGACGGTTGCCTCGCCCACGCAGCCGTTTGCGAAACGCAGCAGCATCAGACCGGTGTCCTCCGTGGTGCGCCCGGGATCAATGAGGTCACTCGTGGTCGCGATAGCTTGCACCTCGACGACCTCGCCAACGAGCCAGCGAAGCAGATCGAGTACGTGGATGCCGATACCGGAAATGACGCCATCGTGTTTCCAGTAGCGCTGTAGACGCTCCGGTTCCATGTGATGCCACGCGTAGGTGATGTCTTGTAGGTAGGCCGCTTTGACGAGAATCGGCTCCCCGATGTAGCCCTCATCGAGCAACTGTTTGAGTGTCCGGTGGCGATTCTGATACCGCTTTGTCTGATCGACCATAAGGAGGCCGCCATTCTCCCGGCAGGCCGCGATCATCGCGTCGGCCTCCTCTAGCGTGTTGGCGATCGGCTTCTCGACGAAGACGTATTTGCCCGCTTTCGCCGCCTGAATTGCCACGGGCGCGTGGAGGTGATGCGGGAGACACAGATCAACGACATGAACCGCAGGATCACCGAGTGCCTGCTCAACCGAGGAATACCAGCGGTCCGCCCCGAACTTGCGGAGGCCGCCGCCCGCAAGTTCGGGGCGGACATCTACCGCAGCCACAAGCCGGGCGCGTGCGTTCGCCGCGTAGGCACTGAAGTGTCCCGCCGATACACCGCCGCACCCGAAGACCGCAACGCCAATGGGTTCCGCCATCGCGAACGCCCCCTGTCTCGCCCCACCTATGAGCGGCCACGCTGCGCGGCCCAATATACGTGCATCGTACATTGACGCGAATAGTATCATCAAGGATCGGCAAGCGGACACACCGCACGGGAACCGGGGACGGAAACGTCCCTCACCTGTAGATGCCCCCGGAATATGATACCCAGCGAGGATCGCTCACCCTGCCCCAACAACCGCGACCTCATGGTCGCACACCGAAGGTGCAGCGAACGTCAGCCAATCGCCTTCCCGCTCGCCGCGCACCGTCTCTCCTGCCACGAGCGGTTGTACCCCTGCGCCCGCGATACCTTCAGACAATCGCACGCGCACAGCGAGCGGCCCGACCGGTACGTAGTCCGGCATTTGCCCGCGCCAGACATTCTGCCCCGTGAGATTGACGAGGTGCAACACTAGGCGCTGCCTTCTGGAGCGCGTGCGGGGAGAACGCGCCGACTGCAACGAGGACGTACTGGATAACTGTGTGCACTTGCGCTGACGCGGGCAGGACGGAACAGCCCACCGCTCGCTATCAACCGCACCGATGGAATCCACGACAACCCTCAACACAGCGGTCGCCCTCGCGAAGACGCTCGGTGTACCCACCGCAGCGGTGGAAAGAACGAGCGGACACCCTGCCCAGGTGCCATCGAACGCGGGGATCGTGGTACTCCTCGGCGACGATGCACGCGAGCCGGACATGAACGTACCGAGCGGCACGGGGTGATAGGAGGAGGCAGGGATCCTTCACGTCTTCCGTTCTTACCGATGCTATGCGTCGCCTTGTCGAGACACCCCACAGCGATGTCTATTTCGTGCCGAGGCCGAGGTGCGCCTCGGCCTCCAGGCGCACCGCCCCCTCCCCGAACTCCGCCCGCTGTTCCTCGAGGAACAGCGGGCGGATCGCCGCCATCTGCTCCCCCGCGTAGGCCGCGAACACCGGGGACGAGTCTTTGATCGCTTCCCACGCCGCCTCGGGCGTTGGCACTTCCCAATGGTGGGTGACGCTCTGCACCTCCACCTGCGTGAACCCTGCCCGGCGCATCTCGCGCACGAAGACGTCCGGATCTTGGAGGCTCAGCGACGTGGGCGTGGGCAGCCCGGGAATTGCCCGACGCGCCGCTTGAGCGAACGCGGTGCTGATGCTGCGGTGCCATCCCGCGACCGCCGCCGTGCCCCCGGGCCGGAGCACCCGATGGAGCTCGCGGAATCCCGCCGCCCGATCCGGGAAGAAGATCAGGCCGAACATCGAGAACACCGCGTCGAAGGAATCGTCGGGAAAGGCCAGTGCCTGACCGTCCATCATCGCGGCGGCGAGGTTCGTCAGCCCCGCCGTGCGTGCCTGCCCGCGCAACCGCGCGACCATACCGGGAGCGAAGTCCACCGCGACGACCGCAGCCGCCTGTCGCGCGGCGAGGAGCGCGAGGGTACCGGGGCCGGCGGCGACATCGAGCACGCGGTCGCCGGGCCGCACGCCGACAAGCCGCAAGGCATCCCGGGCAAAATGGGCGAAGAAGGGGGCGATGAACCGCTCGTAGCCTTCGCCCGAGGCGTCCCACCCCTCCGGCGTATGTTCGAGCCTGCCTGTAGCCATCCGTCACCTCCCGCGTTCGGCGTTTCGCGATTCACGACGGCACCGTCAGCCCGCCCGACATTCCCGGCATCGGTGCCGACCCGAACTATGCGTCTCTTGCCCCGTACCGCGTCGGCTAATCGCCCCACCCCCTATTCGCCGATGCACTCCGCTCCTCTCGCAGCACGGGCAATACCCGACGCGGATGGAGCGGAGTTGGCGGGTGCGGAGTATCGTAGCTGCAACCGACGCGGTTTCACAGGACGTCGTGCTTTGCACACTCGGGGGTGCCCTTCTACGGCACCATACAATGCAACTGCACGCGCCCTTCCTGTCTACCCATTGCACTACACTAAAGTATAATCAAAATATTCTCGCAACCACTCGTTTATGGGAATGGCCAGTTTAGCCCGGAAGCCATCTCAATCGAGCTCGCCCCGCGACGCCGCCAAAGCCATCAGCCGCGCGTCCCCCACGCAGGGCACGCGGGCTAATAATGGAACTCGGCGTACACCACGTCGCCGGGGATCGCACGGACGGCGAGCGTCTCGCCGTTGAGCGACGCGGCCACGCCGCGCTCCGGCACGCCGAGCGGCACCCGGAACGTCGCGTCGGTCGGCACCCCCCCCTTCACGCCGGGTACCGGCACGCCGTCGAGCGTGTGCATGTCCCGCCCGGTGGCGACGTAGCCCCGGGGCCGCGTGAAGACTACTACTCCCCCATTCGGTGCGGGGGCATCCTCCATGAGGCGCATCGAGACCACCGACGACGACCGGGGGAAGGGCGAGCGGAAGAAGTGGCGAACGGTGCCGCCCGGTTGCGCCACCACGAATTCGTACCGCGCCGTCGGCTCCCCGGCGAATGGTCCCCACGCGCCGTCCCCGCCCGTCGTTACCTGATACACGGCCTCCCCTAGGCGTGCCCCCGTGGCGGGGTCGGTGGCGAAGATCGTGACGTCCACGCCCGCGACGCCGAGGTTCGTCGGCACCCGGTTCTCGTACCCGGTCACGAGGCCGGAGAGCCGCACCGCCGCCTCCGGCGCGATCTCCGGCGTGCCGGCGCGCCCGGTGAGGAACCGGAACATCTCCGCGAAGGCGCGGGGGCCGAACGCCGTCTCCCGGTGGTCGATCCCCTCGATCACCACGTTCGTCGCGCCGCGCAACGCCGGGGCGTCGTAGTCGATGCCCGACGGGCCGCCCGACGCCAGCGTGGGCTGGGCGAACTTGTCGAACCGGTCGCTGCGGATCGTCATGGTCGCCACACCCGGCACGACCTCGTCCCCCGCGTTGAGGGCCTGGAGGAAGCGGCCCGCGCCGTTGAACTCGCTGTTGTTCCCCGGCATGTTGTAGACCCCGTGGTTGACGCCGCCACCGAGCACCACGTGACTCACTTTGCCCGCGCCACCATTCCTGACGTAGTTGCGGATCGAGTTCGCCCCCCGCGAGTTGCCGATCAGGACCAGTTGCGGCGCGCCCGTCTGCGCGAGCACCATGTCCACCCGCGCCGCAAGCTGGGCGCGTTGCTCGTCGGTGCCGGAGCGGCTCGGCTGCGGGATCGCGTCGTCATCGCGGGCGGTGGGGTACGGGTAGTCTATCGTGAAGAGGCGTTCGCGCGGGTAGCCGTTCGTCTCGAACCGCCAGAGCGTGGTGATCCAGAGGGCCGCCGAATCGCCGTTACCGTGCACGAACAGGATCGGTGGAGGACCGTCCGCAGCGTCTCCCGCCCCTGCGATGAGCGCGTCGGCGCGTGCGGCGAGCAAGGGCGGGAGAGCCGCCCCGCCTAGCCCGGCCATTGCCCCGTAGCGCACCAGCGCACGGCGCGATAGGCGAATATCTCGTCGGTCGTCCGTGTCCATCGTGCGCTCTCCCCCCCCGTCGTACGGTTGCCAACGGTGCCGCCGCCATCATACCCCACGCCCCCACGTTGTGGGCGACCCCGGCACCCCACCAGTCGGGCCGATCAAAGGGTTCGCCGCACGCGGTGCCGTCGCGCCTTGAATCACGCCGTGGAAGTCTTCATGGGAAAGAGTAACAAAAACGCCCCGGTCGAGACGTGCGCTATTGCGTCTCGTTTCTCCTCCCCATACGCACCACCATGACGAGTTCCGAGACAAGGGGAAAAGTGTTCGGCGTTGTTTCACAACCCGTCCTCAGCCCGTTACTGAGACGATCTCGAACGCTGCCCCGAATCCATGATCGCCTTCAAGGTGTCCGCGCCCGGTTCGGGTTCCCCTCCCGACATGTGCGTACCAAAGCTGCGTTGCCCCGTCCCGCCTGTGTGACAGGCTCTCGCCACTCCCTTTACGCCCAGGGCAATCGCATGTCGATACGCTGCGAGCGTTTCTCAGGTATCTCTGCCCATCCACGAGAGACGCTCACGTCACGTGGCCCTTCATCCTCAGTCGCATCGTCCGGCTTCGTCGCGGGCGTGAATCGAACGTCCCGATTGCCGCCACTTCTCAGCCCACTTTGCGCCGACATCGAAGAAGCTACGGAACCCTCAATCGACATGCGATTGCCCTGCCTTTGCGCCCACGGCAATCGCATCTAAATCTAAGGGTGAACCTTCTCACGCTGCCACCAACATTTGCCGATAGTTCTCAGGGTTCTTGCCCTTTTCTCCGAGGTCGTCCGCGACCACTCTCTGACGAGCGCGAGCG
>JAABUN010006900.1_pt1 | contig 12721 bp, 9 predicted proteins | sample 5559311 | NCBI WGS metagenome assembly JAABUN01 (sample SAMN10711877, study PRJNA513370) | rock metagenome | isolation source: Antarctica rocks | place: Antarctica: Victoria Land, Siegfried Peak sud | reverse complement strand
CTGTTCGGGTTCCAGATCGGGACAGGCGAGCCGGCGATCCCTGCTCTCAGCCGGTCTCTGACGACCAGTGGGTTGGACGGTCTGCCGGCTCGCCGTGGCATCGGCCACCCCACTACCATACAAGGGGCTTGATGCTGGTCGGCTTCGCCGTCCTGAGGAGTCGCCAGTTTGCGGAACGGCTCCCCTCTCCGGGACCGGTGAGTCGAAGTCGCCTTCAGGTGATCGAGCGAACCGGGAGCCGGGGAGGGGCTGGGGGAGGGGTCTGCTCACTGACGGCGAGGTTGTCGTCGGCGCGGTCTCGCCTTGCGGCGAAGGCCGCTGCGGCGGCCGGGCTCGTAAACTTCGCCCCTACAAACGGGCCGCTGCGGCGACCGGTCACCGCCAGCGAAGCGAGAGCGGATGACCCTACGTCACGACGCCGCGTCGGGTCGAACAGGCGTGGGTCAACGGGGACCGGCCCGCCCTACTCGATCCCGTTGCGGACGGCCCAGGCGGCCATCTCGGCGCGGGAGTTGACGTCGAGCTTGCGGCGGATGTTGCGGGAGTGCGCGACCGCGGTGTGCGGGCTGATGAACAGCGTCCGGGCGATCTCCGGGTCGGACCGACCGGCGGCGATCAGGACGAGGATCTCGCGCTCGCGGGGGGACAGCAGCTCGACCGGCTCGCCCCGCGCCCGGCGGGTGCCCTTCCGGGCGGCGGGCCGCTGGATCACCCGCCCGACCGTCATCGCGAGGGCCGCCGCCTCGTCGATGGTCAGCTGCCGACCGGCATCGAAGGCGTCCTCGAAGGGGGCGGTCCCGGCCGCGTCCCGCATCCACTCGATACTCGCCAGCCGGCGGCGCTCGTCGGCCGGCGGGCGGGGAATGCCGAGCCGGTCCCGGATCGCCTCGGCCGCGCCGGTGAGCTGGGCGGCGACGAGCGGCTGCCCAGCCAGGGCGGCGCCCTCGCCCAGCCCGCGCAGGCACTCCATCAGGTAGCGCTGGTTGCCCTGCTCGCGGCAGATCGCCATCGCATCAAGGTAGTGGCCGACGGCGCCGGTCTGGTCGTCGCCCGCCAGGGCCGCGTCGCCGAGGGCGCAGCGGGCCATCGCCCAGCCGTAGTCGTCGCCGAGCTCGTCCCAGATCGGGACGGCCTCGGCGAGGTCGGTGTGGGCCTCGGCGAGTTGCCCCTGCCGGAGGTGGCTGCAGGCCAGGTTGGTCAGCAGCACCGCCACCGCCCGCCGGTCGCCCGCGTCGCGCTGGATCGCGAGGGCCTGCCGGTAGAGCTCGACCGCCTGATCATGGGCGCCCCGGTCGTCGGCGCAGACGGCGAGGTCGTTCAGGCCGACGGCGACGTCGGCGGTCGTGGGGCCGATCTCCCGCCAGAGGGCGAGGGCGAGGTGGTGGTGGCGCTCGGCCCCGGCGAAGTCGCCCTGCTGCCGGGCGAGGCGACCGGCCGCGCCGAGGAGGCGGGCGTGCAGCCGGGGCTCGCGGGCGTCCCCGAGCTCCAGCGTCTGCCGAAGCCAGTCGCGCCCCTCGGTGATGTGCCCCCGCACCCACCAGAACCGCCAGGACGCCGCCATCATCCGCGCTGCGACGGTCGACTGCCCCTGGTCGATCGCCCAGCGGAGACCGTCGCGGATGTCGATCAGCTCCTCGTCGAGCCGCTCGAGCCAGCGGGTCTGATCCGGTCCGGTCAACTCCGGCTCGGCCTGCTCCAGCAGGGCGAGGACGTAGCCGGCGTGGCGGGCGGCCGTTTGCTCGGCCTCTCCGCTCTCGCTGAGAAGCCCGAGCCCAACCATCCGGATCGTCTGGAGCATCGTGAAGCGCGACTGCGTGCCGGGCATGGTCGCCCGCTTGATCAGGCTCTGGTCGAGCAGGATCGAGATCGACGCCACTACCCCGACCATCGAGTGCCGTACCTGCCGGTAGGCGTTCGCTCCCTCACGGACATGATCCGGCAACGCCAGTGCGTGGGAGACGCCGGATCCATGCGCGACCAGCTCCCAGCCGATCGCGACGGCCAGGGCCGCCCCCACGCTGAAGAACCCGCTGAAGACGCTCAGCCGCCGGAAGACGACCCGGTCCGGCTCCGCCAGCAGGTCGAGGCTCCAGGTCGTCGTCGCCTGGAGGGTCCGGTGCCGCTCGGGTAACCCCCTGGCCCCGAGCGCGGGCTGGGCGATGAACTGATGGAGCTGCCCGAGCATGGCCTCCGGCGACAGGACCCGGAGCTGCGGCGCCGCCAGCTCCAGGGCCAGCGGCAGCCCGTCCAGCTGGGCGCAGATCCGGGCGATCGTGCCGATGTTGCCCCGGTCGACCCGAAAATCACCCTGGTGGGCACGGACCCGTTGGGCGAACAGGTCGAGGGCCGGGTAGTCGTCGAACCGCTCGACGGTGAGTGAGCGGGCAGCCTCCGGGAAGGCCAGCGGGCCGACCGGCAGCTCCGTCTCCCCGGGGATCCGCAGCGGCGAGCGGCTGGTCACGATCACGCGGAGCAGCGGCGCCGACTCGAGCAGACGGACGACGAGGTCGCGGGCCGGCAGGAGGTGCTCGAAGTTGTCGAGGACGAGCAGCACGGCCCGGCCGGTCAGCGCCTGGACGGTCGTCGTCAGGTCGCCCTGCGTTCCCGGATCGGCGATCCCGAGCTCCCCGGCGATCGCGCGGATCGCGTCGGCGGGATCGGAGATCGGGGCGAGGCGGACGAACCGGATGTCGTCCACGACGTCGCCGGCGAGCGACGCCGCCAGGTCCACCACCAGCCGCGTCTTGCCGACCCCGCCCGGCCCGGTCAGGGTCAGCAGGCGGACGCCCGACCGGATCAACGCAGCGCCCCGGGCGATCTCCTCCGCCCGGCCGACCAGCGGGGTCAGCGGCGCCGGGAGGTGCGGGGGCCAGCCCGGAGGCGGCTCAGTCACCATGACGATTCGATCCCACCAACTGGCTGGGTACGCGATCGATTCAGTAGGACCGAAAATCACCACTATCCCGAACGTCAGATTAGCAGAGAAAACCGCATCGGCAACTATTGACAGGGTCAATCGCGTGGATGTTCAGGAGGAGCGGTCAGCCGCGGGCGTTTACCGGAGACGGATGGAGAAGGGGAAACGGTCCGGGCTTCGACGCCGGTCGTTGGCGAGCAGTCCAGGCCGACCCCCTCCCCGGCTCGGTTTCGTCGCTGAAGTGACTCACCGCCCGGAGAGGGGGAGACGTTCTCACCCGACGCTGGCTGTTTTGAGAGAGCTTCAGCTCGACCAGCATGAACCCCCTCTCCGGGCGTGAGCGCCGCAGCGCGAAACGAGCTGGGGAGGGGTGGGGGAGGGGTCGGCAGGACGGCGAAGCCGACATGAGAAAGCCCCCCTCCCCATCACGCTGGCGTGCTTCGCACTTGCGGATAGAGAGGGGGTCCGTGGGGTCCGTCGCTAGACCTTGACCGGCACCTGGGCCGCGACCGGCGTCGCCCGGACCGGGGCCGGCTCCGGGACGAAGTTCGGCAGCGTCGCGACGAACCGGGCGATCCGGCCCAGCGCCTCCTCGATCTGCGGGACGGCGTAGGCGTAGGAGATCCGGACGTGGCCGGCGCCGCTCTCGCCGAACGCCTCGCCGGGGACGACCGCGACCCGGCCCCGCATCAGGAGCTGCTCGGTGAAGTCGGCCGCACTCAGCCCGGTCGGTCGGATCGACGGGAAGACGTAGAAGGCGCCCTCCGGCAGGCGACAGGGCAGGCCGATCCGGTTGAGCCCGGCGACGACCATCCGGCGGCGGGCGTCGTAGTCGTCGACCATCACCTCGACGTCGGCATCGGCGTTCCGCAGCGCCTCGATCCCGGCCTCCTGGGCGGTCCGGCTGGCGCAGAGGGCGGTGTACTGGTGGATCTTGTTCATCGCCGAGATCAGCGGCTCCGGCCCGCAGGCGTAGCCCAGCCGCCAGCCCGTCATCGCGTAGGCCTTGCTGAAGCCGTTCAGCAGCAGCGTCCGCTCGGCCATCCCGGGGATCGACGCGAACGAGACGTGCCGCTCGTCGTAGCTGAGCCGCTCGTAGACCTCGTCGGAGATCACGAGCAGATCGTGGCGCTCGACCACCGCGGCGATCGCCTCCTGCGCCGCGCGGCCGTAGGCGGCGCCGGTCGGGTTGTTGGGCGAGTTGATCATGATCGCCCGGGTCCGGGGCGTGATCTTCGCCTCCAGCTCGTCCGGCTGGGGGACGAAGCCGTGCTCGGCCCGCGTCGCCAGCGGGACCGGGACGCCGCCGGCGAACAGGACGCAGGGCTTGTAGGAGACGTAGCTCGGCTCGACGACGATCACCTCGTCGCCCGGTTCGAGGATCGCCCGGAGCGCGAGGTCGAGCGCCTCGCTGACGCCGACGGTGACGAGGATCTGGTCCTGCGGCCGGTAGCTGACGCCGAAGCGGCCGTCGAGGTACCGGGCGATCATCTCGCGGAGTTCGAGCAGGCCGGCGTTGCCGGTGTAGGTGACGCGCCGGTTCTCAAGGCCGTGGATCGCCGCCTCCCGGACCCGCCACGGGGTCGGGAAATCGGGCTCGCCGACGCCGAGCGAGATGACGTCGTCCATCTCGGTGACGATGTCGAACAGGCGCCGGATGCCGGAGGGCGGCACGGCGGCCACGCTCCGGGCGATCCGGAGGGCGTTGCCGGGGGAACGGAGGGGCTGATCGCCACCCGGTGTCATGGTCTGGGTTGTCATCGTGGTCTCTCCCGCGGCGCGCTAGGGCGCGACCGCCAGCCGGTTGTCCTGGGTCATCTCGTCCGTCAGCGATTCGCCATCTTCCTTGTATGCCTTGAGCAGGAAGTGGGTCTCGGTTGCCGTCACCCCGTCGAGCGGGGACAGCTTGTGGGCGACGAAGGCGGCCACGGCCTGGAGGCTGGGCCCCTCGATCACGACCCGGAGGTCGTTCGCGCCGGAGACGAGATGGACGCTGCGGACTTCGGGGAACCGGGCGATCCGGGAGGCGACGTGGTCGAAGCCGGTGTCGCGCTCCGGCTGGACGGAGACGTCGATGAAGGCGACGACCTGGCCGCTGTCGCCGACGTGGTCCCAACTGACGATCGCCTTGTAGCGCCGGATCGCGCCCTGCCGCTCGGCGTCGGCGATGATGGCGGCGACCGTTGCCTCGTCTGCCCCGACGGCCTCCGCGATCTGTGCGGCCGAGCGGCGTGCGTCGCGCTCGAGGACGCGCAGGACGCGCCGCCGAAGGGTCGAGTCAAAGAGGTCGCCATGATCCGCCATCAGAAACCTGCCGTCTGCGTGAGGACGCAGCTTGCGCCGGAATGCGCGCCCGGAATCAGCACCGTGGCTGTCCGTACGCAGAGTCTACCCGATGGCCTGTCCCGCTGGCATGGTCGTCGGGGAGACGTCGCGCCTGATCGCGGCCACGCAGCGGTGCCGGTCGTTCCCGGACGGCCCGCATGAGCACCGCTCCATCCGCACGCCTCAGGGCCGCCAGCGGGATGGTGATGGGGTAGGGTCCGGCATCGCAACCGCCGAGCGGCGATAATTCCCACGGATTACCAGAGACACCAGAGAGGTCCAGCCCCCGTGGCACGCACGCTCCGCATCGCCCACCTCGCCGACACCCATCTCGGCTACCGCCAGTACGCCACCCTCGACCCGCACACCGGCCGCAACCAGCGCTCGGTCGACATCGAGCGGGCCTACGCCCGGACGATCGACGACATCCTGACCCGGGACGTCGACCTCGTCATCCACGCCGGCGACATGTTCCACCACACCCGGCCGTCGTGGGCGGCGATCCGGTCGTTCGTCGAGCAGACCCGGCGCCTCGTCACCGCCGGCCTGCCGGTCGTCGCGATCGCCGGCAACCACGACATGCCGCGGCTCCGGTCCAGCGAGTCGCTGTTCAGCATCCTCCAGCTGATCCTGCCCAGCGCCCGGATCGTCGCCGGCTACGACCTGGAGCCCGTCCCCTTCCCCGGGCTGGACCTGGTCGTCCACGCCTTCCCGCACGGCGCCCTCGTCGACCCGAACGCCCAGCCGCCCGTGCCGGACCCGCGCTACCGGAACATCCTCGTCGCCCACGGCCTCGTCGCCGGGATGCCCCTGCCGAGCAACCACCACCGCGAGCCGGGCGAGGCCGAACTTGGCGCGTCGCTGCTCGGCGGCGACCTGGACTACATCGCCCTCGGCCACTATCACCTCCACGGCGTCTACGCTCCAAAGGCGTACTACAGCGGCTCGACCGAGCGGATCTCCTGGACCGACTTCGACGCCACGCCGGGCTACAACCTCGTCACCCTCAACGACGCCGGCTTCACCGTCGAGCACATCGACCTCCCCGCCCGGCCGATGATCCGGCTGGACCCCGTCCGGTCGCGCTCCGTCGCCCGGGAGATCGCCGACACGATCCTCCACGACGCCGCTGGCCGGAATCAGCCGGACGGGATGTTCCGGGTCCTGCTGGAGGACGCCGACCGGCCGACCCGGCGCGAGGTCGAGGCGATCCTGAAGCGGGAGCACCGCGATCACGCCTGGTCACTGGAGGTCCAGACCCGGCGGGAGTCGCTGTTCACGGCCGATGGGCCGGCGATGGACGACCTGCCCGACTTCACGCCGACGACGATGTTCGAGCAGTTCGTCGCCCAGCGGCAGACCGATGGCGTCTACACGGCCGGATTCGCGGCCGCCTTCCGGGAGCGTGGGCTCCGCGCCCTGCACGACGCGGCCGACCAGGCCGAGGCCGCGGCGGCCTCCGAGGAGGCGGCGTCATGATCCTCGTCGACCTCGAGATCGAGAACTACAAGCAGTTCGCCGGCGCCCACCGGATCACCTTCCCGGCCGAAGGCGCCATCGCCGTCATCGGCCACAACGGCGCCGGCAAGACCACCCTGTTCGAGGCGATCGAGTGGGCGCTGTACGGTCCCCGGTCGATCCCGACGGCCGACATCCGCCCCCGGCAGGGGACCGGCGGGTCGCCCAGCGTCCGGGTCACGCTCCAGACGGCGGACGGCAAGCGCTTCCAGGTCGAGCGCAAGCTCCGGGGCAAGAGCAACTCCGCCGAGGCCGCGATCTACGAGGTCGACGGCGACGGCGAGATCCTCGCGACGATCGTGACGGGCCCGAAGGACGTCACCCAGCGCGTCGCCGGCCGGCTGGTCGGGCTGAGCCACCAGGCGTTCGTCTCGACGTTCTTCACCCGCCAGAAGGAGCTCAGCTTCTTCGGCGACCAGAAGGACTCCGACCGCCGCCGGCAGGTCTCGCGCCTGCTCGGGCAGGAGACGATCCGCGAGGCGCAGGAGCTGATCAACAGCGACCGCAAGGGCAGCGACGCGACGGCGAAGGGGCTGATGGCGCAGTTCGTCCGCGAGACCGAGGGGCGGGACTTCCCGGCCGAGCGGGCCGAGCGGAACGCCCAGATCCAGGCGGCCACGGGACAGGTCGCGGTATCGGAGCAGGCCGTCGCCGTCTGGACGCGGGAGCGGCGGGTCAGGCTGGAGACCGAGGTCCACTGGCAGGAACTGGCCGGGCAGGAGAATGAGTTCCGGCAGCGGGTGACGGTCGTCGACGGCCAGATCGGCGCCACCCAGGGACGGATCGAGCAGCTCGGCATCCAGCTGACACGGCTGGCCGGTCGCGAGGCCGAACTGGGACGGCTGGAGCCGATCGCCGGCCGGGAGGCGGAGCACCAGGCGGCGACCGAGCTCTGGCAGCGCGAGCGGGAGCGGGCCACCCGGCAGCAGACGCTCACCCAGCGCCTGACCGAGACCGGCCGGAACCGCGATGGTCGGATCGCCACGCTGCGTCGGGTCGTCGATGGCGGAGAGGCTGTTCCCGGCTGGGTCTGGCGGTCCGGCGATGAGCGGCAACCCGCTGCGACCGCCGACCGCCTCCAGGCCGTCGCGTCGGCGATCGATCTCCGGCAGACCCAGGCCTACGCCGAGGCGACGGCCCGCGCCGCGCGGGCCAGCGCCGACCATGATGCCGCCCGGAAGAAGGCCGAAGACTGCGAGAAGCTCCTGGCGAAATTGCAGATCGACCTCGATGCACTGTTCGTCGACGGCAACCCGGCCACTGTCGCCCTCGCCGCCCGGCAGCGGCAGGCCGCCGCCGCGACGGAGTGGGCGTCGGCGTCGGCGCAGGCAAAAGCCCTCTCGGTCGACATCGGCAAGCTGCGCGGATCGATCCGGCAGTTGCGGGAAGAGGGCAGCGGGACCTGCCCAACCTGCAACCAGCCGATCGACGAGATCGTGATCCAGACGCTACAGGGACGCATCACCGACAGCGATCGACAGGTCGCTCACCTGGAGGCGACGGCGACGACCGGCCGCAGGCTCGACGCCGAGGCCGGCGCCGAGCTTGCGGCGGCCCAGACCCGGCAGGAGCGGGTCGGCACGCTGCGCGAGCGGATCTGCAACGGCGAGACACGGACGGCCGAGGCACAGGCCGCCCACGAGGCGGCCGAAGCGACGCTGCGTGAGGCCCTTGCGGCGGCCGGAACCCATGAGGTGCCGTCCGCGGAAACCGTGACGGCCGCCGGCCAGCGGGTCGAGCACCTCTCACGGGTGGCGGCGCAGGCCGAGCGGCTGGGCGATCTGGCCGCCCAGTTCCGCGACGACGACGTCCGTGAGGCCGAGACGCGGAAGGAGCTGGACGCACTTGGGGTGGTCGCCTACGACGATGCCGCCCACCGCGCCGCCAGCAAGGCCCTCGGTGACGCCCAGGGCGCCCGCGGGCAGGTCGGCGAGATCCGCAACGAGCTGGCCCAGCGCCCGCAACTGACAACTGACCGGGATGCAGCCATTGCGCACCTGACCACGCAGCGGGCCGACCGGACTCGGCTGGAGGGTGAGCGCCAGGCCATCGGCTTCGACCCGGCCGCGCTGGCCTCCGCCCGGGCGCTGTCGCGGGAAGCAAACGACGCCCAGATCGCCGCCAACGACGCGCTGAACGACACGAAGAACCTGCTTCGGGAGGCGGCGGGGGCGCTGGCGGCGATCGAGGCCGAGCAGCAGCGGCTGGCCGGGCTGGAGGTCGCGGCCCGGGCGGCGGAGCGCGACGCCGACCAGCTCAAGGAGATGTACGACGGGTTCACCGACTTCGAGAAGTGGGTCGCCCAGCAGATGAACCCGCACCTCGCCGACCGCGCCAGCGAGATCCTGAACGAGGTCACCGGCGGTGCCTACGACCGGGTCCGGTTCGACGAGAACTATGGTCTCCACATCTACGACAACGACGAGGACTTCCCGGTCAGCCAGTTCTCCGGCGGCGAGCGGGACGTCGCGTCACTGGCCGCCCGCCTGGCGCTGTCCCGGCTGATCGGCGCCCAGGCCGCGCACCCGCCGGCCTTCGTCGTACTGGACGAGGTGTTCGGTTCGCTCGATCAGGAGCGCCGCGGCAAGCTGCTCGGGATGCTGGACGCGCTGACCAACGACGACACCGAGGGATTCCGGCAGCTGTTCGTGATCAGCCACGTCGATGACATCCGCCAGTCGCAGGCCTTCGACGAGGTCTGGCGGATCCAGGAGGATGCCCAGGGGATCAGCCAGTGGGAGAACATGCAGCTCACCGGCGGGATCGAGGAGCTGTAGCGACCGCTGGATCGATGCGGGGTCCGGGCGGCACCGACTCTGCTCAGGGACTTCTGTGGCCGGCTGGCTACGGAGGAGGAACGCCATGAGCGATTACATTCACCGGCGCGACGACGTGAGCCCGAAAGAGGGACTCCACGAGCACGGCCCCGTCACCTTCGCCGATCCGACCAACAAGAAGTACCCACTCGAGAACGCCGGTCACGTCCGCTCGGCCTGGAGCTACATCAATCAGGAGCGCAACGCCGACAAGTACAGCGCCGACGAGGTGAAGACGATCAAGGAACGGATCCGGCGGGCGGCGAAGAAGTTCGACGTCGAGATCAGTACCGACTGACTCATCACGACACGACAACCCGTCAGGCGAACGCAGGTGAGGATCAGACTCGCTCCCGGTCGCCTCCGCGTGACCGGCCAACCACATCTGTGACCGATGCTACAACGCGCCGGAGATGCTCGGCACCGATTCTGCCTATACCGTTGCGTTGACGATGTGGGATGGGCCGATTCGCGGTCCGACCACACGGTTGTGCCGGGTCCGTCGTCTGGGTCACCGGTGCGACGAGGCCCGGCCGTCAGGCGACTGGGCCGGGGTGTTGCGGGGAACCAGAGGGGGAGTGGTGTCGCGGGACGATGATCTGATCGCCAGAACGCGGACCAGTTCCGCTGAAGGAAGGAATCGGGCGATGAGCCAGATCCTCGTGGTCGATGATGAGCTGGCGATCCGCGAGCTCGTCCGGTCGTTTCTGGAAGACGAAGGTTATTCGGTCTCAGTCGGCCGGGATGGCGCCGACGCCCTCCATCAGATCCAGGCTCACCGGCCAGACCTCGTGCTCATGGACATCATGATGCCGGGGCTCACCGGCCGGGAAGTCGTCCGGCAGTTGCAGGAGCACCCGGTCTACTCGGCGATCCCGATCATTCTGATGAGCGCCGCCGCCCGTTGGGATCAGGCCGTCGATGGACCGATCCAGTTCCTGTCCAAGCCGTTCGACCTCGACCGGTTGCTGGGCATGATCGGCAACGCCCTTCAGCAGCGGACGAAGAAGCCGTCGCAGTCGCTGGGGAGTGGTACGCCTCCCCCGTCTCAGGACCGTTCCGCCCGGGAGATGGGCTGGACGTGCGAGCAGTATTCGTTCACGGATCTCGGTTAGGCGCCTCCGGCTCACCTTGCCTCCTATCGGTCGAGGTCGACCGCCTGGAAGTGTTCGACGGTCGGGAACGGATCGTAGAAGTGGTGCAGCAGATGCTTCCACTCCTGATAGGCGGGTGACTGGCGGAAGCCGACCGTGTGGTCCTCCAGCCGCTCCCACTCGACCAGGAGCAGGTAGCGCCCCGGCGCCTCGATTCGTCGCTCCAGCGTGTGAGCGAGGTAGCCCGGCGTCGCGGCGATCAGCGGCGATGCCTGGCGGAAGGCCGCTTCGAAAGCGAGGCACGACTCCGGGTCGGGGGAGCGCAGGTCGAGGATCGCGGCTTCTCGTATCATCGGGATCTCCTGGTCTGGAACGCATCGCAGCGATGAGCGGAGCGGATTCGGAGAATGGCGACGGCCCGGAGCATTCTGGTGCTCCGGGCCGTCGCCGTACATGGTCGCGGTTGGACGAGAGGTCAGTCTCCGGCTCGCTGGGCGAGACGGAGGGCGTACTCCGGCCACCAGACCCCGGCGTCCGGGCCGCCCCGGCAGGCGCCGTCGGATTCGCCGACGCGCTTGACCCAGAGGTAGGCGTCGGCCAGCGGGTCAGCGGGGTCGGTCGTCGGTGCAGCGCCGAGCGCCCGGTCCGGCGAGTTGCACCACGCCTCCGGGTCGTCGCTCGTCCACGGACCGTTGCCATTACGGCTCGTGTCCAGCACGAAGTGGGTCCCGTCCCCGGCGCCGATCGCGTCCGAGATCGCGACGCCGTAGGGGACCAGGTCCTCGGTCCGCTGGAAGTTCGACGTGTTGAGCGCGAAGCCGGCGGCCCGGTCGATCCCGGCCAGCTGGAGGCGACGGGCCGCCTCGGCGGGCTCCACCCAGTCGGAGTGGCCGGAGTCGATGTAGACGTCGGTGTCCGGGTTGGCCTCCAGCGTCGTGGTGGCGTAGCGAAGCAGGTCGAACCGGTCGGCGGTCTGCCGCTCGTCCAGGCAGTCGGTCAGTGTCAGGCCGTCGGGCTCGAGGATCACGACGGCGGGCCGTTCGCAGACCCCGGCCGCGAAGTCGCCAATCCAGGCGCGATAGCTGTCCGGGTCGTTCTGGCCGCCGGCCGAGCACTGGCCGCAGTCCCGGAACGGGATGTCGTAGGCGACCGGGATCGGCAGGGAGCCGGCCGCGATGATCTCGGTCACACGGGCGTCGACCCTGGCCCGGATGTCCGGCACCCAGCCGCCCATCCAGTCGGCGATCGGCTGCGCGGCGATCCGGTCCATCGCCGCCGCGTCGTCGGGCTGACTGTCGCGCCACTCGTCGGCCTGGGCCCTGGCGTTGGAGTTCGGATCGACGAACCAGCTGACGCTGACGCCAGTCAGGTTGGTGCCGGGGTTTGCCGTCGGGGTTCCGGCCGTCGGGGTCGACTGGGCCATGACGCTGGCTGGGATGAGCAGCAGCAGCGAGGGGCCAAGGACAGCGAGCCACTGGCGCAGAGGCGTCAGCCGGTCGGTATGGGTCGGATGCGGGCGCATCGTCTTCCTCCTCGTTCGCGGGACGACATCGTCCACGCCGTACCCAACTCCCGAAGGATTCCCGCCCCCCGCGGTCGATCAGCGAGTCGATCGGCCGGCGCTAACACTGGCGGTCCCGGCAGCATCAGGCAAGGGGTGGGGAGGGACGCCACGGGTGACGACCCGGGAACCATGCCGCCGTTCGGCTCCTGATGACGATCGAACCCGATTGGCGCATCGCCCAAGAGAACCCGGCCGGGATCCGCATCCGGCACAAGCGACGGCGTCCAATATCGTTTTCGGGAGTGGCCGAACTGGCCCGGGGACATCCGGGTCCTTGCATCATCGCGCCAGGTTCGCGAATCTGCCGGCCTGATTCAGCGAACGTCGTGCCCGGCACGGCGGTCGAAGCGAGGGCAGACATGACGGCGACGACCGGGACGACGCACGCGGACGTGATCGAGTGGCTGGAGGAGCGCCAGAGCCGCTTCGTCCAGATGGCCAACACCATCTGGGAGCACCCGGAAGTGGCGCTGGCCGAATACCAGGC
>JAABUN010006899.1_pt1 | contig 12722 bp, 12 predicted proteins | sample 5559311 | NCBI WGS metagenome assembly JAABUN01 (sample SAMN10711877, study PRJNA513370) | rock metagenome | isolation source: Antarctica rocks | place: Antarctica: Victoria Land, Siegfried Peak sud | reverse complement strand
CTTCGCCGCAGCGTCCGTCCAGCAGACGGACCAGGGCGTCCTCGCGACCTTCACCCTCGAGCAACCCGACGGGATCCTGCCGCGATGACCCACTACCCCACGCACAACGCCCGGCCACTCACCCCTACAGTCCAGGAGCCAGCAATGAGCACCAACTTCCACCGCAGCACGACCACCACGCCGCGAGCCGTCGCGTTGCTCGTCGCCACCCTCGCCGCGGTACTCTCGCTCCTCGTCGCGGGTGCACCTTCCTACGCCGCGGAGAAGACCGAAGCACAGGGCTGGGCCCGGGTGGCCCACCTGTCGCCGGACACAAAGTCCGTGGACGTGGCCCTGACCGCAGTCGCCGGCGGCCAGATCCTTTTCGATCTCACGGACGTCGCCTACGGTGACGTGTCCGACTATCTGCGCCTGCCCGTAGGGACCTACCTCGTCGAGATGACCCCCACCGGAAGTCCCGAGAACGCCACTCCCGCTATCAGCGAGGTGATCAGCGTCAAGGAGGGCCAGCCCATTACGCTCGCCGTACTCGGGAAGAACGCCGATATCACCACGAAGGTCATCGACGACGACCTCACGCCGCCGGCCGACGGCGAGGCACGTGTGCGCGTCGTACAGGCGAGCACGGTGGCCGATTCAGTGGACATCACCACCACGGCAGGCATGTCCATCGCTTCCGGCGCCGCCAAGGGCCAGGTCACCGGTTACGCGACCGTGACGGACGGTCCATGGGACCTCGAACTCACCGGCGGTTCCCTGACGAACGCCGCGAAGGTCGACCTTGCCTCAGGCAGCGTCAGTACCCTGCTCGTCCTCGACAACGCCTCGGGCGGACTCACCATCAAGGCGATCTCGGACAGCGGCTCCCTCAGCGACACCCCCGTGGGAGGCACCAACACCGGCGCCCAGCCGGTCGTTGCGGACACGGCTCCTACGTCCGTGCTGATCCTGTCCGGGTTGGGCGCGGCCGCCCTCCTTTCGCTCCTCGTGGTCCGGCGCGCACAGCGCCATCCCGCGCCCGCCAGGCGCAGATGAGGCGAAGGACCCTCGCGTGGATCGTCGCGTCCGGGACCGTCGCACTCGCGGCCGTCGTCGTCGCCGCCCTCTGGTCCACCGGTCTGATGCGCCCCGCGTCGGCACCGGTGCCCGAGGGTGACGGCAGTGGACCGGTCGCGGAGCCAACGGTGAGCCCGCAGGAGGCCTCCGTCGACTTCCTCGACGCCTGGGTCGACGACGACGGGCGTGTGGTCCGCCGTGACCAGGGCTCGGACACGGTGAGCGAGGGTCAGGCCTACGGCCTGCTGATCGCCGTCGGCGCTGACGACGAGGAACGCTTTGCCAGCATCTGGCAGTGGACAGAAGCCAATCTCCTGCGCGATGACGGACTGCTCGCCTGGCGTTGGGAGGACGGCAGCGTCGTAGACGACCAGCCGGCATCCGATGCCGACCTCGATGCCGCACGCGCCCTGATCCTCGCCGGTGAGCGCTTTGATCGGCCCGACTTCACCGCGGCCGGGGGCGAACTGGGCTCATCACTGCTCGACACGTTGACCGCCGAGACGCCGCTCGGCCGCATCCTCCTGCCGGGACTCTGGGCGCGCGGCGGGCCGGACTATCTCTACAACCCCTCCTACGCCTCACCAGTAGCTTTCGCCGTGCTCGGTGAGGCGACCGGGGACCCCCGGTGGGCCGAACTCGACGCGGGCAGCCTCGCCGTCACGGAAGCGCTGCTCGCAGTGAGTCCGCTGCCCCCCGACTGGGCGCAGATCACGTCCACCGGTACGGTCAACCCGATGCCCGGCGCCGGCGGCACGGGCGACGACGTCCGGTACAGCTACGACGCCGCGCGTCTACCCATCCGGTACGCCGAATCCTGCCGCCCCGAGGACCGGCGGGCCGCAGCCGCCCTCTTCGCGCCACTGAGCCGGGGGCAGCAACTGGCCACGGCTCTCGACCTCGGCGGCACTGCACTCAATCCCGACGAGCACCCGATCGGCTACCTCGCTCGGGCCGCCGCGGCATCAGCCTCCGGTGACCAGCAGCCCGCTCGGGAGGACATCGAGCGCGCCGTCGTTCTCGGGCAGGAGTTCGGCACCTACTACGGCGCCGCCTGGACCGCACTCGGTCGCCTCATGCTCGAGACCGACGAGCTCGGCGGCTGCGCGCCGCTCACCGACTAGCCAGCACGAGGAAACACGATGTTGAGGACCACCCGGACGCGGCATACCGCCGTCAGCGCAGTACTCGTCGGCACCCTGCTGCTCACGGCGTGCGGGGGTCAGGATGCGGCAACGCCCGCTTCCAGCTCTGCCGCTTCATCCCCTGCCGCATCTTCGTCTGTTTCCAGGCCTGCGGCTTCACCATCAACCGGGGCGGGAGCAGCTGCTGCAGCCGGGGGCGTTCAGGACCCCACGTCGGAGTCCGCTGCATCAGCGACGACGGCCACCCCCACGCGCGTGGGGATCCCCGCTATCGGTGTCGACGCGCCCCTGGAAGTCCTGTCCGTCGATGCCGACAACGCGCTCCAGCCTCCCGTGGGCTGGGAGGCCGCCGGCTGGTACGACCGCAGTCCGCTGCCGGGCGAGCGGGGCCCGTCGGTCATCGCCGGGCACCTCGTTGCTCCTGACGGACCCGCCGTCTTCGTCGACCTGGGCCTCCTCCGGCCCGGCGACCAGGTGACTGTCGAGCGGTCCGACGGCAGCACCGCCACCTTCGCGGTGGACCGTACCCTTTCCGCCGAGCGGACCGACTCGTTCCCCACCGCGGAGATCTACGGTCCCACCCCGGATGCCCAGTTGCGCCTGATCACGTGCGACGGCGAATACGATCCGGCCCGCGGTCACTGGACGAGGAACATGGTGGTCTTCGCCACCGAAGTCCCATCCTGAGGACCGGAGCCAGCGGGAGCCGGCCCGTGATCCACGGGAGGAGGCTGTGGAATTCGCTCAGACCGGGAGCTGCTCGGCCAAGGTAACCGGACGGGCGTCAGCGCCGCTTCTTACCCTTGACGAGCGCGTTGCGGGTATTCGTCACGATCTTCGAGGACTGCTCGTCGGCACGTTCGAAGGGCGAAGCGGAGGACTGTCCGGTAGCGGATTCGCTCGCTCCCGTGCCGGCGGCCCCCAACGACGCATCGCCCTCGACGCTGCTGGCAATTCGTTCCTTTCGCACCTGCTCCCTGACCGTCGTCCTTCCGGTGACCGTCGCCTTGTCCAGCCTGACCCGTTCGACGGGCACGGTCTCCTTGCTCACAACCGCCAACTCTTCCCGTAGCACCACTTCCACGGACTGTTCCTGGAAGGGTACCTCACCGTCCGAACCGCCACCCGCTGCACGCGTGATCGGTTCGACCTCGATACGGAGCTCTTCTTTCCGCAGCGGTACTGTCGTCGTGGCCTGTTCAGTGACAACGTATTTCCGCAACCGGACACGAGCGGCTTCGTACCGCTCCGTCCCGATCCGGAGCCGCTCCTCCGAGCGCATCATCCAGGGCTCGTCGTCGTCGTCGCGCTCCTCCATCGCCGATGCACTACTGTCGGACGACGCCGGGCCGGCCAGATCGTAATGTCGATAGAGCGCCGCCTCCTCCTCAGGACTGAGGTGCCCATCGCGATCAACGGACGGAGCATGCTTGATCAGGTCGCGCGGGTAGCCGACGACGAGCTGGTCGCCCTTTACCGCGGCGCCCTTGAGCGGCACGAAGGACTCCTTGGTGCCGAACAACCCGGTGTGGACGGTCACCCAGACCGGTTCGTCGGTGCTGTCGTGTAGATAGACCTCACCGATCGAGCCCACCTTGTCCCCCTGGTCCGTGATCACCCTGCTGCGATGGTCGAGCAGGGAACTGAGGTCGTTCATCGTGAGCATGGGTGATCCTGTCATCGGTACCGTCCTCCGCTGGCCGGCGATCTGTCGTCAGCGTAGGCCCACCCTGTGCGTAATGACAAGCAGGCTTACTACCTTGGCTGCCCGCGCTGGAATGGAGAAGGAAAGCGGTATACCTGCTGACCTGGTTGCACTCGGTCACGTCGCCGTCGGCCGTCGGGCGTCGACGGAGTCAGCTGACACAGGGATGCGAAAAGCGCTGGAAACACGGCGGGGCTAGGGTCGGAGGAGACACCGTAGCTGAAGGAGAGGTCAATGCACCGCGACGGACTGTTCTTCGATCCACTTGAAACCGAAGGGGACCATCCAGCCCAGGCGCCCGAGCCCGGCCGGCATCGCCGTCCGACTCACGAGGAGCTCCAGGCGCAACGCCAGCAGGAGCTCGCGCGCGTGCGGGCCGAACTCAAGAAGATGGCCCGGGGCACCGGACGCCACTGACGACGACGGGCCCGACAGACCGTCGTCGTCAGCAGTGAGGGTCAGCAGCCTTCCGCGGGCCACACTCCAACGGTATCGGACCAACGGAGATCTGCTTCCAGCCCGTGACCGCGCGGTGCTCAGGCCCTTCTTCCTGCAGACGGGCCCGAGCGTCGCCGCTAGCGGCGGTTGAGCAAGTTGCGGAGGATTCCGCCGGCCTTGCCCGACGGTACCGGGGTGCCCCGTCGTCCGCCGCGTACTCCGCCCGCGGGCCGTCCCGCCGTCGTGCCAGTGCCCGACCTGCCGAGGAAGCGTCCGGCTGCGTTCTTGACCATGTTGCTGATGCCCATGCTGATCTCCTTTGATTCCGCCTCTGCACCCTAAAAACATCAGGTGGCTTATCAGTTTACTCGGGACAGCCAGCGGTTGCATGTCACCGATCGCCGATCGCTCACGCAGACGTGCCGTCCGGTCGCAGGTGGGCTGCCCAGTCGCCCCTACAGAGGGGCAAGACGCCCGACGTCACCGGCTCCTTCGAAGGCCCTTCCGACAGCGAGGACGGTCTGCTCGGCGAAGGGTTTGCCCATGATCTGCATCCCGATGGGTAGCCCGCCGCCGGAGAATCCGCAGGGTACCTGCAGGGTCGGCAGCCCGAAGAGGCTGGCAGGAGTGGCCAATCTCCCGTACCCCACGGAAGCGGCTTCCATGCTGCCGTCCGGCCAGTGATGCACAGGATCAGCTGCCGGAAGGGCTGCCGTGAAGACCGTCGGTGCGGCGACGACGTCCACGGTGCGCATCATGTCCTTCCAGGCCAGTTTCATGGACTGGCGGAACCGAAGGGCGTCGATGTAGTCCGTCGCCAGGATGGTTTCTCCGACCTCCAGGAGGCTGCGCACCTCGTCGGTGAACAGTTCCGGCGTCTCGCGCAGGGCTCTCCTGTGATATGCGCTTGCCTCCGGCATCATGATGCCCGTGATCACGGCGCCGAAGTACTCCGCTTGCGGAATCTCGACCGGCACGACAACGGCGCCTTGATCCACGAGGACCTGGACAGCGGATGCTACCGACCGCTCTGTCTCCGGATCCACCCGTTCCGTGAAGTAGTTGATTGGCACCCCGATACGCAGGCCACTGACGCCGTCCTCGATCCCGTCCATGAAATCGGGGGCGACCGCTGATGAGGACCCCGGATCACGTGGGTCATAACCGGCAATAGCATTCAATACCAATGCGGCGTCGCTGACGGTGCGGGTCAGTGGACCCACGTGATCGAGCGACCAGGACAGCGATGCCACCCCGATCCGAGACACCCGGCCGTAGGTGGGCTTGAGACCGACGACTCCGCAGAGCGACGCAGGGATCCTGATCGACCCCGCTGTGTCCGTCCCCAGAGCAACACACGCGCCGCCGTAGCTGACGGCAGCCGCCGACCCTCCGCTCGAACCTCCGACGATGCGGGTGAGGTCCCAGGGGTTGCGGGTTGTCGGGGTGACTCCCCCATAGGCGAATTCGTGCGTATGCGTCTTCCCGACCATGATCATGCCCGCGTCACTCAGGGCCTTCACGACAGCGGCGTCAGCCTCAGGAATGTGGTTCTCCCGCACTCTCGAACTGGAGGTGGTCCTCACGCCGGCCGTGTCGATAAGGTCTTTGATCGCCACCGGGATACCGTGCAGCGGGCCACGATAGTGGCCGCTCGCAATCTCGGCGGTGGCCATGGCGGCACTGCGTAGTGCGGTGTCGGCGGTGATGGTGACGAACGCACCGACGCGTCCTTCCAGGCCAACGATGCGCGCCAGAGCGGACTCCGTCAGTTCGAGGGGCGACAACTCGCCCGAGGAGATTCGGGCGGATGCAGCTGTCAGGGAGAGCTCATACGGTTCCATCGTGGCCGTCAGTCCCAGGAAGGATCGAAGGACGTTGCCGGCGCGGTTAGGCCGAGGTCGACGCAGGCGAGGCTTCTGAGGAGCTCGTGAACCGAGGCCGCGGCATCCGTCAGGCCCGGAAGACGTTCAATGGGGAGATTGAGGAGGGCATGGTCGGTGGCTGCCCTGACGAAGGCCGTAATCGTTGTCTCGGTCTCACTCATCGGTCCCACTTTCTTTCATCGGTGGTGGCCTACCCTTTGACGGATCCGTCGCTCAGTCCGGCCACCAGGTATTTCTGGGCGATGAAGGAGATGGCGATGACGGGAAGGGTGAGGAGCATTGCGGCTGCTCCGGCCTGTTGGAGCATGGGGAGTGTCTGTCCGAGTTGGGTGGTGATGAACACTGGGACGGTCTTGGAGGCAGTGTCGGTGAGGACGAGTGCGGTGAGGTATTCCTGGAAGGCGAAGAGGAAGACGAAGACGCCGGCTGTGAGGATGCCGGGCAGCATGAGGGGGATCATGATCCTGCGCAGGGTCCCGAATCTGGTGCAGCCATCGATCATGGCTGCTTCGTCGAGTTCTTTGGGTATTTCGGCGAAGAAGTTGCGGAGGAGCCAGATGCTGAAGGGCTGGTTGATGGCGACGAGCGCTGCTGCCAGGGCGAAGGTGGTGTCATAGATTCCGAGCGATCTGCTGATCTCGTACATGGGGAGCACGACTGAGAAGCGGGGCAGGGATCGGAAGATCAGGGCCAGCAGGAGCAGGATCGCTGAGACGTAGCCGGGGAAACGTGAGAGTGCGTAGGCCGCTGGTATTCCGAGGACCAGGGCGACGATGGTGGAGATGACGGCCACGACCAGTGTGTTGACGAGGTACTGGGCGAAGTAGGTGGTTTCCCAGAGGTTCTGGAACGCTTCGACGGTCGGGGTGTAGCCGGTCAGGACGGGCGGGTTGGCGAACGCGACGTCCGTCGGTTTGGTGACGGACAGCGCGGTCCACGCGAAGGGGGCGAGCATGAGCAGAGCCATGAGGATGAGCAGGATCGCGGCGGTGCGGTTCCCTCGGGGTCGCCGACGCCGCGGCGGACGCGACGACGGAGACGACGAGGTCGATGAGGTCGATGGCGGTCCGGCCGTTGCAGACGGCCCGGTGACGGTGTTGGGGATCATGCTTTGGCCTTCGCTTCCTTGAGGAGATCCCGGATGAAGGGGAACAGGCAGATCAGGATGAGGAGGACGGAGAGCACGTTGACGGCACTGCCCAGGCCCAACTGTTGTGATCCGTCGCGGAACGCGTTGTCGAAGACGTAGAACATGATCGATTCGTTGCCGATCGCGTCGGCTTGCGGGGAGAGCGGGATGAGGCTGTCGAAGGTCCTGAGCACGTCCATGATGGTGATGAGGCAGACGAAGCCGATGATGCCGCGCATCGTGGGGATGATGACGTAGAGGTGCATCTTCCACGCCGAAGCGCCGTCGATCGTGGCCGCCTCCCGTAGTTCCTTGGGTACGCCCTGGAGTCCGGCGAGGATCATGAGCACGGAGAAGGGCAGCAGATGCCACACCGTGTGCGCGATGATCATGACCCGGTTCGGCCAGGTGTCGGTGAACCACAGGAACTCCTGGCCGGTGAGTCTCTGGATGATGAGGTTCAGGACGCCACCGAAGTTGGAGTCGAACAGCCAGGAGAAGGACACGGCGCCGACCACGCTGGGCAGGACGTACGCGACGAGCATCGAGCCGAGGATGTACGGGCGGAGCCTGCCCAGGCCGTTGACCCCGATGCCGACGAGGTAGCCGACGACGAGGATGAGGGCGGTGACGATCGCGGTCAGCAACAGGGTGAAGAAGACTGCGCGGCCGAAGCGTGGGTCCGTCAGGGCCTGCGTGTAGTTGGACAGGCCGATGAAGGTGCCGGCGGACCCGTAGCTCACCTCCTGGAAGCTCCACTGGACGGTCCGTATCAGCGGCAGGACGAGCAGACTCATCATCACGAGCAGACTCGGGCCGATGAAGAACGCGAACTCGCGTCGACGCATAATGGTTCTCCTCTCAGGAGTGGTGGGACCGACGTGGCAGTGATAGGGGACCGACGCAGGAGTGGTCGGGGCCTGACATAACAGTGGCCGCCGGACCGGCAGGCTGTCCGGCGGCCGCTGCGCCGTGTCAGTTGCTGGCGACGGTTTCCTCCGCGAGGCGCTGCATCTCCTGCATCCCTGCCTCGATCTCGACCTGTCCCGTGAGGACCTGCACGAGCACCGGTCGGATCGCATTGGTGACAGGAGCACTCGCAGGGTCATTGGGCGCCGGCATCGTCGCGGCGATCGTCTCGTTCGCCGCCACAGCGTACTTCGAACTGTCGTCGGTGACGATCCCCTCACGCGCGGGATACGCAGCCGGAACAGAGGCCTTCGAAGCGTCCTCGCCGACCGCGGACGCGATCATCTGGAACAGCATGTCCTTATCGAGGGTCGTGTTCTCCGGGATCGCCCACCCATCGACCGACAGGCGGCTGAAAAGGTAGGGGGCGTCAGCATCAAGCGACGGCGGAGCGGCGAAGGCGAAGTTTTCCGCGAGCTTCGAGTTGGACTCCAACGTGAGGTCGTTCATGCGTCCCGAGAACATGACGGCCATCGCCGCCGTCCCGTTGAACATCTGCTGCTGGACCTTGGGCTGATCGAACGTGGTCACCTGAGGATCCATGTACGGCAGGAGCGACCGCAGGCCCTCGAGGGCCTGACGTGATCCGTCCGACGCGAACTGCGGCTCACCGGAATCCAGGAAGTCCGCACCCGTGGAATTCATGGCAGCCTGGTAAATGGTCGAGACATCGGCCGTGGCGTTCATCGGCAACGCGATCGGGTACTCGATACCACCCTGTTCCCGAATGACCTCAGCCGCATCGATCATGTCCGCGAAAGTCTTGGGAGGAGTCAGCCCCAACTCGTCGAAGACATCCTGGCGGTACGCCAGAACATACATCTGGGCCTGCATCGGCAACGCGTAAAGCTGACCTTCATACGACAACGCGGACCGCATACCCTCGTTCAGCGCATCAAGGGCGTACTTATCGCCGTACTCCGCCACGTAATCATCGAGCGGCACAATGCTCCCGGCCGAAGCGATCTCAGGCACAGCAAACCCGTACGTCTCCAGGATGTCGTAACTGCCGGACTCACCCGACAGGGTGGCCGTCGTCTTCGTGACCTGACCACTGAAGTCGATCGGATCATGCTTGAGCGTCACGTTCTCACGGGTGCAACTCTTCACCATTGTGTTCGTGAACGGATCAATCGCCGACGAGTTGTAGGCAAGGACATTCACCGTCGTCTCCGACTCGGGCATCGCGTAATCACACTCCACAGCCGTGGCGTCCTGCGCTCCCGTGCGAGAGCCAGCGCCACAAGCCGTGACACCTGTGAGGGTAACGGCGATCGCCATCGCGGTGATGCCGGTGCGGAGGTGCGTGCGGTATCGCATCATTATTCCTCTTCTGATTCGGGGGACGGGAAGCGACTCATGAGTCCCAGGGGACGCGGAATAGGCCCCGACGCATCGGCGTGCCGATATGCCGGGACAGGATCCGTCCGCGCTGCGAGCAGTCGCCGTGGGCGGGCCACCAAGTGAGCCCGAAGTGGCCATGGAGTCATGGCCTGGCGCTGTGGATCCTCATCTCACGATCGGCCGGTTCCATCAGCTACATTTCCGTAACCGCGTGAGGCGAATCTCCACTTGGATCCGAGTGTAAACGGCACCACCGACGGTCTTAGCGCGTTTGCCCACAACCTTGTCCGTCCTGTAATGCAGCTGCGACGGACTTCTGAGCGAATCGTCCTCACGCCGCTCGTCGTCAAGCCCGTGACCTTGGAGATCATCGACCGGCGCGGACCACCCACGCGGCGGTATCCGGAGGCAGCAGCCCTTCACCGGTCAGGGCTGCTGAAGTGAGTACCACGTCCCCGTCCGGGATCCTGACAGCCCGTGCGCCCATCGCCATGACCACCAGGAACCCGTTTCCTCGCTCGCACACCAGCGCGTCGTCCGCCTCGACCCGCCAGCGCGCTGGGTCTGCAGCGGACAGCACCCCGTCAGCCCTGAGTCTGTTCCGCATCGCGAGCACGGTTTTCACGTAGCGCAGCATCGAGTCCTCGCTATCCCGCTGAGCCTCGATCGAGTACGACCCCCATGATGCCGGCGTCGGAAGCCAGGGCGCCTCTGCGCCGACCGGTGAGAAGCCGAAGGTCCCCTCTTCCGCCGTCGTCCACGGTAGTGGCACGCGCGCGCCGTCGCGCGACACCCCTCCCCGCGTCCACATCGGGTCCACCCGTGCTTCGAGAGGTACCTCGACCTCGGGTAGGCCGAGTTCCTGACCCTGGTAGATGTAGGCGCCGCCGGGTAGCGCAAGCACGGCGAGCAGGGCGGCCCGGGCACGCGAGACGCCCCGCTCGCCGCCACCGTAGCGAGTGACGGCGCGGACGACGTCGTGATTCTCGATGGACCACGCGGGGACCGCACCGTACTTCCCATGCGCATGTGCGAGCAGCCCCGCGGTCGATGCCCAGACACTCGCATCCCAGGGCAGTTTGACGAAGGGGTAGGCGAACGCCTGGTGCAGCTCGTCCGGTCTGACGAGACGGGCAGCCCTGTCGGGTTCGAGGTTGACCTCGCCCACGAGCACGCGCATCGGCGAGTACTCGTCGGCGACTCGTCGCCACCGCCGGTAGACGTCGTGCACCTCTTCCTGGTCGGTGAGGTGGGGGTTGAAGCGCAGGCCCTTGGTGACGGCTCCGGGATCATCCGCGTCGGGCAGGCCATGCGACTTGTAGAGTCCGTGCGCGACGTCCACGCGGAGACCGTCCACCCCCTTGTCGAGCCAGAATCTGAGCACCTCCTCGAAGAAGTCCCCCACCGCGGGATGGCGCCAGTTCCAGTCCGGTTGCGCCGAGGAGAAGATGTGCAGGTACCACTGCTGGTCCGTCCGGGATCCCGGATCCGCCCGTGTCCACGAGCGGTCGCCGAACGACGACACCCAGTTGTTGGGCGGGGTCATGCCATCGGGTCCGTCCTCGAAGTGGAAGAGGTCCCGCTCGGGCGAGCCCGGACCGGCGGCGAGCGCGGCCTGGAAGAGAGGATGTTCCGACGAGCAGTGGTTCGGCGCTATGTCCATAAGGACCCGCAGACTCATGCCGTGCGCCGCATGAAGCAACTCCTCGAACTGCCGCATGGTCCCGAACAGTGGGTCCACGCCGCAGTAGTCACTGACGTCGTACCCCTGATCGACGTGCGGCGAGGGCTGAAAAGGTGTGATCCAGAGCCCGTCCACTCCGAGGGAGGCGATGTGGGGCAGGCGGGCGGTGAGGCCGGCGAGGTCCCCGACGCCGTCCCCATCGCCGTCGGCGAACGACCGCGGGTACACCTGATACATGACCGCATCACGCCACCAATCTGCCTCCTGCCCGTTTCGGTGGAGTGCGGTCATCGATGGTCCCCTGCGCGAGCAGGGACGGGAGCGACATGGCGCCGCGCGTCGTGCGCAGGAGGGAGCCGAAGCAACTGCAGGAGGGTCATGATCCGAGCCTACGATGTCTGGTCGGAGCCCCTCGCGGTCCTCGACGTGCTGGCAGGTCCGATGGTCGGCCGCATCACGCTGCTCCCGGAGGTTCCACCGCCAGTCCGGAACGCTTCAACAGGGCGTAGGTCTTGGAGTGCTTCGGCCTGAAGAACACCTCGTCCGGTGTGCCCGACTCGACGATGACCCCCTGGTCCATCACCACGATCACATCGGCGATGTCGCGGGCGAATTGCATCTCGTGCGTGACGATCACCATGGTGGTCCCCTGCGCGGCGATCGCCTTGATGACCGCGAGCACCTCCTCGACGAGTTCCGGGTCCAGGGCGGAAGTCGGCTCGTCGAACAGCATCACGCTGGGATCCATGGCCAACGCCCGTGCTATAGCGACCCGCTGCTTCTGGCCGCCGGAGAGCTTGGACGGATAATTGTCCTTCCGATCCAGCAGCCCCACCTTCCGCAAGTTTTCGAGGGCGTGCTGCTCCGCCGCATCGCGGGACATTTTCTTCACATCCTGGAGGGGCGCCATCACGTTGCCCAGCGCCGTCTTGTTCAGGAACAGGTTGAACTGCTGGAACACCATACCGAGGTCGGTGCGCTTGACTGCGGTGATCGAGGCCTTCTCGTCAACGAGCTTCCCCCCGCGCTCCTCGTAGCCGACCATGTGCCCGTTGACGAGGATGCGACCGCTGTCGATCGTCTCGAGCTTGTTCATGCAGCGGAGCAGCGTGCTCTTACCGGAGCCACTGGAGCCGAGGATCACCACGGTCTGCCCCTTGTGGACATCGAGGTCGACACCCTTGAGGACCTCGATCCGGTTGACCTCGCGCTTCGCTCCCCGAAACCGCTTCAGCAGCCCGGGGGTCTTGGTCACCGTGAACGTCTTGTGGACGTCCCGGACACTCACGATCACGTCGTCAGACATGGACCCTCGCCCTCTTCTCCAGTGCGCTCACGATGCGGGACAGCGGAAGACTGATCACCA
>JAABUN010006898.1_pt1 | contig 12722 bp, 10 predicted proteins | sample 5559311 | NCBI WGS metagenome assembly JAABUN01 (sample SAMN10711877, study PRJNA513370) | rock metagenome | isolation source: Antarctica rocks | place: Antarctica: Victoria Land, Siegfried Peak sud | reverse complement strand
CTCCCTGCGTCGGCGCCCCCGCTGACGGGGGCGGACGGGCGCAGTCAACACCGCCGAGGGCGCTTTGCGAAAGCACCGCGCCGCACGTGCCTCAGCGCCAGGCGAAGACGGGCTGCTCGTAGCCGGTCACCCGGGTGGCCCGGCCGTGCAGCGCGACCTCCCGGAACTGGTGGAGCACCGCGGCCGTCGGGGCGTGGACGAGCGTGCCCATGAGCGGCAGCTGGATGACCGGGGACGATGACTCGGGGATCGTCAGGAAGCGCGGCTCGACGTCGAGCTCGACCAGCGGCACGACGTGCACCGAGGCCACCTCGTCGGGGTTGGGCCGAAGCTCCTCGGTCCGACCGGCCCAGAGCACGACCGGCGTGATCACGTAGCCCGACCGGGTGGGGTAGTCGTCGAGCAGGCCCAGGACGTCGTCGGGGTGGACCGGCAGCCCGAGCTCCTCGTCGGTCTCCCGCAGCGCCGCCGCCACCGCGCTCTCCCCCGGGTCGGTCCGGCCGCCCGGCAGCGCCCACTGCCCCGCGTGGGCCCGCAGCCCGGCAGCCCGCCGGGTCAGCAGCACGCCGAGGCCGTCCCCGACCTCCACGACGGCGACCGCCACGGCGGCAGGCCGGTGGTCGCCGGCGGGCAGCGGCAGCCGCTCGAACGCCGCGAGCGCGGCGGTCATCGACGCGCGCGACGGGACCGGCATCCGGGCTGTCTACCGCGGGAGGCCGGGTCAGGGCGAGACGATCACGGCGAGACGGCGACCCCGACGCTCTGCGCGCCCACCACCTTCGGCGCTCCCTTCTCGTAGAACTCCTCGAGGCGGGTGATCTCGAAACCGGCAGCGATCAGCAGCTCGGCCACCGGACGGGTGACGTGGCAGCCCCCGGCCATCCGCTTCTGCAGCGGCTCGACGCGGTGCTGCCACCGCTGCACGCGCTCGTCCGGCGCCAGGCCGTGCTCGGCGAAGTGGAACGTCGCTCCCGGCTTGAGCACCCGTCGCAGCTCGAGCAGCGCGGCCGCGACGTCGGGGATCGTGCAGAGGCTCCACGTCGACAGGGCGGCGTCGTAGTGGTCGTCCGGGAGCGGCAGCCGCTGGCCGTCGAGCCCGGCCCGCTGCACCGGGACAGTGGCCGCGGCCAGCCTGTCGGCGGCCAGCCGCCACCCGACGTCGGCCGGCTCGACGGCGTCGACCCGGGTCACCGCCGGCGGGTAGTGCGGGACGTTGAGCCCGGACCCGAAGCCGAGCTCCACGACGGCCCCGCGCAGGTCGGCGCAGACCCGCTGACGCACCTCCGTGTTGGCCTTCATGCCGCAGGCCTTGTCGATGAGGCGCGGGACGACCTGCCGTGCGTAGAAGCCCATGCGGCGCCCTCCCCCCGTCGTCGCCGATCTGAGCCCATGATCCACGATCGGCGGCAGGAGCGCTAGACCGCTTCCGGCTCGGGGACCGAGCGCTCCGGCCGCCCTCGGCCGTCGAGCCGCGCCATCACCGGTCCAGCGGTCACGCCGTGGAGCACCACGGAGGCGATGACGACCATGCCGACGACGGCGAACACCTCGTCGGCGTCCGTGAAGGCCGCGGCCCCGAGGGCGTAGGCGACGTAGTAGATCGAGCCGATCCCCCGCACGCCGAAGAACGACATCGCCACCCGCTGCGGCCGCGTGCCGCAGCTGCCGAGCAGGCCGATCCAGCCTGCGAGCGGGCGGATGACGAGCAGCACGAGGGCGACCACCAGCAGGTCCCGCCAGCCGACGGAGTCCATCATGCCGCCGACGGCCCCCGCGCCGAGCAGCAGCAGCACGAGCACGGTGAGCAGCCGCTCGATCTGCTCGATGAACCCGTGGAGGACCAGGTGGTAGCCGTGGAAGCGCTCCGAGCCGCGGATCGTCACCGCCGCGACGAAGACGGCGAGGAAGCCGTAGCCCTGGATCACCTCCGTGAGGCCGTACGCCAGGAAGGTCGCCGCCACGGCGACGAAGCCCTCGCTGTGGTCGGACAGCCGCAGCACCTTGCGCCGGCTAGAGAAGAACAACCGGCCGAGCAGCCAGCCGACGGCGAGCCCACCCAGCATCCCCGCAGCGAGCTTGTAGACCACCTCGACGGCAAGCCACTCGCCGATCCAGCCGCTCGGATCCGCGCCCTTCTCGGCCATGGCGATCGCGGCGTAGACGAACGGGAAGGCCAGCGCGTCGTTGAGGCCGGCCTCGCTGGTGAGCCCGAACCGGACCTCGTCCTCGGCCTCGTCGAGGTCGTCGAGCTCCTCCGTGGCGGGCTCCCCGACCTGCACCTCCCCCGCGAGGACCGGGTCCGTGGGAGCCAGCGCAGCGCCGAGCAGCACCGCCGCCGCCGCGCCGAGCCCGAGCACCGAGACGCCGAGCACGGCGATCGCCGCGATCGTCAGCGGCATGGTGATGCCGAGCAGCCGCCAGGTCGTCGACCAGCGGCGCCAGCCGGGTGGCCGGTCGAGCCCGAGTCCGGCGCCCATGAGGGCGATGATCACGGTGACCTCGGTGAGGTGCTCGATGAAGCCTGACTCCTGCAGCGGGTCGAGCCGGGGCAGGCCCGGCGCCAGGCCGAGCAGCGCCCCGAGCGCCACGAAGACGATGGGCACCGAGATGGGTCGCGTGGCGAGCAGCCGCGGCAGGAGGGCCGCGAGCAGGGCGCCGATCCCGATGACGGCGAAGAACAGGTCGGACTTGGTCACCCGGGGGCTCTGCCCAGGGGGTGCTCCCGGCAAGAGCCGCGAACCTCGGCAGTCGTGGCGTACGGACGTGACACCGGCGACACTCGGGGCCTCAGCCGCAGGACAGCGCGGGCAGCGGCGCGGGCACGCCCACGGTCGGCAGCCCGAGGCTGACGCCGGGCGTCGAGATCCGTCGGCCGCCCTCGTAGGCGTCGCCCGCATCGGTGCGGCGGTGGGACAGCAGCGGTCCCTCGGCGAGCAGGTAGTGCGGGGCGCCGCGCGTGACGACGGTCGTGACGACGTCGCCGGGGCGGACGCCCGGAGCTCCGGGGAGGTGGACGAGCCGGTTGTCGCGGGCCCGCCCGGTGAGCCGGCCGGCAGCGTCCTTGCGGGCCTCGCCGGCGCTGATGAGCACCTCGACCGTCCGACCCACCTGCTCCTGCATGCCCTCGTAGGAGATCGCGTCCTGCAGCGCGACGAGGCGCTCGTACCGCTCCTGCACGACGGGCTTCGGCAGCGGCGGCAGATCGGCGGCCGGCGTGCCGGGGCGAGGGGAGTACTGGAAGGTGAAGGCGCCGGCGAAGCGCGACTGCTCGACGACCCGCAGGGTGTCCTCGAAGTCGGCGTCGGTCTCGCCGGGGAAGCCCACGATGATGTCGGTCGTGATCGCCGCGTCGGGGATCTGCTCGCGCACCCGCGACAGGATCCCGAGGAAGCGCTCGCTGCGGTAGGACCGACGCATCGCCTTGAGCACCACGTCGCTGCCGGACTGCAGCGGCATGTGCAGGCTCGGACACACCGCGGGGGTCTCGGCCATCGCCGTGATGACGTCGCCCGAGAAGTCGCGCGGGTGGGGGCTGGTGAAGCGGACCCGCTCGAGACCGGTCGCACCGACCGCACGCAGGAGCGTGCCGAAGGCGTCGCGCTCGCCGAACGAGCGGCCGTAGGAGTTGACGTTCTGGCCGAGCAGCGTCACCTCGAGCACGCCCTGCTCGACCAGCACCTCGACCTCGCGCAGCACCTCACCGGGCCGCCGGTCCTGCTCCGTGCCGCGCAGCGACGGGACGATGCAGAACGTGCACGTGTTGTCGCAGCCCACGCTGATCGAGACCCATGCCGAGTAGGTGCTCTCGCGGCGCGCTGGCAGCGTCGACGGGAAGACCTCGAGCGCCTCGAGCAGCTCGACCTGGCTCGCCTGCTCGACCCGGGCCCGCTCGAGCAGCACCGGCAGCGAGCCGACGTTGTGCGTGCCGAAGACGACGTCCACCCACGGCGCCTTGGTCGTGATGAGCCCCTGGTCCTTCTGTGCCAGGCAGCCGCCGACGGCGATCTGCATGCCGGGCGTGCGGTCCTTGACGGGCTTGAGGTGGCCGAGGTTGCCGTAGAGCCGGTTGTCGGCGTTCTCGCGGACGGCGCAGGTGTTGAACACGACCACGTCGGGCGTGGTGTCCGGCTGCGCCGGCAGGTAGCCGGCGGCGTCGAGCAGCCCGCTGATCCGCTCGGAGTCGTGCACGTTCATCTGGCACCCGTAGGTGCGCACCTCGTACGTCCTCACCTGCGCAAGCGTACGACGCTCAGCTCTCCGGGCAGGCGCCCCACAGCCCCCGCCCAGCCGTCTCGGCCTCGGCCTCGGCGTCGCGGAAGGTCGACGCGTAGAGCCGGTTGGGCGGGACGACCAGCACGGTCGCGAACCCCTCCCGGACCAGGGCCTCCCCCACGTTGGTGCCGTCCTCGTCCCAGACGTGCAGCAGGGTTCGCCCGAACCGGTCGAGCGGGTCGCGGTCGGCGATCACCCGCACCTGAGCCCCGTCGGGGAGCAGCTCGGCGGTGCGCGCGCTGGCCTGCTCGCCGAAGCACTCGGCCGCCTCGCTCACCTCCGGGGTGTCGACGAGAGCAGCACCCGGACCCGCGTCGGCTCCGCGGGCAGCGGCCCGGTCCCGCGGCCGCGCAGCACGACCGTGTCGCCGTCGACCCCGCGCACCACGCTGGCCTCCTGCACGCCGGCGGGCACGGGCAGCCCCGGCTGGGCAGCGGCCGGCCGGCCGGTCCTCGGTGAGGCGGCGTCCGCCGAGCAGCCGGCCAGCAGGAGCAGCCCGAGCAGGCCGAGCAGGCAGCTCGGCACGAGACGGGGGTGGCGCACCGGACCATCCTCGCGTGCCAAGGTGGCGGGCATGACGGACGAGCTCCCCGGCGGCAACTGGCCCAGCCCGCTGACCGCCGCGCAGGTCGCGACGGCCGGCACGACGTACGGCGAGGTGGCCGTCACAGGCGGCGGCCGCACGGTGTGGTGGGCCGAGTCGCGGCCGGCCGAGGGCGGGCGCACGACCGTGCTGCGGCGGACCGGCGACGAACCCCCGGTCGAGGTGCTGCCCGCCGAGCTCGACGCGCGCTCGCGGGTGCACGAGTACGGCGGCAGGTGCTGGCTCCCGCTCTCCCTCGACGGGCGTGACGGGCTGGTCACCAGCGACCTGTCGGACCAGCGGCTGTGGCTCGTCGAGGACGGCCAGGCCCGCGCCCTCACCGCCGAGACCGACCGCGCCGACCGCTACGCCGAGCCGACGCTGCTGCCCGGCGGGTCGCACCTGCTCTGCGTGCGGGAGCAGGTCGCCGACCGCACGACGACCCACCAGCTCGTGGCGGTGCCGCTCGACGGGTCGGCAGAGGTGGCCGTGCTCTGGGACGACTCGGACTTCGTGGGCTCCCCCGCGGTCTCGCTGGACGGGCGCCGGCTGGCGTTCGTGACCTGGGACCACCCTCGGATGCCGTGGGACGGCTCCGAGCTGCGGGTCGCCGACCTGCTGCCCGGACCGGAGCTGGGTCCCGCGGAGGTCCTGCTCGGTGGGGTGTCGGAGTCGGTCCAGACGCCGGCGTGGGAGGGCCCGGTGCTGCGGGCGGTCACGGACCGCACCGGCTGGCTCAACCTCGTCCGCCTCGCGGGCGGCGACGTCGACCCGGTCTGGCCGGTGGACGAGGAGTGCGGCTGGCCGATGTGGCGGCTCGGGGCGACCAGCCACGCCACGCTGTCCGGCGGGCGCACCGCCGTGGTGCACAGCGGCCGGCTCGCCGTCGTCGCCCCCGACGGCGCCGCGGTCGACGTGGCGGTACCGCACACCGGCTGGTCGCCGTTCCTCGCCGTCGACGGCGACGTCGTGGCCGGGGTCGCATGGAGCCATGCCACGCTGCCCGAGGTCGTGGCCGTGGACCTCAGCGGCGACGAGCCCGCCTGGCGGGTCGTCACCGGCCCCGAGCAGCCGGACCCGGCGTGGGCCGCTGTGCCCGAGACGGTCGAGGTGCCGTCGACGGGTGGCCGGACCACCTACGCCCACCTGTACCCGCCCACGTCCCCGCACGCTCGGCTGCCCGACGGCGCCGGCGCGCCGTACGTCGTGCACGTCCACGGCGGTCCGACGGCCCACGCACCGAAGCGCTACTCGCCCTCGATCGCGTGGTTCACCAGCCGTGGCATCGGGTTCGTCGACGTCGACTACGGCGGGTCAAGCGGCTACGGCCGGGCCTACCGCGAGCAGCTCCAGGGTCAGTGGGGCGTCGTCGACGTCGAGGACTGCGAGGCCGTCGCGGCGTGGCTGCGCGAGACGGGGCGGGCGAGCGCCGTCGCGATCAGCGGCGGGAGCGCCGGCGGGTGGACCGTGCTCTGCGCGCTGACCCGTGGTGGCAGCGGGTTCGACGCGGGCACCTCCTACTACGGCGTCGCCGATCTCGTCCCGCTCGCCGAGGACACCCACGACTTCGAGTCCCGCTACCTGGACGGACTGGTCGGGCCGCTCCCGGAGGCGCGAGCCGTCTACGAGGAGCGCTCGCCGCTGTCGCACGTCGACCGCCTCGACCGGCCGGTGCTGCTCCTGCAAGGACTCGACGACCCGGTCGTCCCGCCGGCCCAGGCGGAGCGCTTCGTCGCCGCGCTGCGGGACAAGGACGTGCCGTACGCCTACCTCGCCTTCGAGGGCGAGGCCCACGGCTTCCGGCGGGCCGAGACGCAGGTCGCCGCGCTGGAGGCGGAGCTGTCCTTCTACGGCCAGGTCTTCGGCTTCGCACCACCGGGCGTGCCGCTGCTGGACCTCCAGCGGGGCCCTCTCGGACGGAACGGGACGACGCAGGATCACCCGGACGGGTGACTCTGGGCGTCCGACGTGTCACAGTTCGACATCTTCCGTCCTAGGAGCCACCTCGTGCGCCGTCGCCTCTGCCTGCTCGTGCTCACCTCGCTGTCGTTGTCCGGGTTGGCGGTCGCCGGCCCGGCGACGGCGGCACCGGCTCCGTCGGCCAGCCCGACCGCGGTCGCGGCCGTCCCCGACGAGGTGGTCGTCGGCTACGTGGCGGGCGCCGCGCGCGAGCAGCGGGCGCGAGCCCGCGGGCGGGCTTCCGCGTCCATCGCCGAGCAGGTCGTCGCGGGCCGCCGCGGCCGCGCCGAGGTGGAGCTCGTCCGACTTCCGGCCGGTCGCGACCGGGGTCGGGCGATCGCCGCACTGGAGGCCGACCCTGCCGTCGCCTACGCCGAGCCGAACTGGATCTACACGACCGCCGCCAAGCCCGGCGGCGGGGGCACCGCGGCGACGCCGGACTACTACTCGAACGGCTCGCTGTGGGGGATGTACGGCGACTCCTCCGCTCCGAGCGGTGCCTTCGGCTCACAGGCGGCCGAGACCTGGGCAGGCGGCACGACCGGCTCGGACGCCGTCTACGTCGGCGTCATCGACGAGGGCATCCAGGTGACGCACCCCGACCTGGCGCCGAACGTCTGGACCAACCCGCTCGAGCGGGTCAACGGTGTCGACGACGACGGCAACGGCTACACCGACGACGTGCACGGCTGGGACTTCGCCGGCGACGACAGCAGCGTCTACGACGGCGGCACCCGCGGCAGCTCCGACGACCACGGCACCCACGTCTCCGGGACCATCGGCGCGGCGAACGAGTCGACGGCCGACGTGCCGTCGGCCACCGCACCGCAGGTCGGCGTCGTCGGCGTCAACCACGACGTGACGCTGATCAGCGGCAAGTTCCTCGGCCGGCGCGGCGGAGCGCTGTCGGACGCGGTCGCCGCCGTCGACTACTTCACAGACCTCAAGACGCGGCACGGACTCAACATCGTCGCCACGAACAACTCCTGGGGCGGGGGCGGCTACTCGCAGGCCCTGCGCGACGCGATCGCCCGTGCCGACGCCGCCGGCATCCTGTTCGTGGCCGCCGCCGGCAACAACGGCACGGACAACGACGCGGCGCCGGCCTACCCCTCCGGCTACGACGTGCCCAACGTGATCGCCGTCGCTGCCATCGACCGGAGCGGCGGCCTCGCGTCGTTCAGCCAGTACGGCAGTGCCACCGTCGACCTCGGCGCACCCGGCGTGGACGTCTGGTCCACGACGGCCTTCAACGGCTACTCCTCCTACAGCGGCACCTCCATGGCGACGCCGCACGTGACGGGCGCTGCTGCGCTGTACGCCTCGACCCACCCGGGAGCGACTGCCGGACAGATCAAGGCCGCCCTGCTCTCGACCGCCGTGACGACCGAGTCGTTGATCGGACGGACGGTGACCGGAGGCCGGCTGGATGTCCAGGCTGCGCTGAGCCCGTAGAGCTCAGCCGGCAGCGGTCAGCCGGTCGGGCCTCGCCTCGAACCAGACGCGCTTGCCGTCAGGCAGGACGTCGACGCCCCAGCGCTCGGCGAGCACTTCGACCAGCAGCAGCCCGCGGCCGGACTCCTGCTGCCACGGCGGCGGCACCAGCCCTCCGGGGCTCCGCGGCGAGGCGTCCTCGACCTCCACGTTGACCACGCCGGCCGTGATCCGGGCCCGGACCGTCACGTCGCCCGGTCCGGCGTGGCGCACCGCGTTGGTGACCAGCTCGGTGATGAGCAGCTGGCCGACGTCGGGGTCGAGGTCGCACCGCACCAGCAGGTCTCGGAGCGCGTGCCGAGCGACAGCCGCCGAGGACACCTCTCCAGGCAGGACGAGCTCGATGTCGGGCGGCGGGGCCAGCAGCACCGCGAGGACCGCGGTGTCGTCGTCGGTGTCGCCGTTGCGGCCGAGTGCGGTCAGGACCCGTTCGCAAGCCTCCTCGGCCGAGGCCACCGGACGGCCCAGCGAGCGCAGGAGCTGGTCCAGGCCGACCTCGACCGACGCGTCGCGCGTCTCGACCAGGCCGTCGGTGTAGAGCAGCACGAGCGAGCCGGGCGCGAAGGCGAGGGACTCCTGCACGAACTGGCCTCCCCCGACGCCCAGCGGCAGGCCGGGGTCGAGCTCGAGCAGGCGGGCCGTGCCGTCGGGCGCGACGATCACCGGCAGGAGGTGGCCGGCCGAGGCGAGGCACAGCGTGCCGGCGCGCAGGTCGAGGGCGGCGACCACGCAGGTCGTGAAGTCGAGGTCCTCGATCCGCAGGGCCACCGCGTCGAGTCCCCGAAGGATGTCGGCCGGGCCGTGGCCCTCGAGGGCGTAGGCCCGGACGGTGGCCTGGAGCTGCCCCATGACCGCTGCCGCCGTGACGCCCCGGCCCATCACGTCACCGACGACCATGATCAGCGAGTGGCCGACCTCGACGACGTCGTACCAGTCGCCACCGACCTGCGTGCCGCGCGCACCGGGGAGGTAGCGGGCCGCCGACCGGAAGGCCGCGCCGGTCGGGAGGCTTCGCGGCAGGAGGCTGCGTTGCAGCGTCATCGCGAGATCACGCTCGAAGGCGTAGCGGTTGGCGTTGTCGAGCGCGAGCGCCGCCCGGCGCGCCAGGTCGAGCGCCTGCTCCACCTCCGCCGCGTCGTAGGGCTCGGCGCGGGTCAGGGACAGCACCCCGACGACGCTGCCGCGGGCGGTCAGCGGGACGCAGACGCCGTGCCGCCCGGCGGAGCGCAGGAGCACCGCGAGACGGTCGGGCTCGGGGACGTAGCGCTCGAGCCGCTCGGGAGTGAGCTCCGGCAGCGCCTGCAGCCGTCCGGTGGCGAGGACGGCGCCCGGACCGTTGCGCTGGTCGGTGCGGATCGGCAGGCCGGCGAACACGGCGGTCGTGGCGGCCCGGTCGCCGGGGTCGGCCGTCTGCAGCGCGGACAGGCTGACCCGCCCCTCGCCGTCGACCACGTGCACGACGGCGAGGGTGGCGAAGCGCGGGACGACGATCTCGGCGAGCGCGGTCGTGATGCCCACCGGGTCGAAGCGCTCGGCGAACACGGCGGAGGCCTCGGACAGCGCGTTCTGCACCTCGGCGGCCCGCTGCGCCTCCCGGCGGGCGGTGCGCTCGCCCTCGAAGGCCTCGAGCCGCTCCACGGTGGCGCTCGCGAGCTGCGCCAGCTGCACGAGCATCGACTCGTCCTCAGCGGTGAACGGGGCGCCGTCGAGCTTGTCGCTGAGCTGGATGAGGCCGAGGTTGGCGCCGTCGCGCCCGACGAGCGGCGCGGCCAGGTAGTCCGGCAGGGGCGGATGGCCCGGTGCGTCGAGCAGGCCGCGCCACTCCGGGTGCTGGTGGAGCTGCTCGCCGGTCAGGCGGAGCGGGCGGTTCTCGCGGGTGACCGCCTCGAGGACGCCACGGCCCTGCGGCACGACGTCGTAGCCGCGCCACTCGGCGTACTTCTCCGACAGCGACACGCAGGTCGTCGCGTCGGCCCACCCCGACGGCAGCCGCGTCGTGACCGCCTGGTGGCAGCCGACGACCTCCCTCGCCGCGTCGGTGACCAGTCGCAGCAGGTCGTCCAGCGTCTCCGCCGCGGTGAGGGTGAGCGCGCTGCCGGCGAGGGTGCGCAGCTGCAGGGCCCGCTGGCGCTCGAGGGCGGCGAGCTGGCGGGCCTGGCCGTGCAGCCGGGCGCGCTCCACGATCTCCGCCGCCTGCCGGGCGTAGAGCTCCACCAGCTCGAGGTCACGCGGGTTCTGCGCTGCGACCACCGCGCGGTAGTAGGTGGACAGCGCCCCCATCGGCTCGCCGGCGAGGGTCAGCATCGGCACGCTGAGGACCGCGCGGACGCCGTGCGCGAGCGCTCCCTCGCGGAAGGACTCGTAGTAGGGGCTGCTCTCGACGTCCTGCACGAGCACGGTGCGACGCTCGGCGACCGCGCGGCCGGCCGACCCGGCGCCGAACGGCACCCGCATCGGGCCGATGTAGGCGTCGGGCAAGCCGACCCAGGCACTGGCCACCAGGACGTCCTCGCTCGGGTCGGTCACCCAGACGGCAGCGGTGTCGGTGCCGAGCAGCCGGGCGACGGCGGCGGCGAGCTGCTCGAGCAGCGGCTGGACGCGGCTGAGGTCGCGGATGGTCGGGTCGAGCTCGGCGAGCGGGGTGGCGCCGGCTGCCGCGGCGGCGAGCTCCACCTGGACCCGCGCGACCTCGTCGGCGGCATCCTCGCGCGACCGTCCCATGCCCCTACAGTCCCAGCGCAGCGACCAGCTCGCGCGCCGTCGCGCCGCCGTCCTGCAGCGCGACGTCGAACGCCCGCGGGACGTCGAGGTCGTCGGCGAGCGCGTCGAGCACCGCCCCGGCCCCGAGGTCGCTGCTGCCGGGCCGCCCGGCCGCGACCCTCAGGTCGTCCAGCCGCTGGGCCGCCCGGTCGAGCGCGTCGTCGGTGAAGTCCCACGCCCGGGAGTACGGGCGGTCGAGCAGCAGCGTGCGGACGACCGGGCCGCTGCTGCGCTCGACGAGATCCGCCACGAAGACGAGGTTGCCGGTCGACTTGGCCATCTTGCGGCCGTCCAGCTGCACGGTGCCGACGTGGAGCCAGGACCGGGCGAACGGCGACACCCCGGTGGCTGCCTCGGCCTGAGCGCTCTCGAAGGCGTGGTGGGGGAAGCGCAGGTCCGCGCCGCCGGCGTGCAGGTCGAGCGCCGAGCCGAAGGTCGACAGCGCCATCGCGGTGCACTCGGCGTGCCAGCCGGGCCGGCCGGCCCCCCAGGGCGAGGGCCAGGACGGCTCTCCCTCGGCGCTCGCCTGCCACAGGGCCTGGTCGAGCGGGTCCTGCTTGCCGGGGTCGTCGGTGCGGCCGCCGTTCTCGGCGAGCAGCGCGAGCGCCTCGCCACGGTCGAGGCCGCTCGCCCGCGCGACCTCGGCGCCGCGGAAGTAGACGCTCCCGGCGGACTCGTAGGCCGCCCCGCTCGCCAGCAGCGCCGACGCGAGGGCGAGCACCTGCGGCACGTAGCTGTGCGCGCGCGGCTCGAACGAGGGACGGCGTACGCCGAGAGCGTCCATGTCCCGCTCGAAGTGGAACTGCTGGACCGCCGCGAACCGGTCGTAGTGGGCCCCCGCCCGCGCCGCTGCGTCGAACAGCACGTCGTCGACGTCGGTGACGTTGCGGCAGACCTCCACCTGCACGCCGAGCCGGCGCAGCACCCGGTCCACCGCGTCGACCCACACGAACGTGGCGGCGTGACCGAGGTGCGTCACGTCGTACGGCGTCACGCCGCAGACGTAGACCCGGGCCCGCCCGACGACCGCCAGGGGCCGGCCCCCGAGGTACAGGGTGGGCGAGGCGGTGCGGACGGTCACGTGGTGGCTCTCCTGCTCGGGCGGGGGCGGCAGCGGGCGGATCGCCCCCACCCTGTCACTCCGGGCCCGGTCACGACAGGCTCCGGCACTCCGGGCTCCGGCACTCCGAGGCCAGTGGCGGCTGCGGGGCCGGTGGCTCCAGGGCCGGTCGCTCCTGGGTGGGTGGCTCCGGGGTGGGCGGCTCCAGGACCGGTGGCTCCTGGGTGGGCGGCTCCAGGGCCGGTCGCTCCTGGGTGGGTGACCCCGGCGCGGGGCGGCGTCACGACCGGGCCCGCGCCACGGCGTCGCAGAAGCGCGCGTGGTCCGCGCGGGTCTGCTCGATCGGATCGAGCAGCTCCTCCGCCGCCACCGTGCCGACCGACTCGTGGAGCCGCCGCTCGGCGACCTTCCCCCGCCGCCTTGCGCCGGCCCCGACCAGCGGCCTGCTGACGAGGGCGGTGAGCAACCCGGCTACCAGCCCGCCCACGAGCAGCAGCGTCGGGAGCGGGATTCCCTCGACGCGCGGCAGCGGCACCACGTCGTCGAGCTGCAGGTAGGCCAGGCCGACGAGCGCGAGCAGCCACAGCGCCCCGA
>JAABUN010006897.1_pt1 | contig 12723 bp, 11 predicted proteins | sample 5559311 | NCBI WGS metagenome assembly JAABUN01 (sample SAMN10711877, study PRJNA513370) | rock metagenome | isolation source: Antarctica rocks | place: Antarctica: Victoria Land, Siegfried Peak sud | reverse complement strand
CCTCAACGCGGATCATCGGACTCCCCCGGGGGTGGCGGCTGGTCGGGCTCCTTATTCTCCCAATCCTATTCGCTCAACCCGGATCGAAAACTCCCGGTCTCAAATGGAGCTGGGTTTAGGCCGGCCTGCCACACGCTCGCTTGACCGACTCCAGCACCCACGCTGAGAAGGGGTGTTGGTCCGGGTCGCCGGGCGTGACGGCCGTGATCTCGTGGACGATCGGGGAGCAGACCCACGCCTGATACGGTTCGATTTGATGCACGTTCGGCGGGTCATCTGTGACGCGCACCTCGTCTAGACCCTCGCACCGGAACTCCACGCCACGGCGGATGCGGCAGTGGACGGCAAACGGGCCGTCACCGTCGGCCATCGGCACGTAAGTGTACTCGTCCATGTGGCGGCTCATCGCCGTGTCTCGGACGTATAGAAATACCCATCCCTCATCAGGAAGCTGGGGCGGTGTCATGGCGGCACCGGGCACCGGAGCGGATGCGGCCAGTTCCCTATCGATGTACTTGACCAAGACGCCGGGCCAGCGGTCAAGGACCGCGGCGAGCATCCGGGCGAAAACGGTAAGCGGCGACTCGAAGGTGAAGACGATGGAGTCGCATCCAGTGAACGACATCCGAGCACCTTCTGTTGTCTGATGTCCGACCCCAGGGACGTTCGTCCCTGGGCTTTCGCCCCTCACACCACCCGCATCCGCCCGTCCCCAGCCCCATCGATCGTCCCCACAACGGCCGCCGCCAGCGTGCCGGCCGCTTCGAGGGCCGCGACCACTGCCCCCGCCGCATCCGCCGGCACGGCCGCCAGCAGCCCGCCCGACGTTTGCGCGTCGCACAACAACAACCGATCGGCCGGGCTGACATCCGCGGCGAACGTCACCCACTCGGCGAGGAACTTGGCGTTCGCCCGGGTGCCGCCGGGGGCGATGTCGGCTTCGGCATACGCCCGGGCCGCTGCCAGCACCGGCACCTTCGCCGCGTGGACGGTGGCCGCCACCCCGCTCGCGCTGGTCATGTTCCGCAGGTGGCCGAGCAGGCCGAAGCCGGTCACGTCGGTCAGGGCGTGGACCGGAAACCGCTTCAGCACGTCGGCCGCGGCGCGGTTGAGCGTGGTCATCACCCGGATCGCCTCGCCGATCGCCCCGCGGGTGTCGGCGTCGTTCTTGGCCGCCGTCGTGATGATGCCGAGGCCGACGGGTTTGGTGAGGATCAGCACGTCGCCGGGTTTGGCCCCGGCGTTTGACAGGACGTGGTCCGGGTGGACGGTGCCGACGACGGCCAGGCCGAAGATCGGCTCGTCGCTCTTGATGGTGTGGCCGCCGACGATGCTGATGCCGGCCTCGGCCGCCGCCGCCGACCCGCCGCGGAGGATGTCCCCCAGTACCTCGGCGGGGAGGGTGTCGGGGAAGCCGACGATGCTGAGGGCAGCCGTCGGGGTGCCGCCCATCGCGTACACGTCGGACAGGGCGTTGGCGGCGGCGACCCGGCCGAAGTCGAACGGGTCGTCGACGACCGGCGTGAAGAAGTCGGTCGTCAGGACCAGGGCCAACTCGGCGCTCAACTTGTAAACGGCCGCGTCGTCGGCGGTCGAGGTGCCGACCAGGACGTTCGGGTCGGTGATCGGCGGCAACATTCCCAGCAGCGGGAGCAGGAAGCCGGGCGGGTGCTTGGCCGCGCACCCGGCCCGCTTGGCGAGCTTCGTCAGGCGGATGGGGGCGGCGGACATGGCGGCCTCGGTCTCGGGCGGGGGCGTTAGCTACTATAGGAAACATGAAACCCGCCGCCGCGCTCGTAATGCTGTTCCTCGCCCCGGCCGTCGCCGCCGCCCACGGCCTGTCGGTCGAGGCGACGTTGGCCGCCGGGCGGGTGACCATCGTCGCGGCCTACGACACCGACGAGCCGGCCGCCGCGGCGCGGGTAATCGTCTCGCGCGATGGAGCCGAAGTCACTACTGGGGTGACCGACGACCGCGGCGAGTACGCCTTCCCCGCGCCCCCGGCCGGCGTTTACGGGATTCGCGTGGACGACGGCCAGGGGCACCGGGCCAGGGCGCGGTTGACCATCCCCGAGGTGCCGGACGCGGACGGCGGGGCCGTCGCCGACGGGGCAGGGCGGACGACCGGGTCCGGGCGATGGCTGCGAATCGGCGGGGGATTGGGCGTCGTCGCGCTGCTAACAATCATCGGCCGCCGGGCGACGCGGCGGGCGGGGTGACGGCGGCCCGGTCGAGGGCGGCGGCAATCTGCTGATGACACACCAGCCACGGATCGGCCGCCGGGGTCGGCGTCGGGGCGGGGGCGGGTCTGCCGGCCGGCTTCGCCGCGAACGGGGCCAGCCACGCGGCTACCTCCGCTGCCCCGGCCGACCCGGTCCGCCGGCCGAGTTCTTTACCGTCGGCGCTCAATACCAACAGCGTCGGCAGACTGGTTACGTCGAACCGCGTCGCCAGGGCCGCGTCCCGGTCGCAGTCGACCCGGACGGCCACGAACCCGGTGGCCACCCGGCCGATGACGCCGGGGTTGCGGAACGCCGCGGCGTCGAGCTTCTTGCACGCCCCGCACCACTCGGCCCCGAAGTCGACCAGCACCGGCCGGCCGGTCTTTTTCGCCTCCGCCAGACCGCCCTTCAGGTCGCCCGCCCACGCGATTTTGTCCTGGGCGGACGCCCCGGTGGCGGTAACAATGGCGACGACCAGCGGCAGGCAGGCGCGGGTGGCGGACGGCATACGGCACGGCTCCGGCGAGCGGGGGGCGTCAGCCCCCTGAGGAATCCAGGCGGGCCGGGACGGTACGCCGGGGCCGGGGCGGCGTCAAGGGGGAGTGCGGACTGGCTGGGTGGTGCGGGCACTGGTGTTAGGCAGTGGAGGTACGACCATGACCGTCTCGATGGGCATCAAGCACCGAGACTCCGGCGAGTACGAAGTGGTCCTGGTCGCCACGTCGGACACATTCCGTCGAGTTTGGCTCCCGGCGGCCGCGGGTCTGGGGCTGGAACTCGTCCCGCTCTTCGCCGGCGGAGCGCTCACCCTGGTGCCGCCGGAGTTCGTCCCGCGAATCGTCGCCGAGGTCATCCGACTACGCGAGTGGGCCGCGGCCCGATCGGACGGTAACTACCTCGTCGATCGGTGCGACGGCGTTTTGGAAGCGTTCGTCCGAACCGACCCGTTGGAATATGAGTAGGAGTTACGCAGTTGGTGCATGAGCGCATCGCTTCCGGTTGGTTTAGTCGGTTTTCGCACCATTAATTCGCCTATAGCCGCGCGGTTTCGTTGCCTGATGTCGAGATATCGGCAGTTCACGTCCCCAACTGCGTAACTCCTAATGAGTATAGTTTCGGGTAGCCGACGCCCGCCCGGGGACCGGACCATGATTACCACGATCGACGACTTGGTGGCGTTCCTCAAACGCTTTCATCGGCTGCCCGGCTCCGTACCGCCGGCCGCGCCGATATCGGCTGACCTGCCGGACGCACTGGCGACGATCCACCGCGAGTTCGGCGGCCTCATCGAAGGGCAGCCGTTCGGCGGACCATTCTCGACGCAGGATCGCTTGTGCCCGGTTGGCGACCTCACGCCCGTCGACGGCCGGATCGGGTTCGCCGGTGAGAATCAGGGAGTGTGGACGGCTTGGTGCCCGACCGGGGCAGGGGATCCGTTCGTCACGATCCACGTCGACGCGGACCGCCGGCCGACCGACGTGCCGGTCTCCCACTTCCTGATCACACTGTGCCTGCAAGAAGCGGTGCTAAGTTGCCCGAACCACGGCTGCATCGAGTCCGACGACGGCGACACGCCCGCGGACCTGCTGACAGTAAGCTTCGTCCCGGTCTGGCTAGACGAACGGACCGCCCAGGACGAAACGGACGAAACTCATGACTTCTGGGCCACGCCGGCCGGCGACGTGCTGGTCATGCGCTGGGGGGACAACGGCATCTGGGTTGGGTCGCCGAGCCGGCCGGTCGGACCGTTGGTCCGGCCGGGCGTCGATGTAAACGTCTTGGAAGGCGCATGACCCGCCCTACACCCCCGCCGCCGCCCGCAGGGCCGCCGCCTTGTCCGTCTTCTCCCAGGTGAAGTCCGCGTCCTCCCGACCGAAGTGGCCGTGGCGGGCGCTTTCCCGGTAAATCGGCCGGCGCAGGTCGAGGCTGTCGATGATCCCCTTCGGCGTCAGTTGGAAGTGGTCGCGGACGAGTTGCACCAGCTTCTCGTCGGTCACCCCCGGCGCGTTCGTCCCGGCCGTACTAACCCAAATGGAGAGCGGGTCCGGGTAGCCGATGGCGTAACTCAGTTGCACCTCGCACTGCCGGGCGAGCTTGGCCGCCACGATGTTCTTGGCGATGTACCGGGCCATGTAGGCCGCGCTGCGGTCGACCTTGGTAGGGTCTTTGCCGCTGAACGCCCCGCCCCCGTGCCGGCCGCGGCCGCCGTAGGTGTCGACGATGATCTTCCGGCCGGTCAGCCCGCAGTCGCCGTGGGGGCCGCCTTCCAGGAAGATGCCGGTCGGGTTGACGTGGAACGTGATGTCGCCCTGTACCAGTTCCGGCCGCTCGGCCCGCAGGGTGGGGAGGATCAGCTTGTCGATGATCTCCTGTCGGCAGGCCGCGCTGAACTGTTTCTTGTCGATCCCGGCCTCGCACGCCGTTTCGTCGTGCTGGGTGCTGAGGACCACGCAGGTGATGCGGTGCGGAGTGTGGTCGGCGTTGTACTCGACCGTCACCTGGCTCTTGGCGTCCGGCCGCAGCCACTTCAGCCGGCCGTCCCGCCGCATGGCCGCGTGGGCCTCGACCAGCCGGTGCGCGAGGTAGATCGGTAGCGGCATCAGGGTGCGGGTTTCGTCGCAGGCGAACCCGAACATCATGCCTTGGTCGCCGGCTCCGCCGGTGTCGACGCCGACGCCGATGTCCCGGGACTGGGCGTGGACTAGGCAGTTCACCTCGCAGGTGTCGGCGGCGAACCCGATCGTCGGGTCGGTGTACCCGATCTCGCGGATGGCCTCGCGGGCGATGTGGTCGACGGCCTCGCGGGTGAGCGGGGCGGCCGTCGTGATCTCGCCGGCGACGGTGCAGTGGTCGGTGGTGACGAGCGTCTCGCACGCCACCCGGCTCATCGGGTCGTGCTTCAGGCAGAAGTCGAGGACCGCGTCGCTGATCTGGTCGGCCACCTTGTCCGGGTGGCCCATCGACACGGATTCGCTGGTAAAGAGGTAGCGGGCTGCGCTCACGGGACTCGCCTCGGGGCGGGGGGTCGGGGTGTCCCGGTAATGTATGGTTTCCATGCGGCCGCGGCCCATCAGTCGCGGAGAACACGACTTCCGCGCCCGCCGCCCGGCCGCTCCTTGCGACATAGTGTCGGGCCGGGCGCGGCCCTCCTACTTCGCCGCCACCGCCGGCCCGGCCGCCGTCCGCGCCGCGGCGAGCAACTTCGGGAACGCTTCCGTGAGCGTCTCCCCGGCCCGGACGACGACCTTCTTCTCCTCCACCTCGACCGCGCCGTTTACCTCGACCTCGGCCCGCAGGTCGTAGTAGAACGCCTTGCCCCGGACCAGTTCCGGCGTGTGGAACTGTCGCTTGTCCCCGGCCCCGGTCGTCAGCCGGCCGTCGACGTACAACTTGGCCCCGGCCGGCAACTCGATGCTCAGCCGGGCCGGGGCGGCCGCGTCCGCCGGGGCGTTGGCCAGTAAACCGTTGGTCCCGCCGTCCGGCCGCGAGGCGATCACCCCGTCCGCGGCCCCTGCTACCCCGGGGGCCGAGCCGACGATCACCCCCGGCACGCCGTACCCCATGCACCCAACGACCGGGGCGTAGCATGCGGGAGCGCAGCACGCCGGGGTGAAAAGTGGTGGAGCGAAAATAGGAGCGACATGGTAGCCGAAACCGGTCCCGAAGCAACTGCCGTAGCAGCCGCCGTAGACCGAGTAGTAAGCCGTGCCGTAGCCGCCGCCGCAGGAGTACGACCCGGTGTAGTAGGTCGATTGGCCGTAACCGAGGCACGAGGAGAAGTAGCTCCCCGTGCAGGCCGAGTAGTAGCTGCCGCCGTAGCACGCCGCGCCGGTACACGAGCCGTAACACCCGCCACACGACGAGTACACGACGCCGGTGCATCCCCCCGAACACCCGTTGCCGAACAGGCGGCCGCCGAACGCAGCCGCGTCCGGCGAACCGGCCATCGCTGTCATCATCAGAAGGCTGTACATGGTGTTCCACCGCTCCCTGGGGTCGATCGAGTCCGCGCCGGGGCTGTTCCGGGCCGGCACACTGCCAGGGTAGGAGGGGAAGGCTAGGGTGTCCAAGCGGTTTCGGGCAAGATGGGGCGTCCGCGGCCCCCGGTCCGCCGCAGCATCATTGCCACCCGCGACGCCGGAACAACCACCCGGCCAGCGTCATCCAGGCCACGCCCAGCCCGGCCGCCCCGAGCAGGTTCAGCCAGTGGTGCCACATCACCTCGGTGGTGATCGCCGCATGAATCGCCCGCGGCCCGTGGTACTCGATCGCCAGGTACGGGATGCCGGGGATGCTGTTCTGTTGGCAGATGAACAGGATCAGGGCGACCGACATCAGGTAGCACATCGACCCCATGAACGCCGCCCGCTGCGTCTTGGCCAGGGTCGCCACCGTCATGCCGATGCCGAGGAACCCGCTCCCGACCGCGATCAAGGCGAGCCAGAAAAACAGCGTAGACAGGACGGCCGGCTTGTAGATGCCGCCCAGCGTCGCGGCGAGCAGTACGCCCAGGACGGGGTAGAACAGGAACTTGGCCCCGAGGATTTCGGCCGGTGATGCCGGGGACAAAGCTTGTGCCAACAACACCCCGCGCTCGCGCTCCTCACATGTCATTGTCGGCAGGAGATACACACAGAAGAAATACAGGGCGAACACCACCATGCCCATCGCCGCCGTCGAGCGTAGGTCCAGAGCCTTGGCCCCCAGGCCGTTGCGGGTGACCTCGACGGCCGGCAGCCGATCCCCGCCGCTCGGTGTTAGCCGATCGGCCTCGGCCGCGAGCTGGCGGTAGCTGTCCCGGACGGCCCACAGGTCGTCCGGCGTCGGGTCCGGGGTACTCAGGCGGGCCGGGTCGACGCCGGCCGCCCGCAGGTTCGCCTCGGCCTGCGTTCGCAGCGCGGCCCGGACCGCCGGCCAGAACCACGCCTCATACGGGGCCATCGCGGCCGGATTCTCCGGCGGGTGCCAGACGGCGAAATGCAGGACCGGCCGGCCGGCCTCGCCGGGCCGGGTGCGGACTTGGAACGCCCCGGTTCCCGGCGGGTACGTCACCAGCCCGTCGACGCCCCGGCCGTCCACCACCTCGAACCGGACGTGCGGCCGGAGGTCGGCCGGGAGGCTGGATTTGAGCGACGAAATGAACGGCGTCTCGGCCGGGTATTGGACCAGGCAGGCGTGGACGCCGTCGACGAGTGCCCCGCCGCCGGTCCCGCCGGCCCCGGCCCCGGGGTTGAACACGCTGAGCAACAGGGCGGCGACGACGAGGAGCAGACAGAGGGCGATGCCGCCGCGGTTGGCGACGTGCCGGCGGGCCTCCTTGACGACCAATGCCCGCACGATCCGGTAGCGCATGTCACCTTCCGCCGCCGGGAATGGGGCTACTCGAACGCCTGGCCGGTGAGCCGGAGGAACGTCGCGTGGAAGTCGAACTCGCGCGTCCGCACCCCCGCGGCCCGGCCGTCACGGACCCACCCGGCCAGGGATTCGCGGCCGGCGGGGCTGTCGAGGTCAATCGTTAGGCGGTCGCCGGAGTCGAGGACCACGTCGGCTTTCCGCTCCGTGTACCGGCTCTTCAGGTTGAACGGCGAGTCGAGGGCGACGAGTTTGCCCCGGCAGACGATGCCGACGCGGTCGCAGATTTTATCCACCTCGCCCATGTCGTGCGTCGTCAGCACCACCGTGTGCCCGGCCGCCACCCGGTCGCGCAGGATGCGATGGACGACCTCGGCGGAATGGATATCCAGGTTGGCCGTCGGCTCGTCCAGATATAACACCGGCGGGTCGTGCAACATTGCCCGCGCTAGTAACAATTTCCGCCGCATGCCGAGCGAATACCCTCGCACCACCAGGTCGCCGACTTCGCCCAACTCGACCATATCGAGACATTCGTGGACACGCAGGCGGGGCACGCCGTACAGCTCGGCAAAGAACTCGAGGTTCCGCCGGCCCGTGAACTCCTCGAAGTGGTTCTCGCGGTCCGGCACGTACCCGAACAGCGGCTTGACCGCCGCCCAGTCGCGGACCACGTCCCGGCCCAGCACCCGGACGGTCCCGGCCGACGGCGTCCGCTGGCCGATCAGCACCCGGATAGTGGTCGATTTGCCCGCCCCGTTCGGCCCGAGCAGGCCGAACAGTTCGCCGCGGCGGACGGCCAGCGACAGGCCGTCGACGGCCGCGAACTTGCCGTAGAGGACGCGCAGGGCGTCGATGACGATGGCGGCATCACTGGTGAGTGTGCCCAAGCGGAGAAGCCCTCGGCGGGTGGGGACGGCTAAGAGTAGAACACGATATGCACTCCCTCGTCAGCCTGCCGATCCACTTTGTGTTCGCCACCCGGGGCCGGGAGCCGTGGATCGACCCGGCGTGGGCGGCGGACTTGTACGCCGTCGCCGGGATAGCGGCGGTCGAGAAGGGGTGCCGACTACTCGCCGCCGGCGGCGTGGCCGACCACGTCCACTTACTGATTTCGCTTGGCCGGGCGGCGAGTCCCGGTACGCTGATGGCGGCGGTCAAGGCCACGTCGTCGGGCTGGGCGGCGGCCCGGCAGCCGGGGTTCGCGTGGCAGACCGGGTACGCGGCGTTCGGCGTCGGGCGAGACGGCCTCGGCCGAGTGAAGGCGTATATCGCGGACCAAGAGTGGCGTCACGCGACGCAGACGTTCCGGGACGAGTTGGAGTGGATGCTGGCAGTACACGGGGTGGAGTGGGCGGCGGGGGATTTGGACGGGTGAGGGGTAGGGGCCACCCCGGGGACGCCCAGGGCTTGCGCCGCTGGGCTATTGAAGACGCCCGCCGCGGGCTAAGAACCCGAAGTGCCGCTGATCTAGCCCGCTGCGGGCGTCTTCAATAGCCCAGCGGCGCAAGCCCTGGGCGTCCCGCGGGACCGCCCTCCGACTACTCCGTCTCCGCCTCCATCCCCCCGGCCGCCTCCCGCCGCACGTTAAAATACTTCGCCTGCGGGTGGTGGAACACGATGGCCGTCGTCGACTGCTCGGGTTCCAACAGGAATTGCTCGGTCAGCGTGATGCCGACCCGCTGCGGCTCGATCAACTCGAACAGGCCGGTCTGGTCTTCGAGGTTCGGGCAGGCCGGGTAGCCGAAAGCATACCGGCGGCCGCGGTAGTGCCCCTTGAACAGCTTGGCGACATCCGGCGTGTCGGCCGCCCCGATGCCCCACTCCCGGCGCAACTGCTGGTGGAAATACTCGGCCAACGCCTCGGCGAACTCGACGCCGATGCCGTGCAACTTGTAATAATCTAAATACTGGTCCTGGGCGTGCAACTTCTGCGTCCACTCGGACACCGTCCGTCCGGCCGTCACCGCCATGAACGCCACGCTGTCGACCGCCCGGCCGTTGTCGGCGGGTTCGAGGTAGTCGCTCAGGCAGAGCCGGTCGCCGAAGTCCTGGCGGGGGAAGGCGAACCGGTGCCGCTCGGTCACGCTGTCGGCGTCGTAGATGACGACGCTGTTGCCGTCTGCCGCGGCCGGGTAGAAGCCGTAGGCGGCGGCGGGCGTTAGGATGCCCTCCCGCAGGCACATTTCCTTCAGCCGGGCGAACGCCGGCCGGGCCGACTCCCGCATCTGCTTTTCGTACTCGGCCGGCTTCAGCCCGGCCTTGCGGTACTGCCACTGCGTACTGAACAGGGTCCGCTCGTTGAAGTACTCGAACACGGCCGCCGGGTCGAAGTCGGTCCGGGTCCGGCTGCCCCAAAACGGCGGCGTCGGACGGTCCGGGGCGTGCGAGATCGTGTGCGACCGGGCGGTGCCGGCGGCGCTCAGGTAGCCGCTCGCCCCGTCGATGTCGGCGAACTGGTGGGTGCCGGTCTTGCCGTGGACGGGGGTCGCCGGCAGGTCGCGGCGGGGGCGGGTTCGCTCGGCGTCGATGGTCCCCCGGATGGCCGCGCTGCCCATGTTAGCCAGCCGCTTCTGCTGGACGAGCTTGTCCATGATCCGCAGGCCGTCGAAGGCGTCCTCGCCGTAGAACAGTTCGCCCCGGTAGATGCGCCGCAGGTCGTCCTCGACGTACCGCCGGTTGAGGGCCGCGCCGCCGAGGATGACCGGCGGCTTGAGGCCGCGCTCGTTGAGGGTGACGAGGTCTTCCTTCATGATGACGGTCGACTTCACGAGCAGGCCGGACATGCCGATGGCGTCGGCGTCGGTCTTCTGCAACTCGGCGATCATATTCTCGACCGGCTGTTTGATGCCGATGTTGTAAACCTTGTAACCGTTGTTGGTCAGGATGATGTCGACCAGGTTCTTGCCGATGTCGTGGACATCCCCCTTGACGGTGGCCAAGACAATTTTGCCCTTCTCGGCCCCCTCGACTTTCTCCATGTGCGGTTCGAGCATGGCCACAGCCGCCTTCATCACCTCGGCAGACTGGAGGACGAACGGCAACTGCATTTGCCCGGAGCCGAACAAATCGCCGACGACTTTCATGCCGTCGAGGAGGATGCGGTTGATGATGTCCAGCGGCGGGTAGGTCGTCCGGGCCAGGTCGAGGTCGGCGGCCAGGGTCTCCTTCCGCCCCTGGATGACGGCCTGTTTCAGGCGAATCTCGACCGTCTCGCCGAGGGACTGCCCCTTCTTGGACTCGGTCTTGGTGTCGGCGTAGTGCTCGATGAGCATCTGCAATGGGTCTTCGGTGCATTCGCCGGCGGCGTCGAACGTGCGCTCGTCAAACAAGAGACGGCGACACAGCTCTTGGCCAGTTTTGTCAATACTGGCCAGTGGCAGAATCTTGGCCGCGTGCAGGATGGCCGAGTCGCAGCCGTACTCCAATGCATAGTGCAGGTAGACCGAGTTCAGTACCTGTCGCGTGTACGGGTTCAGGCCGAAGCTGCAGTTCGACAGGCCGACGTGCGTCAACGCCCCCGGCAGGCGGGTCTTGATGAGCTTGATCGCCTCGAACGTGGCGACGGCCGACTTGCGCGTCTGCTCCTGCCCGGTCGAGACGGGGAACACCAGCGGGTCGAACAGCAGGTCCGTCGGCGGAATCTTGTATTCGTTCACGCAAATGTCATAGATGCGTTTGGCGACCTCGAACTTCCACTCGGCCGTGTCCGCCTGGCCCACTTCATCAATGGTCAAGGCCACCAGCGCTGCCCCGTACTTCTTGGCCAGCGGCACGACCTTGTCGATCTTGTTGCGGCCGTCTTCAAGGTTAATAGAATTGATAATCGCCTTGCCGGAGCAGAGCTTGAGCGACGCCTCGACGACGTTGACCTCGGTCGAGTCGATCATCATCGGCTTCGACAAGACCGCGTTATAGCGCTTGAGCAATTCCTTCATGTCCCGGACTTCGTCCCGGCCCACATACGCCGCGCACACGTCCAGCACATGCACGCCCTCGCGCTCCTGTTCGCGGGCCATGTCCAACAGGCCGTCCCAGTCGTCCTTTTCGAGCAGTTGCTTGAACTTCCGCGACCCGTTGGTGTTCGTCCGCTCGCCGACCAAAAGCGGCCGCGGCACCTGCACCAAATCCATCGAACCGAGCAGGCTCGACACGGCCGAGGTCGGTTCCGGGGTGCGGGCCGCGGCTTTTTTGCCGTGTAGCCGGTCGCAGACGGCCTTCAGGTGGGCGTGCGTTGTGCCGCAGCAGCCGCCGACAATACTGACGCCGAACTCGGTGACGAACCGGTCGAGCCAGTCGGCCAGGTCGGCCGGCTGGAGCGGGAACTTGGCCTCGTCCCCGACGGTCACCGGCAGCCCGGCGTTCGGCAATATGCTGATGGGCCGGGTGCTGTACTGGCTCAGGTGCTTCAAGCTCGAGAGCATCAGGTCCGGGCCGACGGCGCAGTTCATGCCGATGACATCGATCCCGTCGATGCATTCGAGCGCCACCAGTGCCCCGGCGATGTCGGTGCCGGGCAGCATCCGCTGGTCGGCCTGCATGACGGTAATCTGCACCAGCAGCGGTAGCACGACGCCCTGCTCCCGCATGACCTCGACGGCAGTGATGGCCGCGCACTTGGCCTGCAAGATGTCGAAGCACGTCTCGATCAGGATGGCGTCGACGCCCGCACCGATCAGGGCCTCGAACTGCGGCCGGTAGGCGGCGGCGACGGTATCGAAGTCGGTGGTGATGCCCGGGTCGGTCAGCGACGGCATCTTCGTCCCCGGCCCGACGCTGCCGATGACGTACCGGGGCCGGTCCGGGGTGGCGAACTTGGCCGCCGCCGCCTTCGCCAATTGGACGTTCAGCCGGTTCAACTCGGCGAGCTTGCCGGCCATGCCGAACTCGGACAGGCCGATGACGTTGGCGTTGAACGTGTTCGTCTCGACGGCGTCGCAGCCGGCGGCGAAGAACCCCTCGTGGATCTCCTGAATCCATTCCGGGTGCGTGTACACCAGGGCGTCGGACAGGTTGAGCAGCGACTTGCCGTCCGGCCCGTACCCCCAGTCGGGTTCGGTCGGCCTGTACTTGTGCAGGCTGGTGCCCATGCCGCCGTCGAGGATGACGACGCGGTCGCGGGCGAGTTCGAGCAGCGTCGGGCGGGCGG
>JAABUN010006895.1_pt1 | contig 12726 bp, 13 predicted proteins | sample 5559311 | NCBI WGS metagenome assembly JAABUN01 (sample SAMN10711877, study PRJNA513370) | rock metagenome | isolation source: Antarctica rocks | place: Antarctica: Victoria Land, Siegfried Peak sud | reverse complement strand
AAGCTCTTGTGAATCGTCATCTTTGTCTGCCCACCATCCAATGCGACCAGCGCCTTCAACCGCAAGTCCTCGCTGTATGCTTTGCCCATGCATCAAGTGTAGCTTCCTACAACTCAGATGCTATAATACCCTCTGAATGACGCACGACGGCTTATACAAGAGGTCTATTGAATCTGGCCCCACCTCTATTTCGCCGTTAGAGTAAATTTTGGGGGTGTCATCTTCGGAAATCGCGCTCATTTTTCGCTGGGCGCTGCCACTTTGGGCTTTGGGTTGGCTCGTTTTGCCGCTTTCATCGCGTCTCTTCGGCGCACTGCCCGATAAAGGTCTGGCGGCGGGCCGCGTCGTCGCCCTCGTTCTGGTCGCAGTCCTCGCATTTTGGGGCGCCGCGCTGCATCTCCTTCCGTTGCGATTTGCGCCGTTGATGCTGGTCGCCGCGCCGCTTGCCATCGCTGTCGGCTGGAAAAATCGCGCTTTTCGTGCGTCACTGCGAGCCAATTGGCACGCCTTGGCGCTTTCCGACGCGATTTTTCTGCTCGCTTTCGCGGCGTTTTTGTGGGTGAGGATGCGCCATCCCGAAGCGGGCGATCTGGAAAAACCGATGGACATGGCGCTGCTTTCCTCGGCGATGCGCGCGCAATGGCTGCCCTTTCAAAATCCGTGGTTTGCCGGTCAAGAGTTCACCAACTACTACTATTTCGGCCCGTTTTTAGGCGCACTTTTGGGCCGCGCGCTCGCTACGCCGCCTTATCTCGCTTACAACTTGATTCAGCCCCTCTTTTGCGCGTTTTTCCTTTCGACATTATGGAGTCTGGCGTCCGTGCTCGCCAAATCGCTCAAAATCGGCGTTTTAGCCATGCTCTTGGTCGGCGTCGGCGGCCATTTCGAACCGCTGCGCCAATGGTCGCAAAGCGGACAATTGTGGCCGCTCGATTGGTGGAAAACCTCGCGTGTCATCGACCAAACCATCAACGAATATCCGGCTTTTACCCTGCTGGTGGGCGACTTGCACGCCCACTTCTTCGCGTTTTGCCTCGCCGCGACACACTTTTGCCTTTGTTTTTGCTTGCTTCAAGCCGAATCGCCGCGTCTGCGCTCGCTTTTAATGCTCTCGGGCGGCGTTTTTCTGGGCGTTTTTGCGCTCACCAACACCTGGGACACGCCGTTTTACGGCTTTTTGTGGCTCGGATGCGCGCTCTGGAAGCGCAAAAGTGGCGTTTGGTCGCGTCCCAACGACCTGGCACTCGTCGGCTCGGTTTTTCTGGCGCCGCTCGTCGCGCTGCCCTATTTTTTGCGTTTCAAATCGCAAGTTTCGGGCGGGGTTTTCGATCCATGGCTGCCCGATTTGTTTTCGCTCGCGCTGTTGTGGGGCAGTTGGTGGATGCTCGGATTTTGGGCGCTCACCCTGAATTCGGGCGAGGAAAAACCGTCCGCGACAGCGATTTTCCGGCGGTTTCTGATCGCAATCGGCGCGCTCGCGCTGCTTTTTCCCTTCGTTTTCTACATTCGCGGCGTGTTTGGCGACGGCGATTTGCGCCATCAGGACACGGTTTTCAAATTCGGCCTGCAAGCCTGGCTTTTGCTCGGCACCGGCGTCGCTTGCGAGGCGGGATTTCGTTTCAAAGGTTGGTGGCAAAGCGCAAATCCGCCCTTTCGCTTCGCGTCTTTTGCAGCCGGAGCCGCGTTTTTTGCCGTGATTGGACTTGCGCCCGCGTGCGTGGCCTGGACGCGAACAACCCGCGATGCGCCGCGCGACGAGATGGGAAATCCGATTTTGTCGCTCAACGCCGCGCGGTTTTTGCCCGCAGACGAACTTGCGGGCATCGAATGGCTGCGCCACAATGCTCGCGCCGATGAGCGCGTTGTTGAACCAATTTTTTTCAACAACGGGCAAGTCGGCGGCGATTACGACCCAAATTTCGGTCGTATCGCGGCGTTTTCCGGCGTGTCGGGCGTGTTGGGATGGCCGCAGCACGTCGCCGGTTGGGGCGCGCCGTGGCAAGAAGTCAATCGCCGCGCCGCGCTCGTCAACGCGATTTATAGCGGTTCTAATCCCGTCGCCGCGCTCGAAGATTTAGGCGCAACTTACGTTTTTTGGAGCAACAATCCGCCGCCCACTTGGAACCGGCACCAAGGCATAGAACGGGCGTGGAATCTTCCCGGACAGGAAAATGGCGCGCAGATCTGGCGTTTTACGCCTGAAATTTTCGTCAAACTGAAGCCGATTTTATGATTCAAACACCTTTTCAAACTCGCACCGGTAGTTTTCCCATCGGCATTCGCCGCGGTGGGAGCGATTGGCAGAAATCGCTGCCCACGCTGCTCGATTGGGCCAACGAGACCGGATTTTCCGTCGTCGACCTGGGCCGCGCGCCCGAAGATTTTCGCCTCTCCGAAGAAGCGGGCCTCAAAATCGGCTCGGTCGATCTGCTCGAATGGCAGGCGATGCTGTCGCCCGACAAGACGAAAAACGCCGAATCCATCGCCAAAAACGTCGAATATATCCAAAAAGTCGGCGCGCGCAACTACTTTTGCGTGATGCTACCCCAAGACCCAACCAAGCCGCGTCTGGAAAATTTCGGTTATGTCGTGGAAGCGCTGCAAGGACTCGCGCCCGCGCTCGAAAATGCCGACGGCAAGCTGGTTATCGAAGGCTATCCCGGCCCCGGCGCGCTGTGCTGCACGCCGGAAACCTTTCGCGCCGCGTTCAAGGAAGCGCGTTCAAGCGCCATCGGCATCAATTACGACCCGTCGCATTTGGTGCGGATGGGCATCGACCCGATTCGCTTTTTGCGCGAATTCGTGTCGCGCGTGCATCACGTTCACGGCAAAGACGCCGCGATTTTGGGCGACGATTTGTATGAATATGGTTGGGAACAACCCGCGACTTTCAAGAAAAACCCCGACTTTGGCGCTTCGGCGTGGCGTTATACGATTCCGGGTCAGGGCAACTCGAACTGGAGCGAAATTCTGCGAATTTTGGCCGAAAATGGTTATCAGGGCGCGGTGTCGATTGAACTCGAAGACAAGGATTACAACGGCAGCGAAGACGGCGAAAAGCGCGGTTTCATCGCGGGCGCGCAGTTTTTGAGCGCCTGTTAGAAGAACTTTTATAGCCACAAAAAGGCGTAAGAAGCACGAAAGGGGTTTGGCCGAAACTTGCAGTTCAAAAGAAAGAGCCAAACGCTTTTCCTCAACTTTGCAAGTTTCAACCAAACCCCTTTCGTGCTTCTTACGCCTTTTTGTGGCTATAAAATCTTCAATATCTCGTCCCAGATGCGCGCGGCGACTTCGCTTTTGCTCATCAGCGGCCATTCGCTCTGATTTTGCGCCGAAATCCACGTCACACGATTGGTTTCGACATCGAAACCGGCACCAACTTGCGTCACATCGTTGGCGACGATGGCATCGAGATGCTTCGCGCTCAGTTTGCGGCGCGCTTCTTCGGCCAAATTTTGAGTTTCCGCCGCGAAACCGACGACGATTTGGCTCGTTTTTTTGCTCGCGGCGCAACTCGCCACGATGTCGGGATTGGCTGTGAGTTGAATTTCGCTGGTTTTTTGGTCGCCGCGCTTGATCTTTTGCGGCGCGGCTTCCAAGGCGCGGAAATCGGCGGGCGCGGCGGCGGCAATCAAAATATCGGCGTTTTGAAACGCGGTTTGAGTCGCTTCAAGCATTTGCAGCGCGGTTTCGACTTCGATTTTCTCGACTTTTTGCGGCGTCGGAAGATGGGTTGGGCCGGAAATCAGCCTCACTTTGGCGCCGCGCCGCGCCGCGTTTTCGGCGAGCGCATAACCCATTTTTCCCGACGAGCGATTGGTCAAATAGCGCACCGGATCGAGATTTTCACGCGTCGGCCCGGCGGTAATCACCACGGTTTTTCCGGCCAAATCCAGGTTTGGAAACAGGATTTTCTCGATTTCTTCGATGAGTTCGGCGGTTTCGGGCAGTCGGCCCGTTCCGATATGTTCGCACGCCATGCGCCCGGCCCCAGGTTCGACGATTTGCCAGCCGAAACCGCGCAAAGTTTGCAAATTGCGCTGCGTGGCGGGATGCGCGAGCATGGTCGGGTTCATCGCAGGCGCAATCGCAACCGGCGCGCGCGTGGCGAGAATGAGCGTGGTCAACAAATCGTCGCCGAAACCGCCCGCGAGTTTGGCGATGAGATCGGCTGTCGCGGGCGCGACCACAATCAAATCGGCTTGGTCGGCGAGCGCGATATGCGGCATTCCCGCGCTTTTTCCGCTTTCCTCGTTGTTTTCGGCCACCCACAGCGAAGTGAGAGCCGGATTGTGCGTCAGAGTTTGAAAAGTGAGCGGCGCGATAAATTTGGTCGCCGAAGGCGTCAAAACCGCGTGAACACCGGCGCCTTTTTGCGTCAGTTTCGAAGCTAAATCAGCGATTTTATAGGACGCGATGCCGCCGCCGATGCCGAGAACGATAGTTTTTCCTTGCATAAATCCTTCGTTTTGATTGGCCACAAAAGACGCAAAAAGCACAAAGGGGAGTCTCGAAAACCTATTTTTGTGCTTTTTGTGCCTTTTTGTGGCTATGAATTTCTACGAGTTTTTTCGCGTTCGATAACTTCGCACAATTCATTGGCGGCGCGTTCGATTTCGTCGTTTTCGATTTGATAATCGTAAAGTTGCACCTGCGTTAGCTCCCACGACGCAGTTTCGAGGCGCGCGTCGAGTTCTGACGCTTCAACTGCGCTGCGGCCCTGAATGCGGCTTTTTAAAACCTCGTTTTCGCGTCCCTGCGGCGGTTTGATGAAGACCAGAATCGCGTTGGGAAAGAGGCGACGAATGCGAAGCGCGCCCTGCACGTCGATGACGCAAACCACATCCTCGCCGTTATTGATGCGCTCCAAAACCGATTTTTGCGGCACGCCGTAGAAATTGCCGTGAACCTGCGCGTATTCGATGAGTTCATCTTCGGCAATCATGCGCTCGAACTCGGCCTGCGAGACGAAAAAGTAGCTGACGCCTTCGATTTCATGCGGGCGGCGCGGGCGCGTGGTGCAGGTGATAGCACGTTTGAAACTCGTCAGACAATCTTGCGCGGCTTGCCAAACCGTGTCTTTCCCGACGCCCGACGGCCCGGAAATCACCAGAATCAGGCCCAACGCGCTATTTTCGTTCATGGTTTGAGGTTACAAAATTCGAGTTTTAACGCGGGCGATTTGTGGTTCGCTCGAATGAATGCGGCGCTGTTCGGCTAAAGCCAACTTTCGACCTGCGTCGAAAAGCGGGTGCGGTTTGTCCGAACAGCGCCGCATTCATTCGAGCGAACGGTTAGAGCGCAATCGGTTTGTAAGCCAGCGCTTTATCCACAATTTGTTCCGGTGTCATTTCCTCATCGGGCCAGAAAATGAGATCGAGAACGCTGGGGTGCGGAACGTTTTTTTCAACACTTCCATCAATTCGTCTATTTCTGATTCCGTGTCATCGCAATCCGTAATACGCCGCACAAGATCAACAATTTCGTCTCTCGTCATAAATTACTCCTAACTGGAAACGACAAAAAGCCGCTCTTGCGAGCGGCTTTTCCTAATTTTGCGCCAATTTATCCGGCCCCGGTAATCTCAGCATTGGTGGCGGTCACTTCAGCGGCTTCCATCGCGGTGGCGGCGTCTTTTTCTTCTTTGAGCTGCGCCAAAAAGCCGTCAACAGTGTTGTCGCCGAGCTGGTCGGGCGGCACGACAGCTTGAATCTCGCCGTCGATGACAATCGCCACGCGGTCGGCGCGTTTATACATTTTGTCATCGTGAGTGGCGGTGATGATGGTGACACCGGACTCTTTATTGAGGCGTTTGAGCATCTGAATGATCTCTTCGCCGACTTTTTGATCGAGGTTTCCCGTCGGCTCGTCGGCCAGAATGATGGCCGGATCGTTGGCCAGAGCGCGCGCAATCGCCACGCGCTGCTGCTGTCCGCCCGATAATTGGCCGGGTTTGTTATGCATCCGGTCGCCAAGACCGACGGTTTCGAGCAGTTTGCGGCCTTTTTCGATTTGCTCATCGACGCTCGCACCGGCGAAAATCATCGGCAGCGTCACGTTTTCGAGCGCGGTCATGACCGGAATCAGGTTAAAAGTCTGGAAAATATAGCCGATTTTGCGGCAGCGCAGCCACGCCAGTTCGCCCGCGTCGAGTTGGGCGATGTCCACTTCGTCGATGAAAACCGTGCCGTCCGAGGGCTTGTCGAGGCCGCCGACCATGTTGAAAAGCGTCGATTTGCCCGAACCGGACGGCCCCATGATGGCCATGAACTCGCCGCGCTTGATGTCGAGGTCGATGCCGCGCAATGCATGAACCAGCACTTCGCCGATTTTGTAGACGCGCTTGACGCCGCGCACGCGCACGATATGTTCGGACGCGCGGTATTCCTCAAGCGGGGGCACAGCCGGAATCGAATCGGCGGCCAAAGCGTCATTGAGGGCGACGGTGGAATTGGTGGACATGAATTAATAACTCCTTTCAATTTGGAACGGACGCGCAGTTTAATGGATTTTTGAGCGCATTTCACGTTCGAGGCGCTGTTTTAAACCTCGGTTCGCATCGCATCGACGGCCTGCATCTTGGCGGCGCGAATCGCGGGCGGAAGTGCCGCTGCCACGCTCAAAAAAGTGCCTAAAATCACGCAGCTAATCATATAAAGCACGACCTGTGGCCAGTTGAGCTTCGCGGCGTAACCGAGATTGGTGATCACCACGAACAGTAGGCCGATAATCGAGCCGGCAAGCGAGCCGAAAAAGCCGAGTAGGGCGGATTCAATCAAAAACATCATCACGATGAACTTGTCGAGCGCGCCCAAGCATTTAAAAGTGCCGATCTCTTTGTAGCGCTCGGTCACGCTCATCAGCATCGAGTTGGTGATGCCGACAAACGACACCAAAAGCGACATCGCCACCAGCCACGCCGACTTTTGGGCCTGCTGGGGCGAAGGCGTGACATCTTTGGCGACCAGCATCAAATTCGAGGCGAAAACGCTCATCAAAAACGCGATGCCCAGCATGGTTCCCGCGCCGGTAATCATGGCGCGGCCCAGGCGAATTGTGATGTTCCGCAGCGCGATTTTAAACGCCTGATTGAAGGGAAGCGAGATTTGGCGCTCGACGCGCACGTTTCCACCCGAAGACATAGAAGCCATAATTTTTCCCGGTGCAGCACGGTTGGCTGCGAAAATATCTCGTTAAACGCCAACTGAAAGACTTGTTGAGCCGTTACAAACTTCGTCATCCTGAGCCTGCAAAGGATCTCGCGTTACAGCCTCGAAAGCGTGATTTGAGATCCTTCGCAGGCTCAGGATGACGAAGTTTGCGCCTTTCTCGTCGAATCAATTCACTTTTCAAACTCATCTCAATCCGTTTCAGCCCGTTTTTCCACCGCAAAACCGATATAGCCGCGCCGTCCGAGGTCTTTGAAAAACTGCTGCAACGACAGTTCCGCTTCGCGCGCGCCGAGTTTGTATTCGCGCTGCAACTCGCGCGACAGGTTTTCTATCGTGTTGTGCCCGTCGCAGCGCGTCCAGACGTGCGATCCGATAGCATCCAACACCACTTTTTTCTCATTCGGAACCGGAAAGAAGACGTTGATGATTTTAACTTTCCAGTTGCTGGCGCGCGGAATCGTCAAAACCACCTTTTTTTCGACTTCCTGCCACTCGATGCTCGGATTGCGCCCCGGACGCAGCGCCAGAAACTCGCGCCGCGCCCGCGCGCGGTCGGGCGCGGCTTTTTTGACTTTCTTTGGAGTCGCCACAGCGTTTAAAATTTAGCGCCGACCCTGCAAACCGCGATTGCGCTCGCTTTGTGCGTCGCCGCGCCGAAAACTGCCGAAACCGGAGCGCCCGCCGCCGTTCGAAGCGCGTTCGGCGCGAATCGGTTCGGCGCCAATCGGTTCGGCGCGCGCCGGAGCGGGATTTTCATTTGTCATCGGCGGCGACACCACGATGCGGCGCATCGGTTCGCGGCCTTCGCTCTGGGTGACGATATCGGCTTCGGTTTGCAAAAACAGATGAACCAGGCGGCGTTCGTGCGCGGGCATCGGTTCGAGGCGCACCAAACGCCCGTCGCGGCGCACTTTGGAGGCCGCGCCGCGCGCGATCTGTTCGAGCGACGAAGCGCGGCGCGCGCGGTAATTTCCGGCATCGACCACGACACGCGCGCCATCTCGACGCGCTTCTTCGCCTTCGAGATGCGCGTTGAGCGTGAGATTAAGCAGATATTGGAAGGATTGCAGCGTCGCGCCGTGTTTGCCGATCAAAATACCGACATCTTCGCCTTCGATGACGAGCGCGGCGACGCCCGCTTCTTTGGCGACATCGACCTGCGCCTGCGCCTCAAGCCCCATTTTGTCGAGCATTTGCTGCGCTTTTTGCTGGGCGCGCGCCACGATTTCAGGATCGAGCGGCGCGATTTCCGGCGCCGGTTCGACCGATTCGGCGCGCGCGGTTTCGCCTTCAGCTTCGGACTCGAAATCGGGCGTTTCGTCGGCGAAATCGGAGGCGAGCGAGTCGAGATCTGCGCCGAGTTGCGCTTCGATTTCACTTTCCGCCTCGATTTCGGGCGCTTCATCGGATTGCGCGAGCAGTTCGGGCACATCTTCGGCGACGGGCGCCGATTCTTGAAGCGATTCTTCGACCGGCGCCGCGCTGGGCGTTCGGTTTGAACGCGGACGCACGCGCACCGTTACGCCTTTGGCGCTCTGCTCCAGAACTTCGAATTCGATTTCCTCGCGCGAGGCGCCCACGATTTGCAGCGCGCCAGCAACCGCGGCTTCTTCGCTTGATGCCGTGTAGCGCATCGGACTGAACTTTTTATCTGCCATTGATTTTCCTCAATTGAAATTAACGCTTTTTCTTCTTTTTGGGAGGGTTGTCACTGCTGTTTTCCAAAGGCGTCAAAACAATCCCGTTGGGCGACGATTTGACTTTGCCGTTGGAATGACCGTTATTGTGGCCATTATTTCCCGCTTCGAGTGCTTTAGGTTCGGTTTTGGTTTCGCTGCCGGGACGCGAAGGCACCGCATCCGCTTCGGGATTAGCGACTTTTAAATCCGATCCCATCAGTGATTTGATGATGTTTTTTTGTGGATCGGCAGCTTTCATCATGCGCCACTGGAAAACCGTCGAAACCGCGTTATAAGTCATCCAATACATCGTGAAAGCCGACGGATAAGAGATGATAAAGAACGGAAAGATAAAGGGAAACACGAACGACATGATCATCTGCTGCTGGCGCTGCATATCATCGGTCGGAGGTGTCGAACTGAGTCGAAACGAGAAGAACATCGAGATGCCATAAAGCACCAGGAGCGGAATATCGGGACGCGCCAGGCTCCCAATCCACAAAAAGCTGGCGCCGGTGAGTTCCATTTTCGAGGCGTAGTTCTGGATGAGCGGATAAACGAAAAAGAAAAAGATCGGCATTTGCAGCGCGGCGAGGCCGCAACCCAGCATCGGATTGACGCCGTGCCTCTGCTGCAACTCGCGGATCTCCTTCATCATCTTCACCTGCGCGTCGCCCTCGGTTTTGCCCTTGTAGCGCTCTTGAATCTTCTTCATTTCGGGCGCGATAACCGCCATGCCCTTCATCGAATCGTATTGGCGCTTGGTGAGCGGCTGCACCACGCAGCGCGTCAAAACCGCGAAAAACAGAATGGCGAGGCCGTAAGAAAACGTGGGGCGAGCGCCGAAAAGATTGACGACGCCATCGAAGAGGCGGTAAAGCGGTTTGTCCGAATAATACGCGTTGACGCGGTCGGGAATGCCCTGCAAATTCGGGTTTTGAACGGTGCCGCGCAAATCGCGGACTTTGACTTGTTTAAAGCCCTGGGGCGGAACGCCATCGACCGGAACTTTGGCCGGATCGACCTCGGCGGGAACGAAAATCTGGTGATCCAAAAACGCCGACGAGCCGCGGCCTTTGTGCACCAGAGATTCGAGCGTCGTCGCCGCTTCCTGTGCGGGTTTGCCGCCGTTTTGAATTGACTGGCGCCACGACAAATCGCCGGATTGATAGACCGCCTGGGCATCGATGGGATCGCCGCCATTATGCTTGATAATTTCGTCGTAGTCTGGAAAATACTTGACTTTTGGCCCCATGCCCAGAAAGCCGCTCGAACGCTCTTTCTGGTCGAGGTTTTTGAGAACGTATTGCTGCAAAAGCGCAACGCGCAAGCGCGACCAATAAGCCAGACCGTCCTGTGGATTTTTGTCGATTTGCGCTTTAAGCTGTTTGCTTTGGGCAATCGCCTGGGTTTCGCTCAAGGCCGGGCCTTGCGCGGGGTCGATGCCTTTAAAAGCCTGTGCCACACTTAAAGCGGCGCGCGGCGGGTTGGCGTTGGTAGCGTTTTGGGGCTTGAAAAAGTAGTTGAACAGCATCCAACTGCCCAGAGCGACCAGCAAAAATTGAGGCAATTGCTCGGAAAACGAGCGGGGTTTATTCATCTAAAAACAGCCTTTGAAGGCGCGCGGCGCAAAAGGGAGATTTCATGGCTCCCCAAGCGACCGCGAGAACTTGTGATTTTGGTCTTTCGAGCGCGCAAAGGGAAACTGCTCCGGCACCGGATCGTCGCCGCCCGCGTGCCAGGGATGACATTTGCAAACGCGAAACAGGCCCAAAAAGCCGCCGCGCAGCAGTCCAAACCGCTCGATTGACGCGTAAGTATAACGGGAACAACTCGGCTCAAAACGACAAGAAGGCGGCAGCCCCGGCGAGATGAAACGCTGGTAAAACCGAATCAGCGACAATGCCAAAAATGTAATCGGCAGAAACGGCTTGGGCGAATTTTGCGGCAATGGCGCGGGTTTTTCGGCTTTTTGCGGCAAAGTTGCGCCGCCGATTTTGCGATTGGCGCGCTGCAAAACTTCCGAAATCGCGGCATCGAGTTCCGCCATCGAAGCCACGCGCGTTTGCGGCGTCGCCAGAAAAATCAGGTCGCAGCCCGCCAAAATCTCTGTTTTGCGAAGCGGATGAAAACGATAACGCTCGCGCAATCTGCGACGGATATGGTTGCGTTCGGTCGCCAGTTTCGCCACTTTTTTCGGCACCACGAACGCGGCGCGGGTGAGATTTTCGCCATCGTTTCGAGAATGCGCGCGCAGAGTGACGAGCGGATGCCGCACGCTTTGCGAGTTAGCGAAAGCGCGGTCAAATTGCGAGGTGGTGAGACGCTCGGCGCGGGGCAGCATTTTTCAAGGGAAGTGTGAGCGGTGCAGCGTCAAAAAGGCAAGCGAATCTCTCTGCGGATTTTGAACCATTCGGCGAATGCCTTGGCCGAATTGCGTCACGCTAAACCGAAAACTGCGCCCGCGCTGTCGGTGTGGTCGGGGCTGCGCTGATTACACATCCTTTGGTCGAAAAAGTCGCGTTTGAATGACAATCAGTTCCGCTCCGGCACAACTACCAACGCCTCCGCACCGATTCCTTGCAGCGCCTGCGCGACGACCCGCCCGCGCCCTTTAGATTCCCATTCTTGTCCGGCACACAGCACATAATCGCACGCATCGCCGCTTTGAGTGAGCCATATCGACCCGGTTTCGCAGACCAATCGCAAACCCGGCAGCGCCGAAAAGCTGCGGGTTTGTCCCGGTTTCAAGTGCAGCGAGACCTGACTGTCACTTTTTTGCTTTGCCTTCGGCGCGAGTTGGAGAAATAACCACCATTGAGTCGCGGTTAGGCTCCATTTTAAACACAGCATAGCCCCTCCTTCGATTTCAAATTCTTCAAAAGAGTTTGTGGCCTAATTTTACGCTTTGACAGCCGCAATGAAGGCGATTTTAGAGCGTTACAATGCGTCCAAATACCAACTGTATCGCTCGAAGTGGCGGGGAATTGTGCCTGTTACTGCCAGATTGAGCGGTCAAACTTGTGAAGATGACCATGCAGACCGAAACGCGCCAAATTTTGCTTTACGAGCAAGTCGCCGCGCGTTTCGTGGCACTGATTCAAAGCGGCACTTTGCAGGTGGGCGAACGCTTGCCCTCGGTGCGGCGATTGGCCGCCCAGCAAGGCGTCAGCGTGGCGACGGTGGTGGGCGCCTATCGCAAGCTGGAAAACGATGGCTGGCTTGAAGCGAGGCCGCAATCGGGCTATTACGTGCGCCGCCGCAGTGCGCCGCGCCCGCACAACGCGTTGCCCGAACCCGAAGTTTCGCGGCCCAAAAGCATCGCCGCGCCGGTTTCACTCAGCGATATGACGATGCGGGTGATGCAGGCGATGCGCGAACCGGGCCTGATTCAACTCGGCGTGGCGGTGTGCGACCCGAATATCTTTCCCACACGCCAACTCAACCAGAGGCTGCACGAGGTCGCGCGGCGTTTTGGCAGCCAGGCCAACAGTTACGACATCGTGCCCGGCTCGCCGCTACTGCGGGCCGCCATCGCCGCGCAGTCGATGGAAGCGGGTTGCACGCTCTCGCCCGACGACATCGTGCTGACGCTGGGCTGTCAGGAGGCGCTGAGTTTGTGTTTGCGCGCCGTGTGCGAGCCGGGCGACGCGGTGGTTTTGGAATCGCCGACTTATTACGTGGCGCTGCAAATCATCGAGGTGCTGGGGCTGCGCGCCATCGAAGTGCCCACCCATCCGCGCGATGGTATAGCACCCGAACCGTTATAGGCTACAAAAAGCGGCATCCACCTTGTCGTGGAAGCAGGGGTAAGTGTTGGCGTCGAGAGCGATGTGGGTCTTGATCTTGGGCCAGAGGTGCTCAATTTCGTTGAG
>JAABUN010006894.1_pt1 | contig 12729 bp, 9 predicted proteins | sample 5559311 | NCBI WGS metagenome assembly JAABUN01 (sample SAMN10711877, study PRJNA513370) | rock metagenome | isolation source: Antarctica rocks | place: Antarctica: Victoria Land, Siegfried Peak sud | reverse complement strand
GAGGCCGTCGCTCGCTGCAGCCTGGTGGTGTGGAAGGTCGGGAAGGAACCGGTCCCAGCAGGCTTGCAACAGTGAATTTGACTCGATAGCTAACCCCTCGATGGCGGCGCGAAACGACGGCGGTGCTGGCGAAGGTGGGGTGAACGCCCGCAGCAACCGTTCCCCTGTGTCCGCACGACCAGCCAAGGTCGGGGCGACGGTTTCGACGGCATGTGCTGACGTCACAGCGATTGGGACGCGGGCGCCCGTCAGTAGATCGTCGTAGAGGAAGGTCTCCGCGAGGTGCCAGGGCTCGAGGGTGACGATCAACCCGAACGTCGGCCGGTCTGGCGGGATGTGCGCGAGCGCCGGGTGCTCGTCGGCCAGCAGCGTGGCAGTGTTGTCGATCTGATCACGGGCGTGACCGATCTTGGCCGCGAAGTCGTCGTCGGCGGTGACCAACCCGAGCCTGCTCGCCAGGACCGGCCGCGCTGCCTTCACCTCGATGAGCACGACCGCCTCCTCCGTGACCAGGAAGTAGTCGACGGTCCGCTGTTCTGGCGACCCGAACACGACTTCCGGGTGCACCTTGGCGTGGTTGAGCAACGCGAGTTGACTGCCGATGTATCGCTCGAACGCGCATCCAAGCGCGTCGGTAAAGGTGGTGCCGAACGCGGCAAGACCGATGTAGTAGAGCCCGGTCGGCGTGACCCGGTCGGCGATCCATCGCGGGACTGGTCCGACGAGTTCATCGTCCAGGGTTATCAGCGGGGCTGCTTGTAGCGGGTTGGGTGACCACTTCTCGTAACCGCGAACCTCCCGATTATGGGCATCTGCGCGAAGCTGATCCGGACTTCGGGCGAAGTGCCGGTCGATCACCGCGGTCAGTTCGTCCCGACCGACCGGCGCGAACACTGGCAGCACGTGGTCCATGACCAACGTGGACCGGGCGATCCGGCCGCCGTTGGACAAGATCGCGACATGCAGGCCGAAACCGATACGCATGAAGTGCTCGAGCGGCACGCCCAGTGAGTGCTGCCAATCGTCGGAGGAGGGTGCGCCGGTACAGCCGACCGCGTGGTCGAGCAACAACGTAAGCGTGCGACCGATGCCTTCCATCAACGAGTACCCGAACCCGAACTGCTCGTAGGTGATGCGGGCCATGACGTGGCGCAGTCGATCTGGACCGGCGGGGCTCTCGATGTCGGGGTCCGCAATGTTGACGTACTGCGAGCACAGCCGTACCAGGTCTCCCAGCGTCGGCATCTTGTCCCGGTGGTTGTTCGCCGATGTCAACGCCGTGCGGGCGATCCCAGCCAGGGACCACTCCGCGACCACGTTGGGCAGGTTCAGCGGCGCAGCCTGCCCTACCTCGGCTCGGGCGAGGGCAACGGCGAGAGCGGCAACCTCGCGGAGCGTGTCGTCACGGCGGAAGGACCGTACGCGCTGCTTGAACTGCGCGTACGGTACCGGCCGATTCTCATTGGTCACTCCTTAAGGATGCCGATTGCCGCCGACACGCCGCCGCCACCGCAGACGAGCAGAACCGTCACTACAGCGCGGCGGAGCAACGCGGCGGTGATCGCGCTACCGGGCGCACCGGTTTGAGCCGCCCAAAAGACCAGGGATGTTGGATGTCGGCAGTCACCCACTCGGGACTGACCCGCATAAGACCCGGCGCCCGAGGGCTGCCTTCGAGCCGATCCGTCGCTCAAGCGGGTGACTGCCTGGCACGACGACCGCCGGAAGTGACCTAGTGCCGCATCAAGCAACCTTCGCCCTCTTGATGGTGCTGGCCTTGGTGACGACCTGACGTAGCCGATGGTCGTGAGCGTGCCGGTTTCGCCAGGCGATGTAGCGGCGGATCATGCTGGCCTGCTCGGCGTGGCTGGTGTGGTCGGTTCCATCGAGGGCGAAGTAGCGCAGCGCGGTGAACTGCGCCTCGATCCGGTTGAGCCAGCTGCCGTAGAACGGGACGTAGGCCAGCTCGACGTTGTTCGCCGCGGCCCAGTCGCCGACGCGAGTGTCGGTCTTGGTCGAAAGGTGGGGACTGAAGTTGTCGCACACGATGGCGATCCGCACGTTTGCCGGGTGCAGCGAGCGCAGATAGCGGCAGAACGCCAGGAACTCCGTACGGCCCTTGCGCGTGGTGAGGTGCCCGTAGAGCTTGTCGCGGGAAAGGTCGTAGCCGGCCAGCAGGTGCCGCACGCCGTGGGGTCGCTGATAGGTGGCGCGCCGACGACGGCGCCGCGGCGCGGTCGGATCGCCCTTGCCGACGGCTCGCGGCGCCCACTGCTTGCCGGCGTGCGGCTGCAGGTTCAGCGGCCCGAACTCGTCCATGCAGATCACCACGGTCGGGTCGCCGGGACCCGGTTCGGCCTTGCCGTCGGCGAGGGCGTAGAGCTCCAGCACCCGGTTCTTCTTGGCCTCGTAGTCCGGGTCGGTGCTGGTCTTTCAAGTCTTCACGGCTTGAAAGCTGACGCCCTCCTCGCGGAGCAGCAGGCGCAGGCCCTCGTGGCTGATGTCGTCGACCACCCCCTCGGCGACCAGGAAGTCGGCCAGCTTGGGCAGGCTCCAGGTCGAGAACGGCAGCCCGTGATCGGTCGGGCGAGCCAGCGCGGTCTTCTTGATCTGCTGCCGCTGCGGCAGGGTGAACTTCGGCGGCCGTCCACCGCCGTACTTCGGCTGCAGCGAGTCGAACCCGTCGGCGTTGAAGTTGTGCAGCACGTCCCGAACCCGGTCCGGGCTGGTGAAGGTCACCGGCGCGATGCCGGCGACGTCCATGCCCTGGGCGGAGAGCAGCACCATCTGCGCCCGCCGCCACGTCACGACCGATCCACTGCTTCGACGCACGATGCGCAGCAGCTTGTTGCCGTCGTCGTTGGTGATGGTCCGGACCTGCACGCGACCCACCATCTCGCTTCTCCTGGGGGAAGTCAGGATCAGGCGAGGCCCAGCATCAGACGATCAAGACCTCCGGCGGCGGACCCGTCCGGCGTGTCGCTCACGAGGCGAACGTTGGCAGCAGCGGCACTAGTAGGAGCCTGTTGCCTCAGGCCACGTGCCTGGACTGTCCGCCCGTCGGCGCGCGTGCCCGCCCCTCACCCGGCGCGAACTGAAGGACAGACATGACCACTGTCGCAGCACCCGCACCTCTCGTCGCTGGAGGCGTCGACACCCACCTCGACGTACACGTCGCCGCCGCACTCGACCCGCTCGGCGCGCTGCTTGGCACCGCGCAGTTCCACGCGTCCGCAGCTGGCTACCGGCAGCTGCTGGAGTGGCTGCGCAGCTTTGGCGACATCGGCCGCGTCGGCGTGGAAGGGACCGGTAGCTACGGCGCTGCGCTGGCCCGGCACCTGACCAGCAGCGGTGTGGATGTCATCGAGGTGTCCCGGCCGAACCGGCAGGTCCGCCGCCGGCACGGCAAGACCGACACCGTCGACGCGATCGCTGCAGCACGCGCCGTCATGTCCGGCGAGGCCTCCGCAACGCCCAAGACGCACGACGGGTCGGTCGAGAGCTTGCGCGTGCTCAAGGTGCTGCAGCGCAGCGCGAACAAGTCCCGCACCCAAGCGATCAACCAGCTCAAGAGCCTGCTCGTGACCGCCCCACCCGAGCTGCGCGCGAAGCTGCAGCACCTGTCGATGCGCGACCTGCTCACCGCCTGCGCTGCCTTCCGTGTCGCTGCCGATGACGACACCCTGGCCGGCCTCACGCGGTTCGCGCTGCGCGACCTCGCTCAGCGCATCCAGTTCCGCGACGAACGCCTGAACCAGATCGAGCGACGGCTGCGGCGCATCACCATCGCTGTCGCCCCCGAGCTCGTTGCGCTGCACGGAGTCGGACCCGACACCGCCTCCACGCTGCTCATCACCGCCGGCGACAACCCCGAGCGGCTGGCCAGCGAGCGGTCCTTCGCTGCCCTCACCGGCTGCAGCCCCATCCCTGCCAGCAGCGGCAAGAGCCACCGGCACCGGCTCAACCGCGGCGGCGACCGCCAAGCCAACTCCGCGCTCTGGCGGATCGCCATCGTGCGCATGGCCAGCGATGAACGCAGCAAGAAGTACATCGCCAAACGCGTCAGCGAAGGCAAGAGCAAGATCGAAGCGATCAGGTGCCTCAAGCGCTACATCGCCCGCGAAGTCTTCGCCGCCCTACCTCGACCCGCCGCTGCTTGACAGTAGGAGCATCGGCTCTGCTGCGCAACACCAAGGGCGACCACGTGTTGAGCGGCCCAGGTCGCTCAACTCCACCGAGGACTTATCCCGCAGTAGCCGCCCCCAGCGAAGTGCCCGGTGAGGGCACCGTATCCGGACGTGTCGCCCGCCTGCTCGGAGATCACCGTGAAGGTAGTGCCTGACCGGGTGGTCCGCGTCGGCGGCGCTGCTGCGGCCGGTGGTCCGGTGAAGACGATACTTGGCTGGCCCGGCGGCGAAGGCCGGGACTTCCCCGGCTCGCCTGCCGGCGGTAAGCGCTTCGTAGACGCCGGACACCGGACGCCTCCGGGCCGCTGCAGAGGCCCGGCCCGCAGCTGGCGACCGGGGCGCCTCGCCCAGTGGTCCGTCGGGCATCTGACCGAGGGCGGCTCGCGAACCGGCTCGACCAGCCGGTCGCTCGGCTCCTCGATGTGAGTCCGAACGCCTTACCGGGCGTCCCCGCCGAGCCAGACCCTATGGGTTCGCAGGAGCCGGTGTCGCACTCCGATGCGAACCGGGTTGGCCACCCGCGTCGTCGGCTAGCTGTGGGCCGACGCCGGCTGTGCCGATACTCCGCATGCTTCCGACCTGATGCCGCCTGGCATGCCGTTGTTGGCCAGCTACGCCGGCCCATCCCAACGGCTCGGGGCGGCTTGCCGTATCGGAGATACAAGTGTGTGTCATCGACTTTCGGCGTGCCGTTGGGCTCGGCGGGCAACCGACGTCGGGTCGTCACGGAAGGTGCAGCCGGTGGCCACCGAAGACGGCCTGACAGCGTCGGGAGGCCGTGCTCAGGGGATCGTCGGACGAGGTGGACATGCTGACCGACCGGACGGTGCGTGCTGATGGCGCCCCGCAGGCGTGCGGGCGGTTTGGTCGAGAAACTGGCGGGCACCCGCGCGCCCGGCGGGCCCAGCGGCTCCCGCTGGTGACACCGGCCGGTCAGCTAGTCCTGCTGCTGCAGCCACACTCGTTGGCATCGCGACGCCGTCCCTGGCGTCGGCTCGCGCGAGTTGTCCGGCGATGCGGCCGATTGCTATCCCCCACGGCTCGGCCTCCTACCGGCCGGGTGCGCTGCGTCAGGTAGGTCAACGAGCTGGGGCGGGATCGTGGCGGTGCTCCACGCCACCAAGTCGGGGCGCGTGCAGCGCGGCGGCGGTCATGCGTTGTCCGGACGATTGTCCGACGCGCCGCAGCACGCCAGGAGAGGCGAAACGCGTCGTTGATGTCTGCGTCGATGCTCCGCCCGGACCCATCGTGAAGGGCTGTTCTGCACGAGCGCCGCCCCAGCACTGACTTCGGTCGCAGACCGGCCACGAGCGCCACGTTGCCAGCTCGCCTAGGTCAGAAGCGTCCGGAGGCACCGTCGAAGACGCGTTCATGTCAGGGCCGTTCGCGTATTGGTTCTCCGCCGCCCCATCTTGATGGCTTTCACCGTGTTGGAACGGCGCCCACCGGTGCGTCCGGTCGCGCCCGCGGGTGAGGGCAATCAGACGGCCAACGATGCGGGCAACGTGGCCCACCAGCCTGGTGTCATCATGAACCAGAGAGCTGCCCGGTTGGCGCTGCCGGAACGCGACGACCGAGAAGCCCTGCTGACGACAAGCGAGTATGTCGCGGTCGTTCTGGCGCAGGCGCCTCCGTTGACGGCCGATCAAGTGTGGCGCCTTCGGCAGCTACTGAAGGTTCCGGGGGAGCCGTTGGCGGCCCGCCGCCGGATGCGAGCCCTCTAGCCTCGCCTCACGGCCACGCCTGCTCAGCATGCCATCCGTTTCTTGCGAGCCTGGGTGGGAGCGGACGCACAATCTTCACCGCTATCGCCAAACGATACGAACGTGCTCGGGCCTGAACCGCACGCCTTTGCGGGCGGGCAAGACCGTCACGGTCTTCGCGGCTGGCCGGGTCTGCCCCCCGGCAGATACGTGCGAAAATGGCCCGCGGGGTTCCGGGATCGCCCGACGCTACTGTTCAGTTCCAACGTCGCTCCACGATCGAGTACGTATGTGCTGGCCAGGCCCACGGTTTCTCGGACACGCTGATCGACATAGTCTTTCCATCGATCGAGCGGGAATGTGTCCGGAGTTCCCGCGACGAAGACGAGACCGCGTCGATCGGGGTCGCAGATCGCGTCGATCACGGTGTCTATTTCGTCGACCCGCACGATAGTTGGAGCTCCGGCAAGTGGGCTCTTCGCGGTGGAGGGTGAGCGCGTCGATCTGATCTGAGGGGCCCGTGGCCTCCCAGACTGACTGGTGTTGGGGCATCCAGTCGGAAGGCCACGAGCATGGAGGACGGTACGACGCTGCTCTTCGACCTGCCGGGATTCCGGGTCGTCGAGTGTTACGAGGATGAGGACGGCCAGCGGCAGGTCGTGGTGATGGGCTTGGCGGCCGAGCATGCCTGCCCGGGCTGCGGGGTGCTGGTGGCCAAGCCGTACGACTACCGGGAGATGGTGGTCAAGGACCTGCCGATCGGGCAGCGGCCGCTGCGCCTGCGGTGGCGCAAGCGCCGCTACGCCTGCCCGGAGGGCGCCTGCCCGCGGCGCACCTTCACCGAGACCAGCACCGAGGTGCCACCGCGGCACCGGCTGACCGGCCGGCTGCGGGCCAAGCTGGAGTCCGCGGCCTCCGGCTCGGCCCGGGCGATCTCCGACGTGGCCGCCGAGTACGGCGTGTCCTGGTGGAGCGTCCAGCACGCGCTGGTCGTCACCGCCGCCGGGCTGCTACCCGACCCGACGCCGGTCCGGGTGCTCGGGCTGGATGAGACCCGGGCCCGGTCGGTGCGCTGGCTCTTCGGTGCGACCGGCTGGCGCCGGTCGGAGCCGTGGATGACCTCCTTCGTCGACCTCGACCTGGGTCGACCCGGCGGGCTGCTCGGGCTCACCCCCGGCCGCTCCGGTGCGGCCGTCGAGGGCTGGCTGAGCCAGCAGAGCGCCGAATGGCGGGCCGGCATCGAGGTGGTCGCCCTGGACCCGTCGGCGCCGTTCGCGTCGGCGATCCGCCGAGCCCTGCCCCGGGCCACCATCGTGGTCGACCACTGGCACCTGGTCCGGTTGGCCAATCAGATGGTCACCGAGGTGCGCCAGCGGGTGGCCCGCGAGCAGCTCGGCCGTCGCGGCCGAAAGGCGGACCCGGCCTGGGCGCATCGCCGGCTGCTGCTGCGGGCCGGTGACCAGCTCTCGGCCGCTGGGCTGCGCCGGCTCGCCGCGGTGCTGACCACCGACGACCCGTGCGACGAGATCGGCGCCGCCTGGGGGGTCAAGGAGCTGCTGCGTGGGCTGCTCGCCGCCCGCACCCGCCACGATGCCGCCGGGCGGCTCTACCAGTTCTACGACGCCTGCCTGGCTGCCGACATGGCCGAGACCACCCGCCTCGCCGAGACGATCGCCACCTGGTGGCCGCACATCGAGCCGTTCCTTCGCACCGGCATCACCAATGCCCGCACCGAGGGCTACAACCGAGTGGATCAAGCAGGTCAAGCGGGTCGGCTGCGGCTATCGCAATCAGGCCAACTACGAGCGCCGTATCGTCCTGCACATCGCCGCCAGGAGGGCAGCGTGACACCGGTCAGCACGGCGTCACCACCCTCCACCGCGAAGAGCCGGCAAGTGTGGCGCGGCCGTCGTAGCCGGGAATTGCGTCGAGCAACAGCCTCGCGAATCGCGGGGTTCCCGTCATGCGCGACCGACCCAGGCTGGCGTCGCTCTCACTTGTGGAGTCGGGAGCCACCCGTCCCGGCTGCTGGCGGCGCACCTGGGTGTCAGTGACTTCACGGTGTCCACGACGTGGAAGAAGTGAAAGCTGCAGCCGTGGCGGTCGCAGACCTTCAAGTTCGTCAAGGCGGGCTACGCGTAACTACTGTGCAGACCACCTCAACGGACGGGCAGCCATGTCGGATCACTCGGCCTCACTCCGCATCGTTCGGTACGCCGTTCCGGCGATCTTCGGTTGCGCGCTGACCCTTGGCCAAGGAGGCGCAGCATCGGCTATTGATGCACCTGCCGCCGCCAGCGAGGACCGCGCCTGCGCCGGAGCGGCCCCCACTATCACCGGCACGATTCGTGACGACGTGATCGTCGGTACCCCGGGGCGGGACGTCATCCAGGGGTTAGCCGGCAATGATCGAATCGATGGCCGTGGTGGCAACGATGTGATCTGCGGCGGCAAGGGCAACGACGTACTGGTGGGCGGCGCCGGCGACGACTTGCTCAAGGGTGGCGAGAATGACGACACCCTCATCGGCGGACCCGGCGATGACCATCTCGTCGGGGACGGCGAACAAGGTGTCTCTGGCGGAACGGGAACCGACTCGCTGAGCGGCGGACCCGGCAAGGACTATCTCTGCACGGGTAACGGCGGCATCAGCGGTGGTGGCTGCCACCCCGGCAACAGGGAGCGCGACGTCGCGCACGGCGGTGACGGCGCGGACTTCATCGTCACCAGGGGCAACGGTTACGGCGACGCGGGCAATGACTTCCTGGTCGGTTCCATCGGGGTCGGGACGTTGCACGGCGGGGACGGGAACGACAACCTGCGGTTCGGCTCCCGCATGTACGGCGACGCGGGCGACGACGTCCTGGATTCGGACACGTACTCCTTCTACGCGGGTCCGTGCGTGGGTGGCTGTCTCCTCGACGGCGGCCCGGGAAACGACCGGCTGACAGCCGGTGTCCGGAACGACACCGTCATCGGCGGCCCGGGCAACGACGCGATGACCGGCGGTGACGGTAACGACGTCATGCGGGGGGACAGCGGGGTCGACGTCATCATGGGCGACCGTGGCAACGACGTCATCGACGGTGGCGCCGGCAACGATGATCTCAACGGAAATCAAGGCAACGACGCGGTCGCCGGTGGTGGCGGAGACGACAAGGTCCAGGGCGGCATCGGCGGGGACGCGCTGCGCGGTGGCCCCGGTCGGGATCTCTGCCTCGGCGAGGATGGCCGCGACACCACCGTCGGGTGCGAGATCGGACACGCCTGATTAGCCCGGTGCCAGTCAGCTGCGGGTGTCGGACAACGCCCTCCCCTACTGGCTTGATTGACGACTTGCGTCTGGGGCGCGCGGTCGCGGCGCAGCCTGTCCGTCACATTGGCCGGCCGGCAGCGACTGAGGGGTAGGCAAACACGTAGCGGCCGACCCGTATAGGGGTCGGCCGCTACGTCGCCATCACGGCGCCGCGGCCGGCCGCAACTTCAAGTTTGCGTGGCCGATCAAGGATGTCGGCCGGGACTACCAGCGGGCCGTGGTCGGCCGAGACCAGCTCGAAGTCCTCCACCTGGCAGGACCGGCCGTTAAGGCCGAAGACGGGGTCGACGTACCGGGAGGGCAGATCGGACACCCGGTGACCGATCCGGCGCTTGCCCTCAGTGGCATCCGCCGCGTGCCGCGATCGCCACTCGTCCCATGAAACGCCCCCGGGGTTGTCGACCACGTGGGCCACGATCTTGCCTCTTGGATCCCGGACGATCCATGTGCCCTTCGGGTCTTGCGCGTCCCAGCAGCCATCTGCACCCCTACGTTGCCGGACGTGCGTTGCCAAAGCAGATCGCCTGGTTTGCCCGACGGCCCCTCCCGCTCATGTCCGCCAGACGAACTCGACTGTTTCGGGGTTGAAGCCGCGCCCTCGTCGAGCGGGCAGGATGACGATGCGCTCCAACAGAGTGGCGATCACCGCTCGCTGGCGCGCCAGGCTGAGGGACTTCCAACGCTCTGCGGCGTCCGCCCCTATAACTCCGGCCACCGGGTCCTGTCGATGGCGCCGGTCAAGATCGATGCGAGCTTTGTCGAGCTCGACCCGAAGCTGGCGGGTCATCGCTTTGAGCTGTTCGGGGGTGAAGTCCGGGTCGGTCGCGAACTCCTCGGCGACCTGCTGCAGGCGCGTTTGCAGCATGGAGATCCGCGCACCCAGGCCCCTGTCCTCCGTCTGGACCCGACCGAGCGCCTCGGCGGCGTCCGGTCGGGAGAGCCGAGCGATCACGACACGCTCGACGAGGTCATCGACAAAGCCGACTGCTCTATAGACCGCGTGATCGCCAGGAACCTCATGCGCGTACGCGGTCCTGGTGGCCAGAGATCGGCGCTGCCCGGCGGAGTGCGTCGTCACCGGCGAGGAGCACACCCCGCACACCGCGATCCCGGTAAGAAGGTGCCTGCGAGTCGCTGGGTGACGGCGGGCCCGTTGTGGATCCTGCAACACCGCCCGAACCGCCTCCCAGGTGTCTCGATCGAGGATCGGCTCCCACATCGCTGGACCGTGGATTTGACCCTGATGCTCTCGCAGACCCGCTAGCCGCGGCCGACACAACATCGCGCGCAGCGTGGTGGGGCTCCACGGGCGACCGGTGACGGTCGCAATGCGACGTTGAGTGAGGCCAGCAGCGATGCTGCGGAGACTGTCTCCAGCGAGCACGCTCCTGGCGCAGTCGCGGATGACCTGCGCCTCCTTCTCGTTGATCGCGACGCGGTCCGGCTCGTAGCCGAATGGCCGCAGCCCCCCTGTGGGCTTCCCGGCATCGGCCAGCTCCAGCTGCTTCCGGCGGACCCGGCGGGCGAGCTGCTCGGACTCCGCCTTCCCGACGGCACCCTTGATCCGCGCGATCATCCGGCCCTGCACCGTGGAGAGGTCCGCGTCGCCGCCGACGCTCGCCAACTGCACGTCGCGGCGGTCGGCGAGGCCGATGAACTCCTCCAGCTCGGCCGGCCGGCGGTGCAGCCGGTCCAGATCCCACACCACCACCGCGCTGACCAGCCCCGCGCCAATGTCCACGAGCAGACGCCGGTAGCCAGGGCGGGGCTTACCCGAGGTGGCGGAGATGTCGTTGTCGCAGTACACCTCCCCGACGGTCCAACCGCGCTGCTCGGCGAGCGCCCGGCAGTCGCGCTCCTGGCGGGCGACCCCGAGCCGGCCGCCGTCGCGGTCCTCGCTGATCCGCACGTACACCGCGGCTTGCGTCACGAGACGACTCTAGTAGGTCTGAGCGTAACGTCAAGTGCCCGACGTTCTCACCGGCCAGCAGTGGCAGGGTGCACATCTTTGTGATCGCTTCGCGGGCGGAGTTCGCGTGGATCGAACACATGCCGGGCAGCCCCGACATCTCCCGATGACACAGCGACGCCAGTCGCCTGAGTGGCCTGTTGTGAACAACGAGGCTGTGCGCGGAGCTGCCGTAGATTCCACGGAGGTTGTCAGGGCTGAAGGGTCCGCGGCTCCTTTAGATCCGGGGTGCTTAGTCGCCTCACCGCAAGGAGCCCGATGAAGCTGGACGCCGACCACCGCGGCCGCTCGGTGCCGAACCGACCCGGGCGCACGTCCAGCAGCCGGGCGAGCGGCAGCCCGTCATAGGCGCGGGTCGGGTCGCCCATGCAGGTGGCGTCCCGGCCACCCAACAGTCCCGGTCGCCAGACCTGCTCATCGACGCCGAGAGGACTGCCACGCCGGACAGCCTGGCCGGGTCGGTAGCTCGCAACACGGCCTCCCGAGCGCTCGGGCCACAGGGCAAGCCGATGCCGCCAGCGTGACGATGCCGCAAATTGTCGCTCGCCGCACTAGTATCGAACGTATGTTCGACTCCCCGCGCGACGCCGTCCACGGGCTCATCACTCTCAAGGGCACTGTTGCGTTGTCAGACGACGGGCCAGGTTGGCGTCCCCCGCGGGACGCTGGTCCTTCAGAGAGCAACGGCGAGTTCAGTGAACGCGACCGAGACGCGCTGAGACGGTGAAACGTCGAGGGCGAGTTCGTAGTGTCCGCGGCGGATGTTCTGCACGAACGCGTGTCCGGCGGCCACGACGATCGCTGATCGGCGGCGCTTAAGCCCGCGCATCGGCCTGAGTCTGGATTTGAGCCGACCGTGGTCGCACTCGACCGGGTTGTTCGCGTACTGGGCGACGACGTGGTGCACGGCGGGCAGCAGTTCGTCGAGCGCCCGCGGATAGGCCGCCGCCCGGTCCGTCGTGACCTCGACGGGATGACAGGTCTGGGCCAAGGCTGAGCAGAAGAACTCCCGAGCCGCCGATAGGTTCCGCCGGTCGGCGAGCCGCACGTCGATCACCTGGCCGAACTGGTCGACCGCCCGGTACAGGTACCGCCACCGGCCGGCTACCTTGACGTAGGTCTCGTCGACGAACCATCGATCGCCTCCAGCGTGCCGAAACGGTCGAGCCATCTCGAGGAACAGCGGCGTGAACCGCTGCACCCACCGGTACACGCTCACGTGGTCCACCTCGATCCCGCGTTCGGCCAGCAGCTCCTCGACGTCGCGGTAGGACAGGCCGAAGCGCAGGTACCAGCGGACCGCAAGTGTGATCACGTCCGGCGGGAACCGGAAGCCGGCGAAGGCTGATGGGTCGAGCCGAGCGAAGCCGCGTTTGGTCACGGTGCCAGCCTGCCGTGGCCGCCGTCGACCAACGCAACAGTGCCTCTAGCCTGCTCGTAGGGTCTTGACTTGGAAGCATGACAGACGGTCGAGCAGCCCTTGACAGGCCCAACGACGCACAGTTACGTTCCGCGTACCGAACCCTCCAGACAAGGTGTCGATCATGAAGCGTG
>JAABUN010006893.1_pt1 | contig 12733 bp, 14 predicted proteins | sample 5559311 | NCBI WGS metagenome assembly JAABUN01 (sample SAMN10711877, study PRJNA513370) | rock metagenome | isolation source: Antarctica rocks | place: Antarctica: Victoria Land, Siegfried Peak sud | reverse complement strand
GTGCTCGAGGACGTGCTGCTGGCGGTGAGCGAGCTGGTGACGAACGCCGTGCTGCACGGCAAGCCGAAGGTGTGGCTCGTGCTTCGCCGGCGCCAGGCGCACGTCGACGTCGCCGTCCACGACGACCGTCCGATGCCGGACAGCACGATGCGTGGCAGCCGCACCGACGACGCCGAGTCCGGTCGCGGACTGCAGATCGTCGGCAGTATCTCGGACGGCGTCAGCTTCGAGGACGTGCCCGGTGACAAGTTCGCCCACGCCAGCGTCCCGACAACTCCCGACGTCCCTGCCACCGATAACGGGCGAACAAGCAGACGTTCATGAGTGAGTCGCTCGTGGTGGGCCTCCGCAGCGGGTGGTCCTCTCGTGAATGCTCGCCCAGGCGGACGTCGTCGTGCCGATCCCCGGTGCCTGGCGGCCGCCGTCCATCCAGGACAGCTCAGCCAGGCCAATCTCGTCCTGACCCCGAGGAAGTGACACACGTAGACGCAGCACTGTCCAACCCCCTGACGGCTCCGCAGGCTCGCGAAAGCGAACGTCCGCTTCTGCCGCGAAGCGCGCTGGCCGAGGGCGAACAGAAGCGATGCTCTGTGCGGCCCAGATCCGCGGCGGGCTGCGATACTTGGTCCGGCAGAGTGGAATGTGGCTGTCGGACAGTAGGTTTGGATCCCTATAGGTCCATATCACCTAGTCTTGACATTTCCGGGGCAGAAGGAATAGGACAACACCTGCGTCGCACAGACCGGCACCGTCGGCCGCCTACGGCGCGGTAGGGCTTCGGAATGCGCAAGCCCTGACTGGAGGCACTTCATGCTCTCCGCCGAGGGTGTAGCAGCTCAAGACACACTGGTCCACATTCTCTGGATCAATGCCGGTCTGAGTTGTGACGGTGATTCCGTTGCGTTGACCGGCGCAACGCAGCCCAGCATCGAGGAGATCGCCCTCGGCGCGCTCCCCGGTCTCCCCAAGGTGGCCGTGCACTGGCCCCTCATCGACTTCGAGTGCGGTCCCAACGGAGGGGCCGACGACTTCCTCGAGTGGTTCTGGAAAGCCGATCGCGGCGAGCTGGAGCCCTTCGTCCTCGTGGTCGAGGGCTCGATACCCAACGAGGCGCTCGCGGGTGAGGGCTACTGGTCGGGCTTCGGCAACAACCCGATGACCGGGCAGCCGGTGACGACCAGCGAGTGGCTCGACCGGCTTGCGCCAAAGGCGCTCGCCATCCTCGCCGCCGGCACCTGCGCGACCTACGGCGGCATCCACGCGATGGCCGGCAACCCGACCGGCGCCATGGGGGTGCCCGACTACCTCGGCTGGGACTGGAAGAGCAAGGCAGGCCTGCCGATCGTCTGCGTACCGGGGTGTCCGGTGCAGGGTGACAACCTGTCGGAGACGATCACCTACCTGCTCTACCAGGCCACCGGCCAGGCGCCGATGATCCCGCTCGATGAGGCGTTGCGCCCCACCTGGCTGTTCGGCGCGACCGTCCACGAGGGCTGCGACCGCGCCGGCTACTACGAGCAGGGCGACTTCGCCACGGAGTACGGCTCCCCGAAGTGCATCGTCAAGCTCGGCTGCTGGGGCCCGGTCGTGAAGTGCAACGTCCCCAAGCGTGGCTGGATCAACGGCGTCGGTGGCTGTCCGAACGTCGGCGGCATCTGCATCGGGTGCACCATGCCTGGCTTCCCCGACAAGTTCATGCCGTTCATGGACGAGCCGCCCGGCGGCAAGCTGTCCACGACAGCGATCGGCGTCTACGGCCGCACCATCCGCGCGTTGCGCACCAAGACGACCAAGACAATCGACACGGAGCCGAAGTGGCGCCGGCCCAGCCCCAAGCTGCTCAGCGGTGCGACGCGCACCTGGTAGGCGCTATCGAAAGAGTGGGCGGCCATGCCTGGTTGTCCGCATCCGCCACGGGCCGCAGCTGCGTTCCCCGTGGACATCACCGACCACAGGATGGATGGACCGCGATGACTTCGACCTTGCCGCGCCCGGGCAAGACCGGCGCCAAGGACAAAGGCCTGGTCGAGATGGCCTGGGACCCGATCACCCGCATCGTGGGCAGCCTCGGGATCTACACCAAGATCGACTTCGCCAACATGACGGTGGCTGAATGTCACAGCACGTCGTCGATCTTCCGCGGCTACAGCATCTTCATGAAGGGCAAGGACCCGCGCGACGCGCACTTCATCACCAGCCGCATCTGCGGGATCTGCGGCGACAATCACGCGACCTGCTCCTGCTACGCCCAGAACATGGCCTACGGCGTCAAGCCCCCGAACCTCGCTGAGTGGATCATCAACCTCGGCGAGGCCGCCGAGTACATGTTCGACCACAACATCTTCCAGGAGAACTTGGTTGGGGTCGACTACTGCGAGCGGATGGTCAAGGAGACCAACCCCGGCGTACTCGCCAAGGCCGAGAACACCCGCTGCGCCAACGAAGCCGCACACGGGTACAAGACCGTCGCTGACATCATGCGGGCACTCAACCCGTTCACCGGTGAGTTCTACCGCGAGGCGTTGCAGGTCAGCCGCTGGACGCGCGAGATGTTCTGCCTCATGGAGGGTCGGCACGTCCACCCCTCGACGCTCTACCCCGGTGGGGTCGGAACGGTCGCCACCATCCAGCTGATCACCGACTACCAGATCCGGCTGATGCGCTACGTCGAGTTCATGAAGAAGGTCGTGCCGATGCACGACGACCTGTTCGACTTCTTCTACGACGCGCTGCCGGGCTACGAGCAGGTCGGCCTGCGTCGCACGCTGCTGGGCTGCTGGGGATCCTTCCAGGACCCCGAGCACTGCAACTTCTCCTACAAGGACATGGAGGACTGGGGCCGCAAGATGTTCGTGACCCCGGGCGTCGTCGTGGACGGCAAGCTGGTCACGACCAGCCTGGTGGACATCAACCTCGGCATCCGCATCCTGCTCGGCAGCTCCTACTACGAGGACTGGAAAGACCAGGAGATGTTCGTCAAGAATGACCCCCTGGGCAACCCGGTGGACCGCCGGCACCCGTGGAACCAGCACACCAACCCGCAGCCGCAGAAGCGCGATCTGGACGACAAGTACAGCTGGGTGATGTCGCCGCGGTGGAACGACGGCAAGGACAACCTGGCCCTCGACACCGGCGGCGGCCCGCTCGCCCGCCTGTGGTCCACGGCGCTCGCCGGGCTGGTCGACATCGGCTACGTCAAGGCCACCGGCACCAGCGTGCAGATCAACTTGCCGAAGACCGCGCTCAAGGGCCCGGTGAGCTTCGAGTGGAAGATCCCGCAGTGGAGCAACACGCTCGAGCGCAACCGCGCCCGCAGCTACTTCCAGGCCTACGCCGCGGCCAGTGCGCTGCATTTCTGTGAGAAGGCGCTCGAGGAGATCCGGGCCGGCCGCACGAAAACCTGGGAGAGCTTCGAGGTGCCGGACGAGGCGGTCAGCTGCGGCTTCACCGAGGCCGTCCGCGGCGTGCTGTCGCACCACATGGTGATCAAAGACGGGAAGATCGCCAACTATCACCCCTACCCGCCGACACCATGGAACGCCAGCCCACGCGACAGCTACGGGACTCCCGGGCCGTACGAGGACGGGGTGCAGGACTCGCCGATCTTCGAGGAGAACACCCGCGAGAACTTCAAAGGCATCGACATCATGCGGACCGTCCGCAGCTTCGACCCCTGCCTGCCCTGCGGCGTCCACATGTATCTCGGCGAGGGCAAGACGCTCAAGAAGGTGCATTCACCGACTGCCGCCGTGTCTGGCGAGGAGTGACCGCACCGACTCCGGACCCCGCACTCTGCGGCGAGCGCATCGAGCTTCTGCTCGAGGCGAGCGCCGCCGCCGGGCCGGTGGCGCGGGAGCGCGCCGAGGAGCTGGTCCGGCTCGTCGTCGAGCTGTACGGCGCGGGGCTGGAACGGCTGCTGGAGCTGGCCCACAACACCGGCGCCCTCGACGACGACCTGCTTGCGGCGCTCGCGGCCGACGAGCTGGTCTCGAGCCTGCTGCTCGTACACGATCTGCACCCGTACGGTGTGCAGGAGCGGGTCGAACAGGCCCTTGACGGTGTACGGCCCTACCTCGGCTCGCACGGCGGCGACGTGCGCCTGCTGGAGGTGACCGGCGACGGGGTCGTCCGCCTGCAGCTGCTCGGCAGCTGCGACGGCTGCGCGTCGTCGTCGGCGACCCTGGAGCTCGCCGTTGACGGGGCCATCCGGGCGGCTGCGCCCGAGATTGTCCGCATCGATGTCGAGGAGGCAGCGCCACAGGGCGCCGGTGGCAGCGTCATCCCAGTCGATCAGCTCAGCACTCGACTCCGGGCGCAGGCGGGTGCGGCCGAGCAGTCCGGCGGGGTGACGTGGGCGGCCGCCGTCAGGGTCGACGAGCTCGCTGTCGGGGCGCTGCACCGGACCACCGTCGCGGGGCTGGACGTCCTGCTGTGCCGCCTGCTGTCCGGCGTCTATGCCTACCGCGACGCGTGTGCGGGCTGCGAGGCCCCGTTCGAGGGCGCCGGTCTGCAGCGGGCACCGTCCTCGCCCGGCAGTGCGGTGCTGACCTGCCGGGGCTGCGGTGCGCACTACGACATCCGACGGGCCGGGGCCGACGTCGACGACCCGGACCGGCACCTCGAGCCGGTGCCGCTGCTGGAACGGGACGGCGTCGTCGAGGTGGCCGTACGGACGCCGGTCCCGGCATGACGGCTCCGACGGCGCTGTCGGTCCTGTCGCGCATCCGGGCCAACCGCCCGGAGCCGTCACCGTACGAGCGGTGCGAGATGTGCGGCGCCCCGGTGGCCGACGAGCACTCGCACGTGGTGAACATCGGTAGCCGGTCGCTGCTGTGCACCTGTCGGGCCTGTTATCTGCTGTTCTCCCACGACGACGCGACGCTCGCCTACCGCGCCGTCCCCGACCGCTACCTGTCCTTCGAGCACCTGCCCGCGCCGGTGTGGGAAGAGCTGGAACTGCCTGTCGGCACGGCCTTCCTGTTCGTCAACTCCACGCTCGAGCGCGTTGTCGCGTTCTACCCGGGACCAGCCGGCGCCACCGAGTCCGAGCTGTCACTGGATGCCTGGGAGCGCGTGGTGGCCGCCGCGCCGGGGCTCGCCACGCTGCAGCCGGACGTCGAGGCGCTGCTGGTGCACTCGAAGGACCAGACGGTCGAGGCGTTCCTGGTCCCCATCGACGCCTGCTACGAGCTGGTCGGTCATCTCCGGATGCTATGGCGCGGCTTCGACGGCGGACAGGACGTCCGGCGGCGACTCGAGGAGTTCTTCGGACAGGTGCGGGCCCAGAGCCGCCCGGCGGCCGCCCCCGCGGTGTCCCCGTGACAGCGCTCGCCTTCGAGGTGCTGTACGTCCAGCCGCAGGCGCACGCGGCCTCGCCGCATCTGCTTTTCCGGCTGCGCGTGACGGAGTCCAGCGGCGAGGCGGTGCACGCCATCGCGCTGCGCAGCCAGCTCCGGATCGAGCCGCAGCGCCGGCCGTACAACCATGACGAGCAGGAGAGCCTGACCGACCTGTTCGGCACCTCCGAGCGCTACGGCACGACGCTCAAGCCGTTCCTGTGGACCCACGCCACCGCGATGGTGCAGGGGTTCCAGGGCGCGTCGGAGTTCGACCTGCCCGTCGCCTGCACCTACGACTTCGAGGTCAGCGCGACGAAGTACCTGCACGCCCTGCGCGGCGGGGACGTCCCCCTGCTCCTGCTGTTCAGCGGCACCGTCTTCACCCGGGGCTCGACCGGCTTCGCGGTCGAGCAGCTGTCCTGGTCGCTGGAGGCACCGTGCCGTCTGCCGATCAGTGCCTGGCGGCAGCTGATGGACCTCTACTTCCCGGGCAGTGGCTGGATCCGCCTGGAACGGGACACGATCGACGCGCTCACGCGGTACAAGTCCGCCCGCGGGCTGACGTCCTGGGAGCAGGCCCTCACTGCGCTGCTGCCGGCAGCGGACTCGGTGCGGGCGTCATGACGCTGACCGCCGCCCGTCAGGTCGCCGACGCCGTGCTCTACGAGGGCTATCTGCTCTACCCCTACCGGGCCTCGTCGTCGAAGAACCAGATCCGCTGGCAGTTCGGCATACTCGGGCCGGACGGGGCGGCGTCCGCTGGGGTCGGCGAGGAGCCGGCGCTGTCCGCCGAGATGGTTCTCGAGGTGCAGCCGGTGGCTTCTCTCGACCTCTATCTGCGCTTCCTTCAGGTGCAGGCCCGCGTGGTCGAGCGCCGAACGGACGACGGCTGGGCGACGGTCGACGAGCTGCTGGTCGGCGGCACCCAGTGGATCCCTTACCACGAGGCGGTTCCCCGTGAGATTCCGCTGCTCGGCCTGTCGCTTTCCGAGCTTCGGGCCGGCCGCTGCCTCGAGGTGGACGTGCCCGCCGGGGAGGAGATCGAGGAGCTGCACGAGGACGGCCGGCTCGTCGGCCGGCTGGTACGCAGCCGATGGGCGCTGTCCGGCACGGTCACCGTGACGAGCCGCCCGGGAGCGGACCCGCGACTGCAGGTCCTCGGCATTCGCGTCGACAACCGCACCAGCTGGTCTCCGGACATCGTGGCGGGCTGGACCGCCCGCGACGTCGCCGCCCGCTTCTCCTTCGTCGGGACGCATCTGCTGCTGACCGCGCAGGGCACCCGCTTCGTCTCACTGCTGGACGGCCCGGCCTGGGCAACGGCAGACACGTCGTCCTGCGCGCAGTCGCGCTGCTGGCCGGTGCTCGTCGCCGACGACCACGGCGTCGACGCCGTACTGGTCTCCCCGATCATCCTCGGGGACCACCCGAGCATCGCGCTCGAGAGCGCGGGCGACCTGTTCGACGCCACCGAGATCGACGAGATCCTCACGCTGAGGGTGATGACCATGACAGAGCAGGAGAAGGCCGAGGCGCGTGGCACCGACCCTCGCGCGGCCGCCATCCTCGCCCGTTGCGAGTCGATGACCGACGACGCCCTCAGGCAGCTGCACGGAGCCCAGCGGGCCGTCCAACCGCCCGTCGCCGACGCCCACGATGACGGTGTGCCGGTCTATGGCGACCCGGCCCCTTCGGTCGAGGACACCGTGCCCTGGTGGGACGCCGGGCAGGATGCCCGCGCACAGCCGGAGACCGACGCCGTACTCGTGGGCGGTGTGCCGGTCGCCAAGGGCAGCCGGGTCTTGTTGCGTCCGTCCCGCCGGGCCGACGCGCAGGACCTGTTCCTGGCCGGCATGACCGCGATGGTGTCCCGGGTGTACTTCGACGTGGACGGCGGCACGCATGTGGCCGTCATGCTCGAGGACGACCCGGGGAAAGACCTGTACGACGCCACCGGCCGCTTCTACTACTTCGGCCCAGAGGAGATCGAGCCCCTGGGAGTCCGGGAGGAGGCGCGATGAGTGGCGGCGTGCTCGTGGCCGGGATCGGCAACCTGTTCCTGTCCGACGACGGCTTCGGCAGCGAGGTCGCCCGGCGGCTCGCCGAAAGGTCCCTGCCCGACGGCGTCCGGGTCGTCGACTACGGCATCCGCGGCATGCATCTGGCGTACGACCTGCTCGACGGCTTCGACGCGCTCGTCATCGTCGACGCCCTGCCCGGCGAGGGCTCGCCCGGTGACCTGTCCGTTCTTGAGGTCGGCCCCGATGACCTGGGCGAGGGTGAGCTCGACGCCCACGGCATGGCGCCGGTGTCCGTCCTGGCCAGCCTGGGCCAACTCGGCGGCGCCTTGCCGGTGACCTTCATCGTCGGCTGTCAGCCGGCCGACGTCAGCGAGGGAATGGGGCTGACGCCCGTCGTGGCAGCCGCCGTCGACGGGGCGGTCCAGCTCGTACACGAAGTGCTGCGCGAACAGCTGGGGCTCCGTCCGGCATCACCCGCGGCGCAATCGCGTCACCGCGGCCACACCTCACAAGGAGGATCTGCCATGAGGGCTCTCGGCATCGTCACCACGGCCTTTCTCGGGCTCGTCGTGCTGTTCGGCGTCCTGGTAGGCGTCCGCTCCATCCCCGACGTCAAGCGTTACCTGCGCATCCGATCGATGTAGGAGGTTTTCCCCGTGCATGAGATGAGCTACTGCGAAGGCGTTCTCGAGGCGGTTCACCGACGGGCCGGGGGCCGGCCGGTCGCCCGGGTGGGCGTCCGGATCGGCGCGGTTCACCGGGTCGTCGCCGACGCCTTCGAGCAGTCCTTCCAGCTGGCCGCCGCCGGCGGGCCGGCGGACGGCGCAACGACAGAGGTGGTGGTGGTGCCCGTACGCGGGCACTGCATGGACTGCCGGGCCGACTTCGAGTCGCCCGATCCGTCGCCGGCGTGTCCCTCCTGCGGCTCACTCGACGTGGCTGCCGAGGGTGGCGACGACATCGTCCTTGCCTGGCTGCAGTACGTCGACACCACTGCGCCGTCAGACCGTTCCGCCGAGCTCGTGCCCGCGCACACCCATGCACCTGTCGACGCGAAAGGAGCTTGACCCGTGTGCCTCGCCATTCCCGGTCAGGTCGTCGAGTTTCTGCCGGGCAACAACGACCAGCTGGCGCTCGTCGACGTCGTCGGCGTCAAGCGCAAGATCAACATAGGCCTGATGGAAGAGACCCCGCTGGAGATCGGCGACTACGTCCTCATCCATGTCGGCTTCGCCATGAGCAAGGTCGACGAGAAGCAGGCCGCCGAGGCCCTGTCGATGCTGGAGATGATGGGCGAGACATTCACCGAGGAGCTGCAAGCCGTCGCCGAGTCGAGCATCGAATGACCCTTTCGAGCAGGGACGCCGGTCCGGGTTGCGTGGCCGAGCCAGGCTGCATCACCTGCGGCGACGTCGCAGTCGCCATGACCGTGTCTGCCGTGGTCGGCGTCGACGCGCTCTGCCGGGACGACCAGGGCCGGGAGGAGCAGGTGGCCACCGAGCTGGTGGGCCCTGTCACACCGGGCGACTCCGTCCTGGTGCATGCGGGCGTCGCGATCGAACGGCTGGCGACCGGCGCCGCGGAACCCGCAGCGGCGAGGAGAGGATGATGAAGTACGTCGACGAGTTCCGCGACGCGGACCTGGCCGAGGTGCTGGGCCGCGAGATCAGCGCACTGTGCGAACCGGGCCGGAGCTACAAGGTCATGGAGGTATGTGGCGGGCACACCCACACCATCTACCGCTACGGCGTGCAGGACCACCTGCCCGAGCAGATCGAGCTGGTGCACGGTCCCGGCTGCCCGGTGTGCGTCATCCCGATGGGACGTGTCGACGACGGGATCGCGATCGCCGAGCACGACGGCGTGATTCTCGCCTGCTTCGGCGACATGATGCGGGTGCCGGGCGGGCGCGGCTCCTTCCTGGAGGCCAACGCTCGTGGCACCGACATCCGGATGGTCTACTCGCCGCTCGACGCGCTGCGGATCGCGCGGCAAAACCCGGACCGCCAGGTCGTCTTCTACGCGATCGGCTTCGAGACGACGGCGCCGTCGACGGCGCTGACGGTGCGGCGGGCCGCGCAGGAAGGGATCGAGAACTTCTCGGTCTTCTGCAACCACGTCACGATCATCCCAGCGATCAAGGCGATCCTGGACTCACCCGACCTGCGTCTGGACGCCTTCATCGGCCCTGGCCACGTGTCGACCGTGATCGGCTGCCGGCCCTACGAGTGGATCCCGCGCGACTTCGCCATGCCGCTCGTCTGCGCCGGATTCGAGCCGCTGGACCTGCTGCAGTCGGTGTACATGATCATGCAACAGTTCTCCGAGGGTCGCGCGGAGGTCGAGAACCAGTACGGCCGGGTGGTGCAGTACGACGGGAACCCGGTGGCGCTCAAGGTGCTCGAGGACGTCTTCGCGCTCCGGCCGTTCTTCGAGTGGCGCGGCCTGGGCTCGATCGCGCACTCGGCCCTGCAGCTCTCGCCGAAGTACGCGCACTTCGACGCCGAGCTGCGCTACGACCTTCCGGGTGTGCAGGTCGCCGACCCGAAGGCCTGCCAGTGCGGGGAGGTCCTGAAGGGGGTGCTGAAGCCCTGGGAGTGCAAGGTGTTCGGCACCGCCTGCACACCGGAGACCCCGATCGGCACGTGCATGGTCTCCTCCGAGGGCGCCTGCGCGGCCTACTACAACTACGGGCAGTACGCCAAGCAGCGGCTCACCCTCGAGGTGCTCCGGTGACATCAGGTGCGGTGAGAGGCCAGGTCGCGGAGGGCGTCACCGAGCATCAGGTCGGGGTGCGGATCGAGCAGATGCGGCGCCGACCGCAGCGCTTTCGCGACGAGCGGGTCACGATGGCGCACGGCGCCGGCGGCAAGGCCAGCCGGGCGCTCGTCGAGGGCCTGGTGGTCCCGCTGCTCGCGAACCCTGCCCTCGAGCAGCTGAGCGATGCCGGCCTGCTCACCGTCGGCACGACGCGGTTGGCACTGACCACTGACGCCTACGTCGTGCGGCCGATCCGCTTCCCGGGCGGATCAATCGGCGAGCTGGCCGTCAACGGGACGGTCAACGACCTGGCAGTCTCCGGCGCCCGTCCGATCGCGCTGTCCGCTGCGCTCGTCCTCGAGGAAGGGCTGGCCGCCGACGTTCTCGAAGCGGAGATTGCCGCGATGGCGGACGCGGCCCGGGCCGCCGACGTATCGGTGATCACGGGCGACACCAAGGTGGTCGAGCGCGGCAAGTGCGACTCGCTCTACATCGTCACCACCGGTGTCGGGCTGATCGACGATGGCGTCGAGCTGTCACCTTCGCGCGTGCGCCCGGGCGACAAGGTGCTGATCTCGGGAACGGTGGGCGACCACGGGGTGGCGATCCTGCTGGCGCGCGGAGACCTCGACATCGCCGCCGACGTGCGCAGCGACACCCAGCCCTTGTGGTCCCTGGCCTCGGCCCTGATCGGCACCTGTGGCGATGGCCTGCGGTGCATGCGCGATGCCACCCGCGGCGGCGTCGCCACCGTCCTCAACGAGATCGCTCTGGCGGCCGAGGTGGGCATCGTCCTGGAAGAGAGCCGCATGCCGATCCGACCGGAAGTGGTCGGCGCCGGTGAGCTGCTCGGGATCGACCCGCTCTACGTCGCCAACGAGGGCAAACTCGTCGCCTTCGTCGCGCCGGAGCATGCAGACGGCGCCCTGGAAGCCCTGCGCGCCCTGCCTGCCGGTCGCGACGCGGCCATCGTGGGTGAGGCCCGGGCAGAGCCCCCGGGACGGGTGCTCGGCCGCACGAGTTTCGGCGGCCATCGACTGATCGACATGCTCGTCGGCGACCCGCTGCCCCGCATCTGCTGACCGCGACGAAAGGAACAGCCATGAGCGAGAGCGACCAGAGTCCACATCTGCAGGAGGAGCCGCAGGGCGAGCGGGGGGCACCCGGCTCCCGCGACGAGGGAGGCCCGCCCGGGGCCGGACCGGCCGACCGACCTGCCGGGACGTCGGACGCCGACGACGACACCGGCGTCGACCCACAGGGACCGATCGACCCTGCCATGCCCACGATGCCCGCCGGCGACCAAGGAGGCTGAGATGTCCGAGCAGAACCCACAGAGTCCACAGATGCCGGAAGGCGACATGGGTGGCGGTCGCAGCGGACGCGGCCCGTCCACCCACGTGCCGGGCGAGCAGGAGCCCGGTGGGCTCGTGCCTCCCTACGACGACCGCAAGCAGCGCGCCGAACCCGACCAGGAGGGAGGTACGCACCGCGACGGCGCCCGGGTGGGAGGCGCCACCGGACCGGTCGAGGACGACGAGTTCAAGGCGCCGAGCCCCTCGGACACACCGGGAGGGCGCACCGCCTCACCGGCCGACGAGCAACCAGCTGAACAGATGCCGGACGGGACCTCGGACGAACAGGGCACAGACCTCGGCTCGCACATCCCCGGCACCCCGAAGGGCGATCGGGGCGGCGCCTGAGGCTACGCTTCGGCGCCACTCTCACTGACGGAGCGCCAGCGCCTGTGCTGCACCACTTCTACGGGGGCGCCCGCCAACCCCCCCGAACCTGTCGCTACGACAACAGCCCGAACGGCGCCCACCGGTTCGTGGCCGACCTGTGCGGCGCGCGGCCGTTCGGCGAGCTCGTCGCGCAGGTCATGAGCATCGAGCCCTACGCCAGCGCCCGGCGGGTCTACTGGTCGTCGACAACGGCACGCTCCGCATGCCGAACCGCAGGCTGCCATCAGATCCGTTCACGAAGCCCCATCCAATGCGCCGCGAACTACGCGCTGAAGGTCGAGACTGGCTACTCGGTTCACCCAGCCCCGACAACGACTCCTACTACTTCATCAAGACGCTTCGCGACGGCAGCGAGTGACTGAGGGGAGCCGTTAGCCGATCCGCCGGGCGGCCGCTGGGGTGCGCCGCGAGGCGCACCCTCTTGACTTGAGGCGACCTGGCCGACGGCTCGCGCGATGAGGTGCTGATCTATCACGTGGACCGGCAGACGCGCCAGCTCGCCCGCTTCCACCCTTGAGCTAGCGCACCGGTGAGCCCAAGCAAGCCGACCGGCCTCTGGACGCCAAATGCCCCCCGTCTCGGCCGCCGTGCTGCCCCGGCAAGGACATCCGCTTCTGCCGCTGACAGGGTGATCACCGAAGTCCCGCACGCCGATCGGCTTGCGGGACGATCCGGCCAGGCCTACTCGGGTCCGGACCGCCCCGCTGGAGGTTCGGCCCATGACACGGAGGCGGTGTCACCGGCCGGGGATGACGTTGAGCCCGTGCTGGGTCGCTGGACCGTTAGGGTCGTTGCGTGGCTTCGGTCGTGAGCGCCTTCGTCGGTGGTGCCGAGGGACCGTGGCGCGTCGAGCGGCTCGACGCGGTGA
>JAABUN010006892.1_pt1 | contig 12733 bp, 15 predicted proteins | sample 5559311 | NCBI WGS metagenome assembly JAABUN01 (sample SAMN10711877, study PRJNA513370) | rock metagenome | isolation source: Antarctica rocks | place: Antarctica: Victoria Land, Siegfried Peak sud | reverse complement strand
GGCCCGACCGGAAAACTCAAGTGGAAGAGCCGGACAGACCGGCCGAACCCACACGCCCACCCGGGCAAGCCGACCAACCAAGATCAACTACGCGACACCACAATGCCGGTCGGTGGATCCAGGCTGAGTCTGAGCCGCTCCCTATCCTTGGCGATATGGCCACCGATATCCGCGCCAACCGCGTTCGTACGATCGCCGTGGCCGTCCTGGCCGTGCTCCAGATCGCTTCCTCGCCGGTGACCACCCTCATCCTGGGGCCGTCGTCGAACACCGGAGCCATCTCCGACGCCTTCAGCACCCCCATCACCCCAGCCGGGTACGCGTTCGCCATCTGGGGGCTGATCTACGCGGCCTGCGTGGCCCTGGCGGTCTACCAGCTGTTGCCGAGCCAGCGCAGCCGTGAGGTCCACCGGCGTACGGGGTGGTGGCTCGTGGGGGCCTTTGCCTGCAGCGCGGCCTGGGTGCCGATCTTCGGGACCCGGACCATCTGGGGTTCGCAGATCGTGATCGTCGCCCTGGTGGTCTGCTTGGCCGTCACCGCCCGGCGACTCGGGGACTCCGGGGCCGCTTCGGGCCCGGCGGAGCGTGGGTTGCTCCGGTTACCGGTCACCCTCTATCTCGGCTGGGCGACCTTGGCCACAGCTGCCGGATTCGGCCTGACCTTCCGGTCGTTCGGAATGCCGGCCGGCGGGAGCTTCGTCACCGCCGTCTGCCTAGCGGTGGTTCTGCTCGCTACGGTGATCTCGGCGTTGATCGTGAGCCGGTTCACTGCCGCGGCCGGCTTCGCCTTCACCGCCTGCTGGGCGTTGATCGCGGTGGCCGTGGCCACCGACGTCGACACCGTACGCCTAGCCGTGCTGGTCAGTGTCGTGCTCGTCCTCGGCTTTCTCGTCCTACGCGCTGTCCGCAGCAGCCGTCCGGTCGTAGCCCTGCTCGGCTGATCGCTCGGACCCCTGAGTCGTGGAGTTCATCGGTGAGATCTGGCAGCGGGCCACCTCGGTGCAACCTGCGCCGGCGCCAGCTCTGGTCGCACTGACCGCGCTCGTCGCCCTGGTCCTGGTGGTGCAGCCATCGGCCTGGCGGTTGACCAGGATGCTGGTGACCATCACGCACGAAGGCGGTCATGCGGTGGTCGCGCTGCTGTCCGGACGACGGCTCCGGGGCATCCGCCTGCACTCCGACACCTCGGGTCTCACCGTCTCCAGCGGCCGGGCATCCGGGCCGGGGATGGTGGCGATGCTGCTCGCGGGTTACCTCGGACCGGCGGTGGTGGGTCTGGGGGCTGTGGCCCTGCTCATCCGCGGGCATGGCCTCGGGTTGCTGTGGCTGCTGACGGCGTTGCTGGCCCTGATGCTGCTGCAGATCCGCAACTTCTACGGCTTCGTCGTGGTGGTCGGCTGCGGGGCGCTGCTGATCGGGATCAGCTGGTTCCTGTCCGCTGCGGCTCAGTCCGCCCTCGCCTATCTGCTGACCTGGATGCTGCTGGTCTCCGCACCCAAACCGGTGCTCGAACTGATCGGCCGACGCCGGCGTGGTCGGGCCGCCCGGTCCGATCCGGACCAGCTGGCCGCCCTGACCCGTACGCCGGCCGGAGTGTGGATCACGGTGTTCCTGGTGGCCGACATCGCCGGTCTGGTGCTCGGTGCGACGCTGTTGCTGCCCGCCCTGCTCGAGCTGGCCCGGTCAGCGGTCTCGGTGCTCGGTTGAACCCACTCAGCGAAACGAGGTGTTCCGCTGGGCGACCAGGATCAACTCATCACGCATGGCGGGCGTAGCCGCATTGCTGATGGCCCGATTCAGCTCACGGCGGGTGCGGTTGATCTCACGGTGGCTACGGATGGCCTTCGCGAGGCGTGACATGGCAGGCTCCTCTTCGTTGTTAGATATCGAAACCTTCGAATCGAAACTATAGCCTTCAACGTCTGCCCTCGGACGGTTTATTCCGGAAGCGATACAGGTAAAGCCTCCGACCGTGGGCGGTCCGGAGGCAGGTGAGACGACGGGTGCGGCGTCAGGCGGTCTGACCGTAGTGGCGGTCGGTGACCGCCACCCCGACCCGTTCCAGCTCGGCCTCGACCCGCATCCGCTCGATGTCGCGATCCAGTCCGGAGGACTCTTCGCAGAGCTCGTGCTCGATCTCGAGCATGTCGCAGGTCTGCATCAGAAGCTGGTCGTAGGCCATTCGGTTCCCGAGCTGATGGGCGGCTGATCGATTGGCGTCGGCCCCTACGGCAGTGCGCAGCCGGCGCAGATCCGCCACTAGCCGCTCCAGCGGAAGACCCCGCTGACGGCGGAGCATCTTGACGGCCCGCCGGTGCTCGGCCGCCTCAGACCGGCGCTCGCGAGCACTCCGGAGGCTGTCGTCCCACCGACCCGCCAGCAGGTCGTAGACCAGCACGCCACCGATCGGGATCAGCACCATGATGGCGACGGCAATGGCACCGAGCACCACCTGGTACGTGTCCACCATGACCAAACCCTAAGTCGGGCGGTGGGTGTTCACAAGCCGAGGTCAGGATAGCCCTGCACGACACGCACCTGAGCGGCTCGACACGCGGAGCACCTGGATCAGCCGGTGGCGCGATTAACGTACACGGAGATATGGACATGGTCGAAGTGGTTGGCCGAGGTCGAGCCGCGGTCCGACATCGAGCGCCACCCTTCGCTGCCACGCTGCACGGTCCAGATGCGCTGGGCGTAGATGACCTCGCTCACCCCGAGGCTCCCGGCGTTGGCCCGGAGCCAGTTCGCGGCCCGCCAGCCCACCGTGGAGTTGGAGATCATGGCGTCGACCGCCAGGCCGGCACCGTGGTTCCCGCCGCCGCCACGTAGACCTCCGTACGCAGTGATCTGGGGGAAGCGCACGCACAGGGCGCGGTGCACCTTGATGGCGTCCGAGCTGAGGCCCGATTCCATCGCTGAGCCTGAGGTGCAGGGCGCTCCGGAGATGCCCCCGGACTTCGCCTTGGGCTGGACCTTCGCCCTGGGCTGGACCTTCGCCTCGATCTTGGCCGGAGCCGGCAACTGGTCGACCAGGTACTGGTTCTTGACCCAACGACCCCTGCCGGCGTACGAGATGTAGCGATAGCCATTGCGTACGGCCGAGGTCACCGCCAGCTTGCTGCCGGCCTGGACCACGGTGACCACGTCGGCCTGCGGCCGGGCCGCGGACCGGATGAACAGATCGACTCTGGTGTATCGGGAGCCGGTGACCTCGAGCGGTGGCGGCTGCACGGCCGGCTTGGCCCTTGCCTTCGGGGCAGCCTTCGCCTTCGGGACAGCCTTCTCCTTCGGGACAGCCTTCGCCTTCGGGACAGCCTTCGCGATGGGGCTCGGGCGAGCGCTCGGTGTGGCACTCAAGGAGGGGCGGGCGCCGGTCACGGCCCGACTGCCCCGGTCGTGCCGGTCGGGCAGCGGGCTGCTGGACGTGGGCGTTGCGGCCGACACGTTGGTCGTCGGCGCCGGGTAGGCGATCTGGGTCTGGCCCGGCGAAGCCGCAACCGCTACTCCGGCGGTGACGGCGCCGGCAAGAGCGACTGGGGCTGCGATCCGCGCCACGCGTACAACAAACGACGTCCGAATAGCCCTACGCGGGCGTTGTCTCATCACGTTTCACACACTCCCCGACCAACCGATACCAAAGCGTTATCATGCGGGTCGGAGTCTAAGCAGTCGGATAAGTGTTTGCCGAATCGACACCGACTGTGCATCGGGTCAGTCCGGCCAATCGGTTATCCCTCTGCTAGTTGGCTGGAGCAAACCGGCGACGTGGCTGCAGCAGGGCACTCGGAATCGGTTGCGTTCGTGACGGGCGCCTCGTCGGGGATCGGTGCAGCCACCGCGTTGGAGCTGAGGAAGCTCGGTTTCGTGGTGTACGGAGGGGCTCGTCGGGTGGACCGGATGGCGTCCGGATCGTGAACGTGGACTTCGGTGGGTGGCAAGATCTACACACCGTTCGGAGCGTGGTATCACGGCACGAAGTTCGCCCTCGAGGGGATGAGCGATGTTCTCCGAATCGAGCTGGCACCGTTCGGGATCGATGTCGTCGTGATCGAGCCTGGCGCGACGAATACAGAGTGGTCGAGCATCGCCGCTGAGAAGCTGCGCGAGACCTCCGGTCAGGGTGCGTATGCGGACGCGGCGACGCGACTGTCGAAGACGATGGTGTCCGGCCCCCTGCACGCACGGGCGTCGGATCCACGTGTCATTGTCCGGACGATCGTGGCCGCCGTGATGGCACGGCGGCCCAAGACTCGGTACGCGACGGGATTCTCGGCGCGGCCGGTGTTGGCGCTGCGTCGCTTGGTGTCGGACAGGACCTTCGATCGGCTCATCTCCCGGAGTGCGAGGTAGAACGTCGGCGGGCGAATGGAGGAGGGAACGCCCATGCGCGCGGACGCACGCCGCAACCGGGAGCGCATCATCGCCGCTGCCAAAGCAGAGATCACGGAGAACGGATCCGATGTCTCGATGGAGCAGATCGCCAAGTTGAGGGTGTCGCCGTCGGGACCCTGTACCGCCACTACGCAACGAAGACTGATCTCGTCACCGCTGTTCTGACAGATTTCTCGGAGGAGTTGGTGAGTTGGTCAGAAAGCGCAGCACGCTCACTCGTGGCGCCCGGTGATGCCATGACGGGAATCCGACGGCTGCTGACGGACTTCCTGGCCGAAGCGGCGACGAACCAGGCCGTGAAAGCTGCGGCGCGGTTGCTCGATGCCGCGTACATCACCTCGGACCAGGTTGGCCGCGGCCAGATCGCGCTCCGGGAAGTCGTTGCTGCCGCGCAGGCTGATGGCGACCTCAGGTCGGAGATCACCGCGGAAGACATCTATCTGCTGATGCTCAGCGCGCCCGCGTCACTCGACGAAGCCGCCCGCGGCCGCTGGTTGGAACTCATCCTGGCCGGCATCGGAAATGTCGACCTCCCCGCGCCGGCGGCGTCAGGACCCCTGCCCACACATCGCGCTTCGCCGCAGTCCACGCCCGAACCGGGATGATTCTGCAAGATTTGAAGGACTTCCAAGACCTCCGCTAGTGAGCTTGAGATGGCTGCCGCGCGAGCTGGCGGATCCATGTCGAGCTTGAGGTCGAAGGCGGAGCAGTCCGAGCTCGGCATCTCCACCAGGCTCTCAATGCACGCCAGTCCGGTCACATGGTGTTGGTCTTCCGACTGAACCCGGGGAACGCCCACCGGCACAGAGCGCTGCGTGGACGCGGGCGGCACGCGCTCGAGGCGAGGGTGCTGAAGTGCTATTGGGGCGCGTATAGGGCGTTGCGTGCGCCGGTGGTGACAGCCCAGTAGCGATCGCCGTAAGACCAATGCCACCACTCGGGCGGGTAGTTGATGAGTCCGGCGGAAGACAAGGCAGTGCCGAGGATCGTCCGCCAGCGGCGCGCTTCGGGACTGATGTTGCTGGCCGCGGTGAAGCAGGCATCGCGACTGTCCGCGGGCGTAGCGTTGACTGCTGTCCCCAGGTCCAGCTCGTGGTCATCGGCCCAAAGGGTGAGGTCGACGGCCGCTCCGCAGGGGTGCGGCGCCACGGCTAGCGGAGAGACGTGCTTGCTGGCTTCGATGTCGAGGTCGCCTGCTTGCCACTCTGGGTGCAGGCGTTGAAGCCTGTTCCGATACGTCTGGAAGTAGCTGCGCTGCAGGTGGGCAGGACGGTGACCTTCGATGACCAGAAGTTGCAGTCCCTCGGGCAACGCGTTCTGCGCGACGAGGAGCCGGTCCCGGACCCCGGCGCGAAGCCGCGCCCACGCACCAGCAGGGTCTTGCTTCCGTGAATCGACCAGCAGGCTGGGGAACGCACGCAGATCAACCAGGGGCTCTCCCGACTCTACGACAGGCGTTGCCGCAATCAGCGGGTCGGACAGCAGAAGCACCACGTAAGCCTAAGGGGCGGGTGCCATCACTCGACGGCAGCTGGACCGAGCAAGAATCGCTAAGGCCCGAACCGACCGTCCCCGCCCGCCTAACGCGAGGGGGTACTTCGTGCAGCCGGGGGAGCCGGTGCGTGCGGGGGCCACACCCGCGGCACCCGCGGGATCCGGCCACCGGCTACTTTGCGTCAGCGATAACCCTGACCAGGAGTGTTGCCACCACCGTCTGAACCCGAGTTCTTTATGCGGCACCGCCAGGCAGCCGGTGGACAGTCGTACTACGAGACGCGAGCGCCGACGGGTCAGCTGTGCTTGACCCACAGGCTGGCACGAATCTTACGATCGTCGTCATTCACGCCACTATCGGCACCAGCGATGCGGGATGAACGATGACTCTCATGACCGGATTTCTGCTCTTCATCCTGCTCGTGGCCGCCATCACCGCTGGCCTCGAGGCGCAGCACCGACACGTGAAGCGGCTTGGCCCCGAGGCACCCGACAGCACCTTACGGAAGCGGACCACCCGGAAGGCCCGCTCCACCCTCGGCTGAGTAGGTTGAGCCTCATCTGACGTCAAGGGAGGCTCAACCATCGTGGAAAATTTCGACGCGATCGTGATCGGCGCCGGCCAGGCCGGGCCGGGTGTGGCGGCCGCCCTAGCCGCTGAGGGCCGCCGGGTGGCGATCATCGAGATGGCCGAGGTGGGCGGCACCTGCGTGAACCACGGCTGCAAGCCGACGAAGGCCCTCCGGGCCAGCGCGACGGCCGCCCACCAGGCGCGACGGGCCGGGGAGTACGGCGTACGGACCGGCGAGGTCACGGTCGACTTCCCGGCGGCGATCAAGCGGGTGCACGACATGACCGCCGACAACCGGCAGAGTCTGAGCGACTACATCACCGGGATGGACGGAGTCGAGCTGATCTACGGACAGGCGACCCTGGTCACCGACCCGGACGGCGAGCAGCACGCCGTCACCGTCGGCGGCCGCGAGCTCAGCACCCCGCAGGTCTATCTGAACCTCGGCGCCCGGGCGACCGTACCCCACCTGCCCGGTATCGATTCGATCTCGGTGATGACCGAGGTGGAGCTGCTGAACCTGGCTGAGCTGCCGCAGCACCTGATCGTGGTCGGGGCCGGCTACGTCGGGCTGGAGTTCGCTCAGATGTTCCGCCGGTTCGGCTCCGAGGTCACGATCATCGCCGGTGGCGGGGTGGCCGGTCGCGAGGACGAGGACGTCTCCCAGATCCTCACCGATGTGTTCACCGACGAGGGCATCTCGATCCGCACCGGGCGCAGCGGCCGCGTCGGACCGCACGCCGACGGTCTCGAGGTCGAGCTCGAGGACGGCAGCGTCATCTCCGGCAGCCACCTGCTGATGGCCACCGGTCGCCGCTCGAACTCGGACCTGCTGGGTCCCGACCACGGCATCGAGACCGACGACCGCGGCTTCTTCACCATCGACGGCCGGTATCAGACCTCGGTCAAGGGAGTCTGGGCACTGGGTGACGTGAACGGGCACGGTGCCTTCACCCACACCGCCTACCAGGACTCGCAGATCCTGCTCGAGCCGCCGCGTACGGTCGACGGTCGGATCACCGTCTACGCCATGTTCACCGACCCGCCGCTCGGTCGAGTGGGGATGACCACGGCCGAGGCGCGGGAGTCCGGCCGCAAGGTACTCAAGGCCGAGGTGCCGATGAGCAGCGTCAGCCGCGCCATCCTGGAGAGCGAGACCATCGGGGTGCTGCGCATCCTCGTCGACGCCGACACCGAGGAGTTCCTCGGCGCCACCATCCTCGGACTGCACGCGGACGACCTGGTCCAGATCGTCTCCACCTGCATCCAGGCCGGGATCACCTATCCCGTCCTGCGCGACGCCCTGCCCATCCATCCCACGATGGCGGAATACCTGCCCTCGGTGTTGCATGCACTGCAGCCACTGGACTGACCCCGCCGGGGTCAGGGGCCTGAGCGGCGGACGGCCTTGAGCATCATGGCGCGGAGCACCGGACCGTGCAGGACCGACACCGGCGTAAAATAGAGCCGGCCCCGCCAGCCCTTGAGCGCGACCGCCGTGGTGACCCGCAACAAGGATCGCTCGGTGTCGACCGCCACCCCGCAGCAGAACCGCAGGTGGCGGTCATCGGTGTCGATCAGCGCCTCCGCACCCTCGACCCGCGCCACGTCGAAGGCGCTGGAGTCCCCCGGCGCGACCCCGATCAGTCCCACCACCACCTGCCGGGCAGCCACCAACGCCAGCACCCAACCCGGGGAGCTCCGGATGTCGAAGATCCTGGCTGCCCACACCCGCGGGTCGGGGTCGAAGGCGGGCGGGAGGGCCACGATCTGCACGTCGGCAAAGTCCGGTCGACTGATCTCGTCCAGAGCCAGCGAGGGAAAACGGGGGTGGTCAGCCGAGCCGGTCATCGAGTCCTCCGTACGCCGCCGTATGGTGTGCCATACGCTAGCGTATGGGGATGCCGGATGTCCATGATCCCGCCGTCACCGGGCAACCGGCGGACCGTACCCCGATCACCGCGACCCACTGGGTGAATGCCGCAGCCACCGTCTTCACCGAGCGGGGACTGACCGCGATCCGGGTCGAGGCGCTGGCCCGCGACCTCGGGGTCACCAAGGGGTCCTTCTACTGGCACTTCGCCGATCGCCAGGCTCTGGTCGCCGCCGTCGTGGACCGCTGGGAGACCGAGCACACCGAGGCCATGATCGTCGAGTCGCAGCGCGGCGACACCCCCGCCGATCAGCTGCACCGGCTGGTGGTGGCCGTCTCCTCCCGGCTCGGCGAGAGCCGCGGCCTGCAGCTGCTCTACGTCGAGGCCGGGCGCGAGGGTGTGCAGGAGGCGGTCGACCGGGTGACGAGTCGCCGGATCGACTTCCTGACCGGGCTGCTGGTGCAACTGGGTCAGGACCGGGACGAGGCTGAGCGCCGTTCCGTGCTGGCCCTGTCCTCGTCGCTGGGGATGCAGCAGCTGCTCACCGGCGCACCCCAGGCCCTGCGTCGCGAGTCCCTGAGCCGGGAGCGCTTCACGAGCTTCCTGTACGCGACCCTGCTCGGCTGACCCTGGCGCCTTCCGGGTGGAGGTGGGGGAGGCTGTCTGACCAGATCTCACCGAACGTTCACGCTAATCCTGGGTCAGGTGGCCTTCGGTAAGGAACGGGTCCCGGAGAATTGGGCGATGGACTTCTTCAGCAGCCCTGACCTGTGGATCGCTTTTCTGACCCTGTTCGTGCTCGAGGTGGTGCTCGGCATCGACAACGTGGTGTTCATCTCGATCCTGGCCGACAAGCTACCCAAGGAACAGCAACGCAAGGCCCGTCTCCTCGGTCTCTCCCTGGCCATGGTGCTCCGCATCATCCTGTTGTTCTTCGCGTCCTGGATCATCGGCCTGACCGCCCCGCTGTTCAGTATCGGCTCGATCCCCGCTCTGGAGATCAGCGGGCGCGACCTGGTCCTGATCCTGGGCGGGGGGTTCCTGATCTACAAGGCCGTGACCGAGATCCACGAGAAGCTCGAGGGCCACGAGGGGAACAAGTCGAGCGGCCAACCGGCGACCTTCAGCGCGGTGATCGTGCAGATCCTGATCCTCGACATGGTGTTTTCCCTCGACTCGGTGATCACCGCCGTCGGGATGGTCGACGAACTCTACATCATGGTCGCCGCGGTGGTGCTGGCCATCACGTTGATGCTGTTCACGGCCGGCTGGATCTCGGCGTTCGTCAGCAAGCACCCGACGGTGAAGATGCTGGCCCTGTCCTTCCTCGTGCTGATCGGCGCCAGCCTGCTGGCCGAGGGGTTCGACTTCCACATCGCCAAAGGCTTCATCTACGGCCCGATCGCCTTCGCCATCGCCGTGGAGGCACTGAACCTGAACTACAAGGCTCGACAGGACAAGCGGCGGGGAGGCCAACCCGATCCGGTTCAGCTGCGGCAGCCCTGACCGGGACCCCACCTGGATCACACAGGTGTCCTATCCCACGGCCGCAGCACGAGGACTGCGCTTGTAGTCCGAGACGAACCGGCTGTCCGCCTCCCAGAACCGCCAGGGTCGGTCGGCCTCGAGGGACACCCCGACCCGCGGACCGGACCTGACCGGCGTACGCGGGGTCCCGGGCCGCAGGGTGACCGCACCCTCGCCCAGCACGTAGCAGCCCCTCAGCTCACCGGTCAGCCCCAGGGCCTGGGCGAGCCGGCCCGGACCTCGGGCGAGGTCCCGATCCGTGGCCCGGCCGCGGCGGGCCCGGGCCTGATCGACCCCGTCCACCACCTCACCGGCCCGCAGCAAGGTGCCGGCGGCCGTACCGTCGGGTCCGCAGACGACATTGGCCGCCCAGTGCATGCCGTAGCTGAAGTAGACGTAGAGATGCCCGGGCGGTCCGAACATCACCTCGTTGCGGGCGGTCCGGCCGCGGAAGGCGTGTGAGGCAGGGTCGGTCGCACCGCCGTACGCCTCGACCTCGGTGATCCGCACCGCCACCTCCCCGTGCCGGACGATCGCCCCCACCAGGGTCGGCGCCACCACCTCCACCGGAGCCGAGAGATCCCACGCCATGGGAGGATTCTGCTTCACCCGTCCAGTTCACTCGTCCAGCAGCTCGACGGTGCCGGCGGTTCCGTCGACCCGGACCAGGTCGCCGGTCCGCAGCCGCATGGTGGCGTTGCCGCACCCCAGCACGGCCGGGATGCCGATCTCGCGGGCCACGATGGCGGCGTGCGACAGCGGCGCACCGACGTCGGTCACCAGCGCCGCCGCCTGCGGGAACAGGGGGGTCCAGCCCACGTTCGTCACCGTGGTGACCAGCACCTCCCGGGGCCGGAGCTGGGCGCCCTGGGCGGCGTCGGTGAGCCGGCGTACCCGACCCACCACCACCCCGGCCGAGCCGGGAAAGCCGCGTACGGTGTCGCTGACCGGACGGACCTGGCCCTCGACATAGACGTCGCTGCGCCGATCCGGGTCGGCGGCCCAGGCGTACGGGTCGAAGCGGCCGCGAATCAGCCCCGGATAGCTGGGCAGGCGGCAGTAACCCTCGTACGCTCTCTGCCGCTCGGTCAGCAGCGTCGGGCTGAGGGTCTCCCCGTTCAGCGCGCGGACCATCTCGGCGGCCGAGCAGCAGAAGATCCGTTGCCCCAGCCCGGTCAGCTCCCCGGCCCGCAAGGCGTACGCCCGGAGCACCCACAGATAGCGGACCAGCTCGCTGCGGGCCCGCTCCCGGTCCCGAGAGATCCGGGCCCAGGTCTGCAGCTGTCGGCCCAGCGCCCGCGCCTGCACCGGGTGCCGCTCGGACAGCTCGGCCCAGGCGGCCCGACGCCTCGCCTGCTGCCCGGCGAGCTGTTCACCGAAGCTGGTGGCCGCCCGGGCCCGACCGGCCAGCTGGACGTCGATCCAGTCCGGGTCCTCCCCCGGGCGAGGGAGCGAGATCTCGAACTCGTGCGGTCCCCGGTGCCCGTAGGTGACATTGAAGGTGTCCCGGTCGATCTCGCCTCGGGCCAGTTCGTCGAGCCCCTCCAGCAGACCGAGGCTGGCCAGCTGGTGAGGTGCGGAGCCCACTGCGGCGGTGAGTGCGTTGGCCGCGCCGTCACCGACCAGCCGCTGCAGCCGCTGCCGGGTGGGGACGAACGACGCGCCACTGGATCGGGTCGTCGCCGACAGCAGCCGGCTGACCCGGCGGAACTCGGGATCCAGCACGGCAGCCCAGAGACCGGCCAGCTCGCCCCCCGAGTCGAGGGCCGCGACGTCCGCCATCCGTCGCCGACAGAGCGAGGGGTGCTCGTCGAGGTAGGTCCGCAACCGCCGGGAGCCCTGCCGGGCCTCGCCCAGGGCGTGCACCCCCATCGGCGCGACCCCGCGCAACGCCGCCACCCGGGACGCCGGGACCCGGGGTATCTCCAGATCGTCGGGAATCCGTCCGAAGACCTCCGCCGTCAGGGATCGGTAGTGACGTTCGGTGACCCCCACCGCTCCGGCCAGGGTGCGCATCACACTGACGTTCAGATAGACCCGGCCACCTATCCGGCCCCAGCCGACGTACGGCCCGATGGTGGCGGTGGCCATCGCGTCGGTCAGGAAGACCTGCACCATCGACCAGCTGGCCGGGGTCATCACATCCGGGATCGCCTCCCCCACGTTGGTGTTGGTCCACAGGAAGTCCCCGTCCCTGGTGTCGTTCCACGGGTCCGCCGGGGCCGGCGCCGCTACCGCCCGGGTGGTGATCGGCCGGGTGGTGATCGGCCGGGTGGTGATCGGCCGGGCCTGCAGCAGGTGGATCCGGCCGTCGGCCACCGCCCATTCGACGTCCATCGTGCGACCGAAGTGAGCCGCGACCGCCTCCCCCAGAACCGCCAGACGGCGGACCTGGTCGTCGGTGAGCGACGGCGTCTGGTCGACGCCCAGGTCACGCCGGAGGATCTCCCCGGTCCCTCGGGCCACCCGGAAGGAATCCGCGTTCACCAAACCGTCGACCACCGCGACACCCAACCCCCAGGCGGAGTCGATCACGATCACGTCGGCGCCGGTCACCGGGTCGGCGGTGAAGAGCACCCCGGCGGACTCGGCCGGGACCTGCTCCTGCACCACCACGGCGATGCTCAGCCCCGCGTCGGGCACCCCCTCCCGCTGGCGGTAGGCGACGGCCCGGTCGGTCCACAACGAGGCCCAGCAGCGGCATACGGCCTGCAGCAGCGCGTCCGCACCCGAGACATTCAAGAGGGTGTCCTGCTGGCCGGCGAAGGACAGGTCCGGCAGGTCCTCGGCGGTAGCGGAGGAGCGTACGGCAACCGGTCGGGACCCGAGCCCGACGTACGCCGCCCGCACCGCCTCGGCCACCATCGGCGGC
>JAABUN010006891.1_pt1 | contig 12733 bp, 11 predicted proteins | sample 5559311 | NCBI WGS metagenome assembly JAABUN01 (sample SAMN10711877, study PRJNA513370) | rock metagenome | isolation source: Antarctica rocks | place: Antarctica: Victoria Land, Siegfried Peak sud | reverse complement strand
GTCAGCGCAACTCGTTTCATTCGCTTCGGGCACACGTCTGTCGTAAGATCGCCGCGCATAACTTCGCCTTTATGTTCGCTGTCTAGCCTCTCGTAGCCCCTAGCAGTCGAGGTAGCTTGGGAAAACGAGTGAAGAAGTGTAGAGGCGGGCCGATGAGCCCGCCTCTTCGCTGCGCTTGTAATTGCACCGAACTTACAGGGTTTTGCGGACACAAGATACTGGGGCTACGGTGTCGCCCATACTCGCGCGGCCCCGGTACCCGGTCGGCGTGAAACTTCCGTAGAATACCCCTACGCCTTCTTGCCTGGGCTAAGCGTGTGCGGCAGACGGGTCAGCACGTCGGCTCCGGAATCCGAAACGACCACCACATCCTCGAGCCTCACCCCACCCACACCGGGCAGATAGATACCCGGTTCGATGGTCATGACCATGCCCGCCTCGAGGGGTGCGGGGGTTCCTTCGGCGAGTTGCGGCACGCTCTCGTGAACGTCCAGACCCAATCCGTGACCGGTGCGGTGAGTAAACCTCTCGCCGTACCCAGCCGCCTCGACTACGCTGCGCGCCGCCCGGTCGATCTCCTGCATCGCCGCCCCCGGCCTGATCGCCGCGACCGCCGCCCGGTTCGCCGCCGCGACGACCGCGAAGATGCGCGCCAACTCGGGCTCCGGCTCACCGGCAAACAGTGTCCGGGTAATATCGGCGGGGTAGCCGTGTTTGCGCCCGCCGTAGTCGATCAGAAGCGGCTCGCCAGCCCCCCACCGGCGCTCCGACGGGGCTCCGTGCGGCAACGCGCTGTTGGGGCCGGACTGTACAAGCGGCCCGAACGCGTGGCCTTCGCTGCCTTCAGCCCCCAGTAGCTCGGTAAGCCGCGCCGCGATCCCCCGCTCGCTCTGCCCCACCGCAAGCTCCGGCAGAAGGCGCTCGAGCGCCCGCTCGCTCAGCGCCACCGCCGCCCGAATCGCGCCGAGTTCGGCGGGTTCCTTGCGCGCCCGAACCGCGTTCAGGTCTCCCTCGAACCGGCGCGCCCGCAGCTCGGGTTCTGCGCTCAGCAGCGCCAGGTATTCCCCGGCGCGCATCGTCATGCTGTCGATTCCTAAAACCTTCGGCTTCAGGTCTTGCAGGGCGGCCCCGAACGCGCCCGTGTAGCCCGCCTCGTCGTTCCAGGCAAAAACGCGTGACGACAATTCAGGATGGGCTGCGAGTTGCGGCGTCTCGAGTTCGGGGAGCACCAGCGCCAGCCCGTCAGCGTCCAAAAACGCGATGATCGGCCTTTCGGAAAGTCCGAACTCGAGCCCGGTAAAGTAGCGCAGGTTCGCCCCCGGAACCAGCGCCACCGCGTCTACACCACCCGCACGCATGGTCTCACGCAGCTTAGCCTGCCGTTTTGTAAAGTCTGTTAGCGGCAACGTTCCTGATCGTGTCATCTACCGAGCATACGCCGAAACACCCGCCGGACACCTCGAGTCGAGCCCCTGCGAGAACAACTCAGCCACCCGCCACAAATGCAGTTTTATTCGTCTGTGACGGTCTTCATGGAGACTTGAGTGCTATTGACTAACCTTAAAAAATGAGGTAAAATAAAATCATTGATGTGACCGCCCGCTACACCGGCGTTCACCCACGACATTTCACCCTCTCGCCACCCAAAGAGGTTTTTATGACGACTTTCAGTCACCCCCTAACCGCACCTTTCGTTCCCACAACTCTGGCTCTGCCGACCCGCGTGCTCGAGGCCGACGACGTCCTCTACGAAGAGGGCCGCGACGCCTCGTCTTTGTACCTCGTCAGCAGCGGCGTCCTCAAAGCCGTCGTTCCGACCTCGATGGGCAAAGAACGTATCGCCGACCTTTACGGCCCCGGTGACATCGTCGGCACCGCCGCCCTCGACGGAGGCCAGCACGCCGAGACCGTTATCGCCGTTCACGACGCGCAACTCGTCCCGCTCGACCCGGCGCAGGCGATGAACGACCGCGGGCTGCGCGACCACATCTTGCAGTCCTTAGCACGGCAGCTCCGGCACGCCCGCCAGGGCATCGACGACGCCGAACTGCCGGTCGGCGCGCGCGTCACCAAAGCATTTTTACGCCTCGTCGAGCGGTTCGGTCAGGTATCGGATACCGGTGAAGGCGTCAAGCTGCCGCTGGCCCTGACCCATGAAGATTTGGCCTCCCTGACCGGCTCGTCGCGCGTGACCATCACCCGCATCCTGGGCGAGTTGCGTCATGAAGGCGCACTTTCCGGTACCCGCGGCGTTTACTACGCCGACCCGAAAGGCCTCGAGGCCGCTACCGACGACTACGTGATGCAGGTGCTGTAGACAGCACCGAGTTCCGAGCGATGAGCAATGAGTAAACTCATTGCTCATCGCTTTTTTTGGCTCATTACTTTTTTGACTCATCGCTTCTTGTCCTGTTGCTATAGTCACCCTATGAAACTCCTCTATCCGACCTCGCTCGAGCTCGACACGCGTAAGCTTGAGGGGTTTGCCGTCTTGCTGCACCCTTACGACGTGGCTACGCCGCTGCCGCCCGAACACCACGACGCCGACATTCTGGTGGCGTGGGGTAACAGCGCGGAGATGCTGAAAGACGCCGCCGAACATCTCGGCGGGCTCGAGTGGATTCAGTCTCTCGCCGCCGGACCCAACGACGTGCTGGCGGCTGGTTTTTCACCCCAAGTTACGGTCACAACCGGGAGCGGGCTGCACGACCACACGGTCGCCGAACACACCCTCGGCCTGCTCCTGAACGCGGCGCGCAGGTTTTACGACATGCGCGACTTTCAGAACGCTCGCCGCTGGCCCGGACACCTGGGCGGGCCGCAACCCGACCGGCCCACGGACAGTTTCCGGACACTCGAGGGCGCCCGCATCCTCGTCTGGGGTTTCGGCAATATCGCCCGGACGCTCGCGCCGCTGCTGAGGGCTCTGGGCAGTCACGTTCGGGGCGTCGCGCGCAGTGCCGGGGTCAGAGACGGTACCGAAGTGTTTACCGAAGACGCCCTGCCGGTACTGCTACCCGAAACCGACGCCCTGGTGATGATTTTGCCCGGTTCGGATGCGACGCAGCGCGCGCTTTCGGCGGCCCGGTTGGCGCTGCTGCCCCCTCACGCCTGGGTCATCAACGTCGGGCGGGGCAGTTCGGTCGACGAGGCGGCGCTGGGGGCGGCGCTACACGCCGGGAAGCTGGGCGGCGCAGCGTTGGACGTGTTCGAGACCGAACCGTTACCGGAGGCTTCACCCCTCTGGGACGCGCCCAACCTCATTTTGTCACCCCACGCCGCAGGCGGCAGGCCGCAGCGTGCGGAGGCGCTTATCGCCGAGAATCTCCGGCGTTTTCTAGCGGGGCAACCGCTCGAGAACGTAGTGGAGCGTTAGGTTTACACGTTTCTTCAGCTGCTTCTGTCTCGCTGAAAGAGTAGAGCTTTTTTTAGCCTGAAGCTTCCAGCGGATGAAGCGTTTTTTAGACCGGCAGCCAGCGCCATAACCCGAGCCGACCTGAAGCTTTATGCTGTCTGGTATGGACGTCACTCATAATCACGAACAAAACCGTTTTGAAGTTCTCCTCGAGGACGGCGTTGCCGAACTCAGCTACACACGCGAACCGGGCGGGTTGAACATCACCCACACCTACGTACCGGACGCGGCGCGGGGGCAGGGCGTAGCGGGCCGGATGATGCGAGCGGCGCTCGAGTACGCCTGCAAAGATGGGCTCGAGGTCGTCCCAATCTGCTCGTACGCGGCGGCGTATCTGGCTCGTTATAAAGATCAGCACTCCGAGTCTGCTTAGATTCTGTCGGCTTTCAATGCTCTTCAATCAAACTTTTGCCAATCTAAAAGAAAGCCGATTACAGGTGTCGAGGAGACAAGAATTCACAAGCTACACGCCACAAGCCACTTGCCCTTAATGTGACAACGTACACAGAAAATAGACAGAATTCGGCTTCAAGCGCCCCTGGCCCTCACCCCACGCCCCAAAATGAGCGCCGCCGCCCGTTCACCACTCTCCATCGCCCCCTGAACCGAACTCATGCTCGTCACTTCCGACGCCAGATAGACGTTCGGCAGCGGCGTCTCGCTCGGGGTCAGCGACGCGCTGAATCCGGCGGGTTGGGCAAACTGGGCGAACGGTAGGGTGATGACTTTGAGAAGCCTCAGCTGTTGTGCGCCGTCGCCGTACCAGGCGGCGAGCTCACGCCTTACCCGGTCGTCTAGTTCATCGTCGTCCAGCCCTTCTGCCCCGAGCGCCGTTACCGACAGCAGGTGTTGTCCTGGTGGAGCCAGCAGCGGGTTGACGTTGCTGAGCCAGAGGGCGTTGTTGATATAGCCTGGAGCGGCGCTGAGTAAAAGCCGGGGTTCGGTGTCGAGGCGCAGGCTTGAGGCGTAATACAAATAGGTGCTGCCGACGCCCTCGGTCGGTACCGCTACACCCGTCAGACGTGCGATCTCTGGCGGGTCGGTAGCGACGACGACGTGGGCCGCGTGAAGCGTCTCCCCGTGGGTTTCTACCGTAACGCTGTCACCATGCGGCGTCAGGCGTGTTACGCGGGTGTCTAAAGTCACGTTCGTATCTTCAGCGAGCTGCTGTGTCACGCGGCCGATCCCGCCCCTCGGTAGCGCAATAGCGCCGTCTAAGAGCATCCGAAAGTAATACCGAAACAACCGCGCGCTCGTCGACAGGTCGCGTTTTAGAAAAACGCCGCCGAAAAAGGGGGCGAAAAAGCGTGCGATAGACCGTTCCGAAAACCCGTAACGCTGCAAAAAGACGCGCGTCGGTTCGTCGTCACCTAACAGCAGGTGCGCGGGTGGCGCACTTTTAAGCGACGCTGCCAGACGCAGCACCCGCGCCCGGTCGGGCCAGGTCAGGCTGTCCGCCCGCACCGTACCCAAGAGGCTGCCGGGGTCGCGCCCGACCGTTTGACGTAAGCGACCCTCCCGAATCACAGCAGCTGGAGGGAGCGAAACGAGGTCGAGGCGGGCCAGGTCGAGGTTGCGCGGTACGGCGGGGTAGGCGGTAAAGAGCACCTGAAAGCCAACGTCGAGCGTAAACCCTTCGTGGACGAGTGAGCGCACCCGGCCCCCGACCTGTGAGCGGGCCTCGAGCACCCGTACGCTCAGCCCGGCCAGCCGGAGCAGCCGCGCCGCCGTCAATCCTGCCAACCCCGCACCGATCACGATGACCTGTCCCGTTGTCGCCTGCGCCATGACCTCAGCTTATCAATTGGTGGAGCTTACTGGAGCTTAGCGACGCCACGCCCTGACCCGAAACCGGCTTGTTCAGAAGCGAGATTATATTTCGCCCAGCCTCCTGTTTTAAAGAGTTTCAAACGGGCGACGACGCGGCCAGAGTGGCGGCCTGAACCTCAGCCGAATACGCGCAAACGGGACGTGTCCGGCGCAGGGGCTGGGGTAAACTCGAGCTTAGGAGGACCCAATGGACTATCAAGTGCTGGTGATCGGAACGGGGCCGGGGGGCTACCACGCAGCGATCCGCGCCGCGCAGCTCGGTCAAAAAGTGGCGTGTATCGAAGAAACGTACGTGGGCGGGGTGTGTCTAAACGTCGGGTGTATCCCGACCAAGGCGCTTTTGCACGTCGCCGAAGACCTGCGCGAAGCAAAACATGCGAAGGCTTACGGCGTCGATTTCGGCGAACCCAAAATCGACCTCAAACAGATCGACAAGTGGAAAAACGGGGTAGTCGATAAACTCACCGGTGGCGTCCGCAGCCTGCTCAAAAGCAACAAGGTCGAGCTAATCGAAGGGCGCGCCGTTTTCAAAGATAAAAATACCGTACAGGTCGGCGACAAAACCGTTTCGGCGGAGAAGATCATCGTCGCTACCGGCTCCGAACCTATCGAGATTCCGGGGTTCGAGACGAACGGCGACACTATCGTCAATTCGACGGGGGCGCTTTTAGTGTCTGAAGTACCGAAGCGTTTTCTGGCGATCGGCGGCTCCGCTATCGGTTTGGAGTTTTCAGACATCTACCACGCGCTCGGCGCTGAAGTCACTGTGGTCGAGCTGATGGACGAGATCGTCCCGACCGCCGACCGCGACGCGGCTAGAGAACTCCGCAAGTCGTTCGATAAACGCGGGGTCAAAATTATGACCGAAACAAAAGCCGTAAAGCAGAAAAAAACCAAGGGTGGCCTCGAGGTTACGCTCGAGCGCGGCGGCAAAGAAGAAACGCTGGTCGTCGATAAGATTTTAGTCGCGGTCGGGCGTAGGCCACGCGGGACGGGGTTGGGGCTCGAGGAGCTGGGCGTCACCGTCGAGCGGGGTTTTATTCCCACGAACGCGCAGATGCAGACGAACGTCCCGCACATCTACGCCATCGGTGACGTGACCAAACCGCCGCTCCTGGCCCACAAAGCCATGAAAGAGGGTCTGGTCGCCGCTGAACACGCCGCCGGAAAACCCGCAGCCTACGACACCATCGTCCCGGCGGTCGTCTATACGAGCCCCGAGCTGGCGTCGGTCGGGATGACCGAAAAAGAGGCCACGGACGCCGGACACAAGGTTCGGGTCGGGACGTTTCCGCTGGCGGCGTCGGGCCGCGCGATGACGCTTGGCGTAACCGAAGGCATCGTCAAGGTCATCGGCGACGAGGAGACCGACCAGCTTCTGGGGTTTCACATGGTCGGGCCTTCGGCGGGCGATATGGTCTCCGAGGCGGCGCTCGCGCTCGAGATGGGCGCGACGCTGGAGGACATCTCGCTGACGCAGCACGCCCACCCGACGATTGCCGAATCGTTTATGGAGGCGGCGGAGGCGGCGCACGGGCTGGCGATTCACGTCGCCAACAAACGCCGCAAATAACTCAACCGAATATCGACGCCCACGCACCTGAAATGCGTGGGCGCTTTGTTTTGGGAAATTGAAGGCGCGAAATGAGCTGCTCCACACGTGGCACTGTAGCCTTGCGCGTTTTCGGCGTCGCGGATGTGTGGTCTAACTATTCGGGAACCAACACGTTTTTGAGTAAGCAGCAACGCAACCAGACTCGAGCCCACCCCCGCATAAACGACCCGACGCACAAGCCCAGTTTCAGAAAGGACACCATGCCCAACGAACTTCAAGGACGCACCGTCGCTCTCCTCATCGCCCCACAAGGCACCGAAGAACCCGAATTCAGCGAGCCTAAAAAGGCTGTCGAAGCGGCGGGCGCGACCGTTCACGTCGTCAGCACCAAAACTGGTGAGGTCAAAACGGTCAACAACGATCTCGAGGCCGGTGGCAGCTACACTGCCGACAAAACCTTCAGCGAGGTCTCAGCGGACGATTACGACGCGCTCATCATCCCGGGCGGAACGGTCGGCGCGGACAAGCTGCGCGGGAACCCTGAAGCCGTCGCCTTTATCCGCAGCTTTTTCGAGCAGGGCAAACCGGTCGGCGCGATCTGTCACGCCCCCTGGACGCTGATCGAAGCGGGCGTCCTGAAGGGCCGCAAAGTGACCTCGTACCCGACGCTGCAAACCGACCTTCGTAACGCCGGAGCGCAGTGGCAAGACGCCGAGGTCGTTACCGATCAAGGATTGGTCACGAGCCGAAATCCGGACGATCTGCCCGCGTTCTGCGCCAAACTGGTCGAGGAAATCGGTGAGGGCAAGCACAAGGGGCAGTCGCGGAGCGTTTAGAAGACGCTTATCTGGAAACCTAAAGGCCACCCGAGCGGTGGTCTTTTTTATGCTTCGGTGAGCAGTTCGCCTCTGAGCGCCTCGAGGGTCGGCTCGAGCGTCGGCGCTGTGATGTCCGGGCCTGTGAGCGCCTCGAGCGCCGCCACTTTGGGCAGCGTAACCCCCAACGCCGTTTCAACCGTGTCTACAAATTTGGCAGGGTGCGCGGTCGCCAGTACGATCATCGGCGCTTCGTCCCCCGTGGCTTCGCGGTAGCGCGCCGCCGCCTCGAGCCCGACCGCCGTGTGCGGGCAGGCGGTGTAGCCGTAGGTGTCGTAAATCTCGCGGAGCCGCGTTTTCGTCACCTCGTCCGAAACCGACGTACCCCAGACGTCACCGCCCCGCAGCCCGTCACCTCCTGAAAGCGCGTGAAGCCGCTCGAAATTGCTCGGCGCGCCTACGTCCATCGCGTTCGAGACGGTAGGGACGGTGTTCCGAAAACCGCCGTGGTCGTACACGGCGTTTAGATAACCGGGAAAAAAGTCGTTGGCGTTGTGCGCGGCGATAAAACGGCCTGTGTTCAGACCCATCTCGCGCGCCAGAACGCCCGCAGTCAGGTTGCCGAGGTTGCCACTCGGAACACAAAAGACCGGGGTCTCGTAACCCAGCGCGCCCGCTTGAAGCGCCGCCCAAAAGTAGTAGCTCGACTGCGGCAACAACCGCCCCAGATTGATCGAGTTCGCCGACGACAAACCCAGTTCGCGCAGTTCCGGATCGACGAACGCCGCCTTGACGAGCCGCTGACAGGCGTCGAAATCGCCGCCTACAGCGTACGCCTGGACACCCGGACGCGGCGCGGTGAGCTGCCGCTCCTGCACCTCACTGACCATCCCTTTGGGGTACAAGAGCACCACGCGGATGTTTTCTTGCCCGGCAAACCCGTCGGCGACGGCGCTGCCGGTATCGCCCGAGGTCGCTACCAGAATCGTCAACGGCTGTTGCTGACCCGCCAAAAACGCGTTCATAAGCCGCGCCATTGTCCGCGCCCCAACGTCCTTAAACGACAGGGTAGGGCCGTGAAAAAGCTCGAGCACCGCCAGCTGATCGCCGAGCTCAACCAGCGGCACCGGAAAGTCGAGCGCGCTCTCCGTAACCGCCGCCAGCTGCTCCCGGCTCAGCTCACCGTCTAGCCACGGCGTTAGAACGTGAAACGCCAGTTCAGCGAGGCTCGAGGCGTCCTGCCAGTCAGCCGTGAGTTCGAGAACGCTTTCGGGAACGTAGAGGCCACCGTCCGGAGCGAGTCCCGACAACACCGCCTCTCGAAACGAAACCGGCTTCTTCTGGGGGTCACGGGTGCTGTAGTAGGTCACGCTTTTACCTCGCCGAACATACAGACCACGACTTCGGGCGCTTCAACGGCGTAGCGTGCCACGTCACGCCGTCCGCTTGCACACCTTGATCGACAGTGATCGACGGTGTGACCGACCATCTCCCGTCCATCTTCGCCCGCTTTTAGAAATTCGGATAAGGTATCGGCTCTCTGGTCGCCCCCACTCAGCCAGACTGTAGAGCGTTCGTTTTTCGACGGCCCAGATTCTCGAGCAGTACCGCGTCCCCGGGAACTGAAACCCGGAAGATACTCCCAAACCGTCTTCAAAGCTCACTCACCATCAGCACCTCACCGAGCGGTTGCGCTTCGTAATCGGTCGGTACCGGAGCGGGGCGGCTCAGCGGGCCGGGGCCGGGGCGTCCGGCGAGTGCGTCCAGTATATCGGCTAAAACGGCGCTCGCAGTCGGGGCTGCGCCCGCACCCGCGCCGGTGATCAGTACCTCGCCCACGGCGTCGCCCTTAAAGAGCAGCCCGTTGCGGTTGCTCGCCGAACCGGAGAGCGGGTGCTCGGGGGGCAGATATACCGGGCGCACCGCCGCGCGCCAGTTGCCGTCTTCGGGCGTGATGCTGCCGACGAGCCTCAACCTGCCGCCGTCTTCCATCGCCTCTTTGACAATCGCCGGGGTCAGGTGCGCGATGCCGTGGGTGTTCGCTGCAAGCGTCTCCCACGAGAGCGCCGGGTCGAACGCGAGACGGCCTAGCACCAAAAGCTTGTGCGCCGCGTCGAAACCGCCTACGTCGAGGCTGGGGTCCGCTTCAGCGTAGCCGAGGCGCTGCGCCTCTCTAAGCGCGTCCTTGAATTCGGCTCCGGCCTCCAACTCGCCCAAGACGTAGTTACAAGTACCGTTTAGGATGGCGTGCAGCTCGAGAGGTTTGGAGCCGCGCAGCGCGCCGGAGAGTGGCCCGATAGCGGGTGTTCCGGCCATCACCGACGCCTCGAAGTAGAGCTGCCCGGCCACCATGAACGGCGCGAAAACGTCCCACTGCTCCGCCAGCACCGCTTTGTTGGCGGTCACGACCCGTTTGCCCGCGCGCAGGGCGCGCAGCATCAGCTCGCTCGCCTGGCCTGTACCCCCTATCAGCTCGACCACCACGTCGGCTCCCAGCACCGCGTCGGCGTCCGTGGTGAGCGCCGCGAGGGGTACACACCCGCCTCTGGCCTTGTCCGGGTCGCGGACCAGCACCCGCTCTATAGCCGCGCCCAGACCCGCGCCGGTCAAAAGTTCGCAGAGCGCCCCACCGACCGTACCGGCCCCCAAAAGTCCGATTGTTTGAGCGGTTTTACCCGCAGCGCGCTCCGTCATACGGGGAGACTATCACGCGGGTCGTCCCCCCTGCCCCGCCCACCGGTTACGCTATAGGTCATGCAAAAAGGTAACGACGTCCCGAATATCGCCGTCGTGTCCTCGAGCCTCGACCCGGAGAGCCGCAGCGCCGTGATCGCCGAGCTGTGCCTGGAGAAGCTCGAGCGGAGCGCGACCACCACGTTTATCGACCTGCGCGAGACGGTTTTGGCCCGCTTCGACAACCACGCTGTTTACGAAACACCTGAGTACGCTGAGCTTCACGGTCAGATTGCGCGCGCCGACGGGCTGCTGCTCTGCACGCCCATCTACAACTGGTCGGTCAGCGCCGAACTTAAAAAGCTGATCGAGGCGACCGGTTCGACGCCCCCGGACGGTTCCAAACGGGGCGCGTGGTTCGACAAGGTAGTGACGTTTGCCGGGGCTGCCGGGTTGCCGCACAGTTACATGGCGTTCGGCGGGCTCGCCAATACGCTGATGCTCGACTTCAAGTGTGTGATCAACCCGTACCATATCTATATTCACAACCGGCACTGGCGGGAAGACGGACTGACGGACGAAGCGCACGCTCGGATCGACAAGACTTTAACGGTGATGCTCGAGATGACCACGCTGCTCAGGGGCCGCACTTACAGCTCGGATTGGGGACTCTAGGAAAGTTGCTATACTCCGCTTTTGGAGACGCGCCGCGTTACATGCAGGCTCGGTCTCCGGCAGTTTACAAGGAGTTTTATGCTAGGAATCGGTATCGTCGGCCTGCCCAACGTCGGCAAATCAACGCTTTTTAACGCCATCACCAAAGCCGGGGTCGAGGCGGCGAACTATCCGTTTGCAACCATCGACAAAAATGTCGGGGTGGTCGCGGTTCCGGACGCGCGCCTCGCCCTGCTCCGGCAGCTCTACACCAAAGGGACGCGCGTCCCGCCGCTCGTCCCGACCACCGTCGAGTTCGTCGATATCGCCGGGTTGGTCAAAGGCGCGAGTCAGGGCGAAGGTTTGGGTAATCAGTTTTTAGCCAACATCCGCGAGGTCTCGGCGGTCGCTCACGTGGTGCGCTGTTTCGACGATCCCGACATCCTTCACATCGCCGGGGCGGTCGATCCCCTCAGCGATATCGAAACGGTCAACACCGAGCTGGCCTTAGCAGACCTCAGCAGCCTCGAGAAACGTACCGACCGCCTGCGCCGCAGCGCCAAAAACAACAAAGACGACGCGGAACTGCTGGCAGCGGCGCAAGCCCTCGTCGCCAAACTTTCAGACGGCGTCCCGGCGCGGAGGAGCGGCGTCGATATTCCCGAAGATTTCAACTTGCTCACCGCCAAACCCGTAATTTACGTCTGCAACGTTGCTGAGAGCGAAGCGGGCGGAGCCGACGACAACGCGAACGTCAGCGCGGTTCGCAGCTTAGCCGACGCCGAAGGTGCAGAGGTAGTCGTGATATCGGCGAAGCTCGAGCAAGAACTCGGCGAACTCGCAGAGGACGAGGCAGCTGAGTTTCTAGCCGAATACGGACTTTCCGAACCGGGTCTGAACCGGCTTATCCGTAGCAGTTACGACGTGCTCGGACTGCTGACCTTTCTGACCGCAGGTGAAAAAGAGGTGCGGGCTTGGACGGTTACGAGCGGCAGCAAAGCGCCGCAGGCCGCCGGTGAGATTCATACCGACTTCGAGCGCGGTTTTATCCGCGCCGAGGTAATCGCCTGGGACAAACTCGTCGAGGCGGGGGGTACGGTCGCTGCTAAAGGTAAGGGCTGGGTACGTACCGAGGGCAAAGAGTACGTGGTCAGAGACGGCGACGTGATGAACTTTTTGTTTAACGTCTGATTATTCTTTAACCCTTAAGTGATCTCTCAAGGTCACTCAGGGTTGTATGTTTTGGACAAAACGCCTTTGACCACCCTTCTTTCGCCAGTTTGGAGCGCCTTTATTACGGCAGCTGGAACCGTTACACCCTCAAGGAGAAAACCGTTCGGGAGCCTATGTCAGCTGGGGGTTGACACGGCGCAAGATATTTGTGTATTCTTGTTCTTGCGCTTGAAAGAGGCCCACCGGGTCAAAAACAAGCCGAGGACATTGAAAATCCAGTTTTGCAAGGAACCTGTTGATTCCATTTAAGCCGTGGTTGAGGCCAAATTCAACCGCCCGGATGCGTTTTAGGCGTGTTCGGGTAGGGGTTGACAAAGACCGGCAAGCCGGTGCATGATAGATATTCGCGCCCAAAAGCGCGGAGAACCTTGAAAACCAGTTTGCAAGGAAGTTGATTCCGCTTAAACAACAAAAAAGGTAGCTAGAGCCATAAATCTAGTAAGAGTCTTCGGACTTCTCTATTTTGGAGAGTTTGATCCTGGCTCAGGATGAACGCTGGCAGTGTGCCTAAGACATGCAAGTCGAACGGAGGTCTTCGGACCTTAGTGGCGAACGGGT
>JAABUN010006889.1_pt1 | contig 12735 bp, 11 predicted proteins | sample 5559311 | NCBI WGS metagenome assembly JAABUN01 (sample SAMN10711877, study PRJNA513370) | rock metagenome | isolation source: Antarctica rocks | place: Antarctica: Victoria Land, Siegfried Peak sud | reverse complement strand
CCTAGGTCCGGCAGCGCTCCGGTCGCGCCGCTCGAGACCAACGTAGGCGCGGGCAGCACCGGGCGTCGCTCGTTGTCCACAGGCTCGGCTCAGGGCGAGGTCGGCGACTCCCCACGGAGCACTGCGCCCAGCGCTTCCAGCACGGCTGGGTCCTCGATGGTGCTGGGCACTGGCGCCGGCTGGCCGTCGGCGATCTGCCGCATCGTCTTGCGCAGGATCTTGCCCGAGCGAGTCTTGGGCAGAGCTTGGACGAAGTCGACCTGCCGCAGTGCCGCGACCGCTCCCACCTCGTCGCGGACCCGTTGGACCAGCTCGGCCTGCAGTCCCGGCAGGCCGCCGTGCTCGCTCAGGTCGACCCCGGACTTCAGCACGACCAGGCCGCGGGGGACTTGGCCCTTGAGCTCATCACTGACCCCGATCACCGCGCACTCGGCCACCGCCGGGTGCCCGGACAGGGCCTCCTCCAACGAGCCGGTGGAGAGGCGGTGACCGGCGACGTTGAGCACGTCGTCGGTGCGTCCCATCACAAAGACGTAGCCGTCGTCGTCGACGTAACCCCCGTCTCCGGACAGGTAGTAGCCCTCGTATGCCGACAGGTAGGAGTAGACATACCGCTGGTCGTCACCCCACAGGGTGGGCAGGGTGCCGGGCGGCAGCGGCAGCCGCAGGCAGATCGCGCCCTCTGTGCCGGGCGGCACCTCCTGGCCCCGCTCGTCCAGGATCCGCACGTCGTAGCCCGCGGTGGCCGGGCCGGGCGACCCGGGTTTGATCGCCAGGTCGTCCTCCCCTGGTGGGGTGATGGCGATCGGCCATCCGGTCTCGGTCTGCCACCAGTTGTCCACGATGGGGACCCCGAGCGCACCCCCACCCCACTCCCACGTGTCCGGGTCCAGGCGCTCGCCGGCCAGATAAAGGGCTCGCAGCCGACTCAGGTCGTGCTCCGCTGGCAGGGCCGCCTCCGGGTCGGCCTTCTTGATCGCCCGGATCGCGGTGGGCGCGCTGAACGCCGCCACCACCTGGTGCTCCGCCAGCAGCCGCCAGTATGCCGAGGCGTCAGGAGTGCCGACCGGCTTGCCCTCGAACAGCACGGTCGTGGCCCCGGTCAGCAACGGGGCGTAGACGATATAGGAGTGCCCGACCACCCAGCCGACGTCGGACCCGCAGAACCACGTCTCCCCCGGCTCCACCCCGAACAGGTGCTTCATCGACCAGCGCAGCGCCACGGCATACCCGCCGGTGTCTCGCACGATCCCCTTCGGGCGGCCGGTGGTGCCCGAGGTGTAGAGGACGTAGAGCGGGTCGGTCGCCTCCATCGGCACGCACCCGGCGGGCTGGACGCCGTCAGGGTGCATCACCCGTGCCCAGTCCAGGTCGCGCTCCCCCAGCTCGCAGGGGTGCTGCTCCCGCTGCAGGATCACGCAGTGCCGCGGCTGATGAGCCGAGCGAGCCAGCGCCTCGTCGAGCATCGGCTTGTAGGGCACCACCCGCGTCGGCTCGATGCCGCAGGAGGCGGAGACGACCACGACCGGCTCGGCATCCTCGATGCGCGCGGCCAGCTCGGCCGGCGCGAACCCGCCGAACACGACCGAGTGCACCGCCCCGATCCGGGCGCAGGCCAGCATCGCGATCACCGACTCGGGGATCATCGGCAGGTAGATGACGACCCGGTCACCCTTGCCCACCCCGAGGTCGCGCAGCACCCCGGCGAAGCGCGCCACGAGATCGAGCAGCTCGGCATACGTGTAGGAGCGGACCGTGTCGGTGACCGGGCTGTCGTAGATCAAGGCGGTCTGGTCGGCGCGCCCGTGCACGACGTGCCGGTCCAGCGCGTTAAAACACATGTTGAGCCGGCCCCCGGGGAACCACCGGTACATCGGGGGGTCACTCGCGTCCAGGGCCTGGCTTGGGCGGTTGATCCAGGTGATGTCGCCGGCCGCCTCCCCCCAGAAGCCGTCCGGGTCCACCAGGGATCGTCGCACCGTGTCGCGGTAGTCGCTCATACCCACATGGTGCTGCTTCGGCGGCTCGGGCGCCAGCACCGGGCGCGAGCTGCACGGCTACCCTGCCCGGTATGACGTCCGTCGCCCGACCGCGTGCCGACGACCCGGGCACGGCGCCCTTCCGCCGGTTGCGCCGACCGCCGTTGCCGCCCGGGCAGGATGTCGAGATTGAGAGTGTGGCCGAGCTGGACGCGGTCCTGGACTCTGGTCTGCCCCTACGCGGGCTGCGGTTGCAGGATCTCGATCTGAGCGACCGGGTGGACGTGCTGCTGCGTCGCACGGACCACGACGGCCTCGTCGTGCTCGGTGGCACGGTCCCGGCCGACCTGGCCGAGCACCTGCGCAGACACGGGGCGGTGATCTTCCCTACCGACCCGGCCGCGCCGGTCCGCCCGTACCGCAGCACGCTCTACACGGCCGAGGAGCTCTACGACGGGCTGCAGGAGCACGGCTACGCGCACACCCCCGACGCACGGGCGTACGCCTGGGCCGAGCAGGCCGAGCTGCGGCATGACGCCTACGCCACCTTGCTGCGCGCGATCCACGACGACGCCATGAGTGACGCTTTGTGCTCCCTGGTCGCCGGCCGCTCACCGGTGGGGGTGATGGGTGGGCATGCCTGGCCCCGGGGCAGCAGCAGGTATGCCGGCGCCGCGCGGCTGGGGCACGCGCTGGCCACCAGCGGCCACCTGGTGCTCACTGGCGGCGGCCCGGGGGCGATGGAGGCGGCCAACCTGGGTGCGTGGGCTCACGATGGGCACCAGCTCGCTGCCGCGCTGGAACGGCTGGCTCAGGTGCCGCAGTTCTTCGACGACCTGACCGCCTGGGTGCAGGTGGCCCTGGACGTGCGGCGATGGCACGACGACCCCGCGCACCGCGACCGCGACCGCGACCCGGCACGCAGCGTCGGTATCCCTACCTGGCACTACGGCCATGAGCCCCCCAACGTCTTCGGCGACCGGATCGCCAAGTTCTTTGCCAACTCCCTGCGGGAGGACCTGTTGCTGGAGCACAGCACCGGGGGGCTCGTGGTGCTGCCGGGGGCCGCCGGGACCGTGCAGGAGGTGTTCCAGATGGCTACCCGCCTCTACTACGAGGTCGACCGTGCGTTGCCGCCGGTGGTGCTCGTCGACGTGGAGCACTGGACCCAGCGGTTGCCCGTCTGGCCGCTGCTGCAGGCGCTGGGTCGCGACCGGGCCATGGCCGGCTCGATCCATCTCGTCGATGCGATCGACGAGGTCCCTGCCCTGCTAGCCAACGATCTGCCACCGTGAGCAAAGGGCGCGCCCTGGTGCAAGAGCGCGAAGGTTACCCGGTCGATCAGACGGTGGCGGCCAGCTGTCCGCAGGCGCCGTCAATCTCCGAGCCGCGGGTGTCGCGCACGGTGGTCGGTATGCCGTGCGCTCGCAACCGCTCCACAAACTGCTGCTCGACCCCCGGCCGGGACGCCGTCCACTTCGAGCCGGGTGTCGGGTTGAGGGGGATCGGGTTGACGTGCACCCAGCCCTTCCCGCGCGCGGTCAGCTTGTCGCCCAGCAGGTCGGCCCGCCAGGCGTGGTCGTTGATGTCCTTGATCAGCGCGTACTCGATGCTGACCCGGCGTCCGGTGACCTCGTAGTAGCGGTAGGCGGCGTCCAAGGCCTCATCGACCTTCCAGCGGGTGTTGATCGGCACCAGATCGTCGCGCAGCTCGTCGTCGGGGGCGTGCAGCGACAGCGCCAGGGTGACCGGGATGCCCTCGGCAGCCAGCTTGTCGATCGCCGGGACCAACCCGACGGTCGACATCGTGACTCCGCGGGCCGACATACCCAGTCCGGAGGGCGGCGGCTCGACCAGCCGCCGGATCGCCCCGATCGCGGCCTTGTAGTTGGCCAGCGCCTCCCCCATGCCCATGAACACCACGTTGCTGACCCGCAGCGCCTGCTCGGTGCTGACCTCACCGTCCAACCCGCCCAGGTCGCCGTGTCGCATCGCCCGGGCGGCCGCGACGACCTGCTCGACGATCTCCGCAGTCGAGAGGTTGCGGGTGAGGCCGGCTTGGCCGGTGGCACAGAACGGGCAGTTCATCCCGCACCCGGCCTGGCTGGAGATGCACATGGTGACCCGGCCCGGATAGCGCATCAGCACCGACTCGACCATGGCACCGTCGTGCAGCCGGTGCACCTGCTTCAGGGTGTCCCCACCGTCGGCGGACAGGGTGCGCACAGGGAACAGCAGCGGCGGCAGCAGGGTCTGCACGAGGTCACCGCGGCCCGCCGCAGGCAGGTCGGTCATCTGCTCGGGGTCATCGACCAGCCGCTCGAAGTAGTGCCGGGAGACCTGGTCGGCCCGGAATCCCTGGTGTCCGAGCTCCTTAACCCAGGCGCGGCGGTCGGCGACGTCCAGGTCGGCCAGATGCTGTGGCGCCTTGCCGCGCCGCGGTGCCTGGAAGGTCAGCGCACCCGGGGTCGGTGGCGCCGCGGTCGGGGTCGGCAGGTCGGTGCTCATCGCCCCCAGTGTCTCAGGTATGCGGTGTGCTCAGGCCGGCACGAACAGCGTGAGCAGCGCCCAGGTCACCGGGATCGACATGATGAGCGAGTCCAGCCGGTCCATCACTCCACCGTGCCCGGGCAGGATCGAGCCCATGTCCTTGATGCCGAGGTCACGCTTGAGCGTCGACTCCGCCAGGTCGCCGATGGTGGCGAAGCACGCGACAGCCACGCCCAGCACCAGCCCCGCCCACCAGGGTCCGTCCAGCAGCACGACTACCGTGCCCACCCCCATCGCGGCGCAGCTGAGCACCGACCCGGCGAAACCCTCCCAGGACTTCTTGGGACTTAGTGACGGTGCCATCGGGTGCCGTCCGAGGACCACGCCCACGGCATACCCCCCGATGTCGCTAAAGATGGTCACCAGGATGAAGGTCAGCATCCGCTGGGACCCATCGGGCTCAACCAGCATCAGCGTGCTCAGCCCGGCCGCCAGTGGCGCATAGCCGAGCACGAAGGCACCGCCGGCAATGTCTCGCAGCGCACCGTCGGCCCCTCGCGCCGAGCGCCACACCAGGATGGACACAGTGCCCAGCACAAAGGTCAGCGACAGCGCCTCGGCACCACCGAGGTAGGCCGCGGGCACCAGGAGCAGGGTGCTGATCATCGTGGGGACCAGCGGGACGTCGATGCGCCCAGTGCCGAGGGCGTCGATGAGCTCCCAGGCGGCAACCCCCACGGCCACGACCACGATGGCGGCAAAGACCGGCTTGGAGAGCAGGACCGTGACCATGAAGAGCGCCACCAGACCCACGCCGACGGCGATGGCTACCGGCAGGTTGCGACCCGCCTTGGAGGGGACAGGCTCCACCGTGTCCACGGCCCCGGCACGCAGCCGAGCCAGGTAGGCGCGTCGCGATGTGGTCTCGGTCATGACGGTCCCGCGCTGCGGCTCACACCTCCAGGAGCTCGGACTCCTTGTGCTTGAGCACGTCGTCGATAGCGTCGGCGTGCCGCTTGGTCAGTGTCTCCAGCTCTTTCTCCGCCCGCGTGCCCTCGTCCTCGCCGATGTCGCCGTCCTTGACCGACTTGTCGATCTGGTCCTTGGTATGCCGGCGCACGTTGCGCACCGAGATCTTGGCGTCCTCACCCTTGGTGCGAGCGAGCTTGATGTAGTCGCGGCGTCGCTCCTCGGTCAGCTGCGGCATCACGATACGGATCTGGTTGCCGTCGTTGCTGGGGTTGATCCCCAGGTCGGACTCCCGCAGCGCCTTCTCGATCGCGGTCATCGAGCCCTTGTCGTAGGGCTGGATGAGCACGGTGCGGGCGTCGGGCACCTGGAAAGACGCGAGCTGCTGCAACGGAGTGGGCGCTCCGTAGTAGTCGACCTCAAGCTTGCTGAACATGCTGGGGTGCGCCCGACCGGTGCGGATCGAGGCCATGTCGTCACGGGCGACCTCGAGCGCCTTCTCCATCTTTTCCTCTGCCTCCAGCAGGGCCATCTCCGTGCTCTCGGACATCGTCGTCGCTCCTCGTGCTCTGGTATGCCGTCTCTGGGCTGGTCTGCCGTGGCTGGTCCGGGGTGCGGTGCCGGTCAGTCCACGGTGACCAGTGTGCCGATCTTCTCACCCCGGATGGCCCGAGCGATGCTCTCCTCGCCGTCCATCCCGAAGACGACCATGGGCAGCTGGTTGTCCATGCACAGGCTGAAGGCCGCGGTGTCGACCACCCTGAGGTTCTGCGACAGCGCCTCGTCAAAGCTGAGCACATCGAGCTTGGCGGCGTCCGGGTCCAGGCGAGGATCGGCGGTGTAGACCCCGTCGACACCGTGCTTGCTCATGAGCACGGCATCGCACTTGATCTCGAGCGCTCGCTGGGCTGACACGGTGTCGGTGGAGAAGTACGGCATACCCGCTCCGGCTCCGAAGATGACGACACGCTGCTTCTCCAGGTGTCGGATCGCTCGGCGAGGGATGTAGGGCTCGGCCACCTGGCCCATCGTGATCGCGGTCTGCACGCGGGTCGCCACCCCCTCCTTCTCCAGGAAGTCCTGCAGCGCCAGGCAGTTCATCACCGTGCCGAGCATCCCCATGTAGTCGGCGCGGGCGCGCTCCATACCCCGTTGCTGCAGCTCGGCTCCACGGAAGAAGTTGCCGCCACCGACCACCACCGCGATCTGCACGCCCTCCCGGGCCACCTCGGCGATCTGCCGGGCGATGCCGCGCACCACATCCGGATCGACCCCGATGGCCCCTCCGCCGAACGCCTCACCCGAGAGCTTGAGCAGGACCCGTCGCACGGGTGTGTCCGATGCGTCCTGCGTCGGGCCCTCGACCTGTTCGAGCGCGGGCACCTGGTGCACCGGCGACAGGGTCACCGCCTGGTCGGTCAACTCCTCCTGGGCGTTGGTCATGAGGCCTCCCGGCGGGTCGGTCGTGTGCGGTTGCTCGATCCTGTCACAGATCGGGCAGAACGCACCGTGCGTCGATCGCTCGGGCATGATGTGCGCGTGAGCGAGCAAGGGGTGAGCACTGAGCTGGTGGCGGTCACCGTCGCCGTGACGCAGGGACGTCCGGTCGTGCTGACCGCCGACGCCGGCACCCGCTTGCCCTGGGGTCCGCTGCAGACCGGCACGCACTCCATGCAGGCGGGGCTACGGGCCTGGGTGGAGCGACAGACCGGGCACCGGCTGGGGTATGTCGAGCAGCTCTACACCTTCGCCGACGCACCGCAGGACGAGGGCGGCAGCCGGGTGATCTCGGTGTCCTACCTCGGGCTCACCCGCGCCGAGGACGACGCACCCGCCTTCGCCGACTGGTACGCCTACTTCCCCTGGGAGGACCGCCGCACCGGCGGCACGCTCCTCGCATCCGACCTGGAACCACCGCTGCGGGCCTGGGCGGAGCGCTGCGATGGCGCCGAGCGCCAGCAACGGCTGCTGCGGGCGACCGTGACCTTTGGCTGGGAGGACCGAGTCTGGCGCCCCGAGCTCGCCCTGCAGCGCTACGAGCTGTTGTATGAGGCCGGCCTGGTCCCCGAGTCACCCCGGCACGTCCCCGACGGACCGCTCGCCCTCGGTATGCCGATGGCCCGCGACCACCGCCGCATCCTGGCCACCGGGCTGGCCCGGCTGCGCAGCATGATCCAGTACCGCCCCGTGGTCTTCGAGCTGATGCCGCAAACTTTCACTCTCGGCGGGCTGCAGGATGTGGTGGAGGCCCTTGCCGGTCAGCCGGTGCACAAGCAGAACTTCCGGCGCCTGGTCCTGCAGCAGGAGCTCGTGGAGAAGACCGGTGAGACGCAGGCCGAGACCGGTGGCCGCCCCGCCCAGCTGTTCCGGTTCCGACGGGATGTGCTCGATGAGCGGCTCGTTGCCGGCACCAAGCTGCCGGTCGCTCGATCCCGATAGCAGCGCCGCAGAGCGGCTCACGCCCGCTGATTCGACTTATGCTCAGACTAAGCATTATGGTGAGGCAGCTGTCGGCACCAGGCCGACACCGACCACCGGGAGGCTCCCGTGACCGCCGTCCTGATTCGCTCAGACACCCTCTACGACCGGGTCAAGCACGTCATCCCGCCCGTCGAGTGGCCCAGCTTCAAGGACGATATCGAGGCCATCGAGCAGCTCAAGCGCTCCCGCAACGCCGTGGTGCTCGCGCACAACTACCAGACGCCCGAGATCTTCCACTGCGTCGCCGACGTCGTGGGCGACTCGCTCGCCCTGGCCCGCGAGGCCCAGCACGTCGAGGCCGACGTCATCGTGATGGCCGGCGTGCACTTCATGGCCGAGACCGCCAAGCTGCTCAACCCCGAGCGCACGGTGTTGATCCCCGATCTGCGTGCCGGCTGCTCCCTCGCCGAGTCGATCACCGCCGCCGATGTGCGCGGCCTGCGCACGACATACCCCGGGGTGCCCGTCGTCACCTACGTCAACACCTCGGCCGACGTGAAGGCCGAGAGCGACATCTGCTGCACCTCCGGCAACGCGGTCAAGGTCATCGAGTCGCTCGGCGTGGATCGGGTGATCATGATCCCGGATGAGTACCTCGCGCAGAACATCGCCCGACAGACCGGGGTCGAGGTGATCACCTGGGCCGGGCACTGCGAGGTGCACGAGCGGTTCACCCCCGCTGACATCCGCCAGATCCGAATGGACCACCCCGACGCTGTGATTTTGGCGCACCCGGAGTGCCCGCCCGACGTTGTCGACGAAGCCGACCTGTCGGGGTCGACCGCGCAGATGCTCGACTACGTCACGACTCGCAAACCCCGCCAGGTAGCCCTGATCACCGAGTGCTCGATGAGTGACAACATCGCCGCCGAGCACCCCGAGATCGACTTCGTACGGCCCTGCAACCTGTGCCCGCACATGAAGCGGATCACGCTGGGCCGCATCCGCACCGCCCTGGAGACGATGACCCATGAGGTCACCATCGCCGACGACGTCGCCGACCGGGCGCGCACGGCCGTGCAACGGATGCTGGCGGTATGACCAACGCGGCCTTGCGCGGGGCCCTCACCCCCACGGACGTCCCGGTCATCGTCGGCGCCGGGCTGGCCGGGCTGACCGTGGCGCTGCACCTGGCCCCCCTCCCGTGTGTCGTCCTGTGCGCCGGGCAGCTGGGCGGGGAGTGTGCCAGCGGCTGGGCGCAGGGCGGGATAGCGGCGGCCCTGGGGTCGGATGACTCCCCTGAGCTGCACGCCCTCGACACGCTGCAGGCAGGAGCCGGACTGTGCGAGCCCGACGTCGTGCGGCGGATCACCGCTGCGGCCCCGGCTGCGGTGGACTGGCTCGCCGCCCTGGGTGCCCGCTTCGACCGTCATAACGGCGACTACATCTTCGGGCTGGAGGGAGCACACTCACGTCACCGCATCGTGCATGCCGGCGGCGACGGTAGCGGCGACGAGATCCTGCGTGCCGTCGTCACCGCCGTGCGGGCCACCGCGTCGATCACCGTGCTGGAGGGCGTGCGAGCCCGCCGCCTGGTCATGGCGGCCGACGGAGCCGGGGTCGCCGGGGTCGCGGTCCAGGGTCCGCAGGGCGCCTCGACCCTTCGCGCGTCGCGCGTCGTCCTCGCCACCGGCGGTGTGGGGGGCCTGTGGGCGCACACCACCAACCCGCTGGGCGCGCAGGGTCAGGGTCTGGCACTCGCTGCCCGCGCGGGCGCGGTGCTGCGCGACCTGGAGATGGTGCAGTTCCACCCGACGGCGCTGGATGTCGGACGTGACCCGATGCCGTTGGTCAGCGAGGCCGTGCGCGGCGAGGGCGCGCAGCTGGTGGACGAGCAGGGGGCTGCCCTGGTCGCCGACCCGTTGGCGGCGCGCGATCTGGTGGCTCGGGCGTTGTGGCAGCACGCGTCGAGCGGGCAGCAAGCCTATGTGGATGCACGCTCGGCCCTGGGTGGGCGGTTCGCCGAGCACTTCCCGGCCATCGCTGCGGCGTGTCTGCAGGCGGGTATCGACCCGGCCACCGACCTGATGCCTGTCCGGCCCGCCGCGCACTACCACTGCGGCGGGGTGCTGGTCGACGAGCACGGGCGCAGCACCGTCCCGGGGCTGTGGGCGTGCGGGGAGGTCGCGAGCACCGGTCTGCACGGCGCCAACCGGCTGGCCAGCAACTCGCTACTGGAGGCCGTCGTCTGTGGCCAGCAGGTGGCCGCAGACCTGACCCGCCCTTCGCCGCTGGCCGCGACCGGTCGCCGGTCGCCACAGACTCTCCCTGAGATGGTGCTGCCGCCCGCAACGACCGAAGCCCAGCTACGCAGTGTCCGGCAGCACCTGGACACGACGGTCGGGATCGTGCGACACCGGACTCGAGTGCGCGGCCTCGTCGACGACGGGCAGGAGCAGGTCCTCGACCACGGTCCCGACGCCACGGACGACGCACGGCTGGTGGCGTTGCTGGTCGGGGCCGCCGCGCTGCGGCGTGGCGAGAGCCTGGGTGGGCATCGCTGGGCCGGGCCGGTGTCAAGCACCACCCGCCCGGACAGCCAGCCCCAGCACACCTTGACCCGGATGAATGTCGATGGATGGGTCGGCGTCTCCGACCAGCCGGTCGGTGCGCAGCAGACCCACCCGTCCGTGACGTGGATGCGGACCAGCGCATGACACCGCCGGGGCTCCCCCTCCTGCTGATCGAGCCGGTGGTGCGCGAGGCACTGCGCGAAGACCTCGGCCGGGCCGGCGACATCACAACCGCCGCCCTGGTGCCCGCCGAGCACACCTCCACCTTCGTGTTGGCTGTCCGTCAGGACGGCGTCCTGGCTGGCCTCGACGCCGCGCGGCTGGCGTTCACCCTGGTGGACCCGGGCGTGAGCTTCACGACATACCGTCAGGACGGTGACCGGCTGCGGGCCGGCGACCGGGTCGCCCAGGTCAGTGGACCCACGCGCGCACTGCTGTCCGGCGAGCGGGTCGCGCTGAACCTGTTGGGGCATCTGAGCGGAGTGGCCACTGCCAGCGCCGGCATCGCCGATGCCATCGCGCACACCAAGGCGCGCGTCTGCTGCACCCGCAAGACCACGCCGGGGCTGCGCGGGTTGGAGAAGTATGCCGTCCGCTGCGGTGGCGGGGTCAACCACCGGTGGGGACTGGACGACGCTGTGCTGGTCAAGGACAACCACATCGTGGTGGCCGGCAGCGTCACCGAAGCGGTGCGTCGAGCCCGCGCCGCCGTGGGGCACCTGGTCGCGATCGAGGTGGAGGTCGACACCCTCGCCCAGCTCGAGGAGCTGCTGCGCTCCCCCGTCGACGCCGTCCTGCTCGACAACATGGACCCCGAGACGACCGCCCAAGCGGTACGGATGGTGGGCGGCACCATGACGGTCGAGGCATCAGGCACGGTCACCGCGCAGACCGCGCCGGCGCTGGCCGAGGCGGGCGTGGACCTCATCTCCGCGGGATGGATCACGCACAGCGCACCGACCCTGGACATCGGACTGGACCAGGCCTGAACAGCGTCAGGGGCCCGATCCAGAACTGGATCGGGCCCCTGACGTGCAGTCGTGCGGGTGAGGTCAGACGCCGACCTTGAAGCGGACGAACGAGGTGATCTGCGCCCCGCCCTCCTTGGCGACCTGGGCCACGGACTTTTTGGAGTCCTTGGCGAACGCTTGGTCCAGCAGCACGTTCTCCTTGAAGAAACCGTTGACCCGGCCCTCGACGATGCGCGGCATCGCCTGCTCCGGCTTGCCCTCCTCGCGGGCGGTCTCCTCAGCGATCCGGCGCTCCTGCTCCACCGTCTGCTCGTCGATCTCATCACGGGTCAGCACCGTCGGACTGAACGCCGCGACGTGCATCGCGAAGTCACGAGCCAGCTGCTCGTCACCACCGGTTGTGGCCAGCACGACTCCGATCTGCGCGGGCAGGTCGGGGCTGGTCTTGTGCAGGTAGGAGACGACGTTGCCGCCATCGCCTGCCTCCACCCGGGCCACCCGGCGGACCTCGATCTTCTCGCCGATGGTCGCGTTTGCCTCGTCCAGGACCTCCTGAACGCTCTTGCCGTCCAGTTGCGAGCTCAGCAGTGTCTCGGCATCCGTGGCGCCGGAGGCGACGGCCTGGGCCAGGACCCGGTCAGCCAGCTCGCCGAAGGTGGCTCCCTTGGCGACGAAGTCGGTCTCGCAGTTGACCTCGACCAGAGTGCCCACGCCGTCATCGACGCTGACCCGGACCAGCCCGTTGCTGGCCGAGCGGCCCTCGCGCTTGGTGACGCCCTTGAGGCCCTTGACCCGCAGGATGTCGGTGGCCTTGGCGGTGTCGCCGTCGGCCTCGTCGAGCGCCTTCTTGACGTCCATCATGCCGGCGCCGGTCTGCTCACGCAGTGCCTTGATGTCTGCGGCGGTGTAGTTCGCCATAGAGGTGATGTGCTCCTTCGGTATGCAGTGGTGTTGCGCGGTGGGTCGGCGCGCGGTGGGTCAGGACGGGCTGGCGGCCGGTGCGGTCTCTTCGACCGGCTCCTGCGCCGTGGGCTCTGCGGGCTCCACGTCGGCAGCGGCCTCGGGTGCCTCGACCTCAGCGGTCTCCTCAGGCTCGACAGCCGCCTCGGGTGCCTCGACCTCAGCGGTCTCCTCGACCACCTCGGGCCCGGTGGGGGCCTCGGTCGGCTCAGTCGCCGCCGTCTCGTCCGTGGTCTCAGCAGAAGACTCGGTGGTCGCGGTCTCAGCAGGAGCCTCGCTCACGGCCGGTGCCGCCTCGTCGCCGCCACCCAGCAGCTCGCGCTCCCACTCGGCCATCGGCTCGGCCGGCTCCTCGCCCTCATCGGTGCCGCC
>JAABUN010006887.1_pt1 | contig 12739 bp, 11 predicted proteins | sample 5559311 | NCBI WGS metagenome assembly JAABUN01 (sample SAMN10711877, study PRJNA513370) | rock metagenome | isolation source: Antarctica rocks | place: Antarctica: Victoria Land, Siegfried Peak sud | reverse complement strand
GCCATTGCAGGGGCCGGCTTCGCCGAAGCAGCCGCTGAACGCGATTCCGGCCGCGAACATGTCCGGTTTGGTCGTCAGAAAGCGCGAGGTCCCGTCGGCGAACGGTCATCAGGCCGTGCGTGGGTGGGGGCTGCAGCCAGTTGAAGTCGGGTCGGTGGGCGACCATCCGCTTGTGCAGGGCCGGTCCGTCGCCGGGCGAGACGCCGTCTTCGACGAACAGGCTCAGGGGTCATCAGGGATAGTGCGACGGTCTGGATCTCGCGGCGGCTGGTGCTGGTGCCGCCGGTGTGCGGGCCACTGAACCGGCGCAGGCCGCGCAGGCCGCCATCCAGCTGTTCCTCGGTGACCTTGACTCCGGCCGCCGCCCGCATCCGGCCGTCGGAGCGAGCGACGTGGGCCTGCCGAGCGACGTGGGCCTGCCGAGCGAAATGGAGGGGCAACTCCGGCTGTTCGCCGCACGGTGCATGCCGCACCGATCAGCTGGCCGACGCCTGGGCACGCACTCCGGCCGGGCAGGCGAAATCACCGAGCCCACCGACTTCGCCGCGGCCCGCAGCTGGCGACCACCGACCGTGCGTGCAGGTGGCCGTCGCGGTCGCGATCGTCGCGGTCACCGGACCCTCCGGGCACGCGTCCACCTCGATAGGCGCGATCCCCCAGCCAGTCGGCTACGGAAGTCAAGATCAGCCTGTGATGGTCCCGATCATCCGGTGACCTTCGTCTCGGTGGCTGGCGTGGCGCGGCCGGCGTCGTCCTGGACGGTGACCGTGTGCTTGCCAGCCCTGTCGAACTGCACGGTGAAGCTGCACGATCCGCCGCTGCAGCTCTGCGGCTTGGGGACGGTGTCGGAGGCATCGCTGGTGCTGATCGACTGCGTCCCGCGATAGCCGTCGGTGGAGGCGCCGGACACGCCCACGGTCGGTGCGGTCGTGTAGACGGTGTCTGTGCGTCGCTTCGCCCGATCGGGGGCGCTGTCGAAGCGCAGCCCGGTCGGCTGCACCGTCAGCGCCGCCGACACCTGACCGTGCTCGCCGTCCGTGGCGGTCAGCGTCTGCGCGCCCAGGTCGCCAAGGACGACTCCGCTGCACGTCGCAACACCTTCCGCCGCAGCCTGGCAGGAGGGCAGCGTGGCGTGGCCGTCACTCGTGGTGAGCAACGGGGTGCCCGTCCACGACTTGTCGGTGGTCCCGTCCGCGTTGGTCGCGGTGACGGTCACGTCGAATCCGTCGCCGCTGACGGGGGCCTCGCTCGGTGCCGTGACGACCAGATCCGAAGCAGCCACCGGCGTGGGCGGGACGGGGTCCACCACAGGGAGCTGCACTGTCGTGCCCTCCAACAGCATGGCGCCTGGCGTGCGGCTGCCGTGCGCCGGAAACTGGTCCGAGACCGGTGATGCGGTAAGGAACAGGGACTTGCCTGCCGGCACCTCGATCGCCACCGCAGGCAGTTCGAAGCTGCGCGCGCGACGCACACCGGGCAGCGGCACGTTCAGCGGCATGACATTGCCGGCGATCACTTTCGCGTCCGCCGGGCTGGTGCCGATGCTCAGCGCGAAGAAGGCCCGGCTCTCCACCCCCGCCGTCGTCACCGCCGCCTTGACGAGCGGCTGACCGGCGATGGTCACGGGGCCGTCGAGCAGCTTGTGGGCCACCGGAGCGCCGGCGGCGGCGCTGACCGGGACGATCCCGAGCGCGACGTCGGTATCGGGGCGGGCCGAGTCCAGCGTCAGACAGGCACCGTCTGCGGTGGCCAGGTGGTACTGCCCGTAGCCGGTCAGTCCGGTATCCAGGCCCTTCAGCTTCTCCTGCATGAAGCGCACGGTCAGATTGCCGCCGCCGAGCGCCGCGCTGCACGGATCCACGGAACCTGTCGTCGGATAGCCCGGCGGTACCGCGTCGGGCAGGGGCAGGTTGTGACCGGTGTTGTCGGCGACCAGGATGCTCTGGGCGCGCGCGGCGTCGGTCAGCGCGTTGTCGTAGCTCTTCAGTCCCTGGTTGAGGTTGAACAAGTTGTCGGTGATCCCCTGGTCGAACATCACCGGGATGTCCAGCCGGCGGCCCTGGCTGACATGCCAGGCCGGTCCGTTCTTCAAGAAGAACGCATCCAAGTCGGCCAGCGGGAAGTCGCCGGTGCCCGGCCAGTTCCCCGTCGCCGTGAGGTAGGCGAAACCGGCGTTGAACTCCGGCGCAACGTCTTCCCGGCCGGCGCTGTACAGGCCGGTCTGCCAGACGGTGCGGACCACCTCTTGAGGCGCGATGCTCTCCTTGACGTCCCACCACGTGTGACTGGGCGAGAGCGCGTTGAACCGGGTGCTGCCGGTGTCGCGCACCTCGGTCAAGGCTCCGGCGAACTGGAAGCCGCCGCCGTAGGACCCGCCGAACGCCCCGAGGACCGGGTCGTTCGGGCCGTCCTTGCTCACCCAGTCCAGGGTCGCCACCAGGTCGACGAGCCCGATGACGTCCTGTCCTTCGAAGTCGGGGTGCTCGACGTGGGCGAATCCGCCGCTTTCACCGAAACCGCGTTGGTCGAACGACAGCACGCCGAAGCCTGCCTTGAGCCAGGCGGTGAAGGGGCCGGCCAGCTTGCCCCGGCTGCCGCCCCACCCGTGACTGGTCATCATCATCGGCACCGGCGCCTGCGCCGAGGAGCCGGCCGGGCGGTGGATCGAGTAACAGATCTGCACCGGCTCGGTGCTGCCTGGCTCCGGGACACTGGCCAGGCACCCATTGGTCGTAGTGACCTCGCTCACCGGGCCGGCACCCTCGACCTCCGCCGCCGACGCGTAGGCCGGCAGCGCCAACGCCGCCCCGACCGCCAGCGCGATGACACCACGAACGATTCCGGTACGACGCATGCCGAACTCCCAACTTGACCAATGAGATTGCCTGCCTGATTGTTTCGTCAGGACCCCGGGCGGTTCCTGTCCGCGGAAGCCCAGAGTTCACCCGCTCAGAGTTGGGGATCCGTCAAAGAGAGAGGATCCCGATCGTGGAACCAGCGTCCGACCGCACCCAGGTCCGGCAGCTGGACAGCCGGGCGGAACCCGAAGGTTGGGCCAGCCTGCTCGCCGGCGGCGGAGCGCCGATGGCTGCGATGTTCGCGGCGGTCGCCGGGGACATCGACCGGCTGACCGACCGGGGGGTGGACCGAATCCGCGCTGCGGTGGGTGAGTATTCGGGCGTCTCGCCGGGTGAGCACGGGGACCTGTGGTGGTCCACGAAGCGCAACATGCAGATATCTCTCGTCTGCCTCGCCGAACAACGCCCCCTTGCCGAGGCGGACCTGGTGGACCGCCGGATCCTGGGAGCCCGCGCCGCCGAGCGCGGCATCCCGCTCGAGTCGGTGATGCACGCCTTCCGCCTCGGCTACATCGTCGTCTGGGATGCCCTGCAGGCGAGCGCGATAGAGCTCGGTCCCGCCGCGGCGCAGGCACTGCTGGATGCCGCTGGCCCGATGTGGCTGTTGCTCGACCGCTTCGCGTCAGCCCTCGCCTCCGGGCACCGCGACGCGGGCGCCGTCCAGGCAGAAGACGACCGGCGACGCCAACTCGCTTTCGTCTCGGCGCTGCGCCAGTGGCCCGCCTCCGGCGACGAGACCCGGCAGCTGGCGCTCGGGTTGGGCCTGGACTCCGGCGGCTGCTTCCTGTGGGCCGTCTTCGAGGGCTACGGCTCCCAGGCCCTCGACATCGTGACGTTGTCGGTCGAGAACCTTTCGGGGGTTCTCGGCCTCGTCGTCGGCCCGAACCTCGGGGCCGGTGACGAGCAGTGGCTGTCTGAAGCCCTGCTCGCGAGCGGCGCCCGCCACGTGGGCGTGGGACTGGCGCGTAGTGGGCTGGCAGGTGCCCGGCGCTCGCTGCTCGATGCCGAACAGGCGCATGCGCTGGCCGTCGGCTCGGATCGCGACAGCAGCGTCTTTCGTGCAGACTGGCTCACCGTCCTGGTGGCGCAGGCCGCAGACCAGCTCTCTGACCTGCTGTACGTCGCCCTCGATGAGCTGCAACGAAACACCGAGCTGCGCCAGACCGTCAGCGTCTTCCTGCAGGAGAACGGAAGCCTGGCGGCGGCAGCCAAGCGCCTGCACCTGCACCCGAATACGGTGGCCTACCGGCTCACCCGGCTTGCCGACCGCACCGGCATCGACGTGCGCACAAGCACGGGAGTGGCCCAGTCGCTGGCCGTCCTGACTCTCGTCGCTCGGACAGCTGTCCGCACGCCCGACCGACCTTGATGGTCCCGAGTTCCCCGTTCCGTCCTGATCTTCCCCTCGTGGTGGCCGACACGCCGTAAGGGACCGCCATACGAGGAAGATCAGCGCGGCGTATGGCGGGGGACGCGGCGTCAGGTGGCGGCGGGGGCGAACACTACGGTCGGGCGGGCGCTCCCCTCGCGGTCCTCGAGCAGGGCGATGCAGCGGCCGTCGGGCGCGCAGGCACCCTCGCTGCCGGCTGCGGACACTTGCGGGCTGGTGCGCCCAGCAGGAACAACATAGCGGTGTCAGCCTGTCCGCTCGACGAACGTCAGCCGGAGCACCTCGCGCAGTTCGCCACCGCGGCGGGCACGGCGTCCCGGTAGCCGATCGTCTGTGGGACGAGAGCGTGGCCCAAGCCGGGGCCCTGACCGCGCCACATGGCGCTGGAAGGTCCCACGCAGAACTGGCCGGGGATGCACCGGCGCTTGCCATGAACGCGCACTTCCCCGACGCGCTAATGCAGGGCTGGGAGCCGCTCGTCACCGGCGTCGTCCTGCCCGACCCCGATGACCAGCACGTCGTATCGGCCGCCATGCGCGGCGGCGCCGACTGCATACGACCCACAACCTGCGGGACTTCCCGTCCGACGCGCTGGCGTTCTTGGGCCTCGATGCAATCGCGGCGGACGACTTGCTGGTCGGCCAGTTCGACCTCGCGCCGGCGGTCACTGTCCAGGTCGTTCGCGCTCGAGCCGCAGCTACCGGCAAGCCGCCACACCCTGCGGTGGCGGCGCGGTGCTCGCGTCACTCACGACCGCGGGAGCACCGGCGTCCGCTGCCGAGATGCAGCGCCATCTGCGACGAACGCAACGAGCCTGGCGGAGCACAGCGGCAGAGCTTGATCGTCGCCGTGGCTGTATCCGTGGCTGTATCCGTGGCTGTACGAAACCCGAAAGAGGAGCCGCCCGAACCGGGGCGACCCCTCTGACCTGCGCTTTCTCGGTGCGCTCGGCAGGATTCGAACCTGCAACCTCTTGATCCGTAGTCAAGTGCTCTATCCGTTGAGCTACGAGCGCGCGTACCGCGAGCGGCACGGTGGCAGAGCATACCGGCTTGCTTGGTGACGGCTCAGCCGTGCCCGCCGTGGCCGTCCGGCCCCTCCGGCTCCACCTCGTAGCCGCGCGCTACGAGCATGTCCTGCATCAGCTCGATCTCCGAGGCCTGCCCCTTCTTCATGCCGCCCGCGAGCCGCGCGAGGTCTCTGCTCGTCGCGCGCTCTGCGGCGTAGCCGGCTGGTAGGCCGTGGCCTGGAGGTCCGGCTCCGCACCTGTTGCCGTAGGCATGTCGCTCCTTCGCGATCGGGGACGTTCGGCGGCATGGATGATGAGCGCACACCAGTGTCGCCGAGATCCCGCTACGCGTCGCACGGACGGTCGCTGCTGTGAGGCGCCACGACGATCTCCTGCACGTGGATCAACGCGCCGACGCCGGAACGTGCCAGGATCGTCTCGACATCCGGCTGCTCCGACCACCCGCAGCCGGCGACGACATGGAGGAAAAGTGAGCGACGACGCCAGCACAGAGACCGCGGCACAGGAGACCAAGCCGGCCAGCCGGAGCGGCAGCAAGAGCAGCAGCCGCCGCGGAGGCAAGCCCGGCGGCAGCAGCCGCAGCCAGCGGAGCAGCAGCTCCAGCAGCAGCACAGCAGCAGCCGGCAGCAGCGCACTTGCCTCAGCCCTGCGCGAGCTCGTCACCGGCATCGAGGAGCAGGTCACGGCGATCGCCGCGTTGTCCGACCAGGTCGACGAGCACGTCACAGCGCTGAACGAGCTGCGCGCCGAGGCCACCCGCCGCCTGCTGCACCTGGACGACCTGCGCTCCACGGCCCAGGACGTGAACCTCAGTGCCTTCCTCGACACCACCATCCAGCCGCAGCTGCCGCAGGTGGAGGAGGAGTTCCCGGATCGCATCTACGGGGGCTAGTCACAGCAACAGCGACAGCCGGTGCCCCGCAACGGGCACCGGCCGCTTGCCGTCTCAGTCGGTGTAGAGCCGGTCCGGAAACAGCTCGGTCACCTGCGGCAGATGTGTCTGCGCCACCGCCTCCAGCCACGCCCGCAGGTCCGGGTCCTGCGCCGCCTCGACCAGCTGGTCGAGGGACGCGAGCCGCTGCGCAGCCTGCGTGCGTAGCGCGTTGACGGCCCTCACCTGCTCGTCGATCCGGCGGCACAGGCTGGTGATCTGGGCGACCTCGGACTCGATGCCCCACACCAGCCCGCGCAGGTCGAAGGTCAGCGAGCCGCTCGCTCCCTTCGGCGTGCTGGGCATCGTTCCTCCGTCGTCGTCGGCTGTTCCGGTAGCGACCGTAGGCGGCGCAGCCGCCGCACGGTCCGAACGACACCCTGGGGCAGCTTCTGGACGACAGGTGATATATCGGTACGTTCGCGGGACGTCCTACCTCGGAGGCTCTCCATGGACAGCACACGCACCGAGCAGGATCTGCCCGTTGCCGTCTTGAGCGACGATGAGCTCGACAGCGTTGTCGGCGGCGCCCACCTGAAGAACATCAACGCAGAGGACTTCGTCTACACCAAGATCGGCATGTGCGGCTGCGGTCTCGCGCACTAGTACGACCAGGTCGACCGGAGGGCTGAGCGCCAGGCGCTCGGCCCTTCGCTCTGTTCGGGAAAGGGGCCCCGGTTGCAGCGTCCCGGCTCTTCCCTGCGCCTGGTCCGCCAGCTCGAGCTCGGCGACTGCGGCGCCGCCTGCCTCACCACGGTGCTGCGCGCACAAAGCTGCGTCGTCGACCTGCCGGTCCTGCGTGACCTGACCTCCACCGGACGTGACGGCGTCTCGGCCCGCGGCCTCGTCACCGCCGCCCGCTCCCTCGGCCTCGACGGCAACGGCGTGCGGTGTCCGGTCGAGCGACTCGACGAGCTGCCGCCCGGCGCGGTCCTGCACTGGTCGGGCAACCACTTCGTCGTCCTGCTCGGGCACTCCCGTCGCGGGCTGCACGTCCTGGACCCGGCACTGGGCCGCCGCACCGTCGCGCCGTCCACCGTGCAACAGGAGTACTCCGGCGTGGCTCTGCTGTTCATGCCCGGCGATGGGGAGACGACCGCTCCGGGTACGACCCTGTCGCCGGCGGAGTCGCGCTGGCGGCGCTACCGGCCCTTCCTCGAGGGCGCGCGGCGTCCCGGCGTGCTCGCCCTGGTCTTCGCCGCGATCGTGCAGGCCTTCGCTCTCGTCACGCCGCTCGTCCTGCGGCGGGTGGTCGACGCCGCAGAAGACACTGCGCCGCAGACGGTTTCGACGCTCGCCGCCGTCGTCGTCGTGCTGGCGTCGGCGTTCCTGCTCGCCCAGGTCGCGCGGCTGCTGTGCCTGGTCGCGCTGCAGCGGCTCGTCGACGTCCGGCTCACCGTGGGCGTGCTGCAGCACCTGGCGTCCCTGCCGTACGCCTTCCTGGCCCGACGTTCGACCGGCGACCTGGCGCTGCGTGTGCGCAGCACCGTCGCCGTGCGCCAGATACTCACCTCTGGTGCGCTCTCCGCAGCGCTCGACGGGGCACTGGTGCTCGGCTACCTCGCCGTGGTCCTGGCGATCGACGTGCAGTTCGCGCTGTTGACCGCGCTCGCGATCGGTGCGCAGGCCGCCGACGTCGCCGGAGCCTGGCCCCCGCTGCGGCAGGTCGCCGCCGAGGCGCTGGAGGCGCAGAGCCGCTCCCAGTCGCAGCTTCTGGAGCTGCTCACCGGCTTCCAGCTGCTGAAGGCCAGCGGTGCCGCCGGGAGCGCGGTGACGCAGTGGTCGCAGCGGCTGCACCGCGAGGTGGGGGCGCAGGCGCAGAGCAGCCGCCTCAACGGTCTGGTCGACAGCGTCCTGCTCACCCTGCGGTTCGCCGCTCCGCCCGCCCTGCTCGTCCTGGGGCTCGCGCGCCTCGCCGAGGGGGCGCTGAGCCTGGGCGACATGCTCGCGCTGGCCGCACTGTCGGCGGCCGTGACGGTCCCGGTCGGGGCGCTGCTCGGCACCGTCTGCTCGCTGGCATCGGTGGCCGGCTACCTCGAGCGGCTCGACGACCTCCTGCAAGCCACCCCCGAGCCCCGCGGCACGCAGCCGGCACCCGACCGGCTCACCGGTGCGGTCCGCCTGGAGTCGGTCACGTAGTCATACTCCGCGCTGCTGCCGCCGGCGCTCGAGGACGTCAGTGTCGACCTGCAGCCCGGGGAGCACGTCGCAGTAGTCGGCGCCTCCGGCTGCGGCAAGACGACGCTCGCGATGCTGCTCGCGACCCTCTACGCCCCGACGGCCGGCCGGGTGCTGCTGGATGGGCGCGACATCGGCGACTACGACCCCGACGAGCTGCGCCGGCGCATCGGGGTCGTAACGCAGGAGACCACGCTGTTCAGCGGGAGCGTGCGCGACAACATCGTGTTCGGCCGCCCCTGGATCGCCGAGCAGGACGTCGTCGCCGCGGCGGAGCGTGCGCAGATCGCCCGCGACGTCGAGCGGCTGCCGTCCGGTTACGGCACGCTTCTCGGCAACGGCGGCAGTGGGCTGTCCGGCGGCCAGCGGCAGCGGCTCGCGCTGGCCCGCGCGCTGGCCGGCGACCCGGGGCTGCTCGTGCTCGACGAGGCGACCAGCGCGCTCGACCCGGTGACCGAGCGCGCCGTGCACCGGGCGCTCGCGGACGTGCCGTGCACACGGGTCGTGGTGGCGCACCGGCTGTCGACCGTCACCGCGGCCGACCGGGTGTTGGTGCTCGCGGATGGCCGGCTCGTGGACGCCGGGTCGTACGCCGCAGTGCGCCGGCGCAGCCAGGCCTTTCGTGCGCTGCTGCGGGCCGACGGCCGACTCGGACGCAACGACGGCAGCCGGTCACCGGATCCGACTGCGACGTAGCCCGGTCCGCAGCCGGCTCATCAGGTGTCGAGACCGCAGACCAGCTCGGGCGAGCGCTGTCCCGGCGGCACACCGCTACCCGGACCTGAGCATCTGAGCAGCCGTGCGGACCTGCGCGGCAGGTCGTGGGCGGAGGCGGGGAGATTTGAACTCCCGATGGGCTTGAGACCCAAACCGCATTAGCAGTGCGGCGCCATAGACCGGGCTAGGCGACGCCTCCTCGACGGTCTCGCAACCGCCAGCACGCACTCTACCGAACCCTGACGGGCTGTTCGAGCTCGAGCGTGAAGACCAGCTCCAGCCCGTCGACGTCATCCATCTGCTGCCCGGTCCGCACGAAGCCGAGCCGCGCCAGGACCGCCTGGCTGGCGGCGTTGCCCGGCCCCGTACTGGCCAGGCAGCGGAGGGCGCCCTGCTCGCGGGCCCACCCGATCAGGCCAACTGCCAGCTCGGTGGCCAGGCCCTGCCGACGCCACTGCGGCAGCACCCGGTAGCCGATCTCGACCGTGCCGTCGGCGTCGGGCGGGGTGTGGAAGCCGGCCCGCGCGACCACGACCCCCGTCTCACGCAGTACGGCGGCCCGGTAGAGCCACGGCAGCTCGGTCGGATCGGCCTGCAGCTGCGCCCGGCGCAGGCGCAGGACGTACTCGTCACCGGAGAACGTCGCGTTCGCGATCGGGTACGGCGCCAGGGCTTGCGCCGCGGCCATTTCGCCGGCGAGGAGCGCGTCGATTAACGGCAGGGGCAGCGGATGCAGGTCGAGGTGCTCGGTGGAGATGACCACGCGCTCAGGATGGGTCGCTGCGCAAGCCCTTTTCGGCTCGGGCGGCGATCCTGGCCGCCACGGCCGGACGGTGCTCCGGCAGCGCCGCGGCGTGCAGGTCGTTCAGCAGCGCCGTGATCCGCTGCTGCACCTGGATCGAGTCCGCGCCGTACTGATCCGCCTCGTCGAGGGCGAGCTCCAGGAAGTCCTCGAAGACCGGCGGCGGCAGGTAGAGCCGGATCTGACCCTCGTCGTCGGCGTAGACGCCGGTCGGCAGCGACCGGGTGGCCAGGCGCCGCAGCAGGTCGTGCGCACCGTCGAGCGCCTGGACGGCGGTCGTCGGGTCGTTGACCCCGGGCGAGAGCGCCTTGGCCGCGATGTCGGCGAGCTGCCGGAAGCCGAAGGCGACGTCGCGCTGCATGGTGCGCTCCTGCGCGAGGCTGAACGCGCGGACCACCGCCTTGGCGTCGAGGTCGGTCGGGTCGCCGCGGTGCACCTCGACCAGCGGGGCGCCCTCCGGCGCGAACGCCCCGTAGTGCAGGTGGCTGACCAGCACGAGGTCGGCCTGGCGCGCGCGGCGGACGAGCGTCGCGACGTCGACGTCGACGAGCACGCCGGCGCGCGGGGCGGGCAGCTCGGCGACCGGCACTCCCTGCGGCCGCACGACGATCGGCGTCTCCGGCAGGCCGGTCGGCAGCTCGCGCTCGAGCACGTGCCGGGTCTCGCGTGCGATGGAGGCCAGGATCGACGAGATCTGGATCATCGACGTGACGTGGTGGATGTAGGCGACGAACGTCCCGACCGAGGTCAGCAGCAGCACGACGGCGACCGTCGTCGCGACGGCGGGCACGAACGTCTCGTCGTCCAGCCCGCGGACGGTGCGCAGCACGAGCACGGCGTAGACGAAGGTCCCGATGAAGATGCCGAGCGACAGCTGGGTCTGCCGGTCGCGCAGGAAGGTCCGCAGCACCCGCGGCGAGAACTGGCTGCTGGTCAGGGACAGCACGACGATCGTGATCGAGAAGACCAGGCCGGTGAAGGTGATCATCGAGGTCGTGATCGCCGAGAGGACCTCGCGCGCCCCGTCCACGCCCGCACCGAAAGTGATCCGTCCGCCGAAACTGTCTGACAAGGCGCGATCCAGCCGGACCAGACCGAGCGCGAGTGCGACCGCGATCAGCACGCACAGGGTCGGCACCGCCCAGAAGCCGGTGCGCAGCCGTTCCCCCAGCGCGCCCAGACGCGTCTTCACGCCCGGACCTCGAGGCGTTCGGCGCCGCGGACACCCTGCAGCAGCTCCGGGTCGAACGGCCCGTCGCCCTGCAGCACGCTCATGTCACCCGTGGTCTCCAGGATGACGGCGCGCACCTGGTCGCGGCTGTGGATGCCCTGGAGCCGAAGCTGCGACCACAGCTCCTGCTTGCTCATCCGGGCGTGCCGCAGGTTGGCCTCCAGCACCTCGCTGCCCGCCATCAGCAGCATCGGCTCGTTGTCGATCACGCCGAAAAACAGGTTCCTGCGCCGCATCGTCGCGGCGAGGTACTGCAGCCCATAGAGCATCGCGAGGGCGGCGACGCCGTTCGCGAGCGGCGTGGCGGCCAGCGCCGTCGAGGCGACCGTCGACCCGATGGCGACGGTCGTGGCGAAGTCGAAGCTCGACATCTTGGCGAGCGACCGCAGCCCCGCGAGGCGGGTCAGGACGATGACGGTGAGGTAGACGCCCATCGCCGCGACGACGGTCGTGCCGAGGGCGGCCCATGGGGAGCCCAGGCGTTCCAGAAGGTCCATCCGCCGCTCGTACCCCGTTGCGCCGCGGCTGCTCCTGCGCCGACGATCTTCATCCGTCCGTCACCGACAAATCCCTCGTCGTCGCGGGAACGCTGGACGGCGTCGCGCGCTCGTGAGGGGGCCGGTTACCGCCGGGTAGCAGCGGCACGGGACGATGGGCGCCTGCGCGGGCCCTGCCCTCGCCCCCCCGTCCCCGATCTCGCAGGAGCACCTCCGTGTCCGACATCAGCTTCGACGGCCGCGTCGCCGTCGTCACCGGCGCCGGCGGCGGCCTCGGCCGCACCTACGCCCTCGAGCTCGCCCGCCGCGGCGCCGCCGTCGTGGTCAACGACCTCGGTGGCAGCGTCGACGGCAACGGCGGCGACCACACCGCCGCGCAGAAGGTCGTCGACGAGATCACGTCGGCCGGCGGCGACGCGGCCCCCAACTTCGACTCGGTGTCGACGCCCGAGGGCGGCGCGGCGATCGTGCAGACCGCGATCGACGCGTTCGGCAAGGTCGACATCGTCATCAACAACGCCGGCTTCCTGCGCGACAAGAGCTTCCTCAAGCTCACCTGGGACGACCTCGACGCGATCATCGACGTCCACCTCAAGGCGGCGTTCTACGTCAGCCAGCCGGCGTTCGCGATCATGAAGGAGAACGGGTATGGCCGCTTCGTCTTCACCGCCTCCAACGCCACCTTCGGCAACTTCGGCCAGACCAACTACTCGGCCGCCAAGATGGGCTTGGTCGGCCTGTCGAACACGATCGCCGTCGAGGGCGCGCGCGCCGGCATCCTGTCCAACGTGATCATGCCGGTCGCCAAGACCCGCATGACCGAGGAGCTGCTCGGCGCGTTCGCCGACTACCTCGCGCCCGAGCTCGTCACGCCGATGGTGACCTACCTCTGCAGCGAGGCCTGCACCACGACGCACGGCCAGTACTCCGCCGCCGGTGGCCGCTACGCCGGCGTGAACTGGGTGCTCAACCAGGGCTGGTTCGCCGGCCAGGGCGTCACGCCCACGGCCGAGGACATCCAGGCGCACCTGGACGAGATCACCAACACCGAGGGCTTCATCATCCCGCAGTCGACGACCGACGAGATCGTCGCGCTGAGCGAGAA
>JAABUN010006886.1_pt1 | contig 12739 bp, 11 predicted proteins | sample 5559311 | NCBI WGS metagenome assembly JAABUN01 (sample SAMN10711877, study PRJNA513370) | rock metagenome | isolation source: Antarctica rocks | place: Antarctica: Victoria Land, Siegfried Peak sud | reverse complement strand
GATGTCGGCCAGCATCGACCAGGCGACGTACATCGGCGGGGCGCCGACGATGCTCGTCACCTCGCACCGCTTGATCTCGGCGAGGGTCTCGACCGGGTCGAAGCGCTCCACGAGCACCCCGGTGGCGCCGTGAGCCGCGACCGCCCCGAGGCCCGCCGACAGCCCGTAGACGTGGAACAGCGGCAGGACCAGCAGGACGACGTCGTCGCTGGTCACCACCGGCGGCTCGATCCGCGCCGTCTGCTCGAGGTTGGCGAGCAGCGCGCGGTGCGGGAGCATCGCGCCCTTCGGCCGACCGCTGGTGCCCGAGGTGTAGAGCAGGACGGCGAGGTCCTCGCCACCGCCCGTCGCCTCGACGCGGCCGGCGGCACGGCCCCGCTCGAGCAGGGACTGCCAGCCGTCGGGCCCGGTGGGCTGCTCGGGGTCGCCGCCCACGACGATGACGTGACGCAGCCCGTCCAGCTCGGAGGCAACAGCCTCCGCCACGGGGGCGACCGAACGCGCCGCCAGCAGCACGCAGGCGGCGCTGTCCCCGAGCACGTGCTCCAGCTCGCCGCGCGTGTAGCCGGTGTTGAGCGGCACGGCGACCAACCCAGCGCGCAGCGCCCCGAAGTAGGCGATGGGGAAGTCGGGCGTGTTGCCGAGCGCGATGCCGACGCGGTCGCCCGGGCGGACGCCCAGCCCCGACAGCCCCGCGGCCGCAGCGTCCACCAGCGCGTCGACCTCCGACCACAGCAGGACGGTGTCGCGGTGGACGAAGGCGGGCTTGTCACCGAAGCGCTCAGCGGCTCGGCGCACGAGGTCGGCGAGGTTGCCGAGGGGCGTGGTCACGCAGGCCTCCGGTCGGGCACGGTCCAGGCGTGACGGACGCCACGCCGTACGGGAGTGTTGCACAGTTGCAAGCACTCTCGCCGTCCCTCCAGCCGATCACACCGCTCGCGACACGCGCGTCGATCCCGCGTGACGGGGGACGCACGGCTGTGACAGTGACGTACACCACTTAGAATGGCCGGTCACGCCACCTCGCCGACCCCCGGTGCGAGGAGGTGCCCGACGTGCCGACCGGAGGAGAGCTCGTGCCCCGCGCATCGCTCCTCCCGGGCGGCTCGTGATGGCGTCGGCGTCGGCGGGACCGTCGTGAGCCGACGCTCCGCCTATCCCGCGGGGCGCTCCCTGTCCGTCCCCTCCCCTGCGGCGGCCCGTGACGACGAGCCGTCGGGTCGCGCTGCCGCCGCGGAGGCCCGACACGCGTCCAGCGGTGCCGGGTCGGGTCGGGTCGAGGCCGGCCCAGCCGGCACCGACCCGGACGGCGCCGAGCCGGACGGCACTGGGCCCGACGGCACTGGGCCCGACTGCGCTGGCCCCGACCGTGCTGGCCCCGACCGTGCCGGCTCGGCGGACGCGGGTCCCGTGGACGGCGCGCTGCCGCCGCCGGAGGGCGAGACAGCGGTCACGCTCGACCTGGTCCGACGGGCCCAGGCGGGTGACGCCGACGCCTTCGGCGAGCTGTACGACCGCTACGTCGACCTCGTCTACCGCTTCGTCCACTACCGCGTCGGCTCGACCCAGGTCGCCGAGGACCTCACCAGCGAGACCTTCCTGCGGGCACTGCGGCGGATCACCAGCTTCACCTGGCAGGGGCGCGACGTCGGCGCGTGGTTCATCACGATCGCCCGCAACCTGGTGGCCGACCACTACAAGAGCAGCCGACAGCGGCTGGAGCTGTCCACGGATGACGTGACCACGGTGGGCGGGTCTCCGCGGCTCGTCGAGGACGGCCCCGAGCGCGCCGTCCTCCAGTCCATGCAGAACGCGGTCCTGCTGCAGGCCGTGCGGCAGCTCGGCAGCGAACAGCGCGAGTGCATCGTGCTGCGCTTCCTGCAGGGGCTGTCCGTGGCCGAGACGGCGGCGGCCATGGGCAAGAACGACGGGTCGATCAAGGCGCTGCAGTACCGCGCGGTCCGCTCCCTCGGCCGGCTCCTGCCCGAGGGGCTCGAGCTGTGAGCCTCGCCGTTCGTCGACCCGCCTGTGGCTCGGCCCACAACACCGTCACCTCTCGGACCGCCCGCTCGTTGAGCGCAGCAGCGGACGCCGCAGAAGGCGCCGCGAGAGGACGGGGGTAGCGGTCGTGGACCCCTTGACGCGCCTGCTCCCCGGCGAGCGGCGCGAGCGCGCGGCGGCCGACCGGTTCGCCGCACTGCTCGAGCGCCAGGACGTCCTGGGAGAGCCCACTGCCGACGACGAGCGCGCGGTCCGGATCACCGAGCTGCTCGCCGTCCAGGCTCCGGAGCCCGCGGTCGCCCCTGCCGACTTCCGCGACGGACTGCGCACCCGACTGATGGCCGTCGCCGCCGTGCACGGGGTCGGCGAGCCGGCCACGACGCCGACGTCCAGCGTCGCCGCCCGGAGCCGCCGGGTGCCGCGCGCCCTCACCGTGGCCGTCGGCGCGATGGCCTCGGTCGTCGCCGTCGGCGGCGTCGCGGCAGCCGGCTCCCAGTCGCTGCCGGGCGACCCGTTCTACGGCGTGAAGCGCACCGTCGAAGCCGTCCAGCTGGCGACGACGGACAGCCGCGTCGACCGAGGGGAGCGCCACCTGGCGCTGGCCGAGGAGCGGCTCGGCGAGGTCCGCGGCCTGATGCTCGGACGCGACAGCCGCACCGGCACTGCGGGTGGCCGGTTCCAGCAGGTGCCGGCCGACGCCGAGCGGGACGAGCGAGTCGTCGAGACGCTCGTCGCCATGGACGACGAGGTGCGCCGCGGCGACGCGCTGCTGACCGGCGCCTACCGCTCCTCGCAGCAGGGAGCGCCGCTCCGCACCTTGAGCGCCTTCTCCGACGAGCAGGTCGCTGAGCTCGAGCGGCTTCTGCCGGCGCTCCCGGCTGCGAGCCGCGCGCGGGCCGGCTCCTCCCTGGCGCTGCTGAGCGCGGTCGGCGTGGAGGCGCGCGCCCTGCTGGCACTGGCGGGCTGCAGCTCGTCCTGCGTGCCGACCTCCGGCCCCGCTGGCGGACCCGTCGCCGAGTGCGACTGCCCCCGGCCCACGGGGACACCGGGCGGCCCGCAGGGCCCGGTCGCGCCTTCGGCCCCCGGGTCCGAGCCGGTGCCCCCGACCGCGCCCGTGCCCGGCGAGCAACCAGGACCGGGCCAGCCCGCGCCCAGTCCCGCGCCCGGTCCGGGTGCCCCGGCGCCGGGCCAGCCCGGCCAGCCGGGACCGGGGCAGCCGGCTCCCACGGTGCCCGGGCTCCCGGTGCCGCCGCCCGGCCTGCCCACAGCGCCCCCGCTGCCGCTGCCGCTGCCGCAGCCGTCGTCGCTGCCGTCGCTTCCGCTCCCGCTGCCGTCGACAGTCCCGCTGCCCGGCAACCCGCTGCCGGAGACCCCGGTCCCGCAGCTCCCCCTGCCCGACGTCCCGCTGCCGCTGACCGTCCCGCTGCTACCGGGCTGACGCGGCCGACCCCGGCTGGCCCCGGCTGGCCCCGGCTGGCCCCGGCTGGCCCGCTGCCGGCTTGCCGGCTGCCGGCTGCCGGCTTGCCGGCTGCCGGCTGCCGGCTTGCCGGCTGCCGGCTGCCGGCTTGCCGACCCCAGCGCTGCCGGCAGGCCGGGCCCACCCCGCTGCCGGCTGACCCGGCCTCGGGACCTCACCCCGGCTGACCCGGCCACCCGGCGTCACCCCCGCCGGCCGACGGACCCGGCGACCCGGCGTCACCCCCGTCCGACCGGCTCGTTGAGCGGGGCGGCGAGCGCTTCGTGCCCGTCGCTCGACCGCTCCCCGCCCCGGGATGCCACGCCGTGGAGGACTGCATGCCCCGTACCGCACCCGCTCCGCGCCGCGCAGCCCGCGGCGCCGCGGTCCTCGCCACCTCGTGCACGATGCTCCTCGCGTCGTCCGGTCCGGCACTCGCCCAGGCCCCGCTGCCGGAAGTGGCCGGGGCGACCGGGGCGACGGCGCTCACCGTGACCGTCAACCTCCCCGGCGGGGCCGCCAGCCGGCTCGTCCTCACCCTCGACCCGGTCACGGGGGAGGCCAGCCGGGTGCAGTCGACCACCGCGGCGCTCGCCCGCTCCGAGGTCCTCAGCGGCAGCATCGGCGAGCAGGCCATGGGCACGGGCGCGACGACGGCCACCCTGCCCGAACCGCTCACCGCCAGCAACGACCCCGCTGCGGCCTTCGCCGAGGGCCTGGCCGACTCCCCGCTCGCCGGACTGCTGGACCTCCGGCTGCTGCCCTCGACAGCGGCGGTGACGGCGACCCCGTCGAGCACCTCCGAGGCGTCGGTGGCCGGGCTCGGCATCGGCCTGCCGGACGCCGTCGCCGGCGCCCTCGCCCCGCTGCTCGACCCGCTCACCACCGGAGTCGACCAGCTGCTGGTGACGCTCGCCGAGCAGTCCCAGGTGCCGGTCGCCGAGCTCTGCGGAGGCCTGACCGAGGCCGTGACCTCACTCGGCGCCGTCACCGACCCGCTGGGTCAGGCGCTCGCGGGACTGCCCGTGCAGGTGCCGGTCGACGCCGTCCTCGAGGAGGCTGCCCTCGGCGCGATCTGCGAGCTGCCCGCCACCCTCGACGCACTGCGGGCGGCGCTCGCCGGTGCGCTCACCTCCCTCACCGGGAACGGCGGCGTCATCTCGGCGGACGGGATCACGGCGACGCAGAGCATCGACACCGGACCCGACGCGGTCACCTCGCGCTCGTCCGCCTCGGTCGCCGGGCTGTCGCTGCTCGGCCAGCAGGCCCTGGTCGGAGCCAACGTGCTGAGGACAAGCTCCGCTGCCGTCGCCACCGGCCGCCCCGGCACGGCGACCGCCACGGTCGAGTCGACGGTCGCGGAGGCGCAGGCGGGGACCGTCGACCCCTTCGCCGAGGTGCGCGCGACGCTCGACGGCATCGTGGACAGCCGGATCGGCGGAGCCGAGCTCCCCGCGGCGCTCGAGCAGCAGCTCGCCGAGGTGCTCGAAGTCCTCGACCTCGCCCTCGCCCCCATCGGCATCACCCTCCTCCGCTCCGACGACACGCCGCAGGCCGAGGAGCTGGGCGCCTGCCCGACGGCGCTCGACGGCAGGCAGAGCGGCACGTTCGCAGCGCCCGACGGCAGCTGCGCCGCAGCGGCGACCCGCGGCGTGGGCCTCGCCGTGACGCTGCCCGAGCAGCTGGCCTCGGCGCTGATGATCTCCGGTCCGCTCGTCGAGCTGCAGCTGGTCCCGAGCGCCGCCGCGGCCCGCATCCAGGCGACGCAGGTCCTTGCCGCAGCGCCGCCGGCAGCCGCCCCGATCACCGAGCTGCCCAAGACCGGAGCGGAGAGCTCCGTGCTCGGCGCGCTCGGCGTGGGCCTGATCCTCGGTGCGGCGCTGCTGCGACGCCGGTTCGCCGGTCCGTCCGCGTAGGGGCCCGTCGGACTACTGTCGGGCCGACGCCACGGACGACCGTCGGACCTGGAGGACAGCGTGACCAGCTCGCGCAGCGGTGGTTCCAGCTCGCGCAACGGTGGTTCCAGCTCGCGCAGCGGTCTGCGGGTGCCCCGTCGCCGTTCCCGCGGTGACAGCGCCGACGTACGCGCCGTCCTCGCCGGAGCCGCCTCTGCCGCGGCCGCTGAGGTCGAGGCCGAGCTCACCGTCGCGCCCGACCCGACGGGCGCGGCGTTCTTCGACGTCGACAACACGATGATCCGCGGGGCGTCCATCTACTTCTTCGGCAAGGGGATGGCCGGACGCGGCCTGATCACGAGCAAAGACCTGCTGCGCTTCGGCTGGCAGCAGCTGGCGTTCCGGGTGAAGGGCGTCGAGGACCTCGATGCGGTCGCGGAGGCCCGGGACAAGGCGCTCGGCCTGGTGGCCGGCAAGTCGGTGGTCGAGATCGTCGCGTACGGCGAGGAGATCTACGACGAGCTCATGGAGCGTCGGATCTGGAGCGGCACCCGCGCGCTGGCCCAGCAGCACCTCGACGCCGGCCAGCGCGTCTGGCTGGTCACGGCCACGCCGGTCGAGCTCGCTCGGATCATCGCCGCCCGGCTCGGGCTGACCGGTGCGCTGGGCACCGTCAGCGAGGTGGAGGACGGCCTCTACACCGGACGGCTGGTGGGTGAGCCGCTGCACGGTCCGGCCAAGGCGGAGGCCGTCCGCGCACTCGCCGAGCGCGAGGGCCTCGACCTGTCGCGCTGCACCGCCTACAGCGACTCCTCCAACGACGTGCCGATGCTGTCGGCGGTCGGCCACGCCGTCGCGGTCAACCCGGACGCGTCCCTGCGCGCCGAGGCACGCGCTCGCGGGTGGGACGTCCGTGACTTCCGCACCGGTCGCAAGGCGGCGAAGGTCGGCGTGCCCGCCGCCGCCGGCGCAGGTGCCCTCGCAGGAGGGGTCGTCGCCGGCCTGGCGGTACGACGCCACCGCAGCAGCAGGCCCGGCCGGCTGCGCGCCGCCATCAGCCAGATCGGCTGACCGACTCGGGCGAGGTGGCCAGCGCGCGGTGAGCTGCGGGCGGGGCTAGAAGAAGACGCTGCGGCGCTGCATGAGCAGCGTGTAGAGCGTCGACTGGATCGTCTCGCGGACCTGGTCGGTGAGGTTGAAGACCAGCATCGGGTCCTCCGCCGCCGCGGCGCCACCGAGCGACGCCGTCTCGATCGGCTCACCGAACTCGATGATCCACTTCGACGGCAGCGGCAGCAGCCCGAGTGGGCCGAGCAGCGGGAAGGTCGGCGTGATGGGGAGGTAGGGAAGCCCCAGCAGCCGGGCGATCGGGGCGGCGTTGGCGAGGATGGGGTAGGTCTCCTCGGCGCCGACGATCGAGACCGGGATGATCGGAGCGCCGGTGCGCAGCGCCGCCGACACGAAGCCGCCGCGACCGAAGCGCTGCAGCTTGTAGCGCTCGCTGAACGGCTTGCCGATCCCCTTGAAGCCCTCCGGGAAGACCCCGACGAGCTCACCGCTCGCCAGCAGCCGCTCGGCGTCGGGGTTGCACGCGAGGGTGTTGCCGCTCTTGCGGGCCAGCGGCGCGACGACGGGGAGCCGGAAGACCAGGTCGGCGGCGAGCAGCCGCAGGTGACGGCGGGCGGGGTGGTGGTCGAGCAACGACAGCGACGTCATCAGCGCGTCGATCGGCAGCGTGCCGGAGTGGTTGGCGACCAGCAGCGCTGCGCCGTCATCCGGCACGTTGTCCAGCCCGCGGGTCTCCACGCGGAACCACCGCTCGTAGAGCGGGCGCAGCGGCGGCAGCAGCACGTGCTCGGTGAGGTCGGGGTCGAAGCCGAAGTCGTCGACCGGGTAGTCGCCGGTGAGCCGGCGCCGCAGGAAGGCCAGCCCGCCGGCAAGGGCGCGGTCGAGCGAGGGGGGCTCGGGGGTGACGTCGAGCGGCGACTCGGGTACGGCGCGGCCGGAGCGACCGGACTCGAGCGGGATGACCTTGCCCATGCTGGCCTCAGGCACGAAGCACTCCCTGTCCGGACGGGTCCGTGGAGCGGCGGCCGATCGGCGCGCGGCCGAGCAGGCCGAGCACCCGCAGCTCCGCCGCAGCCGCTGTCGAGTCGATCAGCGTCGAGCCGGGGTGCACCCGTACGAAGTCCTCGAAGGCGTCCGCCGTGGGGCGCGGCACCCAGCCCACCGCGTCCCGCAGGGCCGTGACGTCGACGACGCGGCCGTGCTGCAGGTAGCGCATCTGCTCGGGCGAGAAGTCGACGAGGCGAGCGGCCCGCATCGACCGGGCGACCAGCGAGACGGCCGGAGACGGGATCGGGACGGCCGGCCGGCCGAGGCGGCGCAGCGCCTGCGACAGCAGCAGCACACCGGGGCCGCCGACGTTGAAGATGCCGGGGTGGTCCTCGGAGACGACCCGGCTCAGCACCTCGATCCCGTCGTCCTCGTGGCACAGCTGGATGCGCGGGTCGAAGCCGAGCACCGTCGGGACCACCGGCAGCGAGAGGAACCGGGTCAGCGGGGTCTCGATCGAGGGCCCGATGAAGTTGGTGAAGCGCAGCAGCGACAGCGTCACGTCGGGACGGCGGCGGCCGAAGCCGCGGACGTAGCCCTCGACCTCGACGGCGTCCTTGCCGTAGCCCGACTTCGGCAACGAGCGCGGCTCGACGTCCTCGGTGAACAGCGCCGGGTCGCGGGGGCTGGACCCGTAGACCGCGGTCGTCGACTTCACGACGAGCTTGCGCATGCTCGGCGCCTTCTGGCACGCCGCGAGCAGCTGCATCGTGCCGATGACGTTGATCTCCTTCATGGCCGTCCGGCCACCCGCGTCGAGCGGCGTGGCGATGACGTTCATGTGGACGACCGTGTCGACGTCGGACTGCGCGATCACCTTGGCGATCAGCGGGTTGCGGATGTCGGCCCGCACGAACTCGGTGCGGCCGAGCGCGACCGTCTGGTCCTTGCGCGGCGGCACGGTGTCGACGCCGATGACGCGCTCGATCGACGGGTCAGCCGCGAGCGAGGCAGCGAGCCTGCTGCCGAGGTACCGGCTGACACCGGTGACGAGGACGACGCGGGGGCTCACGACGGGCAGTCTAGGAGCAGTCGGGACGACCTCATCAGGCGCTGTACGTCGGCTCGGGCGGCAGGACGACGGGCCCGGGGTCCGTGCTGTCCGTGCGGGACAGCACCAGCGGTTCGCCGCGGCCGGCCCGCAGCCGGGCCGCGGCGCTGCCGGAGTTGACGGCGACCGTGACGGTGCGGAAGGAGTCCTCGCACACGGCGAGTCGACCGCGACCCACCTCGCCGTAGGTGAGGGCGAACGGCACGACGACGCTCTTGCCGCTGCAGCGCAGCTCGACGTCGTCGCCGAGCTGCATGCCGGCGGCCTCGAGGTCGGAGCGGTGGAGGTTGAGCGTCAGGTTGCCGAAGTGGTCGACCTGGACGACCTCGCCGTGGACGTGGTCGGACTCGACCGTCGGCCGGCGGACGGCGATGCGCTCGAGCTCGTCGACGCCGAGCGGGGTGCCCACCTCGGCGATCGGCAGCCCGACGGCGAGCCTCGCGGCCACCGGCGAGAAGACGTCCCGACCGCGGAAGGTGCGGGACGGCATGGCCGACCACAGGGCCTCGTTGTCGAGCACGTGGGCCTCGACCGCTCCGCCGGCGGCGTCCCAGGCCAGCGAGGTCAGCCCGTTGTCCGGGGACACGAACGTCGACCCGTCGGCGGTGCGCACCGCGACGCCGCGCGCCGGCTTGGCCCGGAACGGGTCGACCAGCGCCAGGTGCACCGCGGGGACCGGGAGGTACGGCACGGCGCTCGCGAGGACTGCGGCGCCCTGCTCGACGTCCTGCGGTGCGACGAGGTGCATCACGTCGATCAGCCGTACGTCGGGGGACGTCCGGGCGATGACGCCCTTGCACACGCCGAGGAAGGCGTCCTCGAAGCCGTAGTCCGACAAGAAGGTGAGCCACTGCTGCGCCACGAGGGTCCTCCGCGCTCCTGGGATCCCGGCGACCGGTCGGGCCGGCGGGACCGCGAGGCTACTTCTTGTTGCGACGCTGGACGCGGGTCTTCTTCAGCAGCTTGCGGTGCTTCTTCTTGGCCATCCGCTTGCGGCGCTTCTTGATGACGGAACCCACGTGTGGACCTCTGCTCGGCTCTGGACTCGGCACATGAGTGCGCTCATGGCTCGGGAAGGGATCAGGCTACCTGCCGCTCGCGCGGAGCGCGCAGGGTGCTCGCACCGAGCGCGCCGCTGCTCAGCCGGTGGAGCCGAAGCCCTGCTCGAGGTAGGTGTGCACCGCCCGCTCGGGCACCCGGAAGGACCGGCCGACCCGTACGGAGGCGAGCTCGCCGCTGTGCACCAACCGGTACACGGTCATCTTGGAGACGCGCATGACCTCGGCCACCTCGGCCACCGTCAGGAACTTCATCTCGGACAAGCTGGACATCTTGCGTCACCGCCATCGGCACGCGTCGCGGTCGTCGGCTTCCCCACCGTCGACATCGGACACGCACGTGCTGCGTGAGAGTAGCGGGACAGGAGTGATTCGCACAGTCGCCTGTTCGGCCCAGTCCCCGGACGGTCCCGGAGGTGCGTCAGGACCTCGCTACCAGCGGGTGAGGAGGTCCGACAGCGGGTCGTACAGGTGAGGCGCGACGTTGTCGTCGAGCGGGACGGTGATGATCGGCTTGCCCTCGGCCTCGGCCACGAACAGCGCCGGGTCGTTGGAGTCCGCGAGGCCCAGCGTCTCGATCCCCGCCTCGGCCGCTGCGCCCGCCCAGCCGTGGTCGGCGACGACCAGGTCGGGCGGCTCGTCGAGCGCGGCGAGCACCGCCCGCATCGGCTCGGGTGCGTGGGTGTGGAGCAGCTCGCCGCCGGAGGCGAGGACGTGCACCCCGTTCATCGCCCGGACGTGACGCGGCCGGGAGCTGCCCCAGCCCTCGTCCCAGTCCCAGGTCCAGCTCAGCTCCGGCACGAGCACCGTCGCCCCGGCCGCCCGCAGCGCCGTCGCGACGCGAAGGTGGATCGCCATGACCCCGGTCGGGTGGCCGGTCGCGACCAGCACCCGCTCCCGTCGCCGGGCCGCGCGGGCCAGCCGCTCGCGCCAGCGCTCGAGCTGGGCGATCGTGAGGTCCGGGTCGATCGTGTCGACCCCCCGCCCGTACGACAGCTCGGCACTGGTCCCGCAGCGCTCGGCCATGAGCCGGACGACGTCGACCTGCGTCCACGACCGGCGCGGGACCAGGCCGAAGGCGTACTTGTCCAGGCCCTCCGCCATGCGTCCGGCGTTGCGGAGGTTGACCTCCCGCGGCGTGTCCACCTCGCCGGCGATGCGGCTCGCCACCAGGTGTGCCCGGAGGGCGGCCAGGTCCGGGCCGGGCAGGTCGTCGCTCGGCTCGACGGGGAGCGCCGTCATCCCTGCGCCGCCATGGGGTCGAGCCCGAGGTGGGGGAACGCCGCCTCCCGGGTCTGCGTGACGGCGACGTCGGCCTTGTCGTCGGGGTCGCCGCTGCCGCCCTCCCACGGGACGAAGGCCGGGTCGCGGCCGTCGGTGAGCGACGTGGGTGCCAGCTCGTCGCCCCGGTGCCGCGCCAGGTCGCGCCAGTCGCCGGGGGTGGCGCCGTCGAGCGGCGCGCCGGTCGCCTCGGCCAGCAGGTGGGTCCACGCGCGCGGCACGACCTGCACCGGCTCGTAGCCACCGCCGCCGACGGCCACCCAGCGGCCGTCGCACAGCTCGTGGGCCAGCTCGTGGAGCGCGCGGTAGGCGACCCGCTGCCCGTCGACGCTCATCATGAGGTGGGCCAGCGGGTCGAGCGCGTGGGTGTCGCAGCCGTGCTGGGTCACCATGACCTGCGGCCGGAACGCCCGCAGCACCGGCGGCACGACGGCGTCGAAGGCGCGCAGCCAGCCGGCGTCTCCGGTGCCCATCGGCAGGGCGAGGTTGACGTTGGCACCGACCCCCTCACCCGCACCGACCTGGTCGGCCCAGCCGGTGCCGGGGAACAGCGTGCGGCCGCTCTCGTGCACCGAGACGGTCAGCACCCGGGGGTCGTCGTAGAACGCCTGCTCGACGCCGTCGCCGTGGTGGACGTCGACGTCGACGTACGCCACCCGCGTCGCGCCCTGCGCCAGCAGCCAGGCGATCGCCACGGCGGGGTCGTCGTAGACGCAGAAGCCGGAGGCGCGGTCGCGCATCGCGTGGTGCAGACCCCCGGAGATGCTCACCGCGTGCTGGGCGCCGCCCTTGGCCGGCCCGTCCCACACGGCCTGCGCCGCCTGCACGGTCGCCCCGGTCACGAGCGCCGCTGCCTCGTGCATGCGCGGGAAGATCGGTACGTCACCGGTCCCGAGGCCGTACTTCAGCGACAGCCGCCCCATGAGGTCGTCCGGCGCCCGCTTCACCGACGCGACGTACATCGGGTCGTGGACCAGCTCGAGCAGGTCGTCGCCTGCGCTCACCGGCTTCCGGACGGTCACGCCCGGACGGTCGAGGACGCCGAGCTGCCCGGCCAGCGCCATCGTGAGCTCCAGCCGGAGCGGACGCAGCGGGTGCGAGGGCCCGAAGTCGTACTGCGTGAAGACGTCGTCCCAGATGACGAGCGTGCTGTCACTCATGTCGACCTCCGGTCGAACCACTCATGTCGACCTCCGGTCGAACCACTCATGTCGACCTCCGGTCGAACCACTCATCGGGACCTTCTCCTGTGTCGACCTGCACCTGCGCTCGGACCCCTGCCCCGTGAGGGACACCTCTCACTCGGTGCGCAGCGCGACCACCGGGTCCAGCTGCCCTGCCCGGCGGGCCGGGACCACGCCGAAGAAGATCCCGACCGCGGCGCTGACGGTGAAGGCCAGCACCGGCGACCACCAGGTGACCACAGCCGGCAGCTGGTCGAAGGCCGCGGACAGCCCGAGCGCCCCACCGACGCCCAGGGCGATGCCGAGCAGCCCACCCAGCGTGGTGAGCAGGACGGCCTCGAGCAGGAACTGGAGCGTGATGTCACGCGTGCGGGCGCCGACGGCCTTGCGGAGCCCGATTTCGCGGGTCCGTTCGCGCACGCTCACCAGCATGATGTTGCTGACGCCGACGCCTCCGACGAGCAGGCTGATCGCCGCGATGGCGGCCAGCACCGTCGTGAGCAGCCCGAGGATGCGGCCGACCGTGCCCAGGATCTGGTCCTGGGTGACGGCGCTGAACTCCTCGTCGGGATAGCGGTCGGCGAGCACGGCGAGGGAGGTCCGGCGTACGTCCTCGATCTCGTCGGTCGACGGGGCCTTGAGGGCCAGGGCGTCGACGCGGGTGTCGCCGAACAGCCGCTGGGCGGCCGTGACCGGGA
>JAABUN010006885.1_pt1 | contig 12741 bp, 13 predicted proteins | sample 5559311 | NCBI WGS metagenome assembly JAABUN01 (sample SAMN10711877, study PRJNA513370) | rock metagenome | isolation source: Antarctica rocks | place: Antarctica: Victoria Land, Siegfried Peak sud | reverse complement strand
CACGTGGCGCAGCTCGTCGGCCGCGGAGCTGAAGAACTTCGAGGCCGCGGCCAAGTGACGTCGCGACCGCGAGCGGACGCCGCGCGAACGGGCACCTGATGACGGCGCCCGCCGCCCCCGTGATCCCTGCGCGGCCCGGGCTGCCACCCCGGCCTGAGATCCGCGCTCGGCGAGGGCTGCCGCGAGACGGCCTTGCCGCGCTCGGGTTCCTTGTCCCGGCGCTGCTGCTCGTCGCGTTCGTGTTCTTCTACCCGATCGGCGCCGTGACCTGGACCAGCTTCCAGAACGTGCGCACCGGCGACTTCATCGGCTTGGCCAACTACCACGCGCTGTTTGCTGACGCGATCTTTCAGGACGCGCTCCGCAACAACCTGAAGCTGCTGCTCGTCCTGCCTGTCGTCGTGGTGCTCGCGCTCGTCCTTGCCCAAGTGCTCTTCGACCGGATCCGGGGGTGGCGGTTCTACCGGGTCATGATCTTCCTGCCTTACATCGTCCCGGTGGTCGTCGCCGCCATCGTCTTCGGTCAGATCCTGCAGAGCAACGGCCTGGTCAACGCGATCCTGCGCTGGCTGCACCTGGGCGCGCTCACCAGAGACTGGCTCGGCGATCCGGGGACCGCGATCTGGTCGCTCGCCGGTGTCGTGGGTTGGCGCGAGCTCAGCTTCGGCGTCATCCTGTTCCTCGCCCGGATGACGCAGCTGCCGCTCGACCTCTACGACGCCGCCCGCGTCGACGGGGCCAACTGGTGGCAGCGGCTGCGCCACGTCACCGTGCCGCAGATGTCGGTCATCATCGCCTTCTACTGCGGCATCGTCATCATCGCCCTGCTCAGCTGGGTGTTCAACTACGTCCTCGTCCTGACCCGCGGGGGTCCGGGGACGAGTACATACGTCATCGAGTACTACATCTACAGCCGGGCGTTCCAGTACGGCGACTTCGGTAATGCCGCCGCGCTGTCGACCCTCTTGCTGGCGGTGATCCTCACGTTCATGGGTGGCTACCTGACCTGGCTGAGCAAGAAGGGTGTCCTGTGAGCCGACGTCGGCCGGCCGGCCCGGCGGACGCGGTCGCCGCGCTGTCGAAGCACGGCCTCGCGTCGCTGGCGGTCCTCGCGGCCATCATCCCGCTGTACTTCATGGTCAGCTCGTCGGTCAAGACAGAGGTGCAGTACGCTGACAACCAGCTCGCGTTCCCGCTCGAGCCGACGCTGGAGAACTTCGGGGCCGTCCTGGGCAACCCGATGTTTCTCACGTGGATCCGGAACAGCTTCATCCTCACCGTCGCGTCGGTCGCGATCGGCCTAACGGTCTCCGCGGCCGCAGCATACGCGTTGGCGTGCATGGACTTCCGCGGACGACAGCCCCTCTTCATTGCCTTCGTCGCGCTCCTGGGCGCGCCTTCGGTCGCCATCCTGATCCCTCTGTTCAGGGTCATGGTGACCACGCACCTGATCAACACCCTCCAGGGAGCCGTCCTCGTGTACGCGGGGCTGATGACGCCGTATACGACGTACTTCCTCACCGGGTTCTTTCGCCGGCTGCCGGTCTCACTGTTCGAGGCTGCTCGACTGGACGGGTGCGGGCACCGGCAGATCTTTCGCCGAATCGCCGTCCCGCTATCGAAGCCGGGCCTGATCACGCTGGCCATCGTCAACACGCTCTGGGTCTGGAACGAGCTGCTCATCGCCATCGTGTTCCTCCAGCGAAACGACAAGCGAACCTTGATGGCCGGGCTGACGCTGTTCCAGGGAGAGTTCTCCAGCAACGTCCCAGCCATCATGGCTGGCTTGACGATTGCCGTGCTGCCGATGTTCGTCCTTTACGTCAGCGGCCTGCGCTACTTCCTCTCGGGCCTGACGGGCGGATCGGAGAAATGAAGCACGTGCAGCTGCACCTCAGCGGGTCGGATATCGAGCTCGATCCCACGCGAGCGGCTATCACCCGCGTGGCGAGCCCCACGCGCGAGTTCGTGTCGGCCTCCCATGCGGGCAGCTTGCTCCGGCTTGCCGTGCCGCTCGAGGGCTATGCCGCCCACTGGATGGAACTCGGACCTGATGCGCCGCGGGTCGAGCACGACGGCGACACAGTGCGTCTCACCTTCGAGTCCCTGCGCTCCAACCACGTCGAGCTCGCCGTGCGCGTGGAGATCGAGGCCACGCCGACCGATGACGGTCTCGTGCTCCGTGCTCGGGTGCGGAACGACACCGGCCTGGACATCCCTCAGGTGATCTTCCCGCAGGTGTTGGGCTTGGTCCCTCGGGCACCGAAGGCGCCATTTCGGCTGCAGCTCCCGGGCCGGTGCCTGCGCCCCTTTACCGAGCTCTCGATGCGCCCCGACGACCTGTCGTTCCTCGAGGTCCCCCTTCAGGAGTACATCTATTACGGCAGCCTCGACCTGACGATGAAGTGGCTAGACGTGGGGGAGGCGGAGGAGGGCCTGACGATCTACGCCCGTAGTCCGAAGTACACCACCCAAGGCCTGCTGGTGGAACGGCCGGATCGTGGTGCTGAGCGGCTGAACCTTCGCTGGGCGCACTACCCCTCCCTAGGCCCCGGGGAGAGCTGGGACAGTGACGACATCGTGGTGCTGCCACACCTGGGCGACTGGTACGCCGGTGCCCGGGCATACCAACGCTTCGTGGCGGATCGGTATCCCTACCAGGCGCCTGAGCGAGTTCGCGAGGCGCTGGCGATCCGCTCCATCTGGCCGGCCGTGCGGAACGCCCCGCCGACGTTCAGGTTCGAGGACGTGCCGGAGTATGCCGCCGAGGTGGCGGACCCGGATCTCGGCGTGGGTGAGGTTGTTCTGTGGCACTGGTGGTTGAAGAACGGCTACCCCATCGTCATCGACCAGCGTCTCGGCACCGAGGCCGACCTGCGAGCCGCCCTGGCTCAGTGCCGGGACGCGGGCGTCGCCATGTCATTGTTCGTCAGCCACCACATCCTGCGAGATACGGTGGAAACCGACCCGGACTGGCTACACCGGAACAGGACCAGCCAAGCGGTGGTCTGGAACTGGACCTACAGCTCGGACTACGTGCCGAAGTTCCCTGTCCTCTTCGCTGCGACACACTCGATGATCAAGGGCTCGGCGCTCTCCCCCGGCTGGCGGGAAGCAGGACTGGAGGAGTACCGACGGATCATCGATCTTGGTGCTGAGTCAATCTGCTTCGACGTGTTCTACGCGTGGGGTGAGCCGAACTACAGCCCGAGTGCCGACGGCCCGGCCGACTCGGAGGGCGACTCGCTGATCGAGTTCGCCAAGGCGGCACGGGAGATCATCCACGCGCGCCGTCCCGAGGGCAGCTTCTCCGGCGAGTGGCCAAGCGACCTCAAGGTGCCGGTCATCGACTACACATGGGACTGGCGAAACGCCTACGACGTGGCCGCCTGTGCGCCGTTCCGATACGTGTTCCCCCAGTTCCGGCTCAACGCCAACGTCGGCGCACATCCGCGAGGGCCGGTGGTCGCCTTCATGGAAGGTGCGCTGCTCAACATCATGCCGGGGGGCCTGAAGACGGAGCGGCTCCGCGACCATCCGGACCTCCTCGTCCTGCTGCGGAGGCTGAACCAGCTGCGGCGACGCCTTCTTCGCTTCTTCACCGAGGGCCAGTACCACCACCTCGAGGCGACCACCGTATCGGGCGGGGACGTGAGGGTCTACACGCACGGCGACGACGCGCTCGTGATTGTCGTCAACCCGTCTGACGACGACACAGTCGTCGACGTCCGGGTCGACCTGTCCGCGCTGGGGTGCACGGCCGGGGAGTGGTGGGTCTCGTCGCACCAGCTGAGCGGCGCCATGGAGCGCCGCGGAGTATCCGGGGTCGTCTTCTCGACGCGCGAGCGGCTTGGCGCGGACGGCCTCGTCGTCCTCGAGCTGTGTTCCGGGAGCTATCCACCGTGACGTGGCTCATCGCTCTCGGTGTCGTCGGTGTGGCCGGATTCCTCACCGGGATGACGGGATTCGGGTTCAGCGTCCTCAGCGTGCCGCTGCTCCTCCTTCTCTACGGCCCCAGAGAGGTGGTCGTCGTCGTACTGTGTCTGGTCCCGCTGACGAGTGCGCTGCTGCTGCTCACCCCGACCCTGCGCGGGGTCCTCGACGTGCGCCTCTGTGCCGCGCTCAGCGGGTGCTCGCTCATCGGCCTGCCTATCGGACTGTGGATCTTTCATCGCTTCGACCCGATCTGGGTCAACGGCCTGATCGGGGTCGCCCTCGTGGCGTTCGCCGGGTTCGGGCTCTTGGTCGACACGGACTGGTCCGCACGGCACGCCTGGATCGTGCCCAGCGGCATCCTCGGCGGGATCCTGGCAACGAGCACGGGCCTGAGCGGACCCGCCGTTGCGATGTACGTGCACGGGCGGCGGCTGAGCAACGCCCAGCAGGTGGCCACGATGGCGGCCTACGTCGGCGTCGTCAGCGTCCTCGGGATCGGGCTGCTCGCGCTTCGCGGTGAGGTCAGGCCAGACGTGCTGCAGCGGGTTGCGTCTCTCGCACCCATCGCGCTCGTCGGCGTCGCGGTCGGCCGTTGGTGGGCCAGGCGTCAGCACGACACCATCGAGCGGCTCACCCTGTACGCCCTCGGGCTCATGGGCATCTGGACGGTGGGCCGAGCGGTCCTCGGGTGGTTGGCCCCGGGAGGAATGACATGACACAGAACAGCGACGCAGGAACTGGCGGCGCGAAGCTGTTGCGTGGGGTGATCCCCATCCCGGTCACCACCTTCGACCACGACGGGCGGCTCGACGTCGCCGGGCTGGCCAGCCAGGTCGACTTCTCCCTGTCGGCTGGGGCGCACGGCGTGCTCTACCCCGGCGTGGTCAGCGAGTTCTACACCCTCACCGACGAGGAGCGACGGTCCGCCGTCGAGGCCGTGGTCAGCGCGGTCCAGGGGCGGGTGCCGGTCATCGTCGGCGTGACCGGCGCGAGCACCGCGTCGGCGGTCGCCTTCACGCAGCACGCGGCCGACCTGGGGGTGGATGCCGTGATGACGATGATCCCGTTCGTGCAGCACTTCTTCTCGCCGACGACGGACTACGCGTTGGCGCACGTCTCCTCGGTGGCCGACGCCGGGGGCCTCCCGGTCATCATGCAGAACGCCCGCCTCGGATTCCCGCTCGGGCTCGCGGCCCTGGCTGACATCGTTCAGGCGGTCCCGGCCGTGCGCTACGTCAAGCAGGAGAGCAACCCGCCGACGCAGGACATCTCCGGCGTCGTTCGCGTCCTCCGAGACCGCATCGACGGGGTGTTCGGTGGGGTCGGCGGCGTCTACCTCGTCAACGAGCTCGAGCGCGGTGCCGCGGGGACGATGCCGTCGCCCGCGTTCGTCGACCGGATCGTCACGGCATACGAGACCTACCGAGAGTCCGGCGCGGACGCCGCGCAGGCACGGCTCGAGGCCATGGGTTCGCTCTTCACCCGCGAGCTGCTCTACAACGTCGCATTCCACAAGGAGGTGCTGAGACGTCGCGGCGTCATCGCCTCAGTCGCCGTCCGCATCGCCAGCCCGACGCTCGACCGGGTCGACCTTGCCGACCTCGACCGGATGATGACCGCGGCTGACCTGCGATGAGACCGGGCAGCCGCGAACGACCCCAGCGATCCCGGCGGTACGGTGAGCCGTCGGCAGGTGCGTTGGCCGAGCGAGGAGGGACGATGGTCGGTCGAGAGGTTGAGGTCCCGATGCACTCGGTCGTACGCACCGAGCTGCTCGGTGAGATCAGCTCCGGCCGGCTGCGTCCCGGTGACCAGGTGCCAACCGAACCACAGCTCATCCACAAGTACCACGTGAGCCGTACCACTGTGCGCCGGGCGTTGCGCGACCTCGAGACGATGGGTCTCATCGACCGCCAGCCCGGCCGCGGAAGCTTCGTGCGGGAACCGCACGTCGAGCCCCGGCTCGACCGGCTCACCGGCTTCGTCGAGGATATGGAGTCCCTCGGGCTCCACGCGACGGCCAGCGTGGAGCTCATCGAGCGGGTCCAGGCCGAACCTCAGGTAGCCGGACAGCTGCGCATCGACGCCGGCGACCTCGTCGTGCGGGTGCAACGGGTGCGTCTCGCCAACGGCACGCCGATCTCCTTCGACGACAGCTACTTCCCCATGGAGCTCGGGTCTCGGGTCGCCGAGGAGAACCTCAAGGACGAGCCCTTCTACAGCATCCTCGAGGCCAAGTACGGCATCGCGCTGGCCGGCGCTGAGTACGTCGTCTCGGCAGCGGTCGCCGACGAACCGGTCGCGCGCCTCCTCCAGATCCAGGTCGGTGATCCGGTCCTGCGGCTCGAACGCACCTCGTATGCCCGTCCCGACCAGCGGCCGATCCTCTTCGAGCACCTCTACTTCGCCGGCGCCCGCATCAGCTACCGACTGACCCTCGACCGGTGAGCCAGCCCGTGAAGGCCCGCCGCTCCGCCGGCAGGAATGCGCTCGTCATCGGCGCCACCTCCTCGATCGGCCGGGCCATCGTGAGTCGACTGCGCGACGAGGGGTCCGTGGTCGTCGGAGTCAGCCGTGAACCGTTGCCGGACGAGTCCTTCCCGCATCTCGTTGCAGACTGCTCCGACTCGGGGCAGGTGGCGGAGGTCGTCGACCGTGCGCGGAGGATGCTCGACGGACCACTGGACGTTCTGGTGACAGCGGCCGCGATGACGCCTCGGGCCCGCGCCACTGAGACCAGTGACGCCGACTGGCGCCTGGCGCTCGGCGCCACGTTGGACAGCACGTTCTTCAGCTGCCGGGCCGCGCTGCCACACATGCCGCCAGGCGGCGCCGTCGTCGCGGTGTCCTCGGTCGTCGAGTCGTTCGCCTCCCCAGGGCTGGCGGCGTATGCGGCGGCCAAAGGCGGCATCAATGCGCTGATGCGTGTGCTCGCGCTGGAGATGGGTGGGCAAGGCATAAGGGTGAATGCCGTGGCGCCAGGCCTGATCGGCGGCGGCGAGCTCGAGAACGCCACGGAGGGCTACCCCTTGCGCCGCACGGGCACGCCGGAGGAGGTCGCCGCCGCAGTCGCCTTCCTCGCGTCGTCCGACGCGTCGTTCATCACCGGCATCGTGCTCCGTGTCGACGGCGGGCTCGGCGCCGGCCAGATCGGCGCATACGCGCGGCCTGACCTGCGCCGGCTGCTCGACCCCTGACCCTAAGGGTGATCGTGCCCACCTCACGTCGCAAGTTCGAAAGAAAGGTTCCACCATGCGTACGGCCATTGTCACCGGCGGGATGAGCGGCCTGGGGGCAGCATGCGTGACCCGGCTGCGCGAGGACGGCCTGCAGGTAGTGACCTTCGACCGGGCCGAGGGCGCCGACCACGTGCTCGACGTGTCTGCGGCCGACGAGGTGACCGAGGCGGTCCGAGCGGTCGGCAAGGTTGACGTCCTCGTCAACAGCGCGGGAGTCGTCGGTCCCAACGCCCCCCTGATGAGTATCAGTGAGGCCGACTGGCGGCGCACCTTCCAGGTCAACGTCGACGGCGTCTTCATCATGTGCCGCACAGTCGTGCCCGGCATGGTCGAGCGGGGCTGGGGCCGCGTCGTCAACATCGCCTCGATCGCAGGCAAGGACGGGAACCCGAACCTCAGCGCCTACTCTGCGTCGAAGGCGGCGGTCATCGCGCTGACCAAGTCCTTAGCCAAGGAGCTCGCGACATCGGGCGTCATCGTCAACTCCGTCGCGCCCGCCGTCTTCGAGACCCCGATGAACTCAGACACCTCGCCGGACGTCCTCGAACGCCTCGTCTCGCTCATCCCCATGAAGAGGTTGGGACAACCAAGGGAGCTGGCTGCCCTCGTCTCATGGCTAGTGTCCCACGAGTGCAGCTTCTCGACCGGAGCCGTCTACGACATCAGCGGAGGCAGAGCAACTTACTGAGGGCCTGACGCCTGGGCTCAGCCCCGCCACGGATAGGGCTTGGCCTAGTCAACCTTCCAGGGTGAGCTCTCCGTTCCTTCCGCCAAGGGGCGCCATGGTGCACCCCTGACCTTGGAAACATGGTTGGGCTGGCACGCACCCCATCGAGCGGGCCTTGCCACATGCGCGGCGGAGCAACAGCGGGAGGCTCATATGGCTGTCGTGCTGCCAGTGGTCACTGCCGTAAGTTCGTCGGGGATCATGCTGCCTGTCCCAGGGTCATTCCGTGGTCCTGGTCGTCGAGTCGGTGGAGCAAGGCGTTGAGATCGTCGCGGGTGGTCCAGTCGAACGGGTTGGCTCTGGCGTTGTATCGGTCTTGGAACGCGAGGACCCGTTCGGCGAGGGCGTGCAGGTGGGCGAAGTCGCGCGGGTCGATGGCCTTGCGTTGCAGGATGGAGAAGTAGATCGCGACCTGGTTCAGCCAGGAGGCGTGGAGCGGCAGGTGCACCAAGGTGGCGGTGGGCCAGGCCTGGTTCATCCGGTCGATGGAGCGCTTCCGGGAAATCCGACTCGACGCCGGTAACGAATGAGTCCACCTGGTCGATGACCCGATCGACTGACATGTCAGGCGTATAGACGATCTCGTAGGCCGCGGCCGCCAAGCGCGCCACCCTGGTGCCTCGACCCAATGGTTCGCCTGCTGTCACCACCACCCAACGCGGACGGGCCGCGCCGAGTCCCTGCAGGATGCTCTCCACCGTGCTGCTGTAGTCGTGCACCAGAAGGGTGTCGACGTCCGCCCGTCACCATCCACCCCCAGCCGGCCAGGACGTAGGCGACTTCGCTCGCGTCGTGCGCGATGAGTGGACTCGTGTGGCCCGCGACGATCCGAGTGATGCCCAGGACCATGGGGCTTGGCTCATCGGTCGGCCCTCCAAGCAGCAGCTGCTGGCTACCTGCACGCCGAGCGGAACCGCTGCGACGGCGGCGCCTCGGACAGTCCGCACTGTCGCTCGCGGAGAACTTCCCGTCATCCTAGGCCGCCCTGCTCCGTCAGCCAGGCGTCCGCAATCTCGTCACGAGTCAAGTAAGCCACGTCGCTGAACTGGCGGGTGTATGCCAGAAAACGAGTCAGCGCCGAGATGCGACCCGGTCGACCGATCTGTCGAGGGTGAAGACCTACTGACATCATTCGCGGCCGCTGCGCGCCCTCGGCGTAGAGGACGTCGAACGAGTCCTTGAGGTACTCAAAGAACTGGGATGCCGTGGCGAGGCCGGGGGACTGCCAAAACCGGAAGTCATTGACATCCGGTGTGTACGGGATCACGAGGTGACGTCTGGCACCGGTCTCAACAAAGTAGGGCAGGTCGTCGTTGTAAGCGTCGCAGTCATAGTCAAATCCCTCCTCGATCAGCAGCTCACGGGTGTTGATGCTCGGCCCGTATCGGCAGTACCAACCGCGTGGGCGAACTCCCAAGGTCTTCTCGAAGGAGGCGACGGCCATGCGGATGCGCTCCCTTTCCTCGTCTCGGCTCAGCCGAAACGACTCCTCCCAGCGGTATCCGTGGCTCACGACGCCGTGTCCCCCGGCCATGATCGCCTGTGCCACCGCCGGGTTCTGCTCGAGGGCCACAGCGCAGGCGAAGAAGGTCGCCTTGACGTCGTGAGCGTCCAGGGAGTCGAGGATGCGCCAGATGCCGACACGGGAGCCGTACTCGTACATCGTTTCCATTGCGAGGTTGCGAACGCCGTCGGGCAACACGTATGAGCTCCACTCCGTCGACGCCTCTTGGTCGGGGTCGCCCATAGCCACCGACCGCTCGGATCCCTCCTCGTAGTTGATCACGAGCGACACGGCGATACGTTGGCCACCGGGCCACCCGCCGGGCGGCAGGTTCCGGGCGTAGCCCACTAGGTCTCGTTGCGGGCCCCGTAACTGGTTCATTGCGCCATCCCTTCGCCATCTCCGGGCGCTTCTTCAGGACCTTGCCGTTCGTCACGGGCCAGCGTCGTACTTTGCCGTGCTAGCGGCTACCGGCTTTTTTGCCAAGAGCGAATTGAACAGGTTTGAGCGGGCCGGTTCGATACTCGGCCGGCATCCCGACCGGCTGCTCGTCCCTGGCGTCGAGGTCTCGTCGGGATCGCTGGGGCACGGGTTGCCGATAGCGGTCGGCATGGCGAGCGCTCTGCGGTTGCGCGCAGGTCGCTCACCGCGGGTTGTCTGCCTGGTGGGCGACGGCGAGTTGGACGAGGGGTCGATGCACGAGGCGATCGCCTATGCCGGCCGGGTCAGCCTGGATAACCTGACGGTCGTCCTCGTGGATAACAGCTCTAGCCGGTGGGGCTGGCCGGGTGGCCCTGCGCGCCGGTTCGAGATCGAGGGTTGGCACGTGCTGACGGTGGACGGTCGTGATCACGACGCGCTCGCCGGGGGGCTAGCAGACCAGCGCGACGGCCGACCGCATGCGGTGGTCGCGACGGTGCACCCGCCGTTGGCCGCCTGATGGACGGCTCGATGCGCGAGCGGTTCGCGGCCATAACGACGCAGTGGCTCGAGGCTGACCCGCGCGCGGCGGTCGTGCTCGCCGAGATCTCAGCGGCGCTGTTCGAGCCGGCGGCCAAACGCTACCGGGGGCGAGTGCTCAACGTCGGCATCCGCGAGCAGCTGATGATCGGAATCGTCGCCGGTCTCGCGCTGGAAGGCATGCGCCCGGTCGCACACAGTTACGCGCCGTTCGTGGTCGAGCGCCCGTTCGAATCGCTCAAGACCGACCTGGCTCATCAAGGTCTCGGCGCTATCCTCGTCAGTGTCGGCGCCTCGTACGACGAACCGGGCTACGGCCGCACGCACGCTTGCCCCGAGGACGTCGCGCTCCTCGATGCGCTGACCGGCTGGACTGTGCACCTGCCCGGTCATCCCGACGAGGTCGATCCGCTGCTGTGGTCCGCGCTGCGCGGTGACGGCCGAGTCTACCTACGGCTTTCCGAACAGACCAACGCCACACCGCGCGAGGTCGTGCCCGATCGGATGACCGTCCTGCGGCGCGGTGGCGCCGGCACGGTGATCGCCGTTGGGCCGATGCTCGACCGGACCCTAGAAGCGGTCGGCGGGATGGACGTCACGGTGCTCTACGCGACGACGCTGCGGCCGTTCGACGGCGCCACGCTGCGCGCCACCCTGTCTTCGCCGGCCGTCGTCCTGGTCGAGCCGCTGCTGGCTGGGACTTCGTCCCGCTTCGTCAGCGACGCATTGGTTCACCTGCCGCACCGCGTACGCGGCCTCGGGATCAGCGAAGTGGATTTACACGAGTACGACACTCCCGCTGATCACGACCGCCGGCACGGACTCGACCCTGCCGGCCTGCATACTGCGATCAGCGACTTCCTCCAAGAACGGCCAAGCCCGAGCCTGGTCGAGTAGAACGGCCAGCAGCCGCGAGAGCAGAACCGACCGCACGCGTGGTTCCGGTCAGTCGCCGGCAAGCCACGCACGCCATCCGATACGTACTGATCGGCGAACGGACACCGCGGAAAGCCAGCCCGGCCGATCACCTACACGGACGGTCTGGTGTCCTGACCTCGTAAACCAGGTGCGGACTGCTGGTGTGGTGGTATGGGATCGCGGGCGTGGGAATAGAGCTGCGCAGTCCGGCCTTCGGCGAGCTGAGCGATGTTGTTCGCGTTCTGCGGGAGTGGCAGCACACTGACGCGCCGATGCAGCTGCATCCAGGAGACCTGGGCTGGTTCTGGCAGTTCGGGGCGGAGGCGACGGCCGCGGCAGTCCGAACCTGGAGCCTGGCCGGACAGATTGTCGCCGTCGGACTGCTGGACAGCCCCAAGCTGTTGCGGCTGACGGTCGCACCAGAGGTTCAGCGCGACGAGCGGCTGGCGCAACAAGTGGTTGCGGACGTGGCTGAGCCGGAGCGTGGCGTCCTGCCTGCGGGAGAGGCGGCCGTCGAGGCCCCAAATGGCGCTCGGGTTCAAGACCTGCTGTCCGAAATCGGCTGGAACCTCGACGAGCCGTGGACGCCGCTGCGCCGCGACCTCACGGAGTCGGTGAAGGAACCGGACATGCGGATCGAGGTGGTCGGGCCGGAGCAGGCGCCCGCCTACACGGCCGTGCACCGGTCGTCGTTCGGCAGCCCGAGGTTCACAGCGGAGCTGTGGCAGGCGATGGCGGCCGGGTTGCCGTACGCCGACGCCTGCTGTCTGCTCGCGTCTGACGACCGAGGCAATGCTGTAGCGGAGGTGACGGTGTGGTCGGCCGGTCCGGGCAAGCCCGGCTTGCTCGAGCCGATGGGTGTCCATGCCGAACATCGCGGTCGGGGCTACGGCAAGGCGATCTGCGTCGCCGCAGCGGCCGCCCTTCGAGGGCTTGGGTCATCAAGCGCGATCGTTTGCACCCCGAGCGCCAATGTCGGTGCAGTTGCCACCTACGAGTCGGCCGGCTTCACGCCACTTCCTCAGCGGCTCGACCGAAGCCGGTTCGCCTAACCGGGGACGCGATCGAGGTCGCCTCGTGCCGCAAGGCGATCCGCTTGAGAAACATCGGTGTCCGTGGTCCCCGCGAGGTCAGGATCTTGACACGCTATGACGACTGCATGCGGATCTCAACGCGTTCCCCGGGCGAGATGGTTTCCGAAGGCATGACATGCCAGAGTCCCTCGTCCTGAACTCGAATGTACCTTCCTGGCTCGACGTGCCGGAGCGTCTCGCTCGTAATGGGTGCGGCGCGTCCTTGACGAGGCAGCCCATCGGGGGAGCTGAGGAAGTTGCGACCTCTGCTGCGCCCTGCAGTGCCCCGGTGGCTGATCGCTAACTGACAACCGAGAAGCTGTCGGGAAGCGGTCTACGTCCGGTGAGCGCGGACAGCACCGTTCGTCCTTCGTCGCGGGCCAC
>JAABUN010006884.1_pt1 | contig 12743 bp, 7 predicted proteins | sample 5559311 | NCBI WGS metagenome assembly JAABUN01 (sample SAMN10711877, study PRJNA513370) | rock metagenome | isolation source: Antarctica rocks | place: Antarctica: Victoria Land, Siegfried Peak sud | reverse complement strand
ACAAATCGGGCGACCGAAGCGGCTCTAATTTCTTTTACACGGTAACTAAAACCGGTTTCTCCAAGGGAATGGAAAAGCTGCTGCAAGAGCGTCTTGAAAACGACGATGAGCAGATCGCCGGCACCGCTGCTTATTATTTATCGAAACACGGCGGCAGAGAAAATATTTCATTGATTGAAAAACGTTACAATCGCTGGCTGGAGAAATGGAACGGACGCGCAGCAGAACTGGACAATCCCAATGCTAGCCTGGAAGTGAAAAGCGAGGCGATGTTTCAGATAAATTTACTCGAAGCATTAATCAGAGCCGAGAAATGGAAACTTCCGGAAACGGAAATGAACCGGTTAAGACAAACCTGTCTGACCGCCAATTGCCGGCGCAATTTCAGCCGTGAACCTTAAAGTAAAAAGGAGTTTGTTAGAATTGAATGGATGAAAAGCAAAAAAAACAAACTCCCGACGCTTTGGAACAAGCGCTGCAATCAAGTGATACAAGGAACGAAACACGCCATCAAGTTTATCAGCGGATTTGTTCTAGCGGTGTTGAAGGTGAGAAGTTCCAATTTGTCGAAAATCGCGCTTGCCTTTGAAACAAGCGTTGAATTTTTATCAACTTACCGGCAAATACAAAGATTTCTCGGCAACTTAAAACCAGTTAAAATTGATTCACTTGGACTGTTGAAAGTGAACGGCAAATTCAAAGTGGCGCGTTACGCGAACGGAATGGAAATTCGGCAAGGTGTGGATTAACATTTTAACGGTGAGTGTCATTTATAAAGGTGTCGCAATTCCGCTTCTGTGGCAAACGACGAGTCAAAAAGGCAATGCGCGAGCGAAGGAACATCGGCAAATCATCCGGCGATTAATTGCCGAAATCGGCGTTCGGGCGCATCGAAGCCGTTTACGGTGACCGCAAATTTGCGAGCAAAGAGTTGTTTTCGTTTTTGTTAGCCGAGCGCATAGATTTTCGTATCAGGTTGAAGGCGAGTCATTTAGCCGATGGAATGGGTCTCCGGCGGCGATGGCGAGATTTGTCGGAAACAGTCAAGCTGCGCGGCAAAGTGCGAGTTGAGGTCTTTGGCTTGAAGTTGTATATCATAAGTTATTGATGCTCTTAACTCTGGCATTATGTCTGGCGATTCTGACCAGGGAAATCAAAACGAAAATCACGCGAAAGGTTTTGATGAAGCTGAAAAATAACGGAAGATTGTCAAAAAGTTTGTTCAGAATCGGACTCGATGCGTTGCAGAACATTCTGTTCAACATCAAATTACCCGATAAGCTCAAGACGTTCAACAACTTAATTGATTTAATGTCGTGTGCTTAGTTTTGCATTAGCTTTTCGTTTCTGTCCGAAGTCAAAAATTTTAACTTTTAGGTCTCGGGCTGATGCCGATTTCTTCGGGTTTCGGCAGCGTGCCGGTTTCGTTATATTGCGCTAACGCTTCGCTGATTTGCCTGGATTTATCGAGCCACATTTGAATTGACTGGTCGTAACGCGCCAGAACGCTTTCGAGATGCGACGGTTTATTTTCCGCCAGATAAAGTTTTTCGTATTTACGCTTGAGTTCGCTCAATTCCTCTGCCATTTCGCGGTTGTAATTGTAAATCGCGCCCGAATAATAAGTTAATTTTCTGGCTTTCGTTTTGTCCGACATTGTAAGATATGCGTCCCAATAAATTTGGCTGAATTGGTCTATCATAATCAAACGCCGTCCGAGATGGTCGAAACGCTGCGCGGCGAAACGCATCGCCGGAATCATTTCTTTATTTCTTCTCGCTTTCGCGTTGTTTTTTATCAAACTTTCTTCCGTTTCTTCGACGTTCAAACGCAATTGTTTGGCGTTTGCATTTAAGACGACCGCACGTTTTTGAAACTGCGCGGTGAACGGATTTTGCCAGAAAAGCGCGTCTTGCGTCTCGGTTATTCCCAGAGTTTTGCTCGCCGCGCCGAGCGTGCGGATTGATTTTGTAAAATCGTCGCCTTCGCTGCGAAAAAACGTCCAATCAAATTTCCGGTCGAATTTTTCAACGTCGAGCGTGGCGTTTTCCCAACCTGCCGCCGCGCCCAATCCGACTCCATACCAATCCATCTCGAAAAGCGTTTCGCCGTCGTCGTCCCAATTCGTGTTCATCACGCCGATTGCGCCGGCTTCCTGCCCGTCGCGGACAAAGTTTTTGATGTTGGTAATCGCGTTTTCTTCGTTCGGAAAAATCAAATTGAAATTCCAGACCGACGGACAAACAAACTGTTCGAGTCCGGCTTTTTTGAACGGCTCGATGCGGCTTGCGTAAGAATCGCGCGCGCCGTAAGCCCAATTCATCACAATCATATCTTTCGGAATCTCGCCGATTAAATCGGGATGACTCAGCGCGATGTCGCCCCACATCATCAGGCGGCGATTATACGGTTTCAGAATGTCGCGGACACGGTTGATATGCTGGAAATAAACTTTCCCGACACCTTTTTCTTTGGCTTCTTCCGCGCTTCGCCCTCGTCCGAGTTCAAAAGTTTCATCCGCGCCGATATGAAAGAATTTCGACGGGAAAATTTGGTCGATTTCCTTGTATAAATCGGCGACGAATTTGTATGAATTTTCGTCCTGCGGCGTTATCACATCGCCGTATGGAACTTCGGCGAGCGCGTTGTATTTTTCAAATTTGAGGACTTTGTGCAGATGCCCGAAAGTCTGCTGTTCCGGCACGATTTCGACGTGAAAATTTTTAGCGTAAGCGACGATTTCCTTTAATTCTTCCGGCGTAAAACTTCCTTCTTCGGGCGCGTAAAGCGGATTCGATTCGCTCTGGAAAGTGTGTTCCATATAAAGCGAGTGCATATTCATTTTGAACATCGCAAACGTCCTGATTTGCCGTTTGACATAATCAACCGTCGGAACTAATCCGCGCGAAACGTCGTCGGAAAAAGCGCGGTAACGCATCGTCGGAAAATCGACAATTCTCGCGCCCTGAACAAAAGCGTTTGCTCCCGTCCCGCGTATCATCTGCTTCAAAGTCTGCAAACCGTAAAAAGTTCCTGTTTCGCTTTTGCCGCCGACGACGATTTGCTTTGCGTCAACAAATAAAACATAACCTTCATCGTTCAAATTTGCCGGAATTTCGATTTTCCTCGCCGCAAGCGCGGATTTTATTTTTGAATCGTCGAGCGAACCGACGAGAATTTTCCCGCCGCCGATTGATAAATCGATGTTCGCCGTCGCCCGCGCGTCCTCGATAAAATCCAGCGCGGCAAAGCGGTCAGCTTCCGAACGCGGATTTGCCAGAGCGATTTTCCGGTTGGTTTTGAGCGAAAAATTATCTTCCGTCGCCACGGTTTCTTTCGGCTGCGGAATGATTTGCAGCGGAAGCGTTTCGGCATAGATTCCGATTGCCGCGAATAAAACTACGCTCGATAAAAAGAAATGACGGAAAAAGTTAATCATTATTTTCTCCAAAAATTGAAAAGTTTAGGAATATAAAAGCGGAACAAATTAACTGAATTAAACTGAAATTGGATTTATAAGTCAACCGCCGCAAATTCTCACGAATTTACATTTCCGGCAGATTCGCGTTAATTTATGATTATTATTTTGCGCTTTTTCAGGCTGTTTGTTTGACACAAATTCAAATAACGTGGTATCAATCGGACTGGTCTAGTCCACTTTTATAAAAAACAATGGAAAACGTATTACTGCGCAACGGCGCGATACCGCTGCACACTCAAATAACCGAAGCTCTGCGGCTTCAGATAAAACAGGACGAACTCAAGGCGGGCGAAAATTTTCCGTCCGAGCGCGAGTTAGCCGAACGCTATGCGGTCAGCCGGATGACTGTCCGGCAGGCTTTACGCCATCTGCGGCAGGAAAATTTGATTTATCACGAGCGCGGCGTGGGAACTTTTGTTACCAATCGGAAACTGGACGTTCACACCAGAAATCTAAGCGGCTTTTCCGAAGAGATGGTTTCGCTCGGACTCATTCCGAGTTCACGCGTCTTGCAGTTAAAACGCGAATCAGCCGATGAACAGATTGTCAAAGATTTGGATTTGGAAGCGAACGCGGATGTTTTTCATCTCGAACGCCTGCGCCTTGCCGACGACGAGCCGATGGCTTTCGAGTCAACCTTTTTACCCGCGTCGCTTTGCCCCGAACTCGACACGGTAGATTTAACGAAAAATTCGCTCTATCAAATTTTGGCGGACAAATACAACGTGCAAATGCACCACGCGGCGGAAAGTCTGGAAGCGGCGGCAGCAACCGCGCTTGAGGCGAAACAACTCGGCATAAAAAAAGGCGCGCCCGTTCTGGTCGTGCATCGCGTCGTTTTTACCGAATCGAATCAACCGATTGAATCGGCGCGCACGACATACCGCGCCGACCGTTACCGCGCAACATTCTTTTTGACCAAAAACGCGCTATGAAGTTTAAGGTTCAAAGTTCAAGGTTCAAAGTTCAAAGTCGGAGGCGGAAATTTCCCCGTGTCGCCGTGTCGCCGCTTCTCCGCGTCTTTTTTCTCCTGCTCACGGCTCATTGCTCACTGCTTACCGCTCTCGCGCAAAACGATTTGCAGAAAATCGCGGACGGCGGTTTTGTTCAAAATTGGCTCGTTTCAAATTCGTTTCCGGTGGAAATCGACGCGGGCGCGTGGGAAAATTTCAATCGTTTCAACATCGAGCATCTTCCCGAAAAAGATTGGCTCGCGCCGTTTGGCGGAACGCGAAACATCAAGCCGAGCGTTGGAATATTCAAAGCGACGGTTCAACCGCAACCTTCCGACAATCCAAAATCCAAAATCCAAAACCCAAAATCCGGCGAGCCTTTGCCGGAAGTCGGCGCAGCTTCAAATATTAAAATTTTGCCTGACGCGACCGAAATCAGTTGGCGCGAAATTCGATTGGAAAATCCGCGCATAGATTTTTTCAGTTTGAATAATGGCAAAAACATCGGCACGGCTTACGCGGCGAGTTACGTTAATTCGATAAATGACGAAATTCGCTTCATCGAAACCGACGGCTTTTTAGGCTCGATTTGGCTGAACGGCGAAAAGATTTACGACGGTTTTGTTTTGAACGCGCCGCGCAAGGCGGTTGCCAAATTTCGTAAAGGGGAGAATCGCCTGCTTGTCCGCGCGTCCGGCGTTTCCGGCGATTACTGGCGCAAAAACGGTGGATTTTCGGCGTTGATTCGGTTTTGGAACAGCGAGCAGAGCTTGAACGCATCGCTCGAAGCCGTTGCGAATCCCGTTCAAAACGGCACGATTTTTTATCTCGAAGGTTTTCACGTTGACCCGGTTTATCTGCAAGACCAGCGCGGCTATTCGCGCATCACGCTTTCAAACACGAATCAATACGTAAATTCGCTTCGCGCCGACCCGAAATACGGCGTTTTTCTGTCGGAAATTGATTATCTGAAACCATATCTCGACACGCACCCGGAAGACCGCGATTTTTTGCGCGAAACCGTGCGGCAGGGGCGCGTCGGAACGGGCGGAAGTTATAACCAATTTAACGAAACGACCATCGGCGGCGAAAGTATAATTCGCAACATTTTGTATGGACAAGCGATGCACGAAGCGATGCTCGGTCGGCGCGCCAAATCGCTCGCGCTGTGGGACGTTTTCGGACACGCGCCGCAAATTACGCAAATCGCCCGAAAATCCGGTTTTACGGGAATCACCTGGTCAAAGAAAATCGGCGGTTTTAATCCGTTTTTCTACGATTACGCTTTGGATGGCTCGCGGCTTCTGCATCGCCGCGTTGATTATGCTTATTCATTTTCCGGTTTCGGCAGCGGCAAAAATTACACGATTGATAATTTTCGCAAAATGACCGAGCGAAAATTTGCCGAAACTCAAAGTTTCGGCTCGTCGGTTGATTTGCGAATCAACGCCGCCGATTTTACGCCGCCGTGGACGAATCTTGCCGGAAACGTCGAAAAATTAGAAGCGAACCAACCACAAATAAAAGTTACAGGGCAAGCGCAGGATTTATATTTCGACGCACTCAACCGGGAAATCGCGGAAGGCAAAACGAAACCGCCCGTTACATCGCGCGACAAGCTGTTTTTCCACGTCGGCGTGATGGCGGCGCGTTCGGATTTAAAAGTCGCGCATCGTTTGACGGAAAACGTAACGCTGACGGCGGAAAAATTCGGCGCGATTGCTTATTTGCGCGGCGCGAAATATCCCGATTTAGCTTTAGATAAAGCGTGGCGGCAAATCTTTTTCGGCTCGCACCACGACGCGATTACCGGCACGCCTTCGGATTCTGCGTTTTTAGATTTAATTCACGGCTACCGCGAAGCGTTTGAATTATCAAAAGGCGCGTTGAATGATTCGCTTGATTTTATTGCGAAACAAATCAACACAAATCCAAAATCCAAAATCCAAAATCTAAAATCGAATGTTGTTCCGATTGTCGTTTTCAACCCGGTGAGTTGGAAACGGAGCGATAAAGTAAAATTAAAAGTTGAGTTTCACGAACCTGTCAAAGATTTTTTGCTGCTTGACGAGTTCGGAAAAAAAGTCGAATTCAGAGTATTTCAAATATTAACCGAACTCCCTAAAAACAAAACAACTTTTGAAAACGGAAAAATCGTCAGTCAGGAAACGGACAAAAGCGGAATAAAAATAAAAAAATCCGAACTTGAATTTATTGCAAAAGATGTTCCGTCAATCGGTTATAAAACTTATTTTATTGTTCCGACTCAGACAACCGTCGAAGAAAAAAATATTAAAAATGAAGTTACGGCAATCGAAAACGAATTTTACAAAATTACGGTTGACGCAAATCGAGGCGGCGCGATTTCGAGCATTTACGACAGACAAGCGAACCGCGAAATTATCGACACAAAAAACGGACATTTGGCTAATGAAATTGCTGCGCTCAAAGAGGAACTGACCAAGAAGAATGTCATTTATCCGGCTTGGGAATTTTGGACGACGGGCGAAAAAAGAGTTTCGGCGGAAAAATCCGCAACAGTAATATCTTACAAAAGAGGCGATACCGAAACTCTGGCAATCACGGGTGAACTCCCAAATATGAGTAGATTCACGCAGTTAATTGAATTGCACAACGGTATCAAGCGGATTGATTTTAAAACCGAATTGATTGATTACAAAGGCAAGGACGAACTTTTCGTCGTCAATTTTCCATTGAATTTACAAGGCGGCGCGCTCGTTACCGAAGACCGTTTCGGAACAGTCGTCCGCAACAACAGCAAAGGTTTTCTCGATTTTCGCACGAACACCGACAAACTCGTTTCCGGCGCACCGGTTTACGCGGTGAACAATTGGGCGGAATACGGCTCGACGCTTAATTTGAATTTTGTGTCAGAACCGCCTGCGGTAGCGGGCGGTTTATCGTCGAAAAACAACAAAGCGACGATGCGGAAAATGGGTGAAGAACCAAAAATCGCCGCGTCGCAAATCGTCGCGTCCGTTCCATTCAAACCGACCGCGTTGATTCGTCCGCACGGCGAAAATTACGAAAATCTGACCGAAACAATTGTTTCAAATTTAATAAAACGCGGCGTTTCGGTTACGCCGTTTTATGACGACAACGACGAACCCAGACGCAAAAATCTTTCGATTGAAGATTCGACGATGCCGCGCAAATTAAACGACGACATCGCGTATCACGGTTTTAGAATCGCGCTCGGCGGCGAGCGGGAAAATCTTTATTCGGCGCGTTTATTAAAGCAAGTTTCGGCGGAAACGCGGGCGAAATTTGACGCGAGATTGCAGCGCGACGGTTTCGCGTTTTTGTTTCTTTACGACAAAGAAATTCCCGAAGGCTGGCAAGCGATTCCAACGCTTTTGATGGCGGGCGACATTGAAAAAGCGGTTGAGAAATTTGTTCGACCGATTCAAAAAGGTTCATCAGCCGCGCAGCCTTCATTTTTCAAAAATGCTGATGACCGCGCCGAATATGAATCGCTCGACACTTTTTCAATCAATCTGCCGTTTGAAAGTTTCGCCGTCGAAACGAATCCGAACAAAGATTTGCCGCGTGTGCCGGATTACGGCGTGGCTTTAATCAACAACGGAACGCCAGCCGTTTCTCTGGAAAACCCGAATACATTGACTTTGTTTTTGACGCACACGGCGATTTTTCCGGGCTTAAATCTCCCGTTCGAGTTTGTGCCGGAAAACAAAACGCACGTTTTCAATTACGCGCTTTATCCGCACGCCGGCGATTGGCGCGAAGCCGATACGGTCAAATCGGGCGAAGATTTTAATAATCCGTTGATTGCCGTGCAAACCGACGTTCACGACGGCGATTTGCCGAGCGAACATTCGTTTTTACAAACAAAATCATTAAAAGAAAATATCATTTTATCGTCTTTAAAAATTGGCGATAATCCTCAAGCAACTTTCAAATCACCCAATCGAAGTAATCGAACTTCTCTTGTAATGAGATTTTACGAAAGCAAAGGTTTGAAAAGCGGAGCTACCGTAACTCCAACATTTTTTAGGCACAAGCCTTACTTTGATGCGATTGACATTTTCGACAGAACAAATTTGATGGAAGAGACTATCGAAAATCCTTATCGCAAAATTAGAAATACAGGAACAGACATTCCTTTCATTACAAGTTTTGAAAGTTTCGGGATTGAAACATACCGATTTAATACAACACGAAATTTTGAACTGAAAATAAACGGTGAAATTAAACCGGAAGAAATTTTAGGCGAAACAAAAGAAATCGTTCAGCCTGTCTTTTCGCGTTACTGGCTGCACAATTCCGGTGCCGCGCCGATTGGCAACGACGCGGTGAAAGTGTCCTTGCGGCGTGTTGAGCAGATGAACGAGCTTTCGAGCTTCGCTTACGACGACAAATATAATCAAGGCGGCACGACGACCATCGCCGTGCGCGTCCAGGTTGTCAACAATTATCAAGACCGCAATTACAAAGGCGAAGTCGCGCTCGAAGTGCCGGAAGAATGGCGCGTCGTGCCGGACAAATTGCAGTTTGACATCGCGCCCAACGGCTCATTCGTCAAAGATGTCGTCGTCGTCGCGTTTCCCGTCAAAAAAGGCGAGGAATGGGAACGCGCTTCCGGCTTAATCAAAGCGCGAATCGAACACGAAGAACAGATTTTTCAAGATGTTCTGGAAATCGGTCAAGTCAAAACGCTTTTGTGGGAATACATTTGCACGGGGCGCGGCTGCGGCGTGAAAATTACGAATCCGAACCGTCAGCGTATCGAAGGCGCGCTTGCTTCAATCACGCCGCTCGAAAATTGGGCTGGCGGAAATTATCAAAGTTCAAACACGCCACTTCAAAACGCTGACGGCTCAGGTGTTATTTTAAGCGACGCTTCTTCTCCGCGCGAACAAGGTTTTTCGGTCGGAGCAGGCGAAGAAATTTTTATTAAAACAAATCCGGTTTTCGATTCCGCCTCCTGGCGCGTTCTGCGATTGGCTTATGACGGTCATCTCGATTATAAAAAAGCCGTTTGGGAGAGACCGGTAAATTAAAATGAAAAGAAAATCCACATTACTGTTTTTCCTAACTCTATTTGTTTTCGGCGGGTATTTCTTTTCCGCGAGAGCGCAAACGCGGGCGGTTTGGGTGCGTCCGTTTATCAATGCCGATGTCGAAACGCGCCGAGATGCGGCGAAAGGGCGCAAGTTTATTCGCAAGGAATTGAGCAGAATCAAACGCGCAAATTTGAACACAATTTATCTCGAATCTTTTTGGGATGGCTACGCGATTTACCCGTCGAAGTTCGCGCCGCAGAGACCGCTGAATATCAATTACGGCGTGGCGGACGAACGCGGCAAAGGTTGGGACGTTTTGCAGGTTTATGTTGAAGAAGCGGCGAAGTTGGATATAAAAATTCACGCCTGGATTCACGTTTTTCATCAGTGGAATACAAATCTCGGCGGCGTGGAGAAATCGCCGATTTTCTCGAAACACGCGGATTGGGCGATGCTCGACGCGAAAGGTTCGCCGCTCGTCGTCTCGGAAGCCGAAGGCGCGAACCGCGATATTTTTAAGGTTTTTATGTCGCCTTCAAACGCGGAAGTCAGAAAATATCTGCGCGATGTCGTCGGCGAAATTTCAAAAAATTATCCGCGACTCGGCGGGATTCAGTGGGATTATATTCGTTATCCGCTGCAAACGCCCGAATCGCCGTTTGATTACAATTCTTTGACGCTCGCCGCGTTTCAAAAGGAAACGAAGCTCGACGCGCGAAAATTATCGGCAAAAGATACGCCGAAAGAATGGAAGATTTGGCAGGATTGGAAAACGCGGCAGGTAACAGAAACGGTCAAAGAACTTGCCGCAATCGTTCGCAAAAATCAGCCGCGATGGGAAATTTCGGCGGCGGTTTTTCCCGACATCGAACAAAATCTGCGCGTCAAACAACAGGATTGGAAAAGTTGGTCGGAAAAAGGTTATGTTGACGCGCTCTTGCCAATGCTTTACAGCAGGGATTTTACAAAGGTCGAAAATTGGGCAAAGGATTTTCGCCGCGATGTCGCGCCGAAAACGCGCATTTATCCCGCGCTTTTTATCGGGCATTTTTACGACGAACGGGCGAAAACTTTTGACGCGCGTTATTTGGATTTGGAAACGAAATATAAATTCGACGGTTTCGGACTTTTCGCCGCGCAAAGTTTGACCGACGATTTGATTGAGCGATTGACGAAAAGAAATTAGCCGCGAACAAACACGAAAGGACACGAAAAAACTAACTACAAATGAACACAGATAAACACAGATTTTATACGACAAACTTTGCGGCTTTGCGCCTTTGCGGGATTTTGCTTTTTTGTTTTGCATTGCTCGCTGTTCCGGCGATTGCTCAAACTCAGCCGAAAATGAGTTCGCGGATTTTGCTGATTCCGCTTGACGACCGACCGCCGTGCCTTCAGTTTCCCGTGAAAATGGGTTTGATTGGCGACGCGGAAATCGTTACGCCGCCGCGCGAAATTCTGGGACGTTTTACCGAGTTCGGCAAATCCGACGAGATTATCAAATGGCTCAAGACGCAAAACTTGAAATCGTTTGACGCGGCGATTGTGTCAATTGATATGCTCGCTTACGGCGGACTCGTGGCGATGCGCGTTCATCAAACCGATGACGCGACGGCGATGAAACGGATTGAGTTTATCCGCGAGATGCGAAAACTTGCGCCGAAGATGAAAATTTACGGCTCCAGCGTGATTATGCGGCTCGCGCCGACGGGCGATGTCAAAAATGAAGCGTATCGTGAAAAGCTGGCGCGTTGGGCAGAAATTTCCGTCGAAGGGGACGAGAAAGCGAAAAGCGAAACGGCGAAACTTGAAAAGGAAATTCCGGCTTTCGCGCTTGCCGATTATAAAGCGGCGCGGGCGCGTGATTTGAAAATCAATCTCAAAACAATTGATTTGACGCGCAAAGGCGTGATTGATTATTTGATTTTGTCGCAGGATGACGCGAAACCGAAAGGCATTCACGTTGCCGACAGAGAAAAATTAATTGCCGAAACCGCTCGATTAAATTTGACGGAAAGAATCGCCATTCAGCCCGGCGCGGATGAAGTTTCGATGCTTCTGCTGGCGCGTTCGCTGACAGACAAATACAATTTTCACCCGCGAATCAAAGCGGTTTATTCGTCGGACGCGACGAAAAATCAGTTTATGCCGTATGAAGACCGCGCGTTGAATCAAACCGTTAGCTTTCATATCAAAGCGGTCGGCGGAATTGAAACGCAAACGGAAAAAGACGCCGACATTTTGTTTTATGTTTTCGCTTCGCGCTTTGAAACCGGCAGAGCAGAAAGTTTCGCGGGCGAAATCGCCGGAAAAATCGCGGCGAATCAGCGCGTCATCGTCGCCGACATTGACCCGAAAGGCGATGTGCAGGGCGGCGGCGTAATATTTGCCGAAGAGCTTTTGGACAAAAAAATCTTCAATCGGCTTTACAGTTACGCCGCCTGGAATACTGCCGGAAACACGATTGGCACGACGCTTCCGCAGGGCGTGATTTTTGCGGTCAAAGAAAAGATTTACACGAAATTGAAAAAGGAAAATCACGCGCGTTGGCTCGAAAAAAACGAAGTAAAAATTAATCGAACACAGCAGGCGCAAGACTGGTTTATGCTCAATCGTCTGTTCGACGATTACGTTTATCATTCAATCGTCAGACCGGACGCGCTGAATTTTATTCGTTCAAACAAGTGGAATTCGTTTCGTTTGACGGATGAACAAACTGCGAAAGTTGTTGAGTTCAGCCTTGAGAAAATGAAGCCGAAAATTTCCGAAATCGCTCAAAGATATTTTCAAAACGAAAAATGTTCGATAAGCGAATTAGATTTTGTTTTGCCCTGGAACAGAACTTTTGAAGCGGAAATTAATTTCAAAAATCCGTGTCCGTTTCGTCTGCCGCAGCCGACTATTTAAATAAAAATATGAAAAATTTTAGATTGTCTTTTCTGATAACTTTAGTTTCGCTTTTCGCCTTTGCCTGTAATCAAAGCGGAAACACAAACATGCAAACAAGTAATGCTAATTCGCCGAATAAAACCGCGAAGAAAATCGGCGTAACTTTGCTGACGCGCGAAGACGATTTTTACCGCGAACTCGAAGCCGGTTTGAAGGAAGCGGCGGCGAAAAATAATTTTGAATTGATAACTCACCTTACGCAGTAGAAGTGAAAAAGGTGTAAATTATCCAACATGAAGTCCAAAGAACTGCTGGATTTGTATTCCGATTATTTGCTGGCTTCCTTCGGGGCGACAACTGCTACCGGACTGA
>JAABUN010006883.1_pt1 | contig 12746 bp, 12 predicted proteins | sample 5559311 | NCBI WGS metagenome assembly JAABUN01 (sample SAMN10711877, study PRJNA513370) | rock metagenome | isolation source: Antarctica rocks | place: Antarctica: Victoria Land, Siegfried Peak sud | reverse complement strand
TCGCCTCGTAGGTCAGGCCGCTCTCGCGCAACCCAATCACTTGGCGCCGCCGCTCTTCTTGGGCCGCGGGCGCCAGACTCCGCATATCGACGTGCTTCATGGCCGAGGATCTGGGTAGCCGCCAGAACTCTCCAAGACCGCCCAGGCCGGATCAATAAGACAACGATCCGTTCGCCATCCGGCCGGGGGAGGATGGACCAGCCGACCGCACCACCGCCGACCCCGCGACCGCGGATGATTGCGGGATTTCCCTGGTCGCATGAGACTAACGGCGCAAGTCTGCCGAGCGGCAGGTCAGCCACGCTCTGGCGGTACGGCGTGGTTCAGGCCCATGTAGAGAGCTTCCGCCAGGCAAACCTACCCTAGGCCTTCCTCGAACTGCCTCAGAATCGAGACTGCGCCTGCCGCTTGGCGGCGGGTCCGAGCTTGATGAGGGCCATGCTTGCAACGCGGCAGGAGCCGGGCCGCTTGCGGCCGACGGAGCTTGCGCGCCCCACTCTGGACGAGGGCGAGGTCCTGGTCCACGTGGACGCGGCATCGGTGAGCCGCCTTGACCTTGAGAGTCTGAACAATTGGCTCGGCCGGTCAAAGGCCTCGGTCGTGCCGGGATGCGACACCGCAGGGGTCGTCGTCGGCACCCGCGGCGATGTGGACGGCTTCAAGGCCGGCGACCGCGTCGTCACTGTTGCACGGCCTGGCGCCATCGGATCCGGCACCTACGCGGAGCTGGTGAGCGTCCCGGCACCGCAGGTAACGCGGGTGCCGGACGATCTTGACCTGACGGTAGCGGCCGCGCTGCCGCTGGTGGGCTTGGCGGCCTACCAGGCGCTATACGCGATCATGCCGGAGCCGGGCGAGACGGTGCTGATCCAGGGTGCCAGCGGCGGGGTGGGCACGCTTGCCATTCAGCTCGCCCGGCGCGATGGGGCGCGGGTGATCGCGGGAGCTTCGGCGGCGTCAGCGCCGCTGTGCCGCGCGCTCGGCGCGGAATTGGTCGTGGACAGCCGGCGCGACGACGCCGTCCAGGCCGTGCGCCGGCGTGTGTCGGGTGGCTGCAACGCCTTGCTCAACTTGGTGGACCACGAGACGCAGCCGGACAGCGCTGCTTTCCTGGCCCGGCGCAGCCGGGTGGTGACGCTGGTGTCCTTGCTGAACCGCGACGTCTACGCCGACCGCCTGGTAACGGCTTGGCGGGTGGACATGCGCCCTGACAGGAAGACGCTTGAAGAACTGCTGGGCCTGGTGGCGCGTGGCGCTTTGCGGCCCGTGATCGCCGACATCCTGCCGCTCGCCCGGGCCGAAGTCGCCCATGCCTGGCTGCGAGCCGGCGGCGTGCAAGGCAAGCTGGTGCTCCGGGTCTCAGGTGGAGGCTAAGCAGAGTTCTTCTGGTTGCCCCCCGGACGGTAGGGCACGCGGCTTCAGGCAATCTGGGTTGGCATGGCAGTATCTGTGGGGTGGGCTAGCGAAGTCTGCTTAGGACCTCAATTGCGCCGGCGAGCACATGCCGCGATCGGCTCATCGGCGGTCGGGAATCGCACCGTCTGCCGTCTGGTTCGGGGGCACTTCGTGCCGGAGTCCGAGTTGGGCTATGCACTGTCCTTGACCGAGCCGCCACTTGGTCGGGTCGCCTAGTCAGGAAGGACGCCGCCCCTCTGAATGTGACTCCGGGATGGTTGAATGCCGCCACGCACGCTTTCCTCGCGCGCATGGCTCGTTGCCCGCACGCGCCGGACAGCCTCGCCGCGGCCGCCTTGGCGGAGTGGCGCATGTCCTCATGCATTCAGATCAGGCCGCCGCAGGTTTCCGCCGGCGCGGCGGGGCATGACGTGGCCGGGCGGCGGTGATTCACTCCCACGTCATGGCGGGCTTCCAAGCCGCGGTCGGCGTCGCTGCCGGGCTGGTGGAGGCGTGCGGCGTTCTGACGATCCTGCTGGGCGTAGCGCTTGCCTTCCCTGGGGTGGTGCGCTCCGCGCTGCAAGGCGACGATGACGGACAACAGCGCCAGCGGCGGCGACTGGGCCGCGCCCTCCTGCTCGGCTTGGAGTTCCTGGTGGCGGCCGACGTGATCCGCTCGGTCGCCATCGCGCCGACGTTGGAGGGCGTGGCGGTCCTGGCCTTGCTGGTGGTCGTCCGCACCTTCCTGAATTGGACGCTGGAGTTGGAACTGGAAGGGCGCTGGCCATGGCAACGTGACCCGGCCTCCGGCGCTCCGCGTCCCCCCGCCGGAGACGGAGCCGGCTAGATCCCGCTGAACCAGTTGAAGCCGCGGTCTTCCCACTAGCCGCCGGGATAGATGTCCGTCACCTCGATCGCGGTGATCCACTTCGGATTCTTGAACCCCAGCTTGGTCGCCATTCGCAGCCGCAGTGGATAGCCGTAGGGGTCAGCGATGGGCTCGCGGGCGTATTTGGTCGCCAGGATGGTCTGCGGGTGCAGCGCGGTCGGCATGTCGATACTGCCGCTGTAGCCGTCCGCGCAGCGGAACGCGACATACTTGGCCGACAAATCGGCGCCGACGCGCTCCAGAAACATGCGGAAGTTCGGGCCGGACCACTGGCCGATGTAGTCCCAGCCCTCGACGCAGATGTGACGGACGATCAACTCCTGCTCCGGAAGCGCCGCGATCTGCTGCGCCGTCCAGGGCCGCTTGTCGCCGATCTTGCCACCGAGCTCGAGCCGCCAAGACTGGCCGTCCACCGGCTTGATGTCCTCGACGTCGTAGTACGCGTTGAACCGCGGCGGCTTGAGCACCTCGGCTTCGGTGTAGGTCGGCGCCAGCCGGTTCGGACCGAAGAGCAGGCCCTGCACCCGATCGTTCCACGAGGAAGCCGCCTGCAACACGCTCTGCACGGACTCGGCGTTGGTGATGTCGCAGCCGCCCAGCATCACCAGCGCGCCCAGGCTGAGCGAGCCGCGCAGCACGCCGCGGCACTCGATGCTCTGCAGCAGCTCCCGGCTCTCGTCGAGCACCTGCTGCGGCACCGGCGTCTTGGGGCGGAACAGGGAGGGCGACGGGGTCCTGGTCGCCATGGCGCTATTCTCCTGGCTGCGGGGCGGCGGGCATCTCGGGTGAGCGGGTGTTCTGCTCCTCCTCGGCCTCGTCCACCACCGGGCCGCCGCCAACCATCGCCACCAGAGTGCGCGGCACCAGCAGCGCTAGCAGCACATGGATCACGAGGAAGCCGACGATGGCGGCCATGCCAAGGAAGTGCACCAGGCGCGCTGACTGGAAGCCGCCAAAAGCGGCGGCCAGCCACCAGAGCTGGACCGGCTTCCAGATCGCAAGCCCAGCCAGTACCTGCACCACCACCGCCACCATAACGCCGGCGTAGAGCAGACGCTGCACCGCGTTGTACACGGTGATGTCGCCATGCGAGAGGCGGAACCGCAATGCCTCGCCGACCTCCCGCAGCACGTCGCGCGGCCGGATGGGCCACAGGCGCCGGCGAAAGCGGCCGGTCGCAAAGCCGTATGCCAGGTAGGCGGCGCCGTTCAGGACCAGCAGCCACATGCCGAGGAAGTGCCACTGCAAGGCGCCGCTGGCGCCAGGGTTCTCCCGCAGCATAAACGACTTATCAGGGGAGCCGCCGAGCGAAGCCCACTCCGGGAAGCTGATCCAGCCAAAGATCACTTCGTCGTTGTAGATGCGCCAGCCACTGCCGATCATGATGAACATGGCCACGACGTTGACCCAGTGCAGGATCCGCACCGGCACCGAGTGCAGGCGCCGCTTCCGCCCAGTGCGGAGGCGGCGCGCCGCCTCCGCTCCGCCCGCTTCGACCATTGCCGCGTTGCTCATGGCGGATCCTTTCCCATCCGACTGGACGTCCTGCCGCGTACCGCGGCGAGACTTGCATCGCGCCTGCAACTTGTCGCTACTCCGTGCCACCGACCGCTCACCGGAGGACATGGCCCCATGCGGAACACCGTTGCGCTCGCCTCGCTCGCCGCCATATTCGCCGCTGCTCCGGTGGCCGCCCGCGAGGAGGAGGAGAAACCGCCGGAGCTGACACCCGAGCAGAAGATGGCCCGCCGCCACCCGCAGCCCGTCCGGGTCGGCGACCTGATCGGCCGGGCCATCGTGGACGACAACACCGCGACCATCGGCCGCGTGCGGGCCGTGGTGCAGGCTGGCAACGGCAAGATACGGTTGGTCACGCCGTATGGTGGCCTGCTCGGCTTCGGCGCGCGGTTCGTCGCGGTGCCGGTCGAGGCGGTGGCGCTGCTCGGCCATCTTGTGGCGGCAAAAGACATGGACCGCGCCGCGTTCGAGAAGGCGCCGAGCTGGTACGGCTCGGACTCCGAACGGACGCTCGGTCCGGACGAGGTCATTAGGGTCGGCCTGACCCGGCGCTGAGCGCGCGGGCGATACGCAAGCTGTATCCCTCGGTCATGGCGGTTCCTCGCGAATCATAGCTGGTCCAAGGCGCAGTAGAGCGCACGGGAACCGGCCTCGATAGCCGCTGGAATCTCTTCTGTCCGCAGGAGTCTCGGCATCTGCAGGCGGCGCGGCGCCAAGCGGTCAGGGGCTGTATTAGATTCCTGCCCCGGCGCTTGGGGTCACGCCAAGGGGCACCGGGTGCCGCACGGGATCAAAGCCAGCAACTGTGGAATCGTGATGCCGGATCAGTGGGCGGACGGCCCAGGCCTGGCACTGGCCGACGACTGCGCGGCGTACCCGCCGATCGCCGACTACGCCGCAGTGGGCGACTGCCGAACCATGGCGCTGATCTCGCGGCAGGGCTCGGTGGACTGGCTCTGCCTGCCTGGCATCTCCGGGCCGTCGGTGTTCGCGGCGCTGCTGGACCGGCGCCGCGGCGGGCGCTTCGCGCTTCGCCCGAGAGCACCGTTCCGGACCGAGCGGCGCTACCTCGAGGGGACCAACGTCCTCGAAACCACCTTCGTCACCGCGTCCGGCCGTGCCCGGATCACCGACCTCATGCCGCTCCGCGACGACGGCGGGCTGCACGCTGAACGCGAACTGCTGCGCATCGCCGACGGCGTCGAGGGCGAGGTGGAACTGGAGGCGCTGTACGAGCCACGGCCGGACTATGCGCGCGCGCTGCCCGGGCTGATGCGGCGAGGCACGCTGGGATGGATGTTCCAGCACGGTGGCGAGGCGTTTCTACTGGGCGCCGAACTGCCCATGCAGCCGGTCGCGGACGGGACCGGGCTGCATGGCCGCGTCGTGCTGCGGGCGGGGGAGCGACGGCGGCTTTCGCTGTCGCACGCTACGCGCGACATGCTGGTCATCCCGCCGCTGGGCGCCGCCGCGGATCGGCGGCTGGAGACGACCACGCGGTGGTGGCGGCGCTGGAGCGCGCAGTGCAGCTTCGACCACCGGCACCGCCCGGCGGTGCTGCGGAGCGCGTTGGCGCTAAAGCTGCTGACCTACGGCCTGTCCGGCGCCGTGGTCGCCGCGGCGACGACCTCCCTGCCTGAGGCGATTGGCGCCGGGCGCAACTACGACTACCGTTTCTGCTGGCTGCGCGACGCGGCGACGATGCTGCGCGCGTTCGTGGAGCTGGGTTTCGAGCAGGAGGGCCGCGCCTACCTGGACTGGCTGCTGCACTCCACCCGCCTCACCCGGCCACGGTTGCAGGTGCTGTACGACGTGCACGGCCGGCCCCCGCCGACGCAGCGGGAACTGGGCCACCTGGACGGCTACTGCGGCTCCTCCCCCGTGCGGGTTGGCAACGACGCGCACGGGCAACTGCAACACGACGTGTACGGGTCGGCCATCGCCGCGGCGGCGGCGCATGTCGAGCATGGCGGCAGGCTGGACCAGGACAAGCGGCGGCTGCTGATCGGCTTCGGACGGGAGGTGTGCGCGACCTGGCGCCAGCCGGACAGCGGGCTCTGGGAGGTGCCCGGCGCGCGCCGGCACTACGTGCACTCCAAGCTGCTGTCCTGGTCGGCGCTGGACACCCTGCTGCGCCTGCACGCGGCCGGCCACCTCCGTGCCCCCGAGGCGCTGTTCCGGCGCGAGCGCGACGCGGTGCGGGCGGCGATCGAGGCGCAGGGCTTCGTCCCGGACGCCGAGGGCAGCGGGAGCTACGGCGGCGCGTTCGGCGAGGACTGGGCGGATGCCAGCCTGCTGCTCATGGCCCAGCTTGGCTACCGTGATGCCAACGACCAGCGCGTTGCCGGCACCGTGGCGCGCATCTGGCGGGAACTGGGGCGGGAGGGCCTGCTTCTGCGCTACCTGCCGGAGGTGGACGGGCTCGGCTCCCACGAGGGGGCGTTCGGCATCTGCGCGTTCTGGGCCGTGGAGCTGCTGGCGATGCAGGGCCGCTTGGACGAGGCGGAGCGGCTGTTCTGCCGCGCCGCCTCGCTCGCCAACGACGTGGGCCTGCTGGCCGAGCAGTACGATCCGCGGACCGGCGCGGCGCTCGGCAACGTGCCGCAGGCCTTCACCCATGCCGGGCTAATCTCGGCGGCGCTGGCATTGGCCAAGGCCGCGGGAGGACCGGTGCCATGACGGAGACCCTCGCATTGCTGCAGCGCCTTGCCGCGAACCTGGACGCGGTGCTGCTGTGGGCGCTGGTGGCGACGGCGCTGATGACGACGGTCCTGCAGGGCAGCCAGGGGCTGGGTCTGTCGCGGCTCAGCCTGCCGTTCCTGTTCGGCACCTTCGTCACCGCCGACCGTGGCCGGGCGGTGCTCGTCGGCTCGCTGATGTACCTGGCCGGAGGCTGGGCATTCGCAGTGCTCTACTTCTTCATCTTCGCAAGCCTGGGTCTGGCGACCTGGTGGCTTGGCGCGCTGCTGGGGGCGCTGCACGGACTGTTCCTGCTGGTGTCGCTGCCGGCGATGGCGCAGCTTCACCCGCGCGTCGCCTCTGAGTACGACGCACCCAGCAGCGAGCCGAAACTGGAGCCGCCGGGTTTCATGGGCCTGAACTACGGGCATCAGACGCCGCTGACGACCTTGCTTGGCCAGGTGGTGTACGGGGCGGTGCTGGGTGCCTTCCTGCCGATGCGTTGACGCAATCGGCCTATCACCACCCGACGCGTGGCAGCCGCACCCGCCCACGGCCAGGCCACAGCCGCTGCAACGCCAGGCGGAGCGCGCCCGCCGCGGCCAGGCTCCCGCCGACCGCCAGCCAAAGCTGCATCCGGTCAGGGTCGATCACCGCCGGGTGCAGCCGCGCCTCTGCTCCGAAGCGGCCTCGCGTGCCGCGGTCGCCCGGCAGCGGCGCGTCGTGGTTGTTCGGGCGGCCGCCCGGCTCGGGTTCGGGTGCCTGCTGGGCTTGGTAGCCCGTGCGGGCGAGCAACCACTCGACGACGGCCGGGGCGAGCAGGTTGCTCAGCACCACCTTCGTAGTGGACAGGCCGACCCAAAGCTCACGCGCGCTCCCGTTCGCGGCGCGCAGGATGACGGCGGCGATCACCTCGGGCTGGTAGATGGGCGGTGCCGGCATCGGCCGCCGCTCCATGCGGTTCAGGGCCCAGTCGAATTGCGGGGTGTTGACGGCCGGGAGCTGCACCATCGCAACCCGGATACCCGAGCGCGCGTGCCGCAGCTCCGCCCGCAGCGCCTCGGTGAAGCCGCGCACGGCGAACTTCGCGCCGCAGTAGGCGGATTGCAGCGGCAGCGCCCGATAGGCGAGCGCCGATCCCACCTGCACGATGACGCCGCGGCGTCCCTGCATTCGCGCAAGCGCCGCCATGGTGCCATGCACTGTGCCGAGATAGACCACCTCGGTGATCCTGCGGAACTCGGCGGCGTCCATCGCGGCCACCGGCGAGTAGGAGGTGATCATCGCCGCGTTGACCCAGGCGTCGATGGGGCCGAGTTCCGCCTCCACGCGCGACGCCGCCACCTCGACCGCGGCCGGGTCAGCGACGTCCGTGGACAGCGCCAGCGCGCGGCCGCCGAGCCGCTCGACGGCGGCCTGGGCGCCTTCTAGCCCATCCGTGCCTCGGGCGAGCAGCCCGACCTGCCAACCATCGCGCGCGAACGCCTCGGCGCAGGCCCGGCCGACGCCCGCGGACGCGCCGGTGATAACGACGGTCCGGCTCATGGCGGGCCTCCGGGAATGAGGTGGATCGCGGTCAGCCCGAGGAACGCCAGCGCCACGAAAAGCGACGGCGCCATCGCGGGCGGCCCGGAGAGCCAGTTGAGAAAGGGAAGGAACAGCCCGCCGCGCTGCCGGTCGAAGCCGCGCAGATGCATGCCCAGCCCGATGAAGCCGACCAGCGCGGTCAGCCAGAACAGGGCGGCCGTTACCGCCAGGAGCAACGGGGCGGGCGCCAGGGTGGCGCAGGCGGCCAGCGCGGCGGCGAGCAGCGGCGCAGTGAACGGCAGGTACATGAGGGCATTGTTGAACGCGCCGCGAAGGTGCAGCACTGCAGCCTGCAGCAGCGCTCCCGCCAGCCCCATCGCCACGGTCAGCAGCAGGAGCGGGCGCAGGGCGATGCCCAGCGCATGCGTTTCGCCCGCAATCCCGGCCGAGGCAGCCATACCGATGACGCCGACGAGTGCGAGGCCGAGCGGCGCCAGTGGCGGTGCCCCGTACATCGCGTGGTGCAGCGCCCAGCGATAACCGCCCGGCTTGCGTGCCATGCCGTGCCAGTGGTGAAAGCCGGTGCCGATCAGCCCTGCCGCGGCCATGAGCCAGCCTGTGAGACGCAGTCCCGCCGCGGCCCAGCCGGGTCCACCCGCGACCGCTGCGGCGACCGCGATCAAGGCGAAAGGCACGCCGACGGCGAACGGCACGTATTGAGCCGGCCGATCAAAGCCCCGGGCGAGGTGGCCGGCGGCCGCGTCGGCGAGCAGCAGCATCGCGAGCAAGGAGCCGAGCAGGGCCACCCAGCTGAAGGCGCCGACGGCGAGGTAGGAACCGGGCACTACTTGCACGCCCGCGGTGCACGGTTGGCCCTTGAGACGCGCAGGGCGCGGTAGGTGCCCTTCACCTCCATGCCGAAGCGATAGACCATCTCGCCACCAAGGTAGCCCTGCGCCGCGGTGCAGAGCAGCACGAGCGTGCACCATCCGAGATACCATCCCGACGGGACCGCAGCATTCTCCCAGACGGCCCCTCGCCACACCGCCGTCAGGACGAGCAGTCCGAACACGATCGGGCCGATCGCCATGTGGAGACGCAGGAAGGTGCGTGCCTCGGTCCCTTCCTCGACCGGCAGGTGCAACCGGGAGGCAACGCCGGTGATGATGGTCAGCACGGTGGCCGGCACCGCGCTCGCAATGGTCCACCACCCCGCGTCGGCGAGGCCGCGTGCATACAGGAACCAGCCCGCGACGTCAAACAGGAAGGAGGCGGTTGTCAGGGCAATGGTGAAATGGACGAAGATCGGGTGCGGCGGCGCGCCGAACATAGGCATCGGCCACAAGGAGCGGCGACCCGGCACCCCACTCATGCGCTACGCCTTTCCGCAACCCGGGTAAGTTCGCCGTTTCGCGCCATCTCGATGATGCGGTCCGCGGTCCGCGCCGCGACCGCCTGGATGGTTAGCGACGGATTGCCGGCGCCGGCGCCCGGAAACACCGAGCCGTCGCAAATGAACAAGTTGGGCACGGTGAAAGCCCGCCCGTCACGGTCCACCACGGCATCCACGGAATCGCGTCCCATGCGGCAGCCGCCCATGAGGTGGGCCGTGCGCCCGCTTGCCCAGAGGTCCGTGCCGCCGGCGGCCGCGTGGATGCGTTCCATCGTAGCCGTCGCGTGGCGCACCAGGCGATGGTCGTTCTCGTGGTGACCGAACACGACGTGCGGGACGGGCAGGCCGTTGCCGTCCACCTCGCTGGCGTGGAGCGCCATCCGATTCGCGCGTTGGGGTAGCACGTCGCCCACCATCCCGAAGGCGGCGACGTGGTTGTAGTCCAGCATCGCCTCGCGCAGCCGGGCACCCCACAACCCGCGCGCGGCGGCCATCTGCGCGGCGTAGTGCCCGACATGCGGGCCGACGCACTCGATGGTGTAGCCGGAGGTGAAGTCCGCGCCTGGCAGTTCGCGATTGAAGTCCTCGGTCAGCGCCAGGCCCGGCGGTGCCTTGTACTGGTTGATGCGTTCCGCGTAGCGGGCGAAGACCTGTTCGCCGGTGTGCACCATCAGGCAGCGCCCGACCAGGCCGGAGGCGTTGGCCAGCCCGTCCGGGAAGCGAGCGGAGTGCGAGTTGAGCAGCAGCCGCGGCGTCTCGATCGAGTAACCCGCCACTACCACGATGCGCGCGCGTTGGAAACGTGCCTCGCCCCCGCGGAAATGTAGGACGCCGGTGATCCGGCCGGCGGCGTCGTGCTCAATGCGCGCCGCCATCGCCCCGGCGCGCACCTCGGCACCAGCGGCGATGGCGCGCGGGATGTAGGTCACCAGGACCGAGCTTTTGGCGTTCGTCGAGCACCCGTAGTGGCAGAAGCCGCGATACACGCAGGGCGGCCGGCGGCCGTGCGGCGCGCTGAGGGTGGCGACCGGCGCCGGCGCCGCCGTGATGCCAAGCCTGGTGCAACCGCGGACCAGGACCTCGGCGGTGGCGTTCAGCCTGTGCTCACGCTGCGGGAAGCGGTGGCGCCGACGGCCCCAGGGGTAGCGCATGGGTCCGGCGATCTGCAGCGCCTCCTCGACCTCCTCGTAGTACGGCTCCAGCTCCTCATAGCTGACAGGCCAATCCTGGACGTCGGCGCCGGGCACCGCGCCGTGCAGGGTCCGCCGCCGGAAGTCGTGTGGCTGCAGCCGCATCTTGATCATGGAGTAGTGCACGGTGCCGCCGCCGACGCCGCGGCCGGAGTTGTTCTCCCCGAGCTGGAGCGGGTCGGCTCCGCCTGTGATCCGCTCATCGAGCCAGTAGAGCTTGCGCCCGTCCACCTCGTCCGAGGCGAAGTCGCGCACCGGGCTCCAGTGCGGCCCGGCCTCCAGGATGACGACCGACAGCCCGGCCTCGGCCAGCTTCGCGCCCACCACGCCGCCGGCGGCGCCGGCGCCGACAACGCAGGCGTCCACCTCCTCGCGTGACCGGTCCCGCATGGGCACGCTCTCGCCGTTCAGGCCGGGTGCGCAGAGCGGCCAGGGGTCGGGGTCGTCAGTTATTGCCGGCCTCCCGCGCTTCCCAGGGGTCCACACCGCCCGCCCATACCCGCACATGACCGCGGATCGCCGACGGGCCGTTGTAGCCGACCTCCGACCACGCCGTGGGATGCGCGTAGTAGGTGCGGACTATGGATTGCAAAAACCGGTTGAACACCAGTGCGGCCGGCAGCGTCGCCCAGACCTCGCCCGGGATACTGCCGGCAGCGAGCTGGTTCAGCAGCCCGTCCTGCCGCGTCGGATCGAGTGCCACAAAGGACATGCCATGCAGCGCTTGCGCGGCCTCGTCCAACCCGGCGAGTGCTCGGCGCCACAGCTCGCGCTGCGGCGGCAGCCGCTCGTCGCGGAAGCCGTCGCGCTCATCCCGAGCCAGCTTGTCGTCGATCCATGGGACGACAGGGATGCGCTCATCCGATGCGCGATCGTCCTGCGGCATGATACGGTCCACAACGGCCTGCAGCGTCGCGGCCTCGTGCGCGTCTAGGAATCGCAGCGGTGGTACAGCCTCGATCCGGCGCCGCACCACCTCGCGCGTCGGCTCGTCGAAGTCGGGGCTGGCCCACTTGTCCAGCACGTCGAAGCCCGGGTAGCGGCGGCTCATGCCGCGTAACGCTCCGCGTCGGCCTGGCGGAACTGCAGGCCGAGGCCGGGTCGGCCCAGGTCCGGGCGGATCGCGCCGCCATCCGGGCTGGGCGCGCCGTCGAACAGCATCGCCTCGATCCGGACGTGGTCGTGGAACCATTCGAGGTGGCGCAGCCGTGGCGCGGCGCAGCAGACGTGCAGGTGCAGCGCCGGCGCGGTGTGGGCCGAGAGCGGGGTGCCGCGCGCGTCGCACAGCGCGGCGGCGGCGAGAAATCCGGTCACGCCGCAGCACCTTGTCGCATCGGCCTGCAGCACGTCTACGGCGCCGGCGGCCAACATGCGGTCGAAATAGCCGGGGTCGTAGCCGTACTCGCCGGCCGCGACCTCCATCGTGACGGGAAGGCGCGCCCGCACCGCCGCCAGTCCGGGCAGGTCGTCGCTGGAGACGGGTTCCTCGAACCAGCTCACGCCGAGCCCAGCGCAACGCTCGGCGAAGGCAAGGGCTTGGCGCGCGGTGAAGGCGCCGTTGGCGTCCACGAACAGCCCGGCTTCCGGCCCGATCGTCGCCCGCGCGCGGGCCACGCGGGCCGGGTCGTCAGCCGGGTGGGCGCCGACCTTCATCTTGACTTGGCGCAGCCCTTGCGCCACCCAGCCGCCGAGTTGCGCCTCCAGACGCGCGTCGCTGTACGAGGTAAACCCGCCGCTGCCGTAGATGGCGACGCTCTCCCGCCGCACCCCAAGCAGCCGGGCGAGCGGCAGATCCAACAGTTTCGCCTTGAGGTCCCACAGCGCCACGTCCACCGCTGAGATCGCGGCGGCGCACAGCCCGTCGCGCCCCAGGTTGCGCACGGTCCGGCGCATCCGGTCCCAGGCCGCCGGCACCTGCATTGCATCTGTCCCGGCCACCGCTGGCGCCAGCACGTCCAGCACCAGGCGGGCGGCGGCCGCGGCCGCGTAGGTGTAGCCGAGCCCGGTCTGCCCGCCGGCCGCCACCTCCATCAGCACCAGCGTCGTGCTGTCCCACTCGAGCGTGCCGTCGGCCTCGGGGGCGTCGGTCGGCACGGTGTAGGGCCGGGCGGTCACGCGCTCGACGGCGGTCTCGGAGACCATGCGGAGTCGCCCC
>JAABUN010006882.1_pt1 | contig 12748 bp, 11 predicted proteins | sample 5559311 | NCBI WGS metagenome assembly JAABUN01 (sample SAMN10711877, study PRJNA513370) | rock metagenome | isolation source: Antarctica rocks | place: Antarctica: Victoria Land, Siegfried Peak sud | reverse complement strand
CGGCGGACGGGCGTGGGGTGGCGGACGCTGGAGGACCCACCGCCGCCGGCCGTCTCGGCAACGCTGACCGTCGGGGAGGTCGACGCCGCTTTTACCGCGCTGGCCGCGCTGGCGGGCCCCGGCTCGGCCGCCGCCCGGACGACGGCCGTCCGCGACCTCTTCGGCCGGGCGACGGCGTCGGAGCAGGACCTGCTCCGCGGTCTGATCTCAGGAGAGCTGCGCCAGGGTGCGCTGGAGTCGCAGGTGCAGGAGGGGCTCGCTGCGGCGTTCGACGTACCCGTGGCCGCGGTCCGGCGGGCGGCGATGCTCACCTCCTCCACCCCGGCGGCGGCGCTCACCCTGGTCGCTGGTGGCCTCCCGGCCCTGGCGGCCGTCGGGCTGCGCGTCGGGGTCGGGGTGCAGCCGATGCTGGCGGCCGCTGCCCCCGACCCCGGTGCGGCGGTGGCGCGCAGCGGCCTGCCGGCCGTCGTCGACGCCAAGCTGGACGGTGTCCGCGTCCAGGTCCACCGCTCCGGCGACGAGGTGACGGTCTTCACCCGCAGCCTGGACGACATCACCGCCCGGCTCCCCGAGGTGGTCGCGGTGGCCAGGGCCCTTCCGCACTCCCAGCTGGTGCTGGACGGTGAGGTGCTGGCGCTGGCGCCGGACGGCTCGCCCGAGGCGTTCCAGGTCGTGGCTTCACGGACGATGAGCGCGGCCGAGCCCGGTGGCGCGGCGGCACCCCTGCAGGTGTTCTTCTTCGACCTGCTGCACGTCGACGGCCGTGACCTGCTGGACGAGCCGCTGCACGAGCGGCTGGCGGTGATGGAGCAGGTGGTGCCCGCGGCGCTGCTGGTGCCCCGCCGCACCTGCACCGACGAGGCCGGGGTCGCCGAGGCCTTCCGCGAGGCTGTCGCTCGGGGGTTCGAGGGCGTCGTGGTGAAGAAGGTGCAGGCTCCCTACGCGGCCGGCAGGCGCGACGCGGCCTGGGTGAAGCTCAAGCCGCGGCACACCTTCGACCTGGCGGTGACGGGCGCGGAGTGGGGCCATGGGCGCCGGCAGGGCTGGCTGTCGAACCTGCACCTGGCGGCCCGGGACCCGGTCAGCGGAACGCTGGTGATGCTGGGCAAGACCTTCAAGGGTCTCACCGACCAGCTGCTGACCTGGCAGACCGAGCAGCTGCTGGGGCGTGAGGTCCGGCGGACGGCGATGACGGTGTACGTCGACCCACCACTGGTGGTCGAGATCGCCGTCGACGGGCTGCAGGCCTCGACCCGCTACCCCGGCGGGGTCGCGCTGCGGTTCGCCCGGGTGCTGCGCTACCGCCCGGAGCTCGGCCCGGCCGACGTCGACACGCTGGACACCGTGCGGGCCCTGGGTGGGCCACTCCGACCGGCCGAGGACTGAGCCTGGCCCGGCCCCGGGACGATCATCGACGCCACCACCGCCGGGCGGGGCGGGGCCGCCGTCGCGGGTCGACGGTGCCGGCGGACGGCGGCCAGCACCAGCGCAGGGTGCAGCAGCTCCAGCGGGGAGCCCATCAGGTGGTACAGCCGGCTGAAGGTCCGGAACGCCCGGCGGTCACCGGCCATCAGCAGGAAGCCGACCTCGGTGGTCCAGGCGTCGCTCAGCCGGCGCAGCCAGGACGCCGAGCCGGTCATCCCCAGGTAGCGCAGGTCCTCGCCGGTGGCCACGGACCACGGGAAGTCGGCCACCCGCCTCAACCGCCGCTGCACCCGTGGGGAGCTCCAGCGGCGCCCGCCGAGCGCGTCGCGCAGGACCCGCGCCTGCCCTGCGCCGACGGCGATACCCTGGCCGTAGAGGGGGTTGAAGGCGCACAGGGCGTCGCCGACCACCAGCAGGCCCGAAGGCCAGCCCCGCCGGAGGCCGTAGCGGTGCCGCCGGTTGCCGGTCTGGCGGTGCAGCGACACCTTACCGACCGGTTCCAGACCGGCCAGCACCTCGGCCAGCACCGGGTCGCGCAGGGTGGCGAGGTACTGGCGCAGGTCGACGTCGCGGCCGGGTCGGTCGGCCCCGTACCCGCTGGCCAGCACCATCCAGCCGCCGTCCTCCACCGGCAGCCCCAGCCCCCCGCGGGGCACCTCCGGGGTGGCCTGGACGACGATGCCGGTGGGCAGGGGCGCTCCGTCGGGCCGCCGGTACAGCCGGCTGGCGTAGCCGAGGTTCGCGTCGACGGTCTCCGGCTCGTCGCGCGGGTGGCCCAGCGCCGCCAGCCAGCTGGGCATCCGCGAGCCGCGGCCCGAAGCGTCCACCACGAGGTCGCCCCAGACGCTCCCGCCGTCGGCGCACCTCACCCGCCAGCCGACCCCGTCACGCTGCAGGCCGTCGACCCTGCTGCCGGTGCGCACGCGCACCCCGGGCAGGCCGAGCACCAGGGTGCGCACGACGTGCTCCAGCCGAGGCCGGGTCAGGGACAAGACGTCGAAGGAGGAGATCCAGCTGGGCTGCCAGCCGTGGGGCCCGAACCAGGGCATCGTCCCGGTGTCGATCCGGACCGCGCCGGCGTCGAGCAGCGCCCGGGGCAGCCCGGGCAGCAGCGTGGTGGCGTCCAGCAGTCCGCGGTGCAGCAGCACGTGAGGCTGGCTGCTCTGGGCCACGCCCTTGCGGGGTTGCGGATTGCCGGTCAGCTCGTCGCGCTCCAGCACCGTCACCGCCCGGCCCGCCTGGGCCGCTGCAGCGGCGGCGAGGAGCCCGGCCAGGCTCGCACCCACCACGACGACTACCTGCGGTCCGCCGGCGGTCCGGTCGCTGCTCATCCGAGCTCCAGGGAGGGGGCTCAGAACGGGGCGATCAGCCCGGCGGTCTGGGCCTTCGCGGCGGCGAACCGCTGCTGGGCGTCGGCCCAGTTCACGACGTTCCACCAGGCCTTGGCGTAGTCGGCCTTGACGTTCTTGTACTGCAGGTAGAAGGCGTGCTCCCACATGTCGAGCAGCAGGACGGGGATCTGGCCCAGCGGCAGGTTGCCCTGCTGGTCGAACACCTGGACGACGTTCAGTCGGGCACCGAGGATGTCGTAGACCAGCATCGACCAACCCGAGCCCTGGATGGCGTTCGCGTTGGCCTCGAACTGGGCCTGGAAAGCGTCGAAGCTGCCGAAGAACTCATCGATAGCAGCACCCAGCTCGCCGTCTGGTCGGTCGCCGCCGTTGGGGGACATGTTCGGCCAGAACACGGAGTGGTTGATGTGGCCGCCCAGGTGGAAGGCCAGGTCCTTCTCGAGCTTGTTGATGTTGCCGAACGAGCTGGACGCGCGGGCCTCGGCCAGCTGCTCCAGCGCGGTGTTCACGCCCTTGACGTAGGTCGCGTGGTGCTTGGAGTGGTGCAGCTCCATGATCTCGGGGGAGATGTGGGGGGCGAGCGCGTTGTAGTCGTACGGAAGATCCGGCAGGGTGTAGTCGGCCATCAGAGTCCCTTCAGGGTGGAGAGCGTCGTCGCCATGTCGGGGGGCGATGACATGACCCTTCGCATGCTACGGCTGCGGCACCGAGGGCCGACAGGCGCGTCCCGATCCCGCTCCGGTCAGCTGGACCCGAGCCGCGGTCCGTCGCCCTCGCAGGTGTTTGACTGAACCCATGTCCTCGGCACTGTCCCTGCAGGGTCTGACCAAGAGCTTCGGCCCCAAGCGAGCCGTCGACGGCCTCGACCTCGAGGTCCCGCGCGGCTGCATGTTCGGCCTCGTCGGGCCCAACGGCGCCGGCAAGACCACGACGCTGTCGATGGCCACCGGCCTGCTCCGCCCAGACGCCGGTACGGCACGGGTGCTGGACCGCGACGTCTGGTCCGACCCCGCGGCTGCCAAGGCGCTGATGGGCGTGCTGCCTGACGGTGTGCGGCTGTTCGACCGGCTGAGCGGTGCGGAGCTGCTGCACTACGTCGGCCTGCTCCGGCGGGTGCCGGCGGCCGACATCGCCAGCCGCTCAGCGGACCTGCTGGAGGCCCTCGGGCTGACGGCCGACCGTGACACCTTGGTGGTGGAGTACTCGGCCGGCATGACGAAGAAGATCGGTCTGGCCTGCGCTCTGATCCACGCTCCGCGGCTGCTGGTGCTCGACGAGCCGTTCGAGGCCGTCGACCCGGTCTCGGGCGAGGGGGTCCGCTCGATCCTGCGCGGCTACGCCCGCAGCGGCGGCACCGTGGTGCTGTCCAGCCACGTGATGGAGCTGGTCGAGAGCTTGTGCGACGAGCTCGCCGTCGTCGCGCAGGGCCGCGTGCTGGCCGCTGGCACCATCGACGCCGTCCGGGCCGGCAGCAGCCTGCAGCAGCGGTTCCTCGACCTCGTCGGGTTCCAGTCCAGCGGACAGGAGACCCTCGCGTGGTTGCGCTCCTCGTCCGCCTCAAGCTGACCCTGCTCCGCAACAACCTGCGGCGCAGCGTCTGGCGTACCGTCGGGCTGGTGCTCGGCGGTCTGTACGCCCTCGCCCTGGTCGTCGGGATGCTGGCTGGTCTGGTCGCCCTGCGCTGGACGTCGCTGGAGATCACCGCCGACGTCACCGTGCTGGCCTACGCGCTGCTGGCCGCCGGCTGGCTGCTGCTCTCCCTGCTGGTGTTCGGGGTGGACGAGACCGTCGACCCCGGCAAGTTCGCCCTGCTGCCCGTCCGGGCGCGCGAGCTGCTGCCCGGCCTGCTGGTCGCCGGTGCGGTCGGGGTGCCCGGGGTGGCGACGGTGCTGGTGGGCCTGGGACTGCTGGCCGCCTGGACGCGGTCGGTACCCCTGACCCTCGCCGCGCTGGTCGCGGTTCCGTTGGGGGTGCTGACCTGCTTGCTGCTCGCCCGGGCGGCCACCTCGGCGTTCGCCTCCTTCCTGTCCTCCCGGCGCTTCCGCGACCTCGCGTTCGTGCTGCTGGCCCTGGTCGGGGCGGTGTTCGCCGTCGGCGGCAACCTGCTCGGGGGCCTGGCCGGCACGGGACCTGACCGGCTGCGGGCAGCTCTGGCCACCGGCGCGCAGGTCGCGGGCTGGACCCCGTTCGGCTGGGCCTGGGCCCTGCCGGCCGACGTGGCCCGAGGTCACTGGCTGCAGGCGGCCGTGCACCTGGCGCTGGCGCTCGGTCTGGTCGTCGCACTGTGGCGGGCCTGGGAGCACTTCCTGGCCGCCCGACTCGTCGAGCCGGTGGACGGTGGCGGCGGTGCCGTGGCCCGCGCCGGCCACAGCACGTGGGTCGAGCGTCTCTACCCCGTGAGCCCGGCCGGTGGGGTGGCGGCTCGGACGCTGCGCTACTGGCGTCGCGACCCCCGCTACGTCGCCGGGGTCGCTGGGTTCCTGATCGCGCCCGTGATCCTGATCGCCACGACGCTGCTCAACCCCGAGGGCAGCGCGGTGGTGGCCGTCTTCGCTCCCAGCCTGCTCGGGCTGCTGATCGGCGCCAGCGTCGCCCAGGACCTGTCCTACGACGGGAGCGCCGTCTGGACCCACATCACCACCGGGATCTCCGGCGCCGCCGACCGCTGGGGCCGGGTGCTTTCGACGCTCACCGTCTTCGTGCCGATGATCGTGCTCCTGTTGGCGGCGGGTCTCGTGCTCACCGGCCGCTGGGACCTGCTCGCCCCCGCGTTGGGACTGACCGTGGCCCTCCTGCTGGGCGGGCTGGGCGCCGGCTCCTTCGTCGGCGGGCTCTGGCAGTGGCCGGCGCCACCGCCGGGCGCCAGCCCGTTCCAGAAGGGCAGCAGCGGCGGGCTGCCGGCCTTCCTGTCCTTCACGGTGGCCACGGTGGCCACCCTGGTGGTGGCGGTGCCCACGCTGGCGCTGGTGATCTGGTCGATCTGGACGCCGTGGGCCGGCTGGGCGTCGGTCCCGGTGGGGTTGGTCACGGGGCTGCTGGTGCTGCGGCTCGGGGTCGGCCGCGGCGGCCGGCTGCTGGACCGCCGCTGGCCTGAGGTGATGGCCGCGGTCTCCGAGCGGGCCGGTTAGGCCGGCGTCGGCCGGCGGACCCGGCCCCCGTGGCTGAGACCGATCACGGCGGCGCCGAGCAGGCTCGTCGCGACAGCGAGCCAGGTGGCCACCCCGGGGGGCCCGGGGCCGACCAGCAGGGCGATCACTGCCGCGGTCAGCACCTGTCCGGCGACGGCGAAGACCCCGACGACGAGCACGCCGTGGATCCGGACGGTGACGGTCGAGGCCCAGATGAACCCGATTCCACAGAGCCCGCCGAGGTAGAGCCACGGCTCCGGGGGCAGCCCGCTCAGCCGGCCCGGCAGCAACAGCGTCACGGCCCAGAACACGACCAGCGCCAGGGTGCCGACGAAGAAGTTGTTCCAGGTGGTCACCCAGGGACCGACCCGGACGGCCAGCCGTCCGTTGACGCCCTGCTGGGTGCTGTTCACCGCGCCGGCCAGCAGCGGGAGCGCGGCCAGCAGGAGCAGGAGCGCCGTCAGCGGGACCGCGTCGAGCACGCCCAGCCCGGAGACGCCGACCGCGAGGACGGCCAGGCCGGCGCTGACCAGCCTGGCCCGGCTGAGCGCGGTGGCCCCGTTCGGGCCCCAGCCGCGGTGGTCGACGACGAGGGCCATCACCGCTTGGCCGGCGACGAAGCAGAGGATGAAGAAGGTGATGCCGAGCACCGGTGCTGCCAGCCCCTGCGACGCGACGAAGAACGCCCCGCCCAGTCCGCCGAGCACCAGCCAGGGTGGCAGCCGGCCGCGCCGCACCGCCCCGAACAGCTCGAGCACGCCGCGGCCGGTGGGTCGGTGCGCAACGGCCAGCACCGTGAGCAGGACGAGGCCGGAGCCGAAGCTGATCAGGGCGGCCAGTGCCGCCGCCCGCAGCCCGCTACCCAGCCGGCCGGCCAGTGCGCCATTCAGCTGGGACTGCACCGCGATCAGCGCTCCGCCGCCCAGCATCAGCGGGAGGGAGAGCAGCCAGCGGGGCGCAGGCCTGGGGTCGGGGCTCGCCGGGGTCGGGCTCAGCACGGCCGGTCCCGTACGAGGGCGCGGATGCGCTGGACCCGGATCGCAACGCTCCCGGCCAGCGGAGCCGGCAGCGCGTCGAGGCTGAACCAGGCCACCTGCTCGCTCTCGTCACTGACCTGCAGCGGCTCGTCGACCGCGGCAAGGGCGGCGACGCCGACGTCCCAGTGCGCGCGGCAGCGCCCGAAGCCGGCGGACAGAACGTGCCGGTCAAGGTCCTGGGCGCCCGGGGCGAGGACGAGACTGGTCAGGCCGCTCTCCTCGCGGGCCTCCCGCAGCGCGGCCGCCTCGACGCTCGTGTCACCCGGCTCGAGGTGGCCGCCGGTCTGCACCCAGAACTGACCCAGGCGGTGGAAGCAGAGGAGCGTGCGATCGAGGTCCGGGCTGAGCACGAAGCAGCTCGCGGTCAGGTGCTCCGGCCCGCCGTCGCGGCGCAGGGCCGCCTCGCCGCGGGCGTCGAGCCAGCCGAGGTAGCGTCGGCGGAGCTCTGACTGCTCCGGGGTCGGTGCAGCCCAGTCGGTCAGTGCCGCGACCAGGTCTGTGTGCTGCGTCGCAGGGCCGGTCACGGGCTGCGCCCGCCGCGCTCGCTCGACTTCTGGCGGCTGGACCACCGCTGCGGTGGCTCAGACGCCAAAACCTCCGGGAAGGTCACTGGAGCGGCCGCTTCTGCCCGGGGCGATGGACGACGAGCACCCGGAACCCCTTGGCCGAGGCGACCCGCTCGCACGGATAGCCCTGCTCGACCAGCCAGCGCTGCAGGGTGTCGGCCCCGAGGTTCTTGCCCACCACCAGCCGCGCCTTGCCGTCGGGCGCCAGCCGGGGGAGCCACCGCAGCAGCAGGGCGTGCAGCGCTTCCTTGCCCACCCGGATGGGCGGGTTGGACCAGATCGCGTCGTAGCGGCGGTCGTCCTCCACCTGCTCGGGGCGCAGCACCCGGACGCGGTCGGCCACCCCGAGGGCGCGGGCGTTGTCGCGGCACAGGGCGAGGGCCCGGTCGTTGACGTCGACCGCGTCGATCCGTGCCCCGGGCACGTGGACGGCCAGGCCGAGCGCGATCGGGCCGTAGCCGCAGCCGAGGTCCAGGACCGCCGGGTTGCCGGTCGGCGGCTCCGACTCCCGGAGCAGGATCGCGGTCCCGCGGTCCAGGCCTTCGCCGGCGAAGACGCCGTTGGCGGTGGTCAGGGTCAGCTCTTGGCCCCAGATCGTCGCGACGATGCTGCGGCGCTGCTCCGGCGCGGTCGGCTGGGAGTCGAAGTAGTGCGAGGTGCCGCTCACGAGGCCAGCTCCGTGCGGACGCTGCGGGCGGCGAGGCCGCGGGCGACCAGCTGGTCGTCGGGCGGGTAGCCGACCTCCTCCAGTGTCAGCCCCTTCGCGGGCATCACCTGGACGTCGGGGGACCGCACGGCAGCGGTGGTCACGCTGCGCAGCCATTCGACGTCGCGCTGCCCCGAGGACACGCTGACCAGGGCGCCGACCAGCGAACGCACCATCGAGTGGCAGAACGCGTCGGCCCGAACGCTCAGCTCGAGCACCCCGGCCGTCGGGCCCTCGGGCACCCGGGTGGCGGCCAGGTCCAGCAGGGTGCGGATCGAGGTGGCGCCGTCGCGCCGCTTGCAGAAGGCGCCGAAGTCCCGCAGTCCCAGCAGCACCGGTGCGGCCGCGTCGAGGACGCCGAGGTCGAGGGCGGCAGGCACGGTCGCGACCCAGTGCCGGTGCAGCGGGTCCAGCGGCCGGCCGCCGTCGCTGAGCCGGTAGACGTAGCGGCGCCAGACCGCGCCGAAGCGGGCGTCAAAGCCCTCCGGCGCCGTCCGCACGGAGCGGACGACCACGTCCGGGGCCAGCACCCGGTGCAGCCGGCGGGCCAGCACCGTGCCGTCGTCGGCCACGGCGTCGACCGGCAGGTCGACGTGCGCCACCTGGCCACGGGCGTGCACTCCGGTGTCGGTGCGCCCGGCGCACACCAGCGTCGCCCGCTGGGGGAGCCGCAGCACCTGGGTCACCCAGGTCTCCAGCTCGCCCTGGACGGTCCGCAGGCCGGGCTGGCGGGCCCAGCCCGAGAAGCCGGCACCGTCGTAGGAGACGTCCAGCCGCCAGCGACGGGTAGCCGTCGGCTCGGCCGGCGTGCTCACGTCACCTCCGTCGGCCAGCGGCGGAAGGTTAGGTCGTGCACGCTGCGGCCGACGTCGAGGCCACGCTGCTCGAAGCGGGTGACGGGTCGCTCGGCCCAGCGCGGCGCCCAGCCGCCCGGGTACAGGTTCTCGAGCCCGGGCTCGGCGTCCAGCACCTCGCGCATCCAGAGCGCGTAGTCCTCCCAGTCGGTGGCCAGCCGCCACGTGCCGCCTGGGCGCAGCCGGTCGACGGCCAGCGCGGCCAGCTCGGGCCCGACGAGCCGGCGCTTGTGGTGGCGGGCCTTCGGCCATGGGTCGGGGAAGAACGTCCAGAGCTGGTCCAGGCCGCCCGCGGGCACCAGGTGACGCAGGCCCTCGGCCGCATTGCCCACGACGATCCGGACGTTGCCCAGCTGCGCCCGGTGCAGCGCTCCGACCAGCTGGGCCGCGGCCGGCTCGTAGACCTCGAAGGCCAGCACGTCCACCTGGGGCCGGGCGGTCGCCATCGCCACCAGCGAGTCGCCCGGGCCCGGCCCGATCTCCACCACCAGCGGCGCCCGCCGGCCGAACACCGCAGCGAGGTCCAACCGGGCCGAGGGGTCGATGGACGTGCTGGTCTCGCGCTGAGGGACCGCCAGCACGAAGCGCTCGTGGTGGGCGTCCCAGGCCCGGCGCTGGTTGGGCCGCATCCGTGCGCTGCGCCGGACGAACGACACCACCTCGCGGTGCACGCGCGGGCGGTCCTCGGTCCGCGGCCGGTCGGTCAGCGGGCTGGTCACCGGCGGCGCCGCTTCTCGTAGCGGTGCAGCAGCGGGGCGAGCACGGCCACGGCGGCCAGGAAGACGAGCACACCGGTCGGCACCGAGTCGGTGGAGGCAACGGTGACCGCGCCGGCCAGGGCGCAGATCGCCGCCATGGCCCATAGCCGACCCTCCTTGGCGAGCTTGCCGCGCAGCTCGGGGTCCCGGTCCCGGGGGTCGCCTTCCATGGCAGCGAACCTACCGGGGCACCCCCCCGGCCCAGTCCGCGCGCCGACCGGTGGGCGACGCGCGCGGACGGTCCGCCGACGGTGCCCGGGCAGCAAGGCCCCGCCTACGGTGCGCTCGGCCACCGGCGGCAAGGAGGTCTCGACCGGCGCGGAGGCGGCGTAGCGGCCGACCGTCCAGGCGAGGGCGTCCAGGTTGAGGTCGAACGCCCTGGCGTCGACGTTGTCCAGGTCGTCGCACGCCCGGTGGTAGCAGGGGTCGAAGGGCGCCCCGGCCCTACCGCCCCAGCGTGCGGTCTGGGCGGGGGTCGACACCTCGTCGGCGCCGCTGAAAAGCCCGCCCGCGGCGACGCCGGCGGCGATGAACGCTGCGTAGTCGGAGCGGCCGTCGAGGTCGGCCGGTTCGGTGACGATGCCCCTGCTGCTCAGGTAGTCCGCCAACGTCCGCTCGATCTCCGCTGAGCCGGCGGGTCCGCGGCCGGCACCCTCGCGCGCCGAGTCATCGCCGTCGTAGACGAAGTACCCGGGGTTGGGTGAGGCGATCATGTCGACGTTGAGGTACAGCCCGAGGCTCCGCCGACCTTCCGCGTCCAGGCTGCGCAGGTAGGCCTGGGAACCCAGCAGGCCCACCTCTTCGGCGCCCCACCAGGCGAAGCGGACGGCGCGCTCAACCGTCGGCTCGCTCCCCAGGGCCAGTGCCACCGCCAGCACCCCCGCCGACCCGCTGGCGTTGTCGTTGATGCCTGGCCCCGCCTCGACACTGTCGAGGTGGCCGCCGAGGACGACGACGTCGTCGGTCCGGCCCGTCCGGGTCTGCGCTATCACGTTGGCGCTGGTCTGGGTCTCGGTGCGCGACCGCAGGTCCAAGAGGGCGGGGCGGCCGGCGCGGGTGGCCAGCGTCGCGCCGTCGGCACCACTGACCCCACCGACCGGAAGGGCCGCCGGCGAGCCGAGGGTCGCGTCGCGCAGCGCTCCGGGCCGGTCGTTGACGACCACCAGCGCGGCGGCGCCGGCGTCGGCTGCCTGCTGGGCCTTGGCGGCGAAGGTGCAGCCGCCGCGTCGAACCAGCAGCAGCGCTCCCGCGGCGGGCAGCACGGCGAGGTCGGTCCGCTGACAGCCGGGCGTGCCGTCGTCGGGGACGACGACGAGAGGTCCGCTGACGCCGCCCTCCGGGGTCTCGGGGCTGGCCCCCAGCCGGTCAGCCCGGACCGACGCGCCGTCCACCGTCACCTCCTGGGCCAGCACCACCTGCCGGGGGTAGCTGAAGGTCGGTGTGGCGACGTCGAACCCGGCGGCCCGCAGCTCGCCGACGATCAGGTCGACGCTGGCGTCGTCGCCGCTCGAGGACGCGGCCCGATGGCCGCTGTGTTGGTCGGCGACCCGCTGGAGGGCTTCCAGATGGCGGGTGGCGCCGGCGGCCGAGACCCTGGCGACCAGCTGCTGCGCCAGTGCGCTGGACGGCTCCCCACCGGGGGGAGCCGGGGTCCCGGCGCTCGGCACGGGGCGTGGTGCGCTGCTGACCAGGGCCACGGCGACGGCGGCCGTCAGCAGCAGCCGGAGGGTCCGGCCCGGCGGGCTGAGCACGCTCAGCTGGTGATGTCCTTGCTCGAGAACCGGGCCCAGGCGGCCAGCCAGAAGACGCCGGTGTAGACGGCTGCGGTCAACAGCCCCCGGGTGATGTTCTCGGTGGCCATCGGGTCTCGGAGCAGGTCGCCGAACGCCGTCCACCAGTGCGTCAGCAGCCACGGGTGCAGCCAGGCCAGCTGGGAGATCGAGTCGAGGACGAACATCATGACGTTCACCAGTACCACCGCGACCGTGGCGCCGATGGGCTGCTCGGTCAAGGTGGAGATGAACAGCCCGATCGCACCGAGGGCCGAGAACTGAGCGGCGAGGTAGAGGCAGCTGAGGACCAGCCTGCCCACGCCGTCGGCCATCGACGTCTGTGCCCCCGACAGCAGGGTCATCTCACCGCCACCGAACAGCGCCAGGCCGATGATCGTGCCGACCAGCGCGACCACGCCGGTGGCGACCAGCGCGGAGATGACGATAGCGGCGAACTTGACCGCCAGCAGCCTGGTGCGACCGGCCGGGATGGTCAGCAGGTAGCGCAGCGTACCGATGTTGGCCTCGCCGGCCACCGAGTCGCCGGCGATCACGGCGATGGCCAGCGGCAGGAAGATCGGCAGCTCCAGCGCCAGCGCGGCGAAGGCGACGAACAGCCCGTTGCCCGTGATCGCGCTGATGAAGTCCGGCCCGTCCCCGCCGCCGGGGGAGGACAGCTTGACCGCGACAGCCAGCAGGATGGGCACGACGGCCAGCACGGCCAGCCCGGCGATGTTGCGCCGCCGTCCGCCGATGATGCGTAGCTCTGAACCCAGGAAACGCAGCCAGCCGAGCGGGGACGCGGCCGTCCGGGCCGGTGTGGAGGTGCCCAGCACGGCCGGTGAGGAGCTGCCCAGCACGTCAGCCGCTGACATCGAAGCCCTCCCCGGTCAGTGACACGAACACGTCCTCAAGGCTGGGGCTTCGCACCGTGAACCCGAGGACGGGGACGTCGGCGTGCACCAGCTCGGGCACGATCTTGGCTGCTTCGACCTGGCCCAGGATGGCGCTGACGCCGGCCGGCGTGGTCCTGACCTCGGTGAGCCCCAGCTGCGCCAGCACCCGAACCGCGTCCTCGGTCCGGTCGGTGTCGACGCGGACGGTCTTCGTGGTACCGGCGGTGAGCTCGGCCATCGACCCCTGGGACACC
>JAABUN010006881.1_pt1 | contig 12749 bp, 14 predicted proteins | sample 5559311 | NCBI WGS metagenome assembly JAABUN01 (sample SAMN10711877, study PRJNA513370) | rock metagenome | isolation source: Antarctica rocks | place: Antarctica: Victoria Land, Siegfried Peak sud | reverse complement strand
CCCCGCCCACGGCTCCCAACACCCCGCCCACGGCTCCCAACACCCCGCCCACGGCTCCCAACACCCCGCCCACGGCTCCCAACACCCCGCCCACGGCTCCCAACACCCCGCCCAGAGCCGAGAGGCCCGCGCTGAGCAGACTCACGCCCGCGCTCAACACGCCGCCCAGAGCCGAGACGCCCGCAGAGAGAGCGCCCGCCGCGCCCGAAATGGCGGACGTGACCGCGTTTGTGGCGACGGAAGCCGCCGCGCCCAGCGCGCCGCCGATAGCCGCCAGTGCCGCCAATGCTGAGGCAGAAGATGAAGCCATAATTTGTTATTTGGCATTGCGCCAAAGGTCTATTTGCGCTTTGGAAAGCGCGATTTCTAAAGCCGCGTGATTGCTCGCAAAAAGCGCAATGCCTTCCCGCCAGCGTCGCCCCATACGTGCAGGATCGTGGGCGCCGTAAACCGCGCGCGCCAAAAAATAGTCGCGCCACAAAACCGCAAAAAACCTTTCCTGCTCCGGCGTTCCGTTCTGCACCCGCTCGCCTTTTAAGAGCGCACAGAACTTTCGGCTAAAAAATCGCTGTCCTGGCGCCCGATGACCGACGCGCCCACGATTTTTTCGATCACCGCGTTTTGGGCTTTGGCGCCCAACTGCCGAAACGCCGTGGGCGAATAGGGCCGCTCAAAACTCCAGCCCGCGACTTTGGCCTTCACCAGCTCGCGCGTAAACGTGAGGTTGCGGCCCTTGAGCGCCTCGACTTCTCGCTCAGAGACGCCGCGAATTTGGGCCGCGCCGTCAGGGTTTTGGGCTTCCAGTTCTCGCGCGCTCTTTTCCGCATCGGTCGCAGTCTGGATTAGGGTTTTAAATGCAGATTGCAGTTCCAGAAACTGCCCGTATTCTTCGTCGGTTAACTCGCGGATGTAAACCACGCCGCCCGTAATCGGGGCTTCGTCGTGGTAAACGTCATCGCCCTGATCGTCTCGAAACGTCGCAAGGCGCAAGGCGGCGGGCTTGACGAGCGCCTCTGAAACGGTGCCGTCGTCTGCGATCACGGCTTCGGGCACGTTGTCTGCATTGGGTTTGGGTTTAGCCATAGCGCACCTAATTTTACTCGGTTTACCTCGCTTCAGTTGAATCACTCAAAGCGCGCGCAGGGGCCGGGCCAAGTCGGGCAACCGGATAAAATATCGTTGTGAAACTTTTCAGTTGCGGCGGCTGTATCGGCGCCTTTTTGATGATCGCCTTTTTGATGTGGGGCGTGTTGCACGTCCTATCTCCGTGATACGCCCGCGCTTCGCTTCGGGCGCTTCGCTTTTCGGCGTCCATGAGGGTTGTGGCCGTGCATGGGGGTTCCAAAACCGCGCTCCGCTTTTTGGACGGCATGGGGTTTCCCTTATGGCATGGGGTGTCCAAAACAGGGGCGCCGCGCCGTCGCCGATAGAGCGACGATGAGCGCCTTTTAGGTCGTCGCCCTACTCTTTGCCCGTCACGCCGTCACGGGCGCGTCTGTGGGCGATTGTAGAGCCTTATCGCGCCGCGCCCGCGCCAGGACTTCCAGCTCGTCTATCCGCGCCAGACGTGCCAGCTCGTCAGCACTGACGTGTGCGCCCGATTCCACGCGCGCCCTAAGCGCCGCCAGAGCCGCCAGTGCGCGTTCTAAGGTCGCCGGTGGGGTTGTAGGGCGTCGCGCCGATTCGAGCGACGCCACGCGCTTTTCGATGGTGGTAAAAGTAGGTTTCATTTGGTGCCCTTTGCTTTGGCTCTGGCATCCATCACGGTATCGCGCCGCTCCCTCATTTCTGCGATTGTTGCCAAAAGTTCCTCGTTGCTCATCGCTTCGATTGTGCGTTGAAACTGTGCTGCAACCAGCGCCGCAACACGGCGCTTTAGCGGGTTAATGCTCGTCATTGGGTTTGCTCCATTTGGGTTTCGAGCATATCAACGCGCGCGGCCAGATCGTCTATCTCAACCGCGCGCAAACTCGTTTCGAGAATGGCCTTTGCCGCCGTCACGCGCGAACTGGCGGGCGCCTCTGGGTCGTCGCAGACAGCGCACAAAGTAGCGACGGCGTTGCTGCACGCGGCTTGCAAACTCGTTATCGAGTGCGAGACGACTTCGCGCCGGGCGTCACGGTAGGCCGTTATAAAGTCGGGTTCCTTCATGTAGCGAAGCGCGGTGGATTCGCTTACGCCCGCGCTTGAGGCCGCGCTCTGAATTGTTGGCGATTCGAGCAGCGCGGCCAAAAGTTTTTCCTGTTTGGGTGTCATTGGTTTTCACTGACTATCATTTTAGCCGCTTCTCGTCGCGCCATAAACTGCGCTTCCAACTCCAGGCGATACGTTTCAAGTTCCGCCGCGTCCGCCCTCAATATCGCAAAAACCCAATCGGGCAAAGCGTCCACTTTTTGCTCAATCTCTATCCCAACCTTAATTGCCAATATCGCATCGCGCGCGCTTTCGATTCCATGATTCGATAGATATTCTATGCCGCGCAACCGGAGCGCCGTGCCCGCTTTGCGCTGGGCTTCGATGCGCTGGGCGCGTTCTACGGTCGCGCTGTCGTCGGCGATCCGTTGCGCCGCGCCGTCGCGGTCGTCGGCGCGTTCGTGCCAGTTGAACCGCTCCGCCCAGTCGTAGAGCAGCCGCCGCGAAACTGTGCTGTTTTGCGCTGTTTTTGACCAGTTGCGCGCGACGCTATACCACGCCTCAAATGCTTCTCTGTGGCGTGCCGTCTCGCGTGTTTTGGCGTTGGGTGTCATGGATTGAGTTTCCACTTTTGCGCGCGATTAGGTGAGGCTAAACCGCGCGGTTTAGGTGAGTGTTTTCACCGTCTCACCATCATAGAGCCGCGCCGGGATTGGCTTTCAATGGGAGACAACGCGTAGCCGATTTTCAACACGTCGCCGCTCGTAAGCATCCAAACGTCACCAGGCCGCGCGCGGTCGGCAAAGTGTGCGCTCAGATGCCGCCGCACGGTTCGCGGCGCGCATTGGAACTTGCGCGCCAGTGTTTCGGGAGTGTGGGGAATGGGAATCACGCGCTCACCTCGTTTTTGTTTGGGTCGGTTCGTCGAGCCGTTGCCGATGTTTTGGCCGATGCTTTAGCTTCGGCGTGCATCGTATCGAAAAGCGTTTCCGGCTCTATCCAAACCGGTTTGCCGTCGCCCTCGTCGGGCTGTAAACCCGCCGCGAACATTTCGAGCAGCTCACCATTGGAGACGTGAGCGCGCCCGTCAACCATTCGAGCAGCCGCGCCGATGTGCCGCGACGTGAGGCTAACGCCGATGTATGCCTGCAACTCTTTCCAGAGCAGCGTAAGTTCGGGCGTTGGCGAAAGGTGCGCGCCACGCCGGGCGCCTTCAACGGCGACGGATAGCGCGCCCAAGTCGGGCGCGCTGCCGGTCTCCGATTTTTTGCCGGTGGCCGCGTCGTCGTCGGGCGCTTCGTCGCGCCTGAGCAACTCCAAAAGCGCGGGTTTTAGCCTCACGATTTCGTGAGCGAAGCGGTCAAGCACGACACTTGCGCCATCGCATACGACCGCGCCATTTTCAGCCCGCAAAAGCACGCCGCGCCGTTCTAAATTGGCTTTCAAAACTATCGCTTCAGCCCGTTTAGTGACAGAGTGACAGGTAGTGACGTTGTTTTCGGTAAAGCGCCCATGAGGGGATTTTCCTTGTGTTTTACCGAAAACAACGTCACTACCTGTCACTCCGTCACTACCTGTCACTGAGTTGAGCGTGAAAAGTGAATTTTGCATCAAAATTTCCGCTCCTCTTTTTTGCTACCTGTCACTTTTGTGCCGTCAGTGTCGGGCGTTATTAGGGCAATTCCGGCCCATTTTCGGACTCCACCTGTCCCTCGCGTCTCCAAAAAACCCTTTTCCTTCATTCGGAGCGAAAGTGATAAAGCTGTCATTGAAGGCGCGTCGCAGTCCTTCAGCCAACGGCTAAAAGCCTTGTGAAAATCGCCCTTCAAAACCATCAATTCGTCGTCCTTAACCGCGCACTCGTCAATGAATTGGCTCACGGGATCCATTTCCTCGCGGTAGGCATTTGTGGCGCCCTTGACGGCTTCTGGCGACGGCAAACCGCATTCGAGATATTCCATGCAACCGGCCAAGGCCCAGTTAAGGACGCCGGATAATTCATTGGCTAAAATCTTTTCGCCCAGCGATTTGTCAGCGCGCAAATGAGCGGGGCCGGTCTCGCCCTTGTCGCCATCCCAGAAGCGCACATTAAACGGGATCATCCGAATTCGGCGCCAGATGCCGTCGTCGGTGCCGACGATTTGCGGCTTGTGATTCGTCGCCAGGAAGATTTTAAATTCGGGCGTGAATGTAAAAAACTCTTTGCGGAAAAATCGAGCGGTTAAAGGGTCGTCGCCTGTTGCCGCTTTCACGGTCGCCTCATCGAATTTGCGGCCTTCGTTTGATTCAATGGCAGTGACCAGGCGGGCGCCGTTGAGCATCGCCACGTCGTTGGGGATTGCATCGCCGCGCTTTTGCATTAGCGCCGATGCCGCCGCGTGCTTCCAGTAATCGCCCATGAGTGCGCTAATGATTTTCAGCAGCAAACTTTTCCCGTTGGCTCCGCTGCCGTGCATTATGAAAAGGCATTGCTCACGGGTTAGGCCAGTGAGCGAGTAACCAATAGCGCGCTGAATGAAGCGGATAACCTCGTCGCTGTTGTTAAAAATCATGCCCAGCGAATCAAGATACATCGGGCACGTTGCGCGCGGATCGTAGCGAACGCCGCAAATTTTGCTGATTCGGTCGCCTTGGAAATGCGGGCGAAGTTCGCCGGTTCGCAGATCGAGCGTCCCGTTGGCGACATTAAGCAGCATCTTGTCGCGGTCAAAATCTGCGGGGATTGCGCGCGGCCCGTCTTTTATCACGTTCTCCATCATGGCCTTTCGCGTCGCCGCCGATTCGCTTTTAGTTGCCCACTTCGACAGCGCCTTTCGCTCGTCGTCGTCGTCGGCTGCGTTGGCTTCAGCATAAATCGAGCGAACGGTTTGCTTTTCCCAGGACGCCACGCGCCCTAATTCGTCGCGCGTCCAACGAGTGCCATCAAAATACATCCAGCCCAGCGCCGCCGAATAAAGGAATTTTTGGCCGTGTTGATAAATGAATCGTTCGGCGTTTCCGGTGTCGGTCGTCGGATAGCCCAGCATGATTTTGAGCTTTTCGGGTTCGTCGGCTTCATTCCCCGTGCCGTCGTTTGCGGCTGTTGGCTCTGTCGGCTGATAATCGCGCCTGCGCTTCTCGCCATAGCCACGCGCCGCCAATGCTTTAGCCGTCGCGCTCCAATCGCCGTTATATTCGAGCAACGCCATCACCTTAAACGGTGGATAGGCGCGCCCTGATTCAAACGGATTTGCGTTGCTCGAAAAGACGTGCAGCACGCCGGGGCCGTAGTGTCCAATGGTGCCCGATATACCGGGGCCGGTCTTGCCGGGGCGTGTGGCTCGCCATCGCTGCCCATCTGCCCGCTTCACGCGCCATCCATGCGCCTCTAAAATTCGCGCGGTATCTTCATTGGTGGCCTTGCTGTTAAAATCGGTGCCGGGTTTCCCTGTTCCGTTTGCCCCGGCTTCTGGCGTGTAATCCTGAACCGGCGGCGCCTCTGGCAATGCCGGGAGCCGATCAATGGATAAATAATCGCCATCGAAAACCTCAAAAACAAAATCTATGCTGGTCGGGTGCGACGGCCAATAATAGGCGCGCGCCAAGTTTTTGCAGCTCGCGTCAATCGCGCCGCCGAAAAGCCGATTGAACCGCTCCCAAACGTCGGGATAGTCGGCGGCATCAATGGGAGTTTCGAGCAGGAATATCACGCGGTAACATTCGCCGGGCGCGTGTGCGTTCGCGTCCTTTATCGTGCCGTGCGAGTGCGTGCTGACGATTATCGCGCGGCATCCAAATGGCTTGACAATCGCGCGCAACTCGAAAAGCGTGTGTGATTCGTCGCAGTCGCCAACCAGGGCAGAGACGGCCCAAACGTTTTCCTTTGCGCGGTAAACCTTTTTCGGGTCGTAGATCGCCGGGGAGAAAAGCGGCCCGTCTTTTTCGGGTCGTATATCGCACTGCGAAAACTCTTCGCAGAGTTCGCTCCAGGAATTTTCACCTTGTTTGCCGCGCGGCTTGTCCAATAGAGTGAACCGCGAAAAGGTGAAGGTGAGCGGGGCGCCGTTGGCGCTGTTAGGAGTGTGCGCGCCAGGGTTGGCGGCGCGCGTGCCGTTAGGTGATACTTGATTCATCTGGAAATTCCGCTTCCAGTCGCCCCCGCCGTTCGGTCGTCTGACCGTTCAGCCACAAACCTTTCGCCGCCACAGCGAAGGGTTTTTGTGTTTTTGGGGCAAACCGTTATTTAGTTTTTTTTGTGTGGCGTGATTTCCACGCCGTTGGTTTAAGTTTTGAGTTTCGAGCTAAAAAAAACGCCCGCGCCCAAACCAAACGAAAAGAAGCAAAATGCTTCTCGCGTGGGTTTGGTCGAGGGCGTGTCTCACGCTTTGAATTTCGCTCTCTTTCGCCCGTCCGTTGCGGTTCCCTTTCGGGTGCGAAAAATGCATCTGCCCAACGGGGCCGCATCTCCAAGACCTTGAAGCCATATTTCGGGCTTCAAATTGTGTTGTCAGTATAAACCGAAAATTCATTGGCGCGCCTTTTTGCTTTGCCGCTCGTTGCGCCGCGCCGATGAAACGCGCGCCCGCGCTGCTTCCAACTCTTCGCGCGTCTTTTCGAGTTCCCTTATCTTCTCTTCTGGCGCCAACGATAACAGCGCAAAAAGCCGGTTGTCTATCTCTTCGATCAAAAGGGAAACATCGCCCAAAATTTGCCGGTGCTCAATCATTGGCGCTGCCCAATCGCAACCCTCACGCGCGCTTACTGGGCTTCCGCGCCAGTCGTCAAAGTCGAAAACAAGGTAGGGTTTAGCGGCTTCTTGTAACTCAAACTGTCTGCTTAAAACCCGCTCGCAAGATTGATGAAAATCGGATAATTGCCCATCTGTGGCGCACTTATCCGACAAGTGCGCCAGTCGCAAACAATCGAGCGCGCCCGCCACTATATCGCCGCCGATTTCAACGGGGGCGAAGTCCGCCGCCTCGTCTAAAATCGAAGCAAGTTTGAGCAGTAAAATTCCGGTTTCCTCTGCCAGCCAATCGCGCGGGCTAATTCTTTTCAAGTTCATTGGTTCATCCTTCTTTCGATTTCATCGGCTATCGAATCGTAAGTTATCGGCGCCGATTCCCGCCCGTCTGCGCCACGCTGTTGGCCGTTGCCGGTCGTCGGGCCGCAACTCCCCGCCGCGCCCGTTGGCGCGCGCTGTGGGACACCGTTGGCGGTCGCCGGCGCATCGCCCGCGCCTAACTGCTTTGGCATCGCCCGCAACGCTTCCCGCAAGGCCGCTTTAGTCTGGGCTTCTGACTGAGTGACGGCTTCCAACTGCGATTTGAGCAGCGCCGTAAATTCCCGCTCACGTCCAACTTCGGCGCGCGCGGCATCGAGTTGGACGCGGAGCAATTCGGCTTCGTGATTCACGATGGCGCCGTCCATCGCTTTGTCCATCACGGTTCCGGCGCGCCTGTCCATCTCGCTGTCCATCACGTCCACTGCGTTGTCCACTTCGCTCTGCGTCTGAGCGTGTTTTTGTCCATCACGCTGTCCACTTCGGTTCCGGCGCGTGTCCACTTCGTTGTCCATCACGGTGTCCACTCCGGTTCCGTTTTGGGCACCGATTTGGACACGCCAACCGATGCCGCCGCCGTCGAGCGGTTGCTTGCGCGCAGTCAGTTCGCCGGTCTTAATCCGGCGCCTGATTGTCTTTTCTGAGACGTGAAGCATCGCCGCCGCTTGCGCGACGGAAACCGTTTGGCTGCGCGGTTCATTCATTGGGCAAAGGCCAGATGCGCGCGCTGGCGTTGCTGACCAATAAACGCGGCGTCGGACTTTTCCGCGTCCAACTCCTGATTAAAGGCGCGCGCATCCATCACGCTGTCAATAACCGCCGTCAGTTCGGCTTGGAGCGTTTGGGGCGGTAACGCTTCCAACTCGTAAACCGCCGTCCCGTTTTTTGCCGTGAACTTCGCTGTTCGGCTGTCGCTCTTCTTGGCTTCCATCATGGGCGGCAACTCAAACCGCGCTATCTGTTCCGGCGTGAGCGCAACCTTCAAAAGCTCGACGTTTCGCACATTAAAATCGTCGCGCAAACTGCGGGCAAACGATTGGCTTATCTCTTCGCCTGACGGATCGAAGTCGGAAAGCACAAGCAACAAAAGCCGGTCTTTCCCGCTCGCTTTAAATCGCTGGGCCATACGATAACGCGGTTCCAAAGACGAGAAGCCGCGCCCGATTGTGAGCGGGATATTATAGCGCCCTGCGATTGGTTTAAGCGTGCTTTCAACCGTCATTTTCTCGCCAACGATTTCAATGTGATTCGGCTGGCTTTGCTGCAAGTTGCGCCGATAACCTTTGAGGAACTGGGCTAATTCTCTATCGAAAAATGTCGCTGGCGTCCCGTGAACATCCCACTCCGTAACGGGGCGCGTGGCGTCCGTTATTGCCGCCATCGGGATTCGGTTTACCAGGCGCGCGCGCGTCAAAAGCTCGGTCAAGGCTTTGTAGCTCGAAAGGTCGTTTTGATAAATCGAATCGGACTTGCTGGCGTGCTTGAGCGGTGGCGCGTTCAAAAGCGCGTAGTGAATCGAGCGGTCGGAAAGCGGCCAAAAGTCGCGCCGTTCAGCCAACACGTTTTGAATCGCGGCCATCATTGGCTCTTTGGCGGCGCTTATTCGTCGGCGCGTCATGGCGCCTTCGATGGGCAGAGTGTCAAACGAAAGCCGTGATTGCTCTTTGCGGTGCGCTATGAGCTTTTGGTATTCCTCTTCCGGGTCGGCATCTATCACGGCTTCGCGCATCTGCTCGGAAAGTGTTTTAGTGCGTTGGCGGTTGAACTCTCGAAGCCGCGTCATAAACCCATCGTCGCCGCGCCTCACATCTTCCACGCGACACGGCACGCCTTCAAGTTCTGCCGCCACTGCCGCGCCATAACGTCGGTGCCCGCTCAGAATGTAGCCATCGAGCGATAACACGAGCGGCTCCATCACTCCATGAACGGAAACACTTTCGATAAGCGCGCGGTTTTCCGGCGTGTTCGCATCGAACGGCGTGTAAAGCACGTCATTTTCGGGCGTCGGATAAATCTCATCGAGCGCCATAAACATGACCTCGCTCGAAAGTGGGACAAGTCCCACTTTTTCATTTAGCGGCGCTGCGTAGCCGTTTGAATTGCTGGTTTGCGAGTTCATGGAGTTGGCTCCATAAATGGGTCGCCGCTTTTCCAGTTGCCAAGGAATTTAACCGACGGATAGAGCGGCGAAACAAGGTTGAAAAACCGCTCGTCCGCCGTCCAAAACTGCGCGCTTTCATCCAACGCCAAGGCCAAATAAGTCGCGTCGTAAGCCCGATTTAATCCCAGTTGGATAGCCAGGTCGCGCGCCTTTTGTTTGGTCTGTGGCGCGTGAATGATTTCAACGGGGATCGAATCGAGAAACGTGTACGCCTCGATTTCTTCATCGGGCGTCGTCGTCTTTTTGGTCTCCGCTCGCATTCTCACAATGCTGCTCGTCTCGCTTTCCCAAAGTGGCGGCGCAACGAAACGCGCGCCCGCGTCGCCAAGCTCGGTCAACAGATCGAGCGCAAGGGAATAAAACTTCTCGTCGTCAAAGGTCGCCGCGATAGTGATATTGGCATCTACGACGACGACAAAAACGGGCACTTTGGACGGGGTTTTAGCGGGCAAGTTTTTCCGCCCTTGTTGCGCGCAACTCTTCCACGTCGGCCACCGCGTCAACGGGGCCACTGGATTTAATCGGCTTGGCCTTGTGGCGTGCGATTGCCGCCGCCATCGGAGAAACACGCGCCCCATCTGGGAGAGTGACGCCAAGGCTTGCCGCCTTTTCGCGGATCGAGAGTTCAATCACGCCCGCCATTGGCAAGCCGGTCGCGCTTGCCATTTCTCGGAGCAGGGTATTGGCGTCGGGCGTGAGCCGGAGACCAACGGGAATTTTCTTGGAGCGATTTGCCATAACAAAGGACAGTATAGCCAATGGATGCCCCTTGCATACCCGCTCTATTTACTATACACTTGTGTTGCTTCACAAAGAAGCGGGCCGCGCCCGATGCTGAAACATCAAACGCGGCCCTTGGAATCAGGCGATAAGGACGCCTTCATCCCAATGCAAAAGACTATCACCAAAGCGGCCACCGTTGCCGCCGCGCCCGCGCCCAGAGTCACTCCCGCGCCGCGCCGTCCCCTCTCTCCCGCTCAAATGCGGGTCGCGCCACTCGCGCCGATCTTCGCGGCGTGCAAGGCCCAGGGCTTGCCCGTCACGCCCGAAACGCGCACCGCGCGCGCTTACGCCGTCAATCGCTATTTCAACGATTTGCCCGGCTTCGACTGGATTGAAACGAGCTTCAAAGAACTGCTGGGCAACCCGCTCGCTATTTTGGTTGTAGCCGATGGAATCGAGGGGGGACTTATCCAATGGTAGAGCGCCCCAACACCTACGACGCCCGCGAGTTGGAAGACGGCGATTTCGTGTTTTTCGTCTCCCAGTTGCCGCCCCGTCTGCAAAAAATGGGTGAGCCGGACTTGCGCTGGGAATGGAAGCGCGCGCAGGATAACGCGCGCATCGCCGCCAACCTCGAAACCCGCGCCGCCGAGATTGCCGCCGCTTTGCAAGCGTTGGACGCGCAGGGTTTGACGTTGGGCGATTTGAAAGCCTTTGAGTTTGTGCAGCGCGGGCAACCCGCCTTTGGCTACAATGTGCCCGACTACGCTTTACCCCAGGGACACAAGCGGGCCGATTGGGAGTAAGTCGCCGCCGACCCAAACAAAACGCGTCCATCGTTGAAGGATGGGCGCGCTTTTCGTTTCCCTGCCCTTTGTGGGCCTCTCGCGCATTTCGGGCGGAGTTGGGCGTTTGGTCGAGTTGCGGCTCGTGCGGGCGATTTCTCGCGTTTTGTCACGGTTTCTCGCGCTATTTTCCGACCTGACACTTGCCCCGAACTGACAGGTTCAGCGTGCCTCGTTTCGCTTCACCGGGAGAGCGTGTGACAGTGAGACCGCTCGTTATCGGCGGGCGGCGATAGCGCCAAAATTAGAGCTTTTTGCGGTTGCATCACGAAATGCCGACAGAGCCGATCAGCCGAACGAATCGAGGAACATATCTTTGGCGATGGAGCTTTTGATTTGCCCCAACACGTCCACGCCGCCGTTTTTGGCGATCTGATCTTTAGTCGCTTTCTGCTCGTTCACCATTTTGCCCTGTCCGTCCACAAGCTGTTTGAGCAGTTCCTCGATGGTTGCGCGCCGCTCTTCGGGTGTGCCAGTCGCCGTCTTGACGTTGCCATGAACCCCGCGCAGCGTGTCATCCACAGATTTGAAATGGCCGCGCCCGGCGTCGGTGGCGGCCTGAACGTTGTCGGCGTATTTTTCAGGCAAGCCAGAGTTTTTGAGGTTGCCCAGCGCCCCACTTAAATCGGTCTGGGGAATCAGGTTTTGGCCCTCTTTGAACGCCTCTATCGGGTTGCGGACTTGGGGGTCGAAGCCCGCCGCATTTGCCACGCCCTTTAAAATGGGATTGGTGGCGATCATCGTTTCGATGGCCGCGCCGGTCGCGGCAAAGGCGCCGGTCAGCGTTCTGAGCAGGGTCACAAAACTATCGAACCCGCTCGCCAGCACCTCGAACACAGAAAAGATGCCGCTTTCGCCCGATCCGATGGCGCGCAACCCCGCCGCCACTGCATCGCCCAGCGAAAAGAAGCCCTGCGCCAGTGCTTCGAGCGCGGTTAGCCCAATGTTCGCGCCGTCTAAAATGAGTTGTGGCCCGCTTGAGTAAAGCCAGACAACGCCCTTTTGAATCGCGTTGGCGATGTTTTGCCCGTTGGCTTCGAGATAAGCGGTCAAGCGATTCAAGCCCGCTTCCATCGCCGGGAGCATTGAGGCGACAAAACGCATTTTTACGGTTTCCACAAAAACCGAGAGTTTGTTTTGCAGCAGGGGAAACTCGTCCGCCAATTGCCGAATCGCTTCCGGCGTGACGCCCAGACTGGCGCGCGTTTGGTCGCCAAACTGTTGCCCTTCCTGAATCGCGCCGAGGCGTGAATTCTGAATTTGTCGCAGTTCCGCCTGAGCCTGTCCGCCCGCGCCGCCCGCCAAAACTTGGATCGTGGCCTCGCGCCGGTAGATGCTTTGGCCCTGCGCCTGTTTCGCCAACGCAACGGCGAAACCGGGATCGAGGGGAGAGGGCAGATTCACCGCGCGCGCGCGCATCGCGCCTTGCTGCCCGCGCATCGAATCGGAGCCGAGAAACGCCGCCGCGCCCGCGCCACTCATACCCGCGCCGCGCAGCGAACTGTAGCCCGCTTGCGCCGCGCCCAGAGTGGCGCCGGTGTTGTTGCGGATGCCCGCGATCTCTTTGGCCACGCGCGAGACTTCGGTGGTCGCATCGCCCAGCACTTTGACAAAGCCAAAGGCCACGCCGCCCGCCGCCGCCAACGCGCCGCCGATCACGCCAACGCCCACTTTAAGCACCGCGCCCAGAGCATCGCCCAGACCTTTGACCAAACCCGACAGCGCCGAAGTGAAGGCGTTTAGCACACCGCCCACAACCGAAGTCAACACCCCGCCCACGGCTCCCAACACCCCGCCCACGGCTCCCAACACCCCGCCCACGGCTCCCAACACCCCGCCCACGGCT
>JAABUN010006879.1_pt1 | contig 12751 bp, 10 predicted proteins | sample 5559311 | NCBI WGS metagenome assembly JAABUN01 (sample SAMN10711877, study PRJNA513370) | rock metagenome | isolation source: Antarctica rocks | place: Antarctica: Victoria Land, Siegfried Peak sud | reverse complement strand
CGTGCAAGTCCCTGGTCCAGCAGATCGTGGAGTGGGCGGCAGACGGCGACGTCCAGGTCGACGAGTCCGCCCAGTGGTACGTGCCGGGTGTTCCGTACGCCAAGCCCGAGCTCATGGACAAGATCCGGGAGCTGGCGCTGCACTCGGTGTCGTCGGTGTTCGCCGCGCTCGCGCCCGACGGCGCCGAGGACGCGAAGTCCAAGATGGGGCTCGCCTCGCTGCTCGAGATGATGTGGGCCGAGGAATACGTCGACGAGCGCGACGCGCGCTTCATCAACGACCGGGTGCACGGCAATATCCAGCGCGACGGGACATTCTCCGTCATCCCGCAGATGAAGGGCGGGGTGACCGATGTCGCCCAGCTGCGCGCGATCGCCGACGTCGCGGAGAAGTACGAGATCCCGATGATCAAGCTCACGGGAGGGCAGCGGATCGACCTGCTCGGCGTGCGCAAGGAGGACCTGCCCGCGGTGTGGGCGGATCTCGGCATGCCGTCGGGCTATGCGTACGGCAAGAGCTTCCGCACCGTGAAGACCTGCGTGGGTTCGGACTTCTGCCGCTTCGGCGTCGGTGACTCGACCTCGCTCGGCATCCGGATCGAGGAGCGCTTCCAGGGCATCAGCGGCCCGGGGAAGATGAAGCTGGCGGTGAACGGCTGTCCGCGCAACTGCGCGGAGGCGCTGTGCAAGGACCTCGGCGTCGTGGCCGTGGATGGGGGCCGGTGGGAGATCTACGTCGGCGGCGCGGCCGGGGCGCACGTCCGCAAGGGTGACCTGCTCGCGACGGTGGACGACCCGGACGTGGTGGTCACCCTCGTCGGGCGCTTCCTGCAGTACTACCGGGAGAGCGCCACCTGGCTCGAGCGCACCTACTCCTGGGTGCCGCGGTTCGGTATCGACCGGATCCGCGCCGTGGTCGTCGACGATGCCGAGGGGATCGCCGCCCGGCTCGACGCCGACATCCAGAAGGCGATCGACGCCTACACCGACCCGTGGAAGGAGGCTGCCGCGCCGGTGACTCCTGGCCAGTTCCGCACGTCGCTGCCCCTGACGCCGCTGCCGCAGGTGCCGGTTCGATAACCGGCGTTCGCGAGGGGATCGACCTCGGCAGCGTGGAGCAGATCCCGGTCGGCGAGGGCCGGGCCTACGTCGTCGACGGGGAGCAGGTGGCGGTGTTCCGCCTGCGCGACGGCGGCGTGCGCGCCCTCGGCGGGATCTGCCCGCACCGTGGCGGCCCGCTCGCCGACGGCCTGATCGACGGCGCCGAGGTGGTGTGCCCGCTGCACGGCTACACCTACGACCTGATCACCGGCGAGGAGACAGCGAACGGCGGAGCGCCGGTCTGCGCCTACGTCGCCACTGTCTGCGCCGACGGCGAGGTACGCGTGGCGGCGCCGGCGACCTGACCCAGTGCGGGACGCAAGGGACCCGGTCCCCCGCCGAGGCCGCCAAGGCGGCCCGGCCGTGCTGGTCTCCCGCGCTTCGGGGAGGTGTTCCCGGCTGGAGCCCCGTACCGGATAGAGGTCGATTGACCTCTTTCCGGTGCACCCTGCACCGGAAACAGGTCGTTCGACCCGCAAACGGTCCAGGGCCCGAGCGCGACGCCCACCAGCGGCCTCCGCGGCAAGCGCTCCCCACCCGGCCGGACACCGGCGAGTGAGAGCAACCTCCGCGGCTCACCGCAGGACACGCTCCCCAACCGAAGTCAGCGCCGGGCTCAGGATCTCATCCGACGGGCCACCACGATGGCGATGCCGATGAGCAGGACGCCAAAGACGGCAAGGGCGACCTCCGCGCCGGTCGCCGGCAGCGAAGCGCGACCCGCGGCGACGGGGACGGCGGCCGGTGCGGCGACCAGAGTCGTCACCGCCCCGAAGGCCTGCAGCTCGGTGATGGTCACCTGCTGGGCATTCGGGGTCTGGCGGCAATCGGTCGGCGCCAGAGCCTCTGCCGCAGCGGCCTTCTCGACCCCGGCAAAGTCGGGAGCGCCGGTGCAGGTGTTGGTGCGCACCACCATCCGCAAAGTGTCGGCCACCACCGGCGTCAGCAGCGTGACCGTACGCAGGTTCAGGTCCGGTGCGACAGCCCGCGGCTTGTCGGCCGGGAAGAAGTCGTCCGGACTGCGGTAGACGGTGGTGAAGGTCTGCCCGCCGCCGCTGCTGGCCTCGAGGTCGAAGGCGCGCACGCCGAGCGTCGCCTCGTCGTCGTCGATCACGTCCGCCAAGGCGATGCCGTCCCCGCTGACGGTGGCTCCGCTCACCGCGGACGCGACGTCGGCCAGCAGCCGCAACGTGTGCGTCGGTGAACTGCCCGCTGTGAAGGTCGCCGCAAACCGCTGCAGCCCGTAGCCCGGCGCCTGCACCAGCAGGTCGTACGCCCCGGCGAGCAGCGGCAAGGTGGCGTCCGGGTTCTCCCCGACGAAGACACTGCCGGCCACCGGTTCGCTGCCGGCGTCCTCCGCCGCGGCGAGCACGGCCGCGGTGGCGCTGAGCACCGGCGTCGTGGTGTTCAGGCGGAGTGACCCGACGGAGGAGGAGGTCAGGCTCGCGACCGAGCCCGGCCACGGAAGCGCACCCGGCAGTGGCGCCTTTCGCGGTCCGCGGTTGTCGCGGTCGCCCAGCGGGACCTCCGAGCCGGGGAAGGTGCCGGAGTCGACACCGGCGAGCGGCCGCTGCAGGTGCGCCGAGACCGGGTCGCCCGCCGACGCGGTGGAGACGGCGGTGGCCGCGATGGCGGCGGTGACCAACCCGACGAGAGCGAGCGCGGGACGGGTCGGCTTCACCAAGCGCCTCCCGGGTCCGGGTTGCCCGGTTCTGTCCGCAACGGGCGGGACCACGGTAGCGGGCGGCGCCGCAGCACGGTGGCGCCGAGAAGAGCAGCCAGTGCAAGCAGCGGCAGGACCGCAGGCGGCCCGGTGGCAGCCAGCGTCCGGCTCGCGGCGCGCGGCGCGCCCGAGCCGGTGGCTGCGGCGGGAGCGGCACTCTCACCCGGCGACCCGAGGCCCGGCGCGGCGCCGCCGCCCGGCTCCGCAGGCAGCTCCGTCGCCAGGTCCGCCGGTCGCGCCGGGCACGGCCCGGCAGCCGCCGGCGGGAACGCCGACTCCCCGGTCTGCGGGTCCGGGTAGTGCAGGCACTGCAAGTCGTCCGGGTCGGCGATCGGCACCTCGAACACCGGGAGCGGGCCGTCCGGGTCGACGATGTCGCCGGTGCGCAGGAATGCGGTCACTTGGGCCTGTCCGAGCTCACGCCCGAACAGCGTCGGATCGGCGAGAAAGCCGTGTGGGTTGGTGTCCCGGGTGGGGGTGCGGTCGTTGCGGTAGTAGGTGACCCGGTCCAGCAGATCACCGGCGCGCAGCAGGTTCCCGCTCGGCACGTTCGGGACGGTGTTGTCGCCGAACGCCACCTGGAACAGCACCGTCTTCGCACCGTAGCGGGGCTGCTTGCGCAACAGCGGTGCGTAGGTCTCCGGGCCGCCCGGCCGGCCGTACCAGGTGGCGTAGGCGAGGTAACGCTGCACCTCCAGCGCACGCGGCGCGGGCGTCGTGATCGGCGGCTCGTGCGGTTGCGGGATCGACTCGGTGAAGCCGTCCCGGCCGGGTCCGCCGTTGGCCAGCGACGGCCGGCTGATCCGCAGCGTGTCGCCGAGCAGCGGGCGGAAACCCGACAGCCGCGCGATATCGACGACCGGACCGCCGGGCACGTTGAGCAGCCCCGTCGTCACGGTCGGGTCGGTGCCCATCAGCATGGTGCCGTAGATGCCGCCGAACGACAGCCCGTAGTACTTCACGTCCTCGGTGGCGAGGGTCGCGCCGGGGCTGAGGGTGCATCCCGGCACCGGGATGCCGGCCTGCACGGCGCGCACCAGCGCCATGTTGTCGACGACCGTCTGCACCAGCCCGCCGCGCAGCCCGTGCAGCACGTTGGGGCTCGGCTGCTCACCGGACGGCGTGAAGAGCTTGGTCGGCTGCGAACCCTCTGCGTTGCCGATGACGCCGTCGCCGTCGAGATCGCGCCCCCGGCCGTACGCCAGGAAGGTGGTCTCGGCCCCCGGCGGACCGACCGACACCGAGCTCGCCGGGCCGTAGCCGTGACCGAGCGGGTCGGTCGCGAGCGTCGCGATGCCGGCCGCGGCGTTGAGGTCGCTGGTGGCGAACAGGTCGAAGTAGCTGCGGGTGAAGCCCGGGCCGTAGACCGCCGTCGGCCAGCCACCTGCGGGAGCCGGCCCGGCCGGCACGATCAGCGCGAAACCGATTCGCTGGGCGCCCAGCGCCCGCGGTGTGGAGCCCGAGGGGGTAGGCGCGATCGTCGAGTCTGCCCGGGCGAACTGCGGGCTCTGGATGCTGCCGAAGGCGAAGCAGCCGGCGCCTGCCGCCGCGAGGTTCGGCACCGGCTCGCTGACCAGCGGCGCGGCCGGATCGGCGGAGCGCTGGTCGCGGCGGGTGATGAGCTCGGCGAAGGCAGGCGGGAACACCGTGGTGACGCCGCCCTGCTGGAAGCTCGCCGCACGGCTCGCGATGCCGGCCTGCGTGTAGGCCGAGCCGTCGTCGAGGGCCCGGCGGAGCCGGTCGAGCTCGGTCGTACTGCTCATGGTCGTGAAGGGGGTACGCACCTCCCGCTCGAGCGGCCCGCCGTCGGGATCGCGTACGGCCCGGGTGACGACCAGCTCGTACCGCGTCTGCTCCTGCAGCTGCTCGCGGGTCGTCCCGGCAAGCAGGTCCCCCTCCGGGTCGTACGTCAGCTGCTGCAGCCCGACCCGCGTCCCTGCGCCTTCCACGTAGACGGTCGCGGGGGTGACGGTGCGCACGTCGATGTCACCGCTGAACGGCAGGAACACCCGGGGCTGCAGATCGAAGCCGTCCAGGGTGTTCAGCAGCTGGAGCGCGTCACAGGTGCTGCGCGTGTCCGGCCCGCAGGCAGGGACCGGGAGGGCCACCCGGCGACCGGTGAGCTGTGCAGGATCGGCGACGGTGAAGCGGTCCGCCGGAAAGGCCGAGCTCTCCGGTGTCTCGCCGGTCAGCAGCCTGACGGGGGCGGCAGCCGATGCGAGCGGAGCGGTCAGGGCCACGGTGGCGGCGAGTCCGGCGGCGGCGAGCAGAGCGAGGGAGCGCATGTGACAGCTTCTTTCGGCGCCGAGCGCCGGAGTCCTGCAGGATCGAGGCGTGCCCGAAGGTGACAGCGTCTGGAAGACCGCCCGCGACCAGACCGGGACCGGCCTTGCCCGAGGGTGACACCGTCTGGCTGGCCGCCCAGCGGATGCACCAGGCGCTGGCCGGAGAGGTGCTCACCCGCAGCGACTTCCGGGTGCCGGCCCTCGCCACCGCGGACCTCACCGGCCGTACCGTGCTCGAGGTCGTCCCGCGCGGCAAGCACCTGCTGACCAGGCTGTCCGGCGGGTCGACGCTGCACACCCACTTCCGGATGGAGGGCTCCTGGCACCTCTACCGGCCGGGTGAGCGGTGGCGGGGCGGACCGGTGTGGCAGGTGCGGGTCGTGCTGGAGAACGCGCAGTGGCAGGCCGTCGGCTACCGGCTGCCGGTCGTCGAGCTGCTGGAGACGGCTGCGGAGTCGGCCGCGGTCGGCCATCTCGGCCCGGACCTGCTCGCCGAGGACTGGGACCTGTCCGAGGCGCTGCGCCGGCTGCGCGCGGATCCCTCGCGGGAGATCGGGTTGGCCCTGCTCGACCAGCGCAACCTCGCCGGGCTCGGCAACCTCTACCGCACGGAGGCGCTGTTCCTGCGGGGACTGACGCCGTGGACGACGGTGGGCGACGTCCCCAACCTGCCGGCGCTGGTCGAGAAGGGACGGCGCCTGATGCTCGCCAACCGGGGCCGCTGGGAGCAGTCGACGACGGGCTCGCTGCGACGTGGCCAGACGCACTGGGTGTTCGAGCGGTCCGGGCAGGCCTGTCGGCGCTGCGGGACGCCGATCGCGGTCGCCGAGCAGGGCACGGCGCCGTACGCCCGGCTGAGCTACTGGTGTCCGCGCTGCCAGCTCGGCCCGGTCCGCCGACCTTGAAGCGCGTCATCGCTTCAGGACCACCGCCCTATCGCACCTCCCGGAGCCCCTGGGCGAGGGCCTGCAGCGCCTCCGTGGCATCCCGCAGCCGGTCGAAAGCGAGCGGGTCGGCGCTTGCTGCGACGAGGTCGGCAACCGCGCCGACCAGGCCTTCCTGGGCGGCTACGCCGTCGTAGAGCATCCGGTGCAGGCCGGCGTCCACGCCCCGGTGCGGCTCGACGGCTGACAGCCGGGCGGCCTGCCAGCGCAGGGCTGAATCAGCCTCCCCCGCAGCCAGCCAGGCCTCCTGTCCGGCTTCGCGTCCCACCGGCGCGACGAGTGGCAGCAGCCGGCGCAGCTCCTCCCGGACGATCTCCAGGCGGCGTACGGCCGGCCAAGCCGCCGAGCGGGGGTCGGGGGGCGGCGCGACCGCTGGCGCCACCCACCGGGCGGTCAGCGGCGGGACCGGCGGGCGACGCAGGGCGCGCACCGACCCGTACGCACCGAAGCCGGCGACACCGGCGGTCACGGTCGCGAGGAACGCCGAGCCACCGTCGAGTGGAACGGTGGCGAGGCCGGCGGCGACGGTGAGAAGCAGCTGGGAAGGCAGCCGGCGGCGGGCTCGGGCGACGCCGCGCTCGCGGCGCTGAACAGCCTTGACGTGGGCGAACTCGGCCCGCAGCTGCGTCTTCTCGGCGGCGCGCGCATCGGCGGCGAGCCGGCGGGCCAGGTGCCAGTCCTGCGGCCGACGATCGAGCAGCACAGCGACGCTCTACAACGTCTTGTCGGCCTCGGCGGCCGGGGTGGCCGCCGGCGTCCCGCTGGCCAACGGCGGCGCGGTGGCGGGTGGCGGCGCGGCCAGCTCCTTGCCGGCCATGCTGGCGCGGATCTGGTCCAACCGCGAGCTGCCGGCCATCTCGAGGGTGGACTTCTGCACCTCGAGCATCCGACCCTCGACGCTGTCCTGCGCCAGCTCGGCGGAGCCCAGCGCCCTGGCGTAGCGGGCCTCGATCTTGTCGCGTACCTCGTTCAGGCTGGGGGTGCTGCCGGGCGCCGCGAGCTCCGACATCGAAGTGAGGCTGGCCGAGACCTGCTCCTGCATCTTGGCCTGCTCGAGCTGGGTCAGCAGCTGGCTGCGTTCAGCGAGCTTCTGCTGCACCGCCATGGCGTTGTTCTCGACGGCCTTCTTGGCCTGGACCGCGGCCTGCAGGGCCTGGTCGTGCAGGCTCTTGAGGTCCTCCATCGACTGCTCACCGGCGACAAGCTGGGTGGCGAACGTGGTGGCGGTCTGCTCGTACTGCGCCGCCTTGGTCTCGTCACCGGCGGCGCGGGCCTGGTCGGCCAGCACGAGCGCCTGCCGGGCCGAGCCCTGCAGCTTCTCGACCTCGCTCATCTGGCGGGCCAGCTTCATCTCCAGCTGGCGCTGGTTGCCGATGACGGCGGCCGCCTGCTGGGTGAGCTGCTGGTGCGAGCGCTGCGCCTCCTCGATCGCCTGTTGGATCTGGATCTTGGGGTCCGCGTGCTCGTCCAGCTTGCCGGACAGCAGCGCCATGAAGTACTTCCAGCCGCGTACGAGTGGATTGGCCATCGGGCGTCGCTCCTCGGGGAAGTGGGTCCTGGTGAGCAGTGTGTCAGTCCCTGCCCAGCGCGGGCCAGATCAGCCCTGTTCTGGCTCGGCGGAGGACAAGCAGCTCAGCCGGCGTCGGGGCCGGTGATGCGGTCGAGCAGCGCCACGATCTGCTCCATGCCGGCGTTGACGCCCGCAAAACCAGCACGCATGGTCTGACCCTGGTCGGTCAGCATCTGCTTCTGTCCGACCAGCAGCTGACCGTGCTCGGCTAGCACCTGCTTCTGCCCGACCAGCAGTTGCCCGTGCTCGGCCAGCAGCTGCCCGTGCTCAGCCAGGACCTGCCCGTGCTCAGCCAGGACCTGCCCGTGCTCAGCCAGGACCTGCCCGTGCTCGGCCAGGACCTGCCCCTGCTCGAGCTGGGTCTCACGTAGCGAGTTGAGGACCTGCGTGTGCGCGCGTAACTCGGCTCGAACCTCCGACACATCACGATCGGCGCCCGCGGCGAGTGTTCGGGCCGCAGACGCGTCCGAAGCGATGAGCGCATTCTGCTCGCGCAGGTGTGCTACCTGTCGTTCCAGCGCGGTCAACCGGTTCTCGACGCTGTCCGGGGAGCTCACCGTTGCATCGTAGGGCGACATCGTCGTCGTCGACCATGTGTTGTCCACAGGCCGGTTGTCCTGATTGCTCAGTCCCGCAGCGGACCCGGAAGGGGTGCCGAGCCGAGCGCGCCTTGGGAGACCGCCTCCGCCTCGGCGAGCCCGACCCGCAACCCCTCCATCTCGTGCGCGAGCTCGGCGACCTCCCCCGCGGTGTCCTCCAGCCGGCCGGCCGTCTCGGCCAGTGCCAGCACCTCGGCGAGCCGGGCAACCAGCCCCTCGAGGCCGAGCGCGACGGCCTGCATCCGGGCGAGCACCGTGGCCCGCGCCTCCCGCAGCCGGCCGCGGACGGCGATCCGGTCGGCGACAGCCGCCATGCTTCGGGCGATCTCGGCCTGGATCCCGGGTGGCCCGGTTCGCCGGGCGGCCTCGGCCAGCCGGGCGGCCTCCTCGTCCAGGGAGTCGGCCTCGACCCGGGTGAGGGCACCCTCCACCGCCGTGGCCTGCGCGCCGAGCCGGGCGAGCGCCGTCAAGGTGTCCCGGGCCTCGTGCACCGCCGTCGCCACACTCCTAGCCAACACCCCGGTGCCGGCGGTGGCGGCCAGGTCGTCGAGCGCGCGCACCGCTCCCTCGGCCCGCAGCAGCCACCCATCGGCGGCCGTGCCGCGCGGAGGCCGCGCCAAGCTGGGCGTCGGGACCGGCTGCTCGTCCGATCGGTTGAGGAGCATCCCGCTGACGGCCTTCACACCCAGCACCGTCGCTCCGACCGCGATCCCCGCCGGTACGGCGACGGTGCCCACCGCCCCCGCGAGCACCGCCCACGTCATGCCGCCGGAGACGCTGGCGACGAGCAGCCCCCACGGGTCACGCAGTTCGTCCGCGAGGCCCATCGTCAGAAGTTGCTCAGCACCGCGGTAAGCACGTTGTCGATCGACGCTGGATCCGAGGCGTCATAGGCCGCGGCCCGCGAGGCATCGGCGATCTTGGTCAGCTCGCCGAGGTCGGCATCGTCGCCGTACGCGATCGGGAAGACCCGCACCGTGCGGTCGGCGTCCTCCCCCGACAGCTCGCGGGTCAGGGAGTCGATGTTGTTGTCAGCAGGGAACTCGTTGCGACCATCGGTCAGCACCACCACGGCGTTGATGCGAACGGTGTCGAAGGTCTCGGACAGCGACCTGGCGGCGGCGCGCGTCGTGGCATACAGACCGGTGCCACCGCTCGGCACGAGGTCCGCGATCTGCGCCTTGATCGGGCCGTTGCGCTCCGCTGCGGGGCCGAAGCCGACCAGCTCGCGGTAGGGCCTGCTGCCGTCCAGCCCGGTCGAGAAAACCCACAGCGACACCTGATCGTCCGGCGCGAGCAGGTCGACCGCAGAGATGGCCGCTTTCTTGGCGAGGTCGAGCTTGCTGGCCCCCTGTGAACCGACCTGCTCCCCCATCGATCCCGAGACGTCGAGCACCAGAAGCACTTTGGCGCGCTTGCGGTCCCGCTCCCACGAGTCCTGCACCTCGGCCAGGACTGGCGGGGACGGCGGGCTCAGCACAGCTCTGGGCTCCGCCGGCAGCATCCCTTCGGCCGGCACGATCCGCGGCCCGGGCTTGCCGTCAAAGGACCGGAAGGCCGCGTCGGCGAACAGCGCCTGCTGCTCCTCGCTCTGCACGTAGGCGAGGAAGTCGGCTGCGACCGCTCGCTTGGCGTCATCGACCCAGTCGGCCTGCAGCACGATGTACGGGTTGTCGCTGAAAAGCGTCCCCTCCTTGGGGTAGATGCTGACCAGCGGGATCTTGGGCTTGGGACGGTCGCCGAGGGTCGCCGGGTCGCCGGTCGGGTTGCCCTGGTTGTAGTCCCAGACCGACTTCTCCTCGACCGTCACCGCACTCACGTAGGTCAGCCCCTGTCCGGCGTCGTCGGCCTTCTGCAGGTTCGACAGGAAGGTCAGCGTCGTGTCGCCGTAGTGCACGACCGCGCTCTCCACCCCCCGCACGTAGTCGACGACCGCCGGCTTGGTGAGATCCGTGAGCTGCAGATCGCTCGACAGCCCGGTCGCCGCGAAGTACGACCCGACCGTGGCGTTCAGCCCGGAGGTGGAGAAGTTCGGGTTGGTCTTGCCGAGCTTGAAGGCACCGTACGGCTTGTTGAACCTCCCCCAGCCGGCCGGATCCCGGGCGAGTTGCAAGACGTCGGCCCAGCCCAGCGGCGTGTCCGGCCAGCCGAGCGTCTCGGCCATCGGCTTCGGCATCGCGATGACGAGCGGTGTCTGGGCGATCGACGCCAGCTTCCCGTCGCCGACGAGATCGGGTGCGTCGCGACCGGAGGTGCCCTGCCGCAGCAGGCCGGCCCAGGAGCTGGACGCGGGCGACCAGACGTCCGGGCGGGGGCCGTCGACCCGCTCGTCCCAGCCACGGGCGAGCGCCTCGGTGGCTCCGCCGCTGGCCTTGCTCGTGACGAGCACGCGGGCGCACTTGCCGTCGGCTTCGCCGTCGTCCATGGCATATCCCTGCGCGATCTTGCTGAGCAGGGCGGCCTTCTCAGAGGAGGCGCTGAGCTGCAGTGCGACGCAGTTCGCGGGTACGTCCGGCTGGGCGGTCGTCGGCGAGCTGTCCTCACTGGTGCTGGCGGCCCGCACGGCGAGCACGGCCACGACCCCGACGAGGGCCGCAACCACGAGCGGCACCCGACTTCGTGCTGCCACCGGTCACCCCTTTGGTCGCGGGCTGTCCTGCCCTGGCGCCGATGCTCGCACGGACCGGCCTCATGGCGAGGGATCTTCGCTGCCGCGGACCCGCTCCTGTGTTGATCGTCCGCACGTTCGCCGCCGTCAGGGCACGTTGATCATGTCTAGGACGGTGATCCTGCGGATGATCTTCCCGCGGGCATCAGCCGGGCGCGGGGCGGGCGGCAGTCACTGCAGGCTCGCATGAGTCGGCTGGCGCCGCATCGGCCGAGGGCCTGATCAGGCGGCGACGATGTCGCGAACTGCCGCCCGCACCGTCGCCCGGCGCTCGGTCGCCGCGCCATCCGCGCCGACCGGCTCGAGCGTCGGCCGCTGAGTGCGCCCGGGGGTCTCGAGCGGTGCCGGCTGCGGCTCGAGGACCGACAGGCTCTCGCTCACCTCGCGCAGGACGTCGGACAGGCGGACCCCCAGGGCCCGGCAGATGCTGGCCAGCAACTCGGAGGAGGCCTCCTTCTGGCCACGCTCGACCTCGGACAGGTAGCCGAGGCTGACCTGCGCCACGGAGGACACCTCGCGCAGGGTGCGCTCCTGGCTCAGCCGGGTGGTGCGCAGAGCCTCGCCGAGCAGCGTACGGAGCACCGCCATGTCACCACCTCCTCGTTCTGTCGCAGGTTACCCGGCCTGGGCCTGCCCGCCAGTGCGCGGGCGGTGCCTGTCGTCCGCTCTGAGCAGAATGCCGAGGCGGAGGGCATGCGCGCAGGCTGGTGAGACCGGTGCCGACCGACGACCTTGATCCCTTGGGTGAAGGTGTCCCCACTCCCGCGCACGCCCCCTCCCCCAACCGATCATGCAGATGGGGGCTCGTGATCGGTTGGGTGACCCGGGTGACGCGGGTGAGTGAGCACCGTCCCCCAGCCGATCATCGCGGGGGGCGCAGGGCTGGAAGATCGGCTGGGGGATTCCCGGGCGTCGGAGCGGCGCCGGGGCGCTGCCGGCGCTGCTGCGGCGCTGGCCGCGTCACCGGCCGGCGACCTCCGGCAGCTGGCGACGCAGCAGGTCGAGCGCGAGGGTCACAGCCAGCAGCCGCACCCGGTCCCGGGTGCCCGGCAGCCGGGCCTCCCGATGGCTCACCCCACCCGGCCCGGCGACAGCGACGTGCACCGTCCCGACCGGCTGGCCTTCCTGCGAGTCAGGCCCGGCGACCCCGGTGACCCCGAGCCCGTACGTCGCGCCGAGCCGCTCACGAGCGCCCGTCGCGAGCAGCACCGCCGTCTGCGCAGAGACCGCGCCGTGCTCCGCGAGCACCGACGCGGGCACGCCGGCGAGGCTCGCCTTGAGGTCCGTCGCGTAGACCAGCAGGCCACCGCGAAAAGCGGTACTGCTGCCGGGCAGAGCGGTGAGCGCGGCGCCCAGCAGCCCGCCGGTCAGCGACTCGGCGACCCCCACCGTCGCACCGGCGGCCCGCAGTCGCCGCAGCACCACCCCGGCGAGGGTGTCGAGGTCGCGCCCGAAGACCGCCTCACCGAGCACGTCCGCCGCAGCCGCCACCAGCGGCGCGAGCACGTCGTCGGCCTCCGCGTGCGTGGGTGCGACGGTCGTCAGGCGCACCCGGACGACCCCTCCCCCGGCGAGGTAGGCCAGCGCCACCCCGCCCGGGACATCGAGCGCCTGCTCGACCAGCTCGGCCACGGCGCTCTCCCCGCGGCCGGCGCAGTGCAGCGTGCGGGTCAGCACCACCGCGCCGCTGCGGGTGGCGAGCTCGGCCAGCACCGAGCCGTGGAAGACAGCGGCGAGCTCGTGCGGCGGCCCCGGCAGGGCGAACACGAGCCGTTCCCCCACCTCGACCCGCAGGCCCGGCGCCGTGCCGACCGGGTTGTCGAGCGCGGTGGCGCCCGCAGGCACGTCGGCCTGGCGCAGCA
>JAABUN010006878.1_pt1 | contig 12753 bp, 8 predicted proteins | sample 5559311 | NCBI WGS metagenome assembly JAABUN01 (sample SAMN10711877, study PRJNA513370) | rock metagenome | isolation source: Antarctica rocks | place: Antarctica: Victoria Land, Siegfried Peak sud | reverse complement strand
CCCGGGGTCAAGCCGTACGTGCTGCTCCGGGACGCGCTGCTGAGCAGCGGCCAGTGCGCGGTGGTCAAGGTCGCACTGCGCTCGCGTGAGGCGCTCGCTCTGATCCGGCCGGTGGACGGGGTGCTGCGGATGCACACCATGCTCTGGCCGGACGAGCTCCGGGACGGCTCCTTTGCCGCGCCGCCCGAGTCGGTCACGGTCTCAGACGCCGAGGTGACGATGGCGCGGTCCTTCATCGACGCGCTGGCCGGTGACTTCTCACCCGATGAGTTCACCGACTCCTATCGCGAGGCGCTGGAGACCGTGGTGCAGAACAAGGCCGCCGGCGTCCCGCTGGCCGAGGAGACCGAAGCTCCGAAGGAGGCCGAGGTGGTCGACCTGGTCGCCGCCCTCCGGGCCTCGGTCGAGGCCGCCAAGAAGCGGCGCGAGGCCGCCGGCCACGCCCAGGCCGTGTGAAGCAAGGGCCCTGGGTTACCTGGGAGACGGGGTTACCTGGGAGAGCGGGTCAGCGAGCGAGCCAGCGGTCCCCGACCGACTGCTGGGTGTTGAATCCGGCGAGCACCGCAGGGGCGGCCGACTGCTCGAGCTTCCTGCCCAGCAGCGGGATGGCGACCTTCAGCTCGCCGGTCAGCAGGACGGTTGTTCCGCGACCGCCGGGCGCCAGCCGCATCTGACCCTTCAGGGTCACCGGCTGACCCTGCACGGTCATGTCGAGCGCACCCGTACGCGACCCGTCGGCCGCGGCGTCGCCCCAGACGATGTCCTCCACCACGCTGAGCTCGGGACCGGTGAACCTCGCCGCCGAGGAGGGCGAGGGCAGCGTGCGGGTCGTGTGCGTCGTCGCCCCGGAGACGGCCGCCTCGTAGCGGATGGATTGGCTGGCTACGCAGACCTCCTCCTGGTAGCGCTGGTCCGTCATCATCGCGTACACGTCGGCGGGCGTGGCCGCGAAGTCGAGGCCGGTAGAGATGTCCATGGCGCCATCATCGCAGGCCCGCCGGAGGTCCCGCCGCACGCCGAGCGGTGCCTGACGCCGACGCGGTGGCCCGCCCTGGCCGAACGGCTCGCTCACCACGGTCGGGTTTAGGCTCGGGGCAGCACATCGACGTGCACCCAGATCATGGAACGGGACGAGACGACGTGACCACCTTCGAGGTCCAGCTGGAACACGAGAAGACCGAGAAGATCGCCCAGGTGGCGGCTCGCGGCGCCGCACTCGCCGCCGAGTCGGGCCAAGATCCCCGGACCGTCGAGATCTTCCTGAAGCACTATTTCCGCCACGTCGACGCGCTCGACGTGGACGAGCGCTCGGTCGAGGACCTGCTCGGCCTGGTGGAGAGCCACTTCCGGGCTGCCCTGCGGCGGCCCGCGTCCCGGGCGACCATCACCACCCGTACGCCGAGCCAGGGTGACGACGGCTGGACTGCCGGTGGTGCGACCGTGGCGCAGATCGTCACCGACGACCACCCGTTCCTGGTCGACTCGGTCACCATGGAGGTGCTCCGGCAGGGCTGGAGCATCCGTGAGGTCTTCCACCCCCAGTTCCTGGTGCGGCGCGACCTGGGTGGGACGTTGCGCGCCGTGGTGCGAGCGGTCGAGGTCAACCACGACCCGACGGTGATGCAGGAGTCCTGGATGCACCTGGAGATCATGCCGCCGGCTCGACCCGATCCCTCCGGAGCCCTCGTCGAGGCTCTGGAGCAGGGACTCGTGTATGTGCTTCGGCTGGTCGAGGAGACCGTCGAGGACTGGGACAAGATGATCACCCGATCGCAGCAGACGATCGAGGTCCTGCAGGATCCGGCGGTGATCGACGGCCGGGTCGAGGAGGCCGAGCTGGCCCGGGAGCTGATGGCCTGGCTGGCCGACAACCACTTCACCTTCCTCGGCTACCGCGAGTACGACCTGGTGGATGGCGGTCTCCGCTACCAGCCGGTGCCCGGGACGGGGCTGGGCACGCTGCGTGCCGACCAGGAGGCAGCGGGGGCGTTCCACGCCCTACCGCAACCGGGCACCGACCACCCGTTGATGATCATCACCAAGGACAACCACAAGTCCCGGCTGCACCGACCGGCCTACCTGGACTACATCGGGATCCGCACCTTCGACGCCGACGGGCGGGTCGTCCGCGAGCGCCGGTTCATCGGGCTCTTCTCCTCGAGTGCCTACTCGGAGAGCGTGGCCCGGGTGCCTGTGCTGCGGCAGAAGGCGGCCGCGGTGCTGGACGAGTCGGGCTACAGCGAGCAGAGCCACGGCGGCAAGGCCATCTGGGACGTGCTGGAGACCTACCCCCGCGACGAGCTCTTCCAGACCCCCCTGTCGGAGCTGTCGCCGGTCGTGGAGAAGGTCGCCCACCTCAAGGAACGGCGGCAGGTGCGGATGTTCGTCCGCCGTGACCCGTACGGCCGCTATCTGTCCTGCCTGGTCTACCTGCCGCGTGACCGCTACACCACCGCCGTGCGCAACCGGATGCAGGACATCTTGATGCGCAACCTCGGCGGGGCCTCGATCGACTACACCGCCCGGGTGAGCGAGTCGGTCCTCGCCCGGTTGCACTTCGTGCTCCGGATGCAGGTCGGGGAGGCGATGGGCGACATCGACGTACGCGGCCTGGAGAAGGAGCTCACCCTCGCCACCCGGTCCTGGAACGACGAGTTCGCCGACCAGCTCGCCGGGTTCGACCAGGGGTCCGGAGCGGCGGGCACGGATCGGCTGGCCACCCTGGTCGGGGCGCTGCCGGAGGGTTACAAGGAGGACTACGAGCCCCGTCAGGCGGTGCTCGACCTGGCCGCGTTGAGCCTCCTGGCCGGCGACGACCGGATGTCGCTCGCCCTCTATGCTCCGGACCGCGCCGACGACGAGGCGCACCTGCGGCTGAAGATCTTCCGTCGCGGCGAGTCGCTCTCGCTGTCGAGGATCCTGCCGCACCTGTCACTGCTCGGGGTGGACGTCATCGACGAGCGGCCGTACGAGCTGTCGACGGGGGAGAGCGAGAAGGCCTTCATCTACGACTTCGGGCTCACCGTCCCCGGTGGGGCAGAGACCGTCCGGGCACGCTGGACCCTGGCCGCCCGGCAGCAGTTCATGGACGCCTTCGCCGCGTCCTACTCCGGACGCGGTGAACCGGACAGGTTCAACGGCCTCGTGATGGGGGCCGATCTGGACTGGCGTCAGGTCAGTGTGCTGCGGGCGATCGGACGCTACCTGCGGCAGGTGGGTGTGTCGTTCAGCCAGACCTACATCGCCCAGGCCCTGGCCACCAACGTCGACCTGGCCCGGCAGCTGGTCTGGCTGTTCGAGGCCAAGTTCGACCCGGCAGCGGGGACGGACCGGGAGGCCCGGGACCGGCGTACGGCCCAGCTGGCCGAGTCGGTGCTGCTTGGCCTGTCCGACGTGGCCAGCCTCGATCACGACCGGATCATCCGCTTCTACCTCGCGGTGATCCAGGCCGCCGTCCGGACCAACTTCTTCGCCCTTGACCGCCAAGCCCTGGCGATCAAGCTGCTGCCCCGCCAGATCCCTGATCTGCCCGAGCCACGCCCGGCGTACGAGATCTTCGTCTACTCCCCGCGGGTGGAGGGTGTGCACCTGCGGTTCGGCGCCGTCGCCCGCGGCGGGCTGCGCTGGTCGGACCGGGCCGAGGACTTCCGGACCGAGGTGCTGGGGCTGGTCAAGGCGCAGATGGTGAAGAACACCGTCATCGTGCCGGTCGGAGCCAAGGGCGGCTTCTACGCCAAGCTGCTGCCGGACCCGGGCAACCGGGACGCCTGGCTCGCGGAGGGCGTGGCCTGCTATCAGCTGTTCATCACCAGCCTGCTCGACCTCACCGACAACATCGTCGAGGGCCAGGTTGTCGCGCCTCTCGACGTGGTCCGCTATGACGGCGACGACCCTTACCTGGTGGTGGCGGCGGACAAGGGCACGGCCACCTTCTCCGACATCGCGAACGCCATCTCGGTCTCGGCCGGGTTCTGGCTCGGTGACGCCTTCGCCTCCGGCGGCTCGGCAGGCTACGACCACAAGGTCATGGGGATCACCGCCCGGGGTGCCTGGGAGTCGGTGCGTCGGCACTTCCGTGAGCTGGGCCTCGACACGCAGACCGAAGACTTCACCTGTGTCGGGGTGGGAGACATGAGCGGGGACGTGTTCGGCAACGGCATGCTGCTCAGCCAGCACCTCAAGCTGGTGGCGGCGTTCGACCACCGGCACGTCTTCGTCGATCCTGACCCGGATCCTGCGGCGAGCTGGGCCGAACGCCGGCGGATGTTCGCGCTGCCCCGGTCGAGCTGGGCCGACTACGATGCCTCGCTGATCTCTGACGGCGGTGGGGTGTTCCCCCGCACCTTGAAGTCGATCCCGCTGACGGAGTCGATCCGGACCGCGCTCGGCATCGAGGCGTCGATCACCGCCCTGTCGCCCGCCCAGCTGATCAGCGCCGCTCTGAAGGCCCCGGTCGACCTGCTCTGGAACGGCGGCGTCGGCACCTACGTCAAGGCTGGCACCGAGATCAACGCCGAGGTCGGCGACAAGGCCAACGACGGCCTGCGGGTCAACGGCACCGAGCTGCGGGCCCGGTGTGTGGGGGAGGGCGGGAACCTGGGCCTCACCCAGCTGGGCAGGATCGAGTACGCCGCCAACGGTGGTCGCATCAACACCGACTTCATCGACAACTCCGCGGGCGTCGACACCTCCGACCACGAGGTCAACATCAAGATCCTGCTGGCCGCGGAGATGGCGGCCGGGCGGTTGGACCAGACCGAGCGGGACACCAACTTGGCGTCGATGACCGACGAGGTGGCGGCCCTCGTGCTGGCCCACAACGCCGAGGCGAACCTGGCTCTGGCCAACGCCGTGTTCCAGGCGCCGTCGATGGCGGGGGTGCACGAGGACTGGATGGAACGGCTGTCGGACCAGGGCCTGCTCCACCGCGAGATCGAGTTCCTGCCCACCCCGGACGAGATGGAGGCCCGTCGGAGCAACCACCAGGGACTGACGGCGCCCGAGCTGTGCACTCTGCTGGCCTACACCAAGATCGTGCTCTCCGACGAGATCGTGGCCTCTGACCTCCCCGACGACCCCTACCTGGCCGGCCGGTTGATCGACTACTTTCCGACCGCGATGCGCCAGCGCTACGCCGACCGGATGCCCGAGCACCGGCTGCACCGGGAGATCATCTCGACGGTCGTGATCAACCAGTTCGTCAACCAGGCCGGGATCAGCTGCTTCCACCGGTTGTCGAGCGAGACCGGAGCGGGCGCCGCAGACGTGATCCTCGCCCAGATCGCAGCCCGGGCGATCTTCGGCGCCGCCGATCTCGATGCGCGGATCGCGGCCCTGGACCACCAGATCGAGGCCCGGATGCAGACCACCTTGCGGATGGTGGTCCGCACTCTTGTCGAGCGGGCCACCCGGTGGTTGGTCAACAACCGGCGCCGACCCGTGGACATCGGAGCGGCGGTGGAACAGTTCGCGGCCGGGGTGCAGACCGTCCAGCAGGCGCTGCCGGGTCTGCTGAGTGGCCGGGACCACGAGGCGGTGGACAAGCGCCGGGAGGGTTACGTCCGCGCCGGAGTGCCGGATGACCTGGCCCTGGCCGTCGCGGTGCTGCCGGCGGCGTACGCGGCGTTGACCGTCGTGCAGACCGCGTCCAGGGATGGCCGTGACCCGCTGCGGGTCGCCGAGACGCACTTCCTGCTCGGTCAGCGCCTCGGTCTGGACCGGTTGCTGACCCGGATCATCGAGCTCTCGCGCGAGGACCGCTGGCAGACGATGGCGAGGGCGGCGTTGCGCGACGACCTGCACGCGGTGCACGCCCAGCTGAGTGCCGAGGTGCTCCAAGCCGACCCGTCCGACGTCCGCAGTGCCCGCGACCTGGTGGACAGCTGGGAGAGAGAGACGCCCGACGTCACCGGGTCGGTCAAGGTGCTGCGCACCATCTGCACCGGGCGGGCCGACCTGGCCCGGGTTTCGGTGGGCCTGCGGATCGTCCGCGGTCTGCTGGCGGCGCAGGTTTGATAGCTCTGGGGCGTGATACTCCTGAGGTATGCGGATCGACCTGCACACCCATTCCTTCGTCTCGGACGGGACCGACTCCCCGGCTGAGCTGGTCCGGGCGGCCGAGCTCGCAGGCTTGGAGGTTGTCGCGCTCACCGATCACGACACCTTCGACGGGCTCGCTGAGGCGGCGGCCGAGGGCGTACGGGTCGGCGTCCAGGTCGTCGGTGGGATGGAGCTGTCCTGCGCGCGGGAGGGCCAGAGCGTGCACCTGTTGGCCTACGGTGCTGACCCCGCCAGCCCGGGGTTGGCGGCGGAGATGGTCCGGGTCCGCAGCGGCCGGTCGGGCCGGCTGAGCGGCGTGCTCGACCTCCTGGCGAGGCTGGACGTACCGGTGAGTGAGGCCGCCGTGATGGCCGAGGTCGGAGCAAGCCCTTCGGTGGGTCGGCCACACATTGCCGACGCGATGGTCAAGGCGGGCCACGTCCGCGACCGGACCGAGGCCTTCGACCGGTTCCTGGCCGATGGCGGTCCGGCCCACGTCCCGCGCTACGCCATCGACATCGCCCGCGGGATCGACCTGGTGCACGAGGCCGGTGGGGTCGCGGTGATCGCCCACCCCTGGGGCCGGGGCCGGGAGCAGGTGCTGCCACCGGCGGTCCTGGAAGGCCTGGTCCATGATCATCAGCTGGACGGGTTCGAGGTCGACCACCAAGATCATGATCCGGCCACCCGCCGCCGGCTACGCCGCCTGGCTGCCTCGCTCGGGGTGCTGGCCACCGGCTCCAGCGACTACCACGGGACCGGTAAGACCAACCATGACCTCGGGGTGAACACCACGCCGGACGACGTCTTCGCGGAGATCAGCGCGCGGATCGGTCCGGCCTGAGGCCAGGCGTCAGATCTGTTCCAGGATCAGCAGGTCGTCCTCGGAAAGCTCTACATCCCCCACGGCCAGGTTCTCCTCCAGGTGGGCAAGGGAGGAGGTGCCAGGGATGAGCAGGACGTTGTCGGCGTACGCCAGCAGCCAGGCCAGCCCGACCTGGGCCGGGGTGATCCCGAGCCGGTCGGAGATCTGGCGGACCTGCTGCTGCTCGACCACCTTGCGCGTGCCCGGGAACGCCGAGCCGAGCGGGAAGTACGGCACGTAGGCGATGCCCTCACGCACAGAACGCTGCAGCACCGCGTCCTCGGAGCGGTCGACCAGGCTGAAGGCGTTCTGGACGCAGACGATCCCGGCCAGCTCGATGGCCGTCTCGACCTGCTCGAGGGTGGCGGCAGAGATCCCGATCCCGGCGATCTTGCCCTCGTCGCGCAGCCGCACCATCTCGGCGAGCTGATCCTGCAGCGGTGGCGGGGTGCCGTGTCCCGGTTCCAGCAGCCGGAGGTTGACCACGGCGAGCTGCTCGACCCCTAGGCTCCGGAGGTTGTCCTCCACTCCGGCGCGCAGCTCGGCCGGGGTCTGGGCCGGAAGCCAGGCGCCCTTGGCGTCTCGGACCGAACCCACCTTGGAGACCAGGGCGAGGTCGTCCGGGTAGGGGTGCAGCGCCTCCCGGATCAGCTCGTTGGAGACGTCCGGGCCATAGAACTGGGCGGTGTCGATGTGGTTGACCCCGGCCTCGACGGCCCGTCGCAGGACCGCCAGGGCCTCGTCACGGTCCTTCGGTGGTCCCATCACCCCGCGTCCCGGCAATTGCATGGCGCCGAATCCCACCCGGTGGACGTCGAAGCGGGCGAGGGAGAACGTCGAGCCGAGGGCGGAGCCAGCAGTCATAGCACTGACCCTAGTCGTCCCGCCTGCCCCGCCGATCTACCCGGTAGCGGCTGCCCGGGGGCGCTGCGCACACTCACCCCGCCTGGCCAGCAGACCCAGTGCGGCGGTGAGGCCGATGACCCCAGCAGAACATCCCACAGCGAACGACGAACAGCCACGGTGAAGATCCCCCCGAGATCTGGAAGCCAGGCCGAAATTCGCGTGAGTGTCGCGAAGGCCCGGCAAGATTGAGACTTCGGGCCTATATTGCGGCAGTAACGGTTGCTCCGCGGGGAGATCAACGAGGCACGGGGGAGACATGATGAGGAAGTACACCCGGATCTGGTTCAGGATCGCGCTGTTGGCGGCGGGGAGCACGGCGATAGTGGGTCTGACGGGCGGCCCGAGCCAGGCTGCTGACGACGCCGAGGTCTACATCGTCCAAGGCCTGCCAGGCAAGAGCCTTGACATCGCCGTCGACGGAAAGGCGGTGGCCAGCAACGTTCGCACGGCCGGCGTGGTGGGTCCGTTCGACGTGGCGGGCGGCAACCGCAAGGTGACCTTCACGGACGGCGGAGACGTGGTGCTGGAACGGATGTTCACGGTCACGGCGAAGTCGAGCTGGGATGTCGTCGTCCACCTGCCGTCGTCGGCTACGGCCAAACCGGCCGTGACCGTCTTCCGCAACGACGGGGTCAGGCTCCCCGAGGGGAAAGCGGCTCTCACGATCGCGCACACGGCTTCCGTGCCGCCGGCCGACATCCGGGTCGACGGTAAGGTCCTGTTCGCCAACGTGGCGAACGGGGAGTCGTTGAACCTGACGGTGCCGGTGGCGACGTACAAGGTTGATATCGTGCCGACCGGAAAGAGGGGTCCCGTGCTGCTCGGTCCGTTGAGTCTGACGGTGAAGGGCGGGGCGCTCAATCGGGTCTACGCCGTGGGCGACCCCACGAACAAGACGATGAACATCGCTGTGCACGTGATCGCCACCGGTACGGCCGGTTCGAGCGAGCCGCGCCGGGTCAACACCGGGACCGGGGGACAGGCCGTCGGGGCGGGTCCGTCGCTGGGGCCCAGTCTGACCCGATGAGCTGGCTGACCCGATGAGCTGGCTGACCCGATGAGCTGGCTGACCCGGTCCAGGACAGCCGCGACCGGCGTCCTGCTGGCCGTCGTCGTCGCCGGTTGTGCGCCCGCCGCCGCACCGTCCCTGCGGGCGCCGGCTCCGTCTGCGTCTGCGTCCGACGGCGTGCCACCGGACCCGGTGGGGATACCAAGTGCCCGGGTCGGGGGTCCGGCCAAGAGCACCCGGGTCCATTTCGTCCCGGAGGAGGTCACGCTGCCCGGCGGCGCACACGCTGTGGTGGAGCCAGCCCGTACGGTCGACGGCGACCTCAGGGTGCCCGAGAACGTCCAGCACGGGGGGTGGTGGGACGGTAGCGCGTACATCGGTGACCCATTCGGCTCGACCGTCATCGCCGGGCACGTGGACTCCGCCACCGAGGGCATCGGCTACTTCGCCCGGCTGCTCCGGGTCGAGGTCGGCGACGAGATCACGGTCCGCGGACCAGGGCACCAGCTCAGCTACCGGGTCACTTCGGTGCAGAGCGTGGACAAGCAGGCCCTGGCCACGGACAGCGAGGCCTTCGATCAGAACAGCGCCCACCGGTTGGTGCTGATCACCTGCACGGGCACCTACCGGCGCGATCAGGGCGGCTACGACCGCAACCTGGTCGTCGTGGCGGATCCGATCGGGTTCGTTCGCCCCCTCAGGTGACGCGCTGGCAGAGCGTTAGCTTCACTCGTCCTGAGGCTGTGGGCTCGGCGACTCCGCCGTGGCGGCGGATCCGGTACGACGCCGACGGCGCCGTTTGCGTGGTGCGGAGGTGGCCGCGTCGCCGCCTCCGGTCTGTTGGTCGGGTTCTGCCGGTGCGGCCTGCGGCGACGGGGCCGGTCGCGGCCCCGCCTCGTCCGTGCGGGTGCTGCCGGGCTGCTCGTCCCCGGCGGACACACCGTTGCGCAGCCGGCGACGCGACGTGCTATTCCTCGGGCGATCGCGCCGCTCCTCGCGTCCGGACCCGGTCCGTTCCGGCTTGTCCGCCTTATCCGCCCCGACTGCTCTGACCGGCTTGGCCGCCGCTCCGACCCGGCCCTGAGCCGAGGGGTCGATGCCGAGGTCGTGGAAGAGGTGCGCCGAGGTCGAGTAGGTCTCCTGCGGCTGCTCGAACGGCAGTCCGAGCGTGTTGCTGATCACCTTCCACCGGGTCTGGTCGGCCCAGTCGACGAAGGTGACGGCGATGCCGGAGGCCCCGGCCCGACCGGTGCGGCCGATCCGGTGGACGTAGGTCTTGTCATCCTCGGGGCACTCGTAGTTGATCACGTGGGTGACGCCGGTGACGTCGATCCCGCGGGCTGCGACGTCAGTGGCCACGAGCACGTCGGCGGAGCCGTCGCGGAACCGCTTCAGCGCGTTCTCCCGGGCGGCCTGGTTCAGGTCACCGTGGATCGGGGCGGCGGCGAACCCGCGGTCGACCAGGTCGTCGGCGAGCCGAGACGCGGAACGCTTGGTCCGGCAGAAGATCATCACCCGGTTGCGGTTCTCCGCCTGCAGGATGCGGGCCACTACCTCCGGCTTGTCGAGGTCGTGCGCCTGGTAGACGAACTGCGCCGTCGTGGGCACCGTCGTCGCGTCTCCTGCGGACTCGGCGCGGATGTTGACCGGGTGCCGCAGGTGGCGTCGGGCCATGGTGACGATGGCGGCCGGCATGGTGGCCGAGAACAGCATGGTCTGCCGCAGCTCAGGCGTCTTGGCCAGGATTCGTTCCACGTCGGGCAGGAAGCCCAGGTCGAGCATCTCGTCGGCCTCGTCCAGGACGAGGACCTTCACGTGGCTGAGGTCGAGCGCCCGGCGGTCGGCCAGGTCGAGGAGGCGGCCAGGCGTACCCACCACGATGTCGACGCCGCGGTTGAGCGTGTCGAGCTGGCCGTCGTAGCCGACCCCTCCGTAGATGGTCAGCACCCGGGCGTGGCGGCCGGCGGTCGCGGTGGTGATGTCAGCGCTGACCTGGCTGGCGAGCTCGCGGGTCGGGCAGACGACCAGACCCTGCGGCGCCCCCGGCTTGGCCAGCTGGGCGTAGTCACGCTCGCCCGGGACCACGATGCGCTGCAGCATCGGGATCCCGAAGGCGAGGGTCTTGCCGGTGCCGGTTCGGGCCTGGCCGATCATGTCGGTCCCGGTCAGGGCGATGGGGATGGCCATCGACTGGATGGGGAAGGGGGAGGTGATCCCGACCTGGTTCAGGGCCTCGACGATCGGCGCCAACACCCCGAGGTCGGTGAAGGTCTGGACGACGACCTCGGCTGCCTGGTCGATGTCGGTTGCCGGGTCGATGTCGGTTGCCGGGTCGGTCGGGACGTCGAGAGCGTCAGGGGCGGACTGGGGAGCGTCTGAGATCGGCTCCAGCTGTTCTGTAGTCAGGTTCTTGGCCTTACATGCTTGGCTTTGGCGGTGTTCACCTGGCCGGCACATCACGACGGAAATCATCGGTCCATCGCGGTGCCAGGAGCGCAGGGACGCCTCCATCCAGGGGGCGTACCGCTGGCAGTCTACCGGTTAGTGCCGAACACCTGCTCTCGTGACGTGCCAGCGGAGATATTTCCACGGCTCTTTTAGGTGGATCGCGGGAGGTGAAGTCCATCCACATCCAGGATGGCGAGGTGACGAGACCTATCACGAACGCCATCGCCAGCGCCGCTCACCGCGCCGCCGAGGACCCTTCGATCTCGCGGTGTCGGCGACGCAGCGGCAGTGTCGCCGGCCTAGCGTCGAGTGCAGGGGCCTGGTCGGCAGAAGGAAGCCATCGAATGACGTTGCGCCTCGTCGCGCTCTGCCTGGACGCTGTCGATCCTTCGCGGCTCGCGGGGTTCTGGGCCGGCCTGCTTGGCCGGGACCAGCGCGAGGACGCCGATGGGGCATTCGCGCCTGGCGACGACACCCAGGTCAACCTCCGGTTCGTCTCGAGCGGTGCTGCGAAGCTGGGTCGGAACCGCGTCCACCTCCACCTGACCAGCGCCAGCCAGGACGACCAGCAGCGCACGGTGGCGACGGCACTGCGGCTCGGCGCCAGCCACCTCGATGTCGGGCAGCTGCCCGATGAGGACCACGTCGTCCTGGCCGATCCTGAGGGCAACGAGTTCTGCGTCATCGAGTTCTGCGTCATCGAAGCGGGTAACAGCTTCCTCGCTGGATGCGGCTTGCTCGCAGAGCTCGCCTGCGAAGGGACCCGGGCAGTCGGGCTCTTCTGGAGCAAGGCGCTGGGCTGGCCGCTGGTGTGGGACCAGGACCAGGAGACTGCCGTCCAGTCATCAAACGGCGGCACCAAGGGTCGCCTTGGGGGGCCCGCCCGTCTACCAGCGGACAGAGGTCGACCGTCTGGTTTCCCTCGGGGCCACCCGGCTCGGCGTCGGCGCGGACGGCGCTGCCGTGCTCGCCGACCCCGACGGGAACAGGTTCTTGATGCTGCCACGGTGACGCAGCGAACTCGGCACGTGGTGGCCGCGCGGGAGGGGAACCCTATGAGCCGATCGCGACAGTCAAGGTTGCGGATTCGGCGCGGAGCTCCGCTGGTCCCGGCTCAACGCCTGATGGCAGCGGCCAGGTCCAACTGATGGAGTAGTGCTCGCCGATAGCGTCAGCAGAGCCAAGGACCCACGTCTTCGACCGCTGGTGCAGCGTCAACTGGACGTTGGTGAGTGGCGCTTCCGGATCGTCGGGTCCAGCGGATGACCCGCTACAGCCCGGGCCGTTGGAATAGGTGTCAGCACACCCGCTGTGGAACCGCTCGCCGGTCACGGTGACGGCCTGGCCGCGTTGCAGCAACTCCGGTCGTTGGTGGGTTGGCGACGTCGACGGTCTCGGGCCGACTCCAAGGAGCGGGCCCACGCAGCTGCCAGAGGCCGGGGATGGCACAACGATTCCGAGCGCCCCGGCAACGACTGCGGTTGCG
>JAABUN010006877.1_pt1 | contig 12755 bp, 10 predicted proteins | sample 5559311 | NCBI WGS metagenome assembly JAABUN01 (sample SAMN10711877, study PRJNA513370) | rock metagenome | isolation source: Antarctica rocks | place: Antarctica: Victoria Land, Siegfried Peak sud | reverse complement strand
GCCACCACGACAGAGCGCCAGCTGCACTCGTACAGCTCAGCCGAGCCCAGCCTGGAGGCCGACACCTCGACGCTGCGCCACGCCGAGCGCCAGCCGGCGAAGACCGGAACGTCCAGGCGGCGCAGCTCGCAGTCCACCAGGTGCACGCCCGTGAAGTCGAGCTCGGAGCCGGCGAGCCCGGCCCCGTCGAACCGTTCGCCATCGCGGGTGTCCCCCGACCGCACGGAGCCGGCGTCGACCGGGACCAGGTCCGGGTGCGGCACCCGGTCGATCCGCGGTGCCTTCAGGGCTCGCTGCTGCTGGGTCACAGCGTCACGCTATCCAGCCACGCTAACGTCGATCCTGTGAACGTTGCTGCCGCCCGGGAGATCCTGCTCGACTCGTTCGGTCGGGTCCGCGACCTGACGGCCGGTCTGACCGACGGGTTGTCGATGGAGGCCGCGACCTACCGCCCGGACGACCAGGCCAACACGGTGGCCTGGCTGCTCTGGCACCTGACCCGGATCCAGGACGACCACGTCGCCGACCTGGCCGGGGTGGACCAGGCCTGGGGGAGCTGGCGGGAGCGGTTCGGGCTCCCCTTCGACGCCAGCGCGACCGGCTACGGCCAGGACTCCGCCGAGGTGGCCGCCGTACGGGTGGACCCGGCGCTGCTGGCGGGCTACCACCGCGACGTGCACGACCTCACCGTGCGCTACGTCGAGCAGCTGACCGACGAGGAGCTGGCCCGGGTGGTCGACACCCGGTGGGACCCGCCGGTGACCGTCTCGGTGCGGCTGGTCAGCATGGTCAACGACGCGGTCCAGCACCTGGGCCAGGCGGCGTACGTGCGGGGGCTGGCCGAGCGTCGGGCGCCCGAGCCCGAGCCGGTCGAGCAGGCCCCGGTCCAGCACCGGTTCTACGGCGACCTGGCGCCGTGGTGGCCGCTGATCTCGGCCCCGGACGAGTACGCCGAGGAGGCCGCCTTCGCGGCCACGTTGCTGACCCAGGCCGAGCCCGCCACCCGTACGGTGCTGGAGCTGGGCAGCGGCGGCGGCAACAACGCCTTCCACCTGAAGTCGCACTTCGAGATGACCCTGGTCGACCTGAGCGAGGACATGCTGGCCGTCTCGCGGGCGCTGAACCCCGACTGCGAGCACCTGGCCGGCGACATGCGGACCGTACGGCTGGGTCGGCAGTTCGATGCGGTCTTCGTGCACGACGCGATCGAGTACATGACCACCGAGAGCGACCTCCGGCTGGCGGTGGCCACGGCGTACGAGCACTGCCGGCCCGGTGGGGTCGCCGTCCTCGTCCCGGACCACATCGCGGAGAACTGGGAGCCCTCGACCGACCACGGCGGTCAGGACTCGCGGGACGGACGGAGCGTGCGCTACCTGTCCTGGGACAACGACCCGGACCCCAGCGACACCACGACGACCACCGAGTACGCCTTCCTGCTCCGGGCGCCGGACGGCTCCGTCCAGGTGGCGCACGACAGCCACCGGCTCGGGCTGTTCCCGCGCGAGCTCTGGATCCGGGTGCTCGAGGAGACCGGGTTCACCGCCCGTTCGGTGGCGGAGGTCACCGCCGAGCACCGGCTGCCCCGCGAGTTCTTCCTCGGCACCAGGCCGTAGTCGTGACCGCCGACCCGCGCCCCCGGATCGGTCTGGCGGGCTACGGCTTCGGCGGTCGCTACTTCCACGCCCCGATGCTGGCCAGCCTGGACGGGATCGAATTCGTCGGGGTGATGACGAGGTCGTCCGAGCGCCAGAGCCTGGTCACCGCCGAGCATGCGGTGCCCTGCTTCGACACCGTGGCCGCGTTGGCGGACGGCGCTGAGACGGTCGGCCGGCTGGTGGTGCCCCACCAGAACCGGCGCTGGGACTCCGACCTGTTGACCGTGCGGGCTGTCCTGAAGCAGGGCGTGCTGGGGGAGGTGCAGCGCTTCGAGTCGCGTTTCGAGCGCTTGGGCACCAGCGGCGCCGTGCCGGCCGCCGGCGGCGGGCTGCTCTACGACTTCGGCAGCCACCTCGTGGATCAGGCCCTGCTGCTCTTCGGCCCGGTCGACACGGTGTACGCCGAGACCGGCCCGCCTGCCCGCGCGGCCCGGTCCGAGACCAGGTTCTTCGCCTCGCTCACGCACCGCAGCGGAACCGTGTCGCACCTGTTCGGCGACTGGGTCCAAGGGGCGCCCAGGCCGCGGTTCCGCGTCGTCGGTTCGGAGGGAGCCTTCGTGGTCGGTCCCGGGATGGTCGGCCAGGAGCAGGCGCTGATCGACGGAGGGTCCCCGGGTGCGGACGGATCGGCCTGGGGGATCGAGCCCGAGTCGGCGTGGGGCTGGCAGCAACGGGGTGCCGAGCGGACCCCCGTCCGGTCCGAGTGTGGTCGTTGGGACCTGCTCTACACCGCTTTCGCGGAGGCCGTGGCGGGCCGGGGGGAGGCCCCGGTCACCGTGGCCGAGGCGATCGCCAGCTTGACCATGATCGACGCGTGTGCCGAGTCGGCCCGGACCGGCGACGTGGTCCGGCTCACGGTCTGATCCGGTCCGCGGCCGAGGCTGCGTGCATTAGCGTTCTGACCAACCACGTACGCCCGCCGGCGGTGGTCGGAAGAGGAGATCGATGAGCGACACCAGCCCGAGCGACCAGCCGGGCGACGACCCGATCCTGGAGGTCGCCGAGGCGCACGAGCCCAGCGAGGTCAGCTACGACGAGCAGCGCTATCCCGCGCGGCCCACCCGGCTGCGCCCGCGGGCCCGGCGACGTTTGTTCACCCGCCGCCGGGTCGATCGGACCGGCCGAGCGAGTGGTGACAACCCCGACTACATCACCTGGCTCCGTGAGCAGTCGATGTTGGTGGACGCCACCGAGTTCGCCAAGGAGTTCCTCGGCCAGGGCAGCATGTGGCAGAACCCGTTCGCCAGGCCCGACCCCCGCGCGGCGATCGAGAAGTCCTCGGTTTGGTTCACGGCCTACCCGATCTCCATGATCACCAAGAAGAACACCTCGTTCCTGGGCACCTTGGGCGACGAGGACCTGTGGGCCGCGTTCGAGGCGATCGGGATCGACGGGTTGCACACCGGCCCGGTGAAGCGGGCCGGCGGCATCGTCGGCTGGGAGCCGACCCCGAGCGTGGACGGCCACTTCGACCGGATCAGCACCCAGATCGACCCGGACTTCGGCACCGAGGAGGAGTTCCGGCGGATGACCGAGGTCGCCGCCGGGCACCTCGGGATGGTGATCGACGACATCGTCCCCGGGCACACCGGCAAGGGGGCGGACTTCCGGCTGGCCGAGATGAAGGTGGGCGACTTCCCGGGGATCTACCACATGGTGGAGATCGACCCCAAGGACTGGCACATGCTGCCGAAGGTCGCCCGGGGGAAGGACTCGATCAACCTCGACGCCGAGGCCGAGGACCAGCTGGCCAAGTCCGGCTACATCATCGGCCGGATGCAACGGGTGATCTTCTACGAGCCCGGGTTGAAGGACACCAACTGGAGTGTCACGGCTCCGGTGCTCGGGCCCGACGGGGTCGAGCGGCGCTGGGTCTACCTGCACTACTTCAAGGAGGGTCAGCCCTCGATCAACTGGCTGGACCCGACCTTCGCCGGGATGCGGCTGGTCATCGGTGACGCCCTGCACTCCCTCGGTGATCTCGGCAGCGGTGCGCTCCGGTTGGACGCCAACGGGTTCCTGGGGGTGGAGAAGAGCTCCGAGGACTCCCCGGCCTGGTCCGAGGGCCACCCGTTGTCCGAGGCGGCCAACCAGCTGATCGCCAGCATGGTTCGCAAGGTGGGCGGATTCACCTTCCAGGAGCTCAACCTCACCATCGACGACATCCAGAGCTCCTCCGAGCGCGGCGCGGACCTGTCGTACGACTTCGTCAACCGCCCCGCCTACCACCACGCCCTGGCCACGGGGGACACCGCCTTCGTCCGGCTCACGCTGCGGCTCTCGGCCACGTACGGGGTGGAGCCCGCCTCGCTGGTGCACGCGCTGCAGAACCACGACGAGATGACGTACGAGCTGGTGCACTTCGCGACCCTGCACAAGGACGAGGTCTTCACCTACCACCACAAGCCGATCCGCGGTGGTGACCTGGCGGTGCAGGTGCGCAACGACCTGCTCGAGCACCTCACCGGGCAGGCGGGTCCCTACAACGCCACGTTCACCCAGAACGGCATCGCCTCGACCACGGCCACGATCATCGCCGCCTCGCTGGGCTACACCAGCATCAGCGACCTGTCCGAGGACCAGATCGACCAGATCAAGCAGGCCCACCTGCTGCTGGCCATGTTCAACGCCTGGCAGCCGGGGGTCTTCGCGCTGTCCGGTTGGGATCTGACCGGGGCCCTCACCCTGGACCGCAAGCAGGTCGCCTGGGCGGTGGCCGAGGGTGACACCCGATGGATCCACCGTTCGGCTTACGACCTGATGAACTACCGCCCCGACGCGACCGAGTCGCTGTCCAAGATGCCCCGGGGGGTCAGCCTCTACGGCTCCCTGCCCGAGCAGCTCCAGGACCCGGACTCGTTCTCCTGCCGGCTGCGCGACATCCTGGCCGTCCGCAAGCGCTACGGCGTGGCGACCAGCATCCAGCTGGACGTTCCCGAGGTCGCCAACAAGGCGATGCTGGTGATGGTCCACCAGCTCAGCGACGCCGAGCAGGTGACGGTGCTCAACTTTTCCGCCAACCAGTTCTCCGCCACCGTCTACTCGGAGTTCCTGGTCCCGGGCAGCAGGGTGGTGGACATGGTCACCGACGAGGAGGTCGGCGAGGTGGACGACCTGCACAACTTCTACCTGACCCTGGCCCCGCACGAGGGGCGCTCGCTGCTCGTCCTGTGCCCGGGCGACCACCCGGTGGAGGACCACCGGCACAACGGGGACCTCGCGAGCGTACGGGGCTGAACGCGGCCACCAGTTGCGCTGAACCTTTCCCGGTCATGTGTCGTCCTCCTCGGCGGGGGATGACCATCAGGAGGCGGGCGTGGTGATCGGGCAGCGCGAGGCGGCGTTGGCGGACCTGCACGACCGGCGCGCGGCCGAGCTGTGGCGGTTCGCGATGCGGCTCACGCACGATCGCCAGTTCGCCGAGGACGTCGTGCAGGAGGTGCTGCTGCGCGCCTGGAAGGATCCGGGTCTGGTGCACCGGGAGACGGGGGCGGCCCGGGCCTGGCTGTTCACCGCCTGTCGCAACCTGATCATCGACCGCTGGCGCAGCGCCAGCTCGCGGCACGAGCTGCAGACCGAGAGCCCACCCGAGGAGTCGGTCGGCGATTCGACCAGCATGGTGCTCGACCGGTGGTTGATCGCCGAGGCGCTTTGCAGCCTGTCGGCGGAGCACCGGGCCGTGATCAGTGCGGCCTACTTCGAGGGCCGCTCGGTGGCCGACACCGCGGCGCGGCTCCGAATCCCCGAGGGGACCGTGAAGTCCCGGTTGCACTACGGCTTGAAGACGTTGAAGTTGGTCCTGCAGGAGAAGGGGGTGACCGCGCCATGAGCAACGGCGGTGACGACTTCGCCCAGTGGGACGCAGCGTACGTGCTGGGGGCCCTCTCACCCGAGGAGCGCCGGGCCTTCGAGACCCACCTGGCGTCCTGCGCCGCCTGCCAGCAGGGGGTGGCTGAGGTCGCCGGCTTGCCGGGTCTGCTGACCCAGGTCTCGCCCGAGGACGCCGCCCTGTGGTCCGAGGCCCCACCTTCCGAGCCGGGCGGGCTTCCCCCGGAGACGCTGCTGCCGCAGCTGATCAGCCGGGTTCGCAGCCGGCGGCGCCGGGTCGTCACCGTGCTCGTCGGGGTCGCCGCCGGATTGGTGCTGCTGGTCGGCGGGATCGGGATCGGGGTGGCCGTACGTGGGCTGCCCCGGCCGGCGGACCCGGAGCGGTTGGCCTTCTCGGCGGTTGCGCCGTCGTCGCTGACCGCGGTGGTCGACGTGTCAGCGGTGCCCGACGGGACCCGGCTGCAGGTCGAGTGCCAGTACGGCGAGGCGGGGGAGACCGAGCCTGGCCGGGAGTATCCCGAGTACTCGATCGTGGTCGTCGACCGCTCCGACCGGTCGCAGCGGGTGGAGGACTGGTATGTGAAGCCGAACAAGGTGATGCACCCGCAGACCGTCACCCCCATCGAGATCAGCCAGATCAAGCGGATCGAGATCCAGGCCACCGACACCGGGCAGACCCTGCTCCAGACCACGCTGCGCTGATGGGTGTCCGACTGGTCCTGCGGCCGATGCTGGTTTTGGCCAACCTGGCCTCGGCCTCGGCCTCGGGCTCGGGCTCGGGCTCGGGCACGAAGGCTCCGGGGGTCAGTGTCGCGGAGCGCCGGGCGGCGTCGGCCAGGGACCCGCTGGGGATGCGGACGGTGACGGCGCGGGGCGTGCACCCGGTAACGACCCAGGACCATCGCGCCCCGGTCGACGGGGCCGAGATCCTGGTCCGGATCTATCGTGCAGCCGGGGGACCGGAGGCTCAGCCGGCGCACCTCTACCTGCACGGCGGCTCCTTTTGGCTCGGCAGTGTTGAGGAGTACGACCCGATCTGCCGCTACTACGCCGCCGAGGCCGGCTGCACCGTCGTGTCGGTGGACTACCGGTTGGCGCCGGAGCACCCCTATCCCACCGGGCTGGAGGATGCCTACGCCGCCCTGGGCTGGCTGGTCTCGCAGGCCGGCGCCCTCGGCGTCGACCCCGGCCGGATCACCGTGGGCGGCTTCTCCGCCGGCGGTGGGTTGGCCGCCTCCCTCGCGATGCTCGCCCGGGACCGCGACGGACCGGACCTTGTCGGTCAGATGCTGGAGGCCCCGATCCTGGACCTGACCTTGAGCACCCGGTCCATGACCGAGCTCGGCACCGGCTACCGGTTGACCCGGGCTTCGCTCGTCCAGGCGTACGGGTTCTACCTCCCTCGACCCGAACAGGCCCGGGAGCCGTACGCCTCACCGCTGCTGGCCGACGACCTCGCCGGGTTGCCGCCGGCGTACATCCAGACGAGTGAGTGCGACCCGCTCCGGGACGAGGGTGAGGCGTACGGCGCTCGACTGCGGTCCGCCGGGGTGGCGGCGGTGGTGTACCGGGTGCCGGGTCACCTGCACGGGTCGATCTACCTCACCCGGGTGCTGCCCTCGGCTCGGCGGGCGGTCCGACGTACGGCGGCCGCCCTCCGCTCGATGCACACCGGTGGCCATCAGCTGCCTTAGCTTAGCTACACCGGGATGTCGCCCTTCTGACCGAAGACGATGGCGGGGGCGCCCGGTCGGAGCCACTGTCCGGTCGAGGGCCGCCACACCATGAGGTCGGCCGAGCGGTCGCCGGTGTAGTCACCCGGGACGGGCCTGTCCCCGGAGCGGCCCCAGATCGCGGACGGGTGACCGCGGACGTACCACTTCCCGGTGGAGGGGCGCCAGACCGCGAGCTCGCTCGTGCCGTCTCCGTCGTAGTCGGCGGGGACCGGCAGGTCGCCGGCCTGACCGTACGTCTTGGCGATGACGCCGCGGACGTACCAGACTCCGTTCGAGGGCCTCCACACCGCGAGCTCGGCCAAGCCGTCGCCGTTGTAGTCACCCGGAACCGGAATGTCTCCGGACCGGCCGTACGTGGTGTTGCTGACGCCGCGGACGTACCAGACTCCGTTCGAGGGCCTCCACACCGCCAGGTCGACCAATCCGTCGCCGTCGTAGTCGGCCGGGACCGGGATGTCGCCAGATTGGCCCCAGCTGACGGAGGCCTGTCCGCGGATGTTCCAGCTGCCTGTCGACGGCCGCCACACCGCCGCATCGGTCCGCCGGTCGCCGTTGAAGTCGCCCGGGACCGGCTTGTCGCCGGATGCGCCGTAGGTCGTGGTGCTGATGCCCCGGACGTCCCAGCCCCCGGTCGACGGCCTCCAGACGGCAGGGTCGGTCTCGCCGTCTGCGTTGTAGTCGCTCCTGGTTGCCGTTCGGACGGGGACCTTCGCCTCGACCTCGACGATCTTCGCCACCGAAGGGACCCCTGCGGTGTTGGTGATGAACAGCATGTAGTGACCTGGCGGGGCGAGGTCCGCCCTGGCTGGCGCGGTTGCCGAGACGATCGACCCCAACCTCGAGAAGACGAGGGGGACGTAGCGCTGTCCCTGGTCCTCGCCGTGGGTCGGGGCGCCGAGCCGGACGAGACCGACCTTCGCGATCGAGCCGGCCTGCCCGGTGTAGATCGGGAACGGCATCGCGTAGCTCATCGTGGTCGGTGCACTGCTGATCGCCGGGCGGGTGGCCAGGCTTCCGCTGCCGTCCTGCTGGAAGAGGTAGGGCGGTGAGAAGTACTCGATGTTCTTCTCCAGGTAGCCCTTCGTCGTACACGTGGCACAGATGCCGCCGCCCCCGGTCATCACCCGTCCATCGGGTAGCAACGTCGCAACCGAGTGGTACTCCCGGACCCGGTTGGCGCTGGCCAGCACCGTCCAGGTTTCGGCGACGGGGTCCCAGCGTTCGGCGGCGAACACCGGGTTGTCCAGGTCGACAAGCGCGTTCAGGGATCTGCTCTGACCGCCCGTGGCCAGCACACTGCCGTCCGCCAGGAGGGTCAGATTCGCTTGGCGGCGTCCCACGGACATGGAGCTCGTGGAGCGCACGCTCGTGCCCGAGCCGTTGACGTCGACGACCGCGGCCGTCTTCGTGGGGACCGACGGGTGACCGTCTTCGGTGATGTTCCCCCCGCCGGCAACGAGCACCTTGCCGATGTCGTAGGTGGCGAAGCTGCCGTAGCTGCGGTTGATGCCGTCACGATTCCGGGTCGCCGTCAGAGCACCCGCACCGGTGGTCGTCATGGTGTCCATCCGATTGCCCGGACCGACGAGCTCGACCTGGCCGTTCGGCCGGGGCACGAGGAACGGGTACGTCCGGTCGTCGAAGCTGGTGAAGCCGGTCAAGCGACGCAGCGTCCGGTCCGTCTGGTAGACCTCGGCCGTCGCGGGGCCACCGGCCACGATCAGCGCCTCCCCGTTACTCAGGGCCGCCACCGAGGGATACCAGCGGCCTGCGCTCATGTCGGGTCCGCGGGACCACGTCTCGGTGCGCCAGTCAAAGGTGTGGGTCGTGACGATGCCCTCGAGGGCCTGCGACTTGTTGCCCCCAGCGACCAGTACGCGTCCGTCGGCCAGCTGCACGTACCCGGCACAGAAGATGTTGTACCCGGGCACGTTCACCTGCTTGGACGTGTCGGTCGTGGGATCCCAGACCGAGGCGCGGGTGTAGTTGTGGGTGGTCTCGTGCTCTGCCGCTTGTTCGCTCACGGAGTCCCAGAGCAGGACCTTGCCATTGGGCAGCACCGCCTGGAAGACCGGCACCACCGGGGTGTTCACCACCGCACTCCATCGACCCCCCTGGCCCGGATCGGCGGTCACGGTTCTCGACGCCGCGTCGTTGGCGACGCGTTGGGTGCCTGAGCGACCCCCTGGCGCAGCTCCGGTGATCTTCTTGATCTTCGCCGCGTTGGCGCGAGCGTCGCGCTCGATCTTCTCCATCGGTACACCGGCGAGGTCTTGGGCGGCGTGCTGCTCGTCACTCTCGTGTGAGCCAACGGGATGGGCGGCAGCAGGCCCCGCCTCGACCACGGTCATCGCGCTCGCCAGGCCGATGAACAAAATCGCATGCCAATACCGTGTTTTCACGTGCAATCTCCCCCGAGATCCCCTGCAGGTGCACGTCAGGTCAACGGCTTATGCGGACGCCTGGATGACTGGCGGCTTCACCATGTTCGCCACAATGTAACCTGCGCGAAACCTGGGTGTCACCGTCTTCGGGATTTCTGCGCGGCGGGGGTGAGCAGGGCTCTCAGGCCACGATCGGGAGCACGCAGCGCAGCGAACCCGGCCAGACGAGTGAGGGCAGCGGGACGGAGCCCGTCGGGAGCCCCTCCAGCCAGGAACCGATCTCGCTGGGGCCGTCGAGGACCGTCAGCACCCACTCCCGGTTGCCGGCCTGGACGGACAGCCCGTTGGGCCATGAGTGTCCGTACCCGCTCCACTCGCCGACGTAGAGCTGGGCCTCCTGAGCCACTTCCAGCCGTCGCAGCAAGGGCACGGTCACCGAGGAGGCCCGGGCCTCGGCCATGGCCCCGGCTCGTGGCCCAGTTCAGCCCACCTGACGGCCGCCGCCTTGCCGTCGAGGACGCGGTACGCCGGATGCAGCACCCGGGCGACGGCCGGCCAGGTGGCGCCCACCAGGCTTCCCCACGTACCGGGCGTGCCGGTTGACAGCAGGTCGCGCACCTCAGGCCAGGTCATGGCCTCAACGTTCCCAGTTCCGGGCCACCTGGGGCTTCACCTCCTGACCGATGAAGGCGAGCAGACCTTCGAGGTCCGGCTCGTCCTCGGTGGGTTGGAACACGACGGTGGTGGCCCCGAGCCCGTGCAGCCGGAGCACGGCGGCCGCGATCGTCTCGGCGTCGCCAGCCGTTCCGATCCCCACGCCAGCGGGTTTGCCCCACCGGGGCACTTCGGCGTCGATCCGCCCCTGAGCCCCCGGACCGGTAGCCACGATCTGGGTGACGACCAGCGGGTGGCCGGCCCCCCGGGTCGCCGCCACGATCTCGTACGCCGCCCGCACCTCGTCGTCGGTGAGGGCGCAGGTCAGCAGGTTGCCGTCGCCCAGCTCTGCTGCAAGGGACAGCGACTTCGGGCCGCCACCGCCCAGCATCAGCGGTGGTGGGGCTGCCGGCGGCCAGTCGAGGGCGACCCCGTCCAGGTGAACGTAGCGGCCGTCCACACTGACCTGGTCACCGGCCAGCAGCCGACGCAGAGCGGTGGCGTACTCGCGCAGCAGAGTCATCGGGGAGTCCACCCGGGCTCCGACCTGGGCCATCCAGTCCTGCACGCCGTGTCCCACCCCGGTGATCAGCCGGCCCGGGAACATCCGCTCGATGGTGGCCAGCTCCATGGCTGAGAGAGCGACATTGCGCAGCGGGGTGGGCATCAGGCCGATACCCACCCGCAGGGTGCTCGTCCAGGCCAGGGCGGCCGCGGCCGAGGCAACGGCGCTCTCCTTGAAGCAGTCCTCCCAGACCCAGAGCTCGTCCAGATCCGCGGCTTCGGTCGCGGTGGCCAGGCTGTGCAGCCGCTCCGGCGGCAGGGTCGGGACGAAGGCCAGCCCGAGTGCGGGCGGGGTGGTGAGGGTCATGGGGTCATCCTGACCGGGGCCACCGACAGAAACGACGGCAGTGCCAGGGATGCCGAAGATTCGCTCATCTGTTCTATTTTTGTCGGTGGGTCTCCGTACTGTTCTGGTCATGGCCGTGTTGCAGATCGTCGAGCGAGGACCGGTGCCCACCGATCCGGTCGTGGCGCGCCTGGACACGATGCTGGCAGAGCTGGCCGGTTGGGTGGCGGAGGCACAGGAGGCTCGTGACGTTGCGTCGACGGATCGTGGTGTGCATCTCGCCGCCGTCCCGAGATGGGGTTCATCAGCGGGCCGCGGTTCCGCTCGATGTGGAACTCGTAGAACTCCCGCACCGCGCTCAAGGTGTGGTTGATCGTCGTCGGCGAGTAGCGATCGGTCTGATAGCGCTTCCCCGTCAGCAAGTTGTGCGCCGTGCGGTCGGCAGGAGCTCTTTTGCGGCCCACGAACTTCGTGCTCGATCTGGCCCACAGGACGAAGTCATGAGCCTCCACCTCCCTGGCTTGCGTCCACGGACACTCCACCGCCCAGAGAAACTGCATGAACCGCAACAGGGACAGCCCGTAAAGCCCGGACCGTGTTGGGCGACCGATCATCCGCCGTCAGCTGAAGAAACCAATCCGACGCCGGAGCCCAAGCATCGCCCGCCGCATCCAGCAACACCACCCCCGGCGCATGGTCGACCTTCCGCAGACGCCCTACCTCCTGAACCTGAAGGGTCTCCAGGTTCAGATGCCGATTCGCCGCTGACGTCATGGCCTGATCCTGACCGCCCCAACCTCAGCAGGTCAGCAATGACACGCCGTTACCTACGACCCCAAACTCGGATAACTAGACATCTTGGCCAGCGTCGTCCCGGCCTCAACCACGACCAGCCGTTGGGTGGTGCCGTAGCCGTAGCCGTCGACCGTGAACGCGGTCCGGACGACTCCCTCCACCTCGACCTTGGCGCCCACCGTGCCGAGCCACACTGGCGCCGGCGCCGGATCCGGCTCGGCGACCTCGTCGCGCTGGCTCAGCATGCGCTGGTAGGCGGCCGGCGCCGAGGCGAGCAGCCCCACCTCGCGGACCGTGACCGCTTCCGCGCTGAGCACGGCGACCAGGTTCGCGGCGTATCCGTCGGAGTCGTCGGCCAACCCCTCTACCACCGCCGCCATGACGGTCGGTGCCTGCGACAAGGCCGCTGGAAGATGCGGCTCCAGCAGAACCCTGGCAGCCTCCCCCGAAGCTCCCCGCCCCACGAGGAACTCCACGACCAGTTCGGCTGTCGCTCTCCGACCCGTCCCAGCTGCCAGCGACCGTGACACCCAGCCGGCCGCTTCGACTGCGGCGATCGCCACCGCCACTACATAACCGGAGGTGAACGCATCCTCCCCGCCGCCGACCTCCCGCTCCAGCTCGGCCAGCACCTCGTCCTCGGCCAGGAACACAGGCTGCCGATCCCAGCCGGTGAAGTCCTTGACGCACGTCGAACCCACCTGCTTGGTCTCCCCGCTGTCGCGGTGCCGCACGGCGTACAGGTGCCGCCGTGCTGGCCGCACCGTGCGGCAGTGATCACACCACCCCGGCCGCAGCAGCTGGCGATCCACCACCGCCGCATCGGCGCCCGGCGCGCACCGCACCACCC
>JAABUN010006876.1_pt1 | contig 12755 bp, 12 predicted proteins | sample 5559311 | NCBI WGS metagenome assembly JAABUN01 (sample SAMN10711877, study PRJNA513370) | rock metagenome | isolation source: Antarctica rocks | place: Antarctica: Victoria Land, Siegfried Peak sud | reverse complement strand
AATAATCACACAATTATTATCCCACGTTCAATGCTATCCACATAGTGTGGGTAATATTCATCCGCTTTAAATTACTTCTACCCCTTAACAGTATTGTATTGTAGAGTTTAAAAACAGACACTAAATAATAGACTGGCTCTACTTGATCCAAAAATCTTGCATTAATTATGGAATTAGGAATTACGACCTTTGTAGAAAGAACTCCCGATCTTTCGGGGGGCAACATCGTAAGTGCTCATCAACGCATGAGCAACTTAATAGAAGAAATTGAATTGGCAGAACAAGTTGGGTTAGACGTTTATGCAATTGTTGAACATCATCGCCCTGATTTTTTAGCCTCATCACCTGCTGTAATACTTGCTGCTGCTGCATCAAAGGTGTACTTAAACCATAATGTATAGTAACAGTTACTGCTAAAAAAAAAGCCCTGCACAGGGCCTTTTTTTTAATTTTCAAAACAAGGTTGAGTTGATGTTACTTTTGTGTAGTTCCTGTTTTTGATGTCGTTGAACTTGCTTTGTGATGGTGCTTCTTAGGGTGGTGTTTTTTTGTCATTGAACCAGATGTTTTACCGGATGTTTTACCAGATGTCTGTCCCGATTTTTGACCAGATGTACCGGATGTTTGTGCTATAGTTGTTCCACCTACTGCAAGAAGCATAAAAGCTGCTACGATTACCTTTTTCATGTTTATTATTTATTTGGTTTAAAAATGTACTTTATTAAATACTGCATTTAGTAAATCAATTCCTTTTAAACGATTTACTCCTGAAGATTACATGGTGTGCTTTGTTTTTTTGGAGCTTGAACTCTTCGCTTTAACCATGCGTTTTGTTGTGTCGCTTTTAGCGTTAGTTGCAGCGCCTGCTTTCGAATTTTTTGACGTTACCGTTGTTTTGTGAGATGTTTGCTTGTTTTCTTTTGTTGTTTGAGCAAATGTGGCAGTAATCGTACCTGCCAACAAAGCTGCTGCAAGAAGTCCCTTTTTCATTTTTATAATTTTTTTTTCGTTCATAAATGCGATGTAAAACTATTATTACTCTACACCCTTTTTTTTGCGTTAACCAGCGTTTAACCAACTTCTTTATCAAGACTCAAAACAATTCCCGGTGTCAGTTACATAAGTTTCCAGGAGGTGATTCACATAAAAATAGGCAGCTCTTATTTGCCTGCATTTTCATTAACCATCGTTTAACCAACCAAAGGCGTTCAATTAACTTTAATGAGTTGATCTTTGTGCCAGCAATAGATCATATCTAATATGCGGTCAACTACTTTACGATGGATCATCTTAATAACTTCCGTTGCTATGGGGATGTTAGTGACCGCACAATTATACTGGCTGAACAAGATTTACAACTACGAGCAAAAAGAATTCAATACCAGCGTTATTAAAAGCATACAGGGTGTTTATGAAGACCTTGATTTAACAACCTCTCCAACAACACAGCTTCGGCAACTTATTGAACAGCCTGATGCAAATACTTTTATCTTTAAAATAGACAGTATACCTGACAAAGAAGTGTTGTTCGAAAATTTATTGGATAACCTTGAGGATTTTCAGGTGTTTTCGGATTGTCACGTTGCTTTATATGATTCGCCACAAAACCACTTATTGTATGAAGGATATTTGCCTACAGTGGTTTCAAAACATATAAATAACAATGGAACTACTTTAAGGGCATCTAAAAAAAACTACACTTACGTTCGTTTGTATTTTCCGTACCGCAGTAAATACATTTTAAATTCGATGGTGTGGTGGATTGCGAGCGCCATATTTCTGCTACTGGTTTTGGTTGCTTTTAGCTTGAGCATTTTTTATCTGTACAAGCAAAAATTTTTGAATGAGATTCAGAACGATTTTATTCAGAATGTTACGCATGAATTTCAAACACCTCTTACTACATTAACCGTCGGTCTTGATGCAATAACCAAACCTGCAATGACAGAACATCGCGATAAGTTTGAGATATATATAAAGCTTATGCAGGCCCAGACCAATTACCTTAAGAATCATATCGAAAACCTGATGAAAGTATTAAAAGCCGAGGCAAACGGGTTAGTAATGGATAAGAATGATGTGGTGCCCAACGAGCTTATTAAAAGTGCTCTTATGCAGTTGAACGCAATGGCAGAAGAGAAACAGGCGAAAGTGAACCTGTTGCTGGAAGAAACAGACGCAGTTATAAAAGCAGATAAGAGCAGCTTATATGTAGCCGTTTTAAACTTAATTTCAAATGCTTTGAAGTATGCAAAGCAGCCGCTCGTTACGATTGAAACCAAAGTAAACAATAGCATGTATTATCTCTCGGTAAAAGATAATGGAGTGGGAATTGAAGAAAGACTGAAGAAAAAATTATTCGAAAAGTTTTACCGTGTCCCATCGGGTGATGTGCATAATGTGAAGGGACTTGGGTTGGGATTGTATTTTGTAAAGAAGGTAATTGATGGGCATAAAGGAACAATAACGGTAAAAAGCATCCACGGTAAAGGCGCTGAATTTATAGTTGAATTACCGAAACATTAATAAACTATGCAGGCACCAAAAGCAACTATATTATTTGCAGAAGATGATAATAGTCTTGCATTTATATTAAAAGATGCATTGGAAGATGAAGGGTACAAAGTTATTCACTGTGCAGACGGACAAACAGCAATAGATGTTTTTGAAAAAGACAAGTTTGACCTTTGTTTGCTGGACATTATGATGCCATATAAAGACGGTTATACAGTTGCAAAAAAAATCAGGCAGCAAACGGATGTTATACCGTTGCTTTTTCTAAGCACTAAAAATTTGGAAGATGACCGGCTAAAGGGGTACGATACAGGAGCCGATGATTATATTTCCAAACCCTTCAGCCTGCCTGAATTATTAAAAAAGATAGAAGTTTTTTTACGTCGTACTAAAAAATTTCATGCAGATACGCTAACAGAATATCATTTGGGTACCATTAAATTTTCTCCTGCCCATTTAAAAATAATCACTCCTTATGAAACTTATAACATCACTCAAAAGGAAACCGATTTATTAAAGTTTTTATGCGAGCACCAGAACAAAGTTGTAAAGCGTGAAGAAGTTCTGATACATGTTTGGGGTAAAGATGATTTCTTTTTAGGACGAAGCATGGATGTGTATATGGCAAAAATCCGCCGGTACCTTAAAGCTGATCCAAATGTAATCCTGGAAACGATACATGGGGTGGGTTTCCGTTTTACTGTTCCAGCCGGGGCTGCATAATTATAATATTTTATCATGATTTAATAAACCTTCATAATGAAAAATATCACGTGCCTTTGCCTTTGCTTTTTTGCATGCTTTTGTTCCATCCATTGTTCCAGCCAGGCAACGGTTACTTCAATCAATAAAGTTGTATTTATCCGGCACGCTGAAAAACCTGATAAAGGCGATAACTTATCATGCAAGGGGTTAAACAGAGCGCTTCAACTTCCCGCAGTTCTTAACCATAAGTTTAAGAGTTTTAATAGAGTGTTTGTTCCATCGCTCTCGGGAGGTCGTTCTACCAAACATGCAAGAATGTATCAAACGATAGTGCCTTATGCGATTCAGCAAAACGTAAATATTAATAGCACTTATGATGCCGACGATATTCCCGGAATTACCGCCGCCATTAAAAAAGCCGGAGGAAATATATTGGTGGTTTGGGAACATAAGAACATTTCGAAAATAATTAAAGCATTAGGATTGAAGGAACCGGGAATGAAATGGGATGATGGTGACTTTGACTCTATTTGGGTAGTTACTTTTAACAATGGCATTGGTACCTTAACGAAAGAGACTGAGAATTTAAATCCCTCATCAAATTGTAATTAACGCATGTTTAAATCCCTTGTTTTAGTGACATTAAATTAAGTAAATCTCATGATATTTAAAGCCGCGGACGTAGAGGTTTATATGGATCACTAAATGCATTTGCCCCTCGAACCCTAAGCTTCCGCCGGTAAACCTTATCTCTGCACGAAACATAAAGTATTTTAAAATCGGCGCCACCAAAACAAAGATTTGAAGGGTGACCCCCAGGCACTGGTAAAATTGCATTTACACGACCGGTTTGATCTAACACCTGGATACCTAAGTTAGTAGCTACATACACTCTTCCCGCAGTGTCACATTTAATACCGTCAGCCCACGCATTTTCTTCTGTATCCGGTACATGTAACCATCCATAACGCTGTTTATTTGCAAGCGCTCCGTCTGGTTGAATTTGATAAGCCCATACCCAATGCGATGTTGATTCTGTCACATATAATTGACTTTGGTCTGGAGTAAGTGCAAGGCCATTTGCGTACTTTAATCCTTCATCTACCTGTATCTTTTTACCATCAGGCTTAATAAGGTAAATCTTACTGGGTCTTTCATTACCATCAGGAGCGGTAACATACATGTTTCCGTTGTTAGTAACTAATAGGTCGTTAGCGCCAATATTATTAGCAAACACCGTTTCCTTTCCCTGTGGGTCATACATTAGAATTTGCTTTCGTTCATTTGCCACTACATATCGTTTACCGTCGCGGCTAAAGGCTGTACCACTTCCTTTCTTAGCATCAATATTTAGGGCTAACGGTTTTCCGTTAACATCAATTTTATAAGTTTTGGAATTAGGGATATCCTGGTAAAAAACTTCTCCCTTAGCATTTACTGCTGTCCCTTCTGTAAATTTGTAACCCCAGGCCACTAATTCCCAATCTTCACCAGGTATTAATAGTTCGCTTAGAAATTGATTTTTGGAATTTCCTGCTTTTATAGGGTTAGGCCAATCTTTCCAAAGCCATCGCATTACTTCAGGAAAGATGGCAGTGCCCTGTTTGCCGTTGTGAGTTCCTTCTCCCCAAATGTGGTTTACTTCATAACCAGCAAAGGCCAAGGCTCTTTCCATTGTCTCATTTGCTTTCCACCAATCGCCGGCATAGATATTATTGTCGTTACGGCCATCCTGTAAAAACACACGAATAGGTTTTTAGGCTCATGCTTACGAATAAGTGTAGGATAGCGATCTGCACCTCTTAATCCAACATAAGTGCCAATGGCACTAAATACCCGGGAAAATTCCTTTGGTCGTTCCCATGCAGCAGTAAATGCACAAACTGCTCCACTGCTCGATCCTCCGATCGCCCTGTCATTGCCATTTTTTGACAACCTGATTATACGCCCATCACTTGTTTTTTTCGTTTCTACTTCGGGCAGAATTTCCTGTAAAATAAACCGGGCATAAGCATCGCCTAACCCATCGTACTCAAAACTGCGGTTAAAACGATCCAGGGCCATGTCAGCATTAGTTGCACGTACCCGACCGGGGGTAACAAAAACGCCAATGGTTACCGGCATCTCTTTGTTGTGGATGAGGTTATCAAATACAGTAGTCGCTTTCCACTGTATGCCATCCTGGTTCACATATACACAAGCGGGTTTGTCAGCCGTGTATTGCGCAGGAATATAAATCCAATACTCACGCCATGTGCCGGGGAAGATTTTAGAGTTCTCAAATGTAAACTTCAGTACTTCGCCTTTAGGAACACCGGGACGTTCTATTGAAGCAGAATCTTCAGGATAATTTTCTACCGGTGTTTGTTCAAATGCTACAGCCTGTGAAAGGAGGGAGATAATTAATAGTAACTTTTTCATGATTTTAATTATATAAAAAACACAAATCAGGCGCTTTCTTAATTAGACAAATAACAAAAGCTGGCAGCTTTATTTACATTTTTCGGGATTTTCATTTGCTTATTTGTCCAATGCCAAATTGGTCGTTTGCCTTTACGGCTTTATTGCCCGCAAAATCTATTTCCAACAATTTCTCGCTGGCTACATTATTGTAAAACTCATCCTGCAGTGTTGTAAGTATTTTACGGGTTTTAACATCAATTACCTCACCGCTCGAAGGATAAATATACTTGCCATCAATACTAAAAGTAATCCACCCGGGCATATCCTGCACAGCAATAGTGGTTAGTTGCTGGTAAGGAGCGACTGCACTAAAAACATGCACCCGCATGTTATGTCCGTCAGCTACCCATAGTTCTTTTTCATCGGGGGTAAGGCCAATGCCATGGCTTGGGTTTCCATGCCTTCTTACAGGCCCCATATTCCAGCCTTCTACTTCAATATGTGCAAGTTTCTTTCCGGTTGCAAGGTCTCCTACTTCAAAACCAAGCAGGCTATCAACAGTAGCATAAACAAGGGTCTCTTTACCATTGATAGTAAACGGACGAATGAAATTTGCAAAGGGGCCAATCTTATTAACCAGCGCATGTTTTTTTGCATCTGACACATACAGCCATGGTGATGCTATGTCGTCTAAGTAAACACTATTTCCCGAAGGGCCATAAATTGTATTATGTGCTCTTTTGAAAACATCAATCCTTTTAATAATCTCGCCGGTATTGCAGTCCACCACATTCCAGAAGCCTTTTTCTAAAGAAGGCAGATACATTGTTTTGCCATCGGGTGAAATGGACATCCGGTCGCAGCCGCCTTCGAAAGGTTTTTCCCACAGTACTTTTTCTGTGGTAAGGTCTATACGTTGAAGTGATTCAAGGGTACTTATATAAATGCTGTTAAGCGGAAGACTTACCGCAATGCCTTTAACATTAGAAGGTGTTTTATCGGGGTGAAGGCCTTTGGTATTGATCCGTTTAACGAAGCGATGATTGTTATCAATATCAAAAACGAGGATTCCATGACCGCCATAACCGAGGTAGTCACGAATGCCTGGGACTGCCACATACAAATATCGTTTTACCTCTGCAGGATGAGCAATTGGAGCAGCAGGATGAGGTAGTAACGGCGTAGGGGCCGATGCAGACATTATAAATAACCCTGAGAGTAGTACAATTAAAATGTTGATTTTTGCTTTCATAGCTAAAAAATTGTTTTAAAGATAGAAAAAGATAAAAGCAGAGCGCAAAATATATTACACTTAAAAAGTTCGACCATAGAGACAGAACAGCACGGAGATGCATAACGTTTTCTCTCTGTAACTCTCTGTGTCGCCGGGGCGTTGTGGTTTCATTTTTTATATTTAGAACAGTTTATAATAATCAGAAAAAAAAGAAACAGCAATAGGTTGACTAAAAATAATTTACTTTTTCGGAGTTAAACAACACCATCGTTATAAAACTAAAATCATAGATATGTCTTCCCCTGATATCAATCCAGAAGTAACACCCTCTAACGAGACTGCCGTTGCAATAAATGACGACAGCCAAGCTTTGAAAGGTTCCTTCTTTTCAGAATTAACCGAAGATTGGTGGGCTGTAATAATAGGCGGTCTTTTTATAACAGGCATACTGGTAATTGCTGCATTGTTTGCAGATTTAAAATTTACATTGCCCGTTTATCAGTGGGCAAATACTGAAGATTTATTTGGTAAAGTTCTGGCTGCTCACAATCTTCTGCTTATAACAGGTATAGGGCTTATTTTTCTCCTTGTTTCTTCAATATCTATATGGTTATCGGGAGGAATTACCCGAAATTATATTCCCGGTTTTGCATTAATTTATGTTTTAGCCATTTGTTCTCTTGTTGTAGCTGGCAATAAATCAGTTGCTAATTATGGAATAGAATACGTGGTTTTTGGATTGATTGCAGGATTGCTTATCGGTAATCTTACTGCATTGCCGGCCTGGTTGAAAGAGGCTGCACGTTCAGAATTTTTTATTAAAACAGGATTGGTTATTTTGGGTACAAGCATTTTATTTACTGATATTGTACAGGCTGGCATACCCGGTATTTTGCAGGCAGTTGTAGTGGTGGCGGTTGTGTGGTTCTTTTCAATGTGGCTTTCAAGATTATTAAAAGTGGATGATGAATTTGGAGTTATCGTGGCCTCTGCTGTTTCGATTTGCGGCGTATCAGCCGCTATTGTTGCAGCCGGTGCAATTAAGGCTGATAAAAAGAAGCTGTCTTATGTAACAACACTTGTATTGCTCGTAGCAATACCTATGCTGATTTTTCTGCCCTGGATTATAAGGAAAGCCGGTATTCCTGAAGTAGTGGGTGGCGCATGGCTGGGGGGTACATTGGATACCACTGCTTCCGTTACTGCCGCTGCCCAATTGGTTGGTCCGCTGGCGTTAAAGGCAGGTGTGATTGTAAAATTTTCGCAGAATGTGCTTATAGGTGTAGCCACCATTTTTATTGCCGCATGGTGGACGTTGAAAAAGAACCCTGATGGTGCATCAGCAACAGAAGGCAAAGGCATATCGGTTGTATGGGAAAGGTTTCCAAAATTCGTATTAGGGTTTATAGCAGCTTCACTTATATTCTCATTCCTGTTGCCACTTACTACTACCAAACAAGTTGCCGGCATTTTAAACAGTTTACGTACAGTTTGGTTTGCCCTTGCTTTTGTGGCTATCGGTTTAGAGGCAAGGTTTACAGACCTGTTTAAAATACAAGGTGGCCGTCCTGCTATTGCTTTTATTGGCGCCCAGCTTTTTAATATAATGTGGACGTTGTTGTGGTCTTATCTTTTGTTTGGAGGAATCCTTTTTCCTGCTCCTGATATAAAGTAACTTTTCAAAATGAAGGAATATATCCATTACCCGGCTTACCCGCGATCTTGCCTCCTCTACATCGTAACCCTGCAAAAATTGCTTTACTACCACAACTAATGATTGTAACAAATATGATGAAAAAAACAAGAATAGCTGTTACACTTTTATTGCTTACAGTAATATTAATGACAGGGTTTTCTCAAGACCTTCCAAAGCCAACAGCGCGGCAATTGAATTGGCAGCAATTAGAAACAAATGCCTTCTTACATTTTACAGTCAATACTTTTACTGATAAAGAATGGGGTGACGGCACAGAAAGCCCTGCTATCTTCAACCCAACTAAATTAAATGCAAGGCAATGGATAAAAGCATTGAAGGAAGCGGGTTTTAAAATGGCGATCATTACTGCTAAACATCATGACGGGTTTTGTTTGTGGCCTTCAAAATATACAGCGCATACGGTTAAGAATAGTCCATACAAAAATGGTAAAGGCGACATAGTAAAAGAAGTAGCGGATGCGTGTAAAGAATATGGGATGAAGTTTGGTTTTTATTTATCTCCGTGGGACAGGCATGAACCATCTTATGGAACATCTGCTTACAACGATCATTACAAAAACCAGTTGAAAGAATTGCTCACAAATTACGGTGAAGTCTCGGAGGTTTGGTTTGACGGCGCTAAGGGTGAGAATGCAAAAGATATGCAATACGATTTTGATGGTTATTGGGCATTGGTTCGTAAACTGCAACCCAAGGCAGTCATGTTCTCAGATGCGGGACCGGACGTACGTTGGGTAGGTAATGAAAAAGGTAATGCAGGAGAAACATGTTGGTCAACCATAAATACAGAAGGCATGGCGCCTGGCAAAGCAGATCCAAAATATTTAAACATTGGCGACCCGAACGGAAAAAAATGGATACCTGCAGAAACCGATGTAAGCATAAGGCCAGGTTGGTTTTGGCATGAGAAAGAAAATGAGAAAGTGCGGACACCGCAAAATTTAGTGAACCTCTATTACCAGTCCGTTGGAAGAAATAGTTTGTTACTGCTGAATATCCCTCCCAACAATGAAGGGTTATTACCGGCAACAGACGTATCGAATATAAAAGCCTTCCGGCGAATTTTAGATGAAACGTTTATAGTGAATTTTGCGAAAGGTAAAACTGTACCAAAGCTTACCGATAAGCTACTGAACACTTTTATAACCTTAAAGGAAAACGAGCCTTTCATAATTGATCTGAAGCAAACATTGAAGATAGACAGGGCTTTGTTGCAGGAAAATATTTCAACAGGGCAAAGGGTAGAAGGGGCTTTACTTGAATATTGGGACGGAAAGGAATGGAAAACAATTCAATCTTTTACTACTATTGGCTATAAGCGATTATTACGCTTTAAAGAAGTGGAGGCAAGTAAGTTTCGATTTACTATTTTAAAATCGAAAGCAACTGTTCAACTTGCTGAAGCCGGCTTTTTTAAAGCATCAATTAATGAACAGGATATTTCGTTAAAATAAATTTCCTATTTTAAGTATAAAAAGTGATTGTAATAAAAAGGGGGCTGCATTGTGCTGCAAATACAAAGCAGCCTCTTTATCTCTGTAAAAAGTTTACACCACTTCCTTCTCTACAATCCTGCCTGACTGCTTATTTTTTAGAATAAGTTTTTTAGCACCGTAATGTGTCATTTCCTCCTTTATCAGGTAGTGCTCATTGTCGTATTCAATTAAATGACTGTCCTTACCTATACCTTCTTTGCCTCTCCATACATCCAGCTTTACGGGTTCCCATTGCTTGTTCTTTGAAGAACGATAGGCAGCATCCAAAATTGCATTTACTACATAACCATCATAAAAAGTTTCTTTAGGATTTGTTCCTTGTTCCAATGCATTAAACATGTCCATAAACATGTGGTTGTATCCAAGTTCATTTAATTCATCACCTACGGGAAAAAGCCAGCCGGTGTTACTTTCTGCCTTTTCGGCTACATAATCAGCGCCTTTACCTGTTGTAAACATTTCAAGACCGGTGCGTAAAAAACTGTTTACCCATATTGTTCCTTCGGTTCCCATTACCTCATCGCGTAGATCCAGTCCCCCGCGAAAAGTCCAGCTTACTTCAAACTGCCCGATTGAACCGTTTTCGTATTTAACCAAGCCGATAGAATGATCCTCAGCATCAATAGGTTTAACCTGTGTATCGGCCCAACACATTACCTCAATAGGTTTAATATCTTTACCAATATATGTTCTTGCAATCTCTACACAATGGCAGCCAAGGTCGAGGATGCAACCTCCGCCTGCCTGCTCCAGATCCCAAAACCATTCACTGTGCGGGCCGGGATGCGTTTCTCTTGACTTGGCCCAAAGGATTCTGCCGAGCGCTCCATTCTTTACACTTTCAAACGCCTTTAAGAATTTGGGCGTATATACCAGGTCTTCAAGATAACCATTAAAGATACCTGCGCTTTCAACAGCATCCAGCATGCGTTTGGCTTCTTCTGCATTTCTTCCCAAAGGCTTGGTAACCATTACAGCTTTTTTATGCTTACAACAAAGCATTACAGCTTCTTCGTGCAGGTTGTTTGGAAGCGCAACGCAAACTATATCAACATCGGGAAGCGCAATTGCTTCCTCCAGGTTTGTTGTAAAATGTTGTACGTTGTAATCTTCTGCAAATTTTTTTGTAGATTCTTCCCGTCTCGAATAAATACTTACAATCTTATCCCTGCTTCGGTAGCCTTGTAGAGAGTCAGCATAAAAACGTCCGATAAATCCTGAGCCAAGCATAGCAATTCGTTGCATAGTTATTTTTTTAATTTTTGTTAGCGGTTTAAATACAGCATTGTTGTTCTATCTCTTTCGTTTAAAGTTGGAGTATCGGCTAAAGTAATATTATCTTAGAAAATATTGCATACAAATAAACGCAGCTTTTATCCTTCTTTATAGTGCTGTTTATAATTCCTGTTGGTGTTATCATAATACGATTTTGGACTGTTTGTTGGAGGCTTATCTTTTTATTTAAGTCGTTTATTTTTTCAGGCAATAAAAAGGAACATCCAACTGTTCTGTGTTTTATTCAGATTTAAGTAATAGAACGTATGCTATATATTGATATAAAATAAATTTTAAGTTTTTCAAGTGTGCGTGCAGCATAGTTCAGAAAATATTGTCTAAAGTTTAAAGGCAACTAAACCGGGGAAAATAATTTTTGGAGATTAATTCTGCTGCTTGTTGTTTTACTACTTGATTTTGTTTGGTAAAAAAGGTATGAAAAGAACTATAATTTTTTAGAAAGATTTGAATAGCTCTTAGGGTTATACTTTTCTAAAATATAAGGTAGTGTTTTGATTGTAATGTCTTTAAGGCTTATTTTTTAATAAGCATTTATTGCAACAATAATTGTTTGAATATCAAGAAGAAAATTAGCTGAATGGCCAAATAAAGTTATCAATGGTAAGAAACATCAAAAAAAAGAGTTTTGAAATCAACTAAATTTTCAATTTTCCCGTAAATTGCCGCAGTAATTAAAATTAAAAACGCTAACCATTTATGCTTGCCAAATCTACTTCACTAAGGTGGGTATTAGCTTTAATGCTAATTTTTACCACTACAATTACATTTGCACAAAGAGTAGTTACCGGAAAGGTAACCGATCCAACCAACCAACCTGCGGCAGGTGCAACAGTAACCGTTACCGGTACTAATGTTGCCACCCAAACAGATGCTGCCGGTAATTTCTCTATTACTGTTCCTCAGGGAAGAAATGGCCTTACAATTTCTTATGTAGGTGCTGAACCACAACAAGTTTCAGCAACAGGGAGTACTGTTTCGATAGGATTAAGATCTGCAACTTCTAATTTAAACGAGGTTGTAGTTACAGGTTATGGAATACAAAGGAAAAAAGACGTTACAGGCTCAGTAGCTGTAGTAAATGTGAAATCTCTTAGACAACAACCAGTGGGCACTGGTGCCGAAGCATTACAAGGGCAGGCTTCCGGCGTAACGAGTATTACCTCTGGTCAGCCAGGTGCAGCAAGTGATATCCGCATTCGTGGTATAACCGCGTTTGGTAATAACTCTCCATTAATAATTGTTGATGGTGTACGGGGAGATCTTCAAAACATTAATATCAATGATGTAGAATCAATGCAGGTATTGAAAGATGCTTCTGCTGCGATTTATGGTATTGCTGGTTCAAATGGAGTAATCATTATAACCACTAAAAAGGGAAGAACAGGAAAAG